>Ga0180217_1000108_pt1 | contig 179904 bp, 181 predicted proteins | sample eDN3rd37CBELigOP_FD_128521 | JGI IMG/M metagenome (GOLD analysis project Ga0180217, IMG submission 128521) | Enriched Organic Plus compost microbial communities from Emeryville, California, USA - eDNA 3rd pass 37_C BE-Lig OP (version 2) (version 2) ... | reverse complement strand
GAGGCCATTATCTGGCCCGCGCCGTCACCCGGGTCAGCGCCATCATCTGCCCAGGCGATGGCCCAAAAGCCCATCATGCATTAAGACTGAAACCGGACCACCCTATGGGGGCAGGCCACGACGTTATGACCACGAAGGTGTGCCTCCAAGGTCTACAGGTCGTCTCGAGAAGCTTTCTCCAAGAGCCGCTCTTCAATGATCACATCCGCGATCAATTTCCCTATAGTCGGATCGAAAACACGCAAGTGACGTAGTGAAACTGTCGATGGCATTCGCAACCCGAGGATGAAACGATGCGAGCAGTTGGGCTCTTCACGCATGGCGGTCCCGACGTTCTCCAGGTCGTCGACTTGCCGGAAGTTCACGCCGGGCCGGGCCAGGTGAGAATCCGGGTCCATGCAGCCACGGTCAACCCGACCGACCTCGCGGTGCGCAATGGCTCGCGCGCCGAACAGCAGAAGGCTGATCCGCAGCCCTACATACCCGGAATGGAGGTGGCCGGGATTGTCGACGAGATCGGAAGCGGCGTTCCGGAAAGGCTCAAGATCGGCGACGCCGTCATGGCGATCGTGGTTCCGAAAGGCAGCCATGGCGCGTATCGCGAGCAGATCGTTCTCGACGCCCGATCGGTCGCGCGCGCCCCTGCCGGAAAGACGCATGTCGAGGCTGCCACCCTGCCGATGAACGGACTGACGGCGCGCCAGTCGCTCGACCTGCTGCGCCTGTCGCCGGGCCAGGTCATCGCCGTCACCGGCGCGGCAGGCGCCTATGGCGGTTATGCAATCCAGATCGCCAAGAGCGAGGGGCTGACGGTCATCGCCGACGCCTCCGAGAAAGACGAAAAGCTGGTTGCATCGCTCGGCGCCGATATCGTCGTTCGCAGGGGCGACGATGTCGCGTCACGGATTCGCGCGCACTTCCCGCAGGGCGTCGATGGGCTGGCGGACGGGGCGGTCCTCAATGAACGCGTCATCCCCGCCGTGCGCGATGGCGGCACCTTCACCTCCGTGCGCGGCTTTCTGGGCGCCCCGCAGCGGAATATCCGGTTCACGGCAACCCTCGTGCGCTCCTACGCCGAGGAGTGGGAGAAGCTGGACCGGCTTCGGCAACAGGTCGAGGCCGGCGAAATCACGCTTCGCGTGGCGGATGTCTATCCGCCCGAAAGGACGGCCGATGCCCATCGCCGTCTCGAGGCGGGCGGTACGCGAGGAAGGCTGGTCGTCCAATTCTGACTCTCGCGGGACAAATCGAATGCATGCCGGGAAGCCCGGCGCGGTCAGTTGGTAAATGCGGACGGAACCGCCGCTTTTTTCGTGAGAAAGCACCGCGGCCGGCCGGGAGGCGCTGGAGCGCGCCGGCGACATACTGAACGAGGTCGGCTTGCCCCGCGCAGGCGATGGACCGGCTTTCTCGACGCCCAGGCGATCCGACGTGCATCAGACGGCCAACGCCGTCCATGCTGCGTTCTTCTTTGCGGATTTGACGCAGGCTTCGACGAAGGCGACGCCTTCGACGCCGTCCGCGACGGTCGGGAAGACGACATCGTCGGCAGGCTTGCGGCCCTCGCGCGCGGCGCGGATGGCGCGCGCGGCCTCGGCATAGATGGTGGCGAAGCCTTCCAGATAGCCTTCGGGATGGCCGGCGGGAATCCGGCTCACACGCGCCGCCGCGGCGCCAGCACCCGCCCCGCCGCGCGTGATCAACTGCTTGGGCTCCCCGAGTGCGGTGAACCAGAGATGGTTGGGCTGCTCCTGGCTCCATTCCAGCCCGCCTTTGGTGCCGTAGACACGCAGCCTCAGCGCGTTCTCGTTGCCGGGCGCCACCTGGCTCGCCCAGATCACGCCCTTGGCCGCCGGCAGGCCGTCCTTCGGCGCGAAGCGCAGCAGGATATGCGCGTTGTCGTCCAGCCGCCGCCCCGGCACGAAGGCGTCGAGGTCGGCCGACAGCGCGTCGAGCGTGAGCCCGGTGACGAAGCGCAGCAGGTTCCACGCATGCGTGCCGATGTCGCCGGTCGCGCCGCCCGCGCCTGACTTCGCCGGATCGGTGCGCCAGACCGCCTGCCGGGAGCCGGTGTCCTCCACCCTCTCGGTCAGCCAGTCCTGGGCATATTCGGCCTGGACGACACGGATGTCGCCCAGAAGGCCCTTCACGACCATCTCCCGCGCCTGCCGCACCATCGGATAGCCGGTGTAATTGTGCGTCAGCACCAGCAATCTGCCGCTGCGCGCCACCAGCGCGGCCAGCTTGCGCGCATCCGCGAGGTTCGAGGTCAGCGGCTTGTCGCAGATGACATGGATGCCGGCCTCCAGAAAGGCTTTCGCCGCCGGCCAGTGCACATGGTTGGGCGCGACGATCGACACCGCCTCGATCCCGTCGGCCCGCTTCGCTTCCGCCTTCGCCATCTCGGCGAAGGAGCCGTAGGAGCGGTCCGGTGCGATTCCCAGCTCGTCCGCCGAGGCTCTAGCCCTTGCCGGGTCGGAGGAAAGCGCTCCGGCAACCAGCGAGAACGCGCCGTCCAGCCGCGCGGCGATGCGATGCACGCCGCCGATGAAGGCGCCCTGCCCGCCGCCGACCATGCCCAGCCTGATCAGCCCGCTGTCGGGCGATATGTCCCTGCCGCTCACCATCTCTTCCTCCTGCACGCCTTGCGGTCTACGCGATCCCCATCATCCTGCGCAGCGCGGCGCGGTCCGTCGTACCGCCGGCGAAGTCGTCGAACGCCTTGTCCGTGACGTCGATGATATGCGCCGCGATGAAGGGCGCGCCCTCGGCTGCCCCCTGCTCCGGGCTTTTGAGGCAGCATTCCCATTCCAGCACCGCCCAGCGGTCGTAGCCATACTGCGCCAGCTTCGAGAAGATGCCGCCGAAATCGACCTGCCCGTCGCCCAGCGAGCGGAAGCGGCCGGCCCGCCCGATCCAGCCCTTGTAGCCCGAATAGACGCCCTGCCGCCCGGTCGGGTTGAACTCGGCATCCTTCACATGGAAGGCCGAGATCCGTTCGTGGTAGATGTCGATGAAGGCCAGATAATCGAGCTGCTGGAGCAGGAAGTGCGACGGATCGTAGTTGATCGTGCAGCGCCTGTGCCCGCCGACGGCCTCCAGGAACATCTCGAAGGTCGCGCCGTCGAAGACATCCTCGCCGGGATGGATCTCGTAGCCGAGATCGACCCCGTTCTCCTCATAGACGTCGAGGATCGGCTTCCAGCGCCGCCCGAGCTCGGCGAAGGCTTCCTCGACGAGCCCGGCGGGCCGCTGCGGCCAGGGATAGAGATAGGGAAAGGCCAGCGAGCCCGTGAAGCTGACCGAGGCCTTCAGCCCCATATGGGCCGAGGCCTTCGCCGCCATCCGGAGCTGCTCGACCGCCCAAGCCTGCCGTGCCTTCGGGTTGTTGTGCAGTTCCTTCGGCGCGAATGCGTCGAACTGGCTGTCATAGGCCGGATGGACCGCCACGAGCTGGCCTTGCAGATGCGTGGAAAGCTCGGTCACTTCCACGCCCGCATCGGCGCAGATGCCCCTCACCTCGTCGCAATAATCCTTCGAGGATGCCGCCTTCTTCAGGTCGAACAGGCGTCCGTCCGAAGTGGGAATCTGGACCCCCTTGTAACCTAGGCCGGCCGCCCAGCCGGTGATCGCGGCGAGCGAATTGAACGGCGCCTCATCGCCGGCGAACTGCGCCAGGAATATCCCCGGCCCCTTGATCAATCCGGACATGGAAACTCTCCTCACTCTCGATTAACGCCCGGCGTCGCGGCCGGTGCAGCGCCAGCGCCGCTGGCATCTCGTGCCCAGGAATCGTCGGCCATCCGATCCTGCACCAGTTCGACGCGCTCGGCCATCGCCCGTTCATCCCGACCGAACGCGCGATCGCCTAAAGGAGAGGTTCAGACCTGCGCTCCACCGACCCATACGGCGGAAATATTGGGCTTCGACGCCGTATAGAGGATCGCCTGCAGCAGGTCCTCGTCGTGATCGTCGTTCCAGAGGCGGATGGTGCCGTTCCCCGCGGCCGGATCGATGGCGATGGCGTCGAAATGGCATCCGGCGGCGAAGCGTCCGGTGGAAAGATCGAGCGCGTCCGCGCCGCCGGCCGTGGCGAGGTGAAACGCCTCGCGGAAATCGATCCGGGCGCCAGGTCCGCCGCCGCGCTCCTCCGGCGTAAGGGCGGGGTCGACGCCCGTTTCCAGCATGCGCGAGACCATCACCGCCGCGCGCATCGCCTCCATGATGGAGCCGATCGGCCCGCCGGAAATGTCGGTGCCCAGCCCGACCCTCACCCCCTTCGCCAGCGCCGCGCGGAGCGGAAAGACCGCGCCGGCGAAATAGGCGTTGGAGACCGGGCAATGCGCCACCGCCGAACCGCGCGCCGCGAGAAGGTCCATGTCGTCGGCGGTGAGGAAATTACCGTGCGCCAGCACGCTCCGGCGGCCGAGCAGGCCGAAACGGTCGAGGCTGGCCGCGTCCGTCACGCCATGCCGAGCGAGCACGTGGCCGTGCTCCCAGTCGCTCTCGGAGCAATGGGTCTGGACATGGCAGCCGCATTCCCGCGCCAGCGCGCCGAGCCCTTCGAGCGCGGCGTCGGTGCAGGCGGGGATGAAGCGCGGCGTCACGACAGGACGCACCCGCCCGTCGCGATTGTCCGGATGGGCGCGGATATGATCGATCACAGCCCGCGTGCCCTCGATGGCCGCCGCCGGCGAGGCGTCGCGATAATAGTCGGGGCACGCCTCCGGCTCGTCCATCGCGACCTTGCCGATTAGCGCGCGCTGACCGCGCTCCATGCAGATATCGGCCAGCAGGCACGTGGCCTCGATATGGGTGGTGGCGAAATAGAGCGCCGTCGTCGTGCCGCAGGCGAGAAGGTCGTCCACCAGCCGCCGATACACGCGGCGCGCAAAGACCGTGTCCGCATAGCGCGCCTCCAGCGGGAACGTATATTTGTGCAGCCACACTTCGAGCGGCACATCGAGGGCGCGGCCGAGCTGCGGATATTGCGGCGCGTGCACATGCAGGTCGACGAAGCCCGGCAGCAGGACGGCGCCAGCCGGCAATGTCGCGAGCGTGCCTGTCCGCCGCGCTTCGTTCAGCAGGAGGTCGTAACCGTCCTCGCCGGGCCGCAGCACGGTCGCGATCACACCGTCCGCGCCGACGGCGATCAGGACGTCGCGCAGCACGTCCACCTGGCCGCGCTCGGGGGCGTGGAATCCGGAGGCCAGCAGCGTGCGGCCTCGCAGGTCGATCTTTTCCGTCATGGGATGATGCGCGCGAGCCCTCGTGAATCGCCGGGACTCTATGCCTCCGGCCTTGCCCGGTCCATCTCGTCCAGCATGCGCACGCGGCGGCGGAAGTCGGGATTGTCGCTGAAGCGCGCATTGAGGAACTCCGCCAGCGAGAGGCGGATGATCTCCGTGCCGACGATCCAGGCGCCGAGGCACAGCACGTTGGCGTCGTCGTGCTCCACCCCCTGCCGCGCCGAGAAGAGGTCGTGCCCCACCACCGCGCGGATGCCGGCGATCTTGTTCGCCGCCATGGAGGCGCCGACGCCGGTGCCGCACAGCAGGATGCCGCGGTCGGCGTTCCCGGACAGCACGCGGTCGCAGACCGCTTTCGTGATGTCCGGGAAATCGACGGGGTCGGCGCTGTCGGAACCGCAATAGTCGCAGTCCACCCCCTGCTCCCGCAGGAAACGGATTACGGCATCCTTTGCCGGAAACCCGGCGTGATCATTACCCAGCGCGACCCGCATCATGCGCGTCCTCCTTCATGCTTTTTCTTTGATTTCACTGCGATTCCGCGAAGAAGGCGTCGGCCGCCTGCTGCGGCGTCAGCGCGCCGAACAGCACCTGCTGGGTCAGCCGCTTGTGTACCTCCGTGAACTTCTTCTGGAATCCCGATGGGAAAGCCTGCTGGCGCGAGCCCCGCGCGCTGACGGCCTGGAACACGGTCAGCAGCGTCTTCGTCGCGTCGGACGTCGCCGGATCGGCCAGCTGCGCCTCCAGCAGCTTCGTGTTGGTCACCGCGCCGTTGTCGGAGGCGTAGATCTTCGCTGCCTCGGGATCGTTGAGGAAGAAGTCCACGAAGGCCGAAGCGAGCGGCGCGTTGTCGCAATTGGCGGCGACGGACAGCGAGTTGGAGGGAACGATGTCGCCCACGCCCGCCGGCCCGGTCGGATAGAGCCGCACCTCCAGCCTGTCGTCGGAATTACGTTGGGCGATGCCGGCGGCGAGTGCGATCTGCGCGTTGGCCGGACGGTTCGAGGCAAGCGCGCGGCCGCCGGCGAAATAGCTCATCTCGTGCTGGCTCGGCTCCTCGGCCAGCATGTCGGGCGGGATCATCACCCCTTCCTTCGACAGGTCGCGCCACGTCGTCCACCAGTCGACCAGCACCTCCTTCGGGAAACCGAGCTTGCCATCGGCATAGATCGGATGACCCTGAGCGCCGATATAGGCGAGGATCAGGTTCGGATTGTTGGCCGGGAAGTCGACGGCATAGACGCCTTCGGGGAGCTTCGGTTGCGCCGCGCGCAGCCAGGCGAAATAGTCGTCCCATGTGAAGGCTTCCGGCAGCGGCTCGATGCCCGCACGCTCGGCGAGGCTGGCATTGAAGGCGATCGTGTCGGGCGCGGCGCCGTAGGGCAGCATGTAGAGCTTGCCGTCGCCGCCCTTGCCGGCCGCGACGATGTCGGCGGGAATGTCGGAAACGTCGATCTGGCCGGCGTCGATCATCGGCTGGAGGTCGGCCAGCAGCCCGGCGCTGGAATAGTCGTTGAGGTTGTACGGCAGCATGCCGATCACGCAGGGTAGCCTGCCGCCCGCGGCCTGCACGTTCAGCCGCTCCCAGTATTTCACCCAGTCCTGCGGCTCCTGCTCGATCGTGACGCCGGGATGCTTGGATTCGAACAGCTTGACGATCCTGTCGGTCTTCTCGTTGCGCACGGTGCCTCCGTACCACGAGAAGCGGATGCTGCCGGAAAGATCCTGCGCGAAGGACGAGGCGGCGGTGCCGGCGATCATCGCGGCCGAGACGGCCCATGCCGTGAATGCGCGTCTGGAAACAGACATTTTCCTTACTCCTTCAGAGTGTTACCCTTATCTTATTCCTGTTGTGGCGATTCCCTCGGTGAGCAGGCGCTGCGCTGCTGCGAACACCGCGACCAGCGGCACGAGGGAGAGCACGGACATCGCGAAGAGCGAGCCGATCTGCGAGCGCCCGGTCGCGTCCATGAACTGCGACAGGCCGAGCGGGACGGTGTAGAGGTCCGGGCTGTTGAGGTAGAGCAGCGGCCCGAGGAACTCGTTCCACGAATAGATGAAGGTGAAGACGGCGGTGGTGGCGAGCGCCGGCATGCACAGCGGCAGGATGATGCGCATGAAGATGCCGAAATGGCCGCAGCCGTCGAGCCGCGCCGCCTCGTCCAGCGAGCGCGGTATGCCGCGGATGAACTGCACCAGCAGGAAGGTGTAGAAGGCGTCCACCGCGGTGAACTTGGGTAGCAGCAGCGGATAGTAGCTGTTGATCAGGCCGAGTTGCTGGAAGATTACATATTGCGGCACGATGGTGACCTGAGCGGGCAGCAGGATGGTGCCGATCAGCAGCGCGAAGAGGACGCGGCTGCCGGGAAATTCGATCCGCGCAAAGGCATAGGCCGCGAGCGTGCAACTGAACAGGTTGCCGACGATCGACACCGTCGCGACGAAGGCGGAGTTGAGGAAGTAGCGCGAGAAGCCGATATTGCCGATGCCGCGCCAGCCCTCGCGATAGTTCTCGGTGGTGAAGGTCTGAGGCCAGAAACCCAGCGTGCCCAGCGCCTCGCCGGCCGGGCGGAACGAGGCGCCCACCAGCCACACGATCGGATAGAGCATCGCGCACAGGAGAAGGATGGTGAAGGCGTGCGAGGCCACCGGACGCCAGAACGACGCGCGGGCGTAGAGGAAGGAGCCGAAGCCCCGCGCGGCCATGCCCTCAGCGCTCGCCATAGTGCACCCAGTAGCGCGCGGAGGCGAAGATCAGCCCGGTGATGGCGGCAAGCGCGATGAGCATCAGCCACGCCATGGCCGAGGCATAGCCCATCTCGAACTCGCGGAACCCCTTCTCGTAGAGGTAGAGGGCGTAGAGCAGCGTGGAGTCCGACGGCCCGCCGGTGCCCTGGCTGACGATGTAGGCCGGGGTGAACGCCTGGAAGCAGTGCACCGTGACCATGATCGTGTTGAAAAAGGTGATCGGGCTCAGCGCCGGCAGGGTGATGTGCCGGAAACGCGCGAACCGCCCGGCGCCGTCGATTGCGGCCGCCTCGTAAAGCTCGACCGGAATCTGGCGCAGGCCGGCGAGGAAGATCACCATCGTCGATCCGAAGGCCCAGACCGAAAGCGCCACCAGCGTGTAGAGCGCCGTCGAGGGCGAGCCGATCCAAGAGGTAGCGGGGATGCCGAACAGTCCCAGAAAGGCGTTGAAGAGGCCGTCGGGCCAAAGACCTGCCGCCACAGGATTGCCACCGCCACGCTGGTGCCCATCAGCGACGGCAGGTAGATCAGCACCCGGTAGGCGGGGATCAGCCGCGAGCCGCGGTTGAGGATGAGCGCCAGCCCGAGCGAGAAGACCAGGATCGTCGGCACGGACAGCGCGACATAGAGCGCGGTCGCCTTGACCGATCCCCAGAAGCGCGGATCGGCGGTGAACATGCGCATGAAATTGTCGAGCCCGATCCAGCGCGGCGGCGACAGGAGCGTGTATTCGGTGAAGGCGAGATAGAGCGAGACGAGGATCGGGCCGATGGTGAAGGCGGCCAGACCGAGAAGCCAGGGCAGCAGGAATAGAAAGGCGGCAAACGTCTCGCCGGAGACGCGGCCGCGCCGCCGGGGCGTCAGCCCCCGCAGGGCGGTTTGCGCCAGGGGTTGCGCGGCGACGCTCACGCCGCCGCCTCGATGCGGGCGCCGCTCGCCGCGTCGAACAGGTGGCAGCGTGCCACGTCGGCGGCGATCCTGACCTTGTCGCCGGGCTTGTGCTGCGTGCGCTCCCGCAGCAGCGCCATCAACCGCGCGGGGCCGAGCTGGACCTGCATCTGCGTCTCGTGCCCGGTGCATTCGACCACGCCGACCTCGGCCTCCACGCCCTCCCCGGCCAGCGTCAGATGCTCGGGCCGCAGGCCGTAGACGACCGGCTGGCCGTCCTCCACCCGCGCGTCCGGCAGGGGCAGGCGCAAGCCGCCGGCGGCCTCGAAGACGAGCCCGTCCGCGGTACGGCGGGCATGGCCGTCGAGCAGATTCATCGCCGGCGAGCCGATGAAGCCGGCGACGAAGCGGTTGGCCGGCCGGTCATAGACTTCCAGCGGCCGCCCCGCCTGCTCGACACGGCCGCCATTCATCACCACGATGCGGTCGGCCATGGTCATGGCCTCGACCTGGTCGTGCGTGACATAGATGGTTGTGGTGCCGAGCCGCTGCTGCAACTCCCTGATCTCCACCCGCATCTGCACCCGCAACTGCGCGTCGAGATTGGACAGCGGCTCGTCGAAGAGGAAGACCTTGGGGTCGCGCATGATGGCGCGGCCCATGGCGACGCGCTGCCGCTGGCCTCCGGAAAGCGCGCGCGGCTTGCGCGCAAGCAGATGCTGGAGCCCCAGCATGCGCGCCGCGCCTTCCAGCCGTGTGGCGATCTCCGCCGGCGGCCGGCCCGCCATGCGCAGGCCGAAACCCATATTGTCGGCCACCGTCATGTGCGGATAGAGCGCGTAGTTCTGGAACACCATCGCGATGTCGCGCACCTTCGGCGGATCGTCGTTGACCACGTGGCCGCCGATCCTGATCTCGCCCCCGCTCGGCTGTTCCAGCCCTGCCACCATGCGCAGCAGGGTCGACTTCCCGCAGCCCGAAGGGCCGACGAGGATGGCGAACTCGCCGTCGGCGATGTCGACGCTTACCTGATCGACAACGCCGACATCACCGAATCTCTTGCTAACGCGATCGAGCGAAAGGGAAGCCACGGGCCGGACCTTCAGTACGGGTCAGAGGATGCGGCGGGAATCGTCCCAGCCGAGCTTGTCGTACCAGCGGGTGCGCCACTCCTTGTCCTGGTCAAGCTCGCGGCGGGCATATTTCGCTACCGTCTCGGCATGCTCCTGCGGCACGATCAGCACGCCATCGCCATTGGCCACGACGACGTCGCCCGGCCGCACCAGCGTGCCGGCGAGGTTGACCGGCACCTGCGTATCGATCAGCTCGGAATAGCCCTGCACCATGGTCTGCGCGCGGTGACGGCTGAAGATGGGGATGCGGTGCTGCACGCATTCGTCCACGTCGCGCACGCCGCCGCTGGTCACGATGCCGACCGCGCCCATCGCATGCCATTCGAGCGAGTTGGCCGAGCCGATCTCGCCCGAGCCGGTGCCGGCGGATTCGTAGACGACGAAGTCGCCCGGCTTGACATTGGGCTGGACGCGGCCGCGGTCCTCATAGCGCTGCTCGTACCATTCCAGCGCCCAGGCGGAATATTCCTCCGGCGAGAGCGAGGGCACGCGCACCTGCGTCGGCCGGCACAGCACGGTATGCGCGATGCCGATGGCCGCCGCGCCCTGGAAGATCGGGCCGATCTCGCGGTCGACGCTGCCGATGCCATGCAGGCCGGCCCAGTCCATCCCGTCGCGGATGTCCGCCAGCCGCAGCCCGTCGAACAGTTTCAATACGTCCTGATTTGACATTCCCGCTCCTTCACGTCTTGGGGTGGCGGGGCGGCACGGCAGCGGCGCCGCCCGTTCCCCTCGCCTGATAGGAAATCAGCGTCGCGCGCCGGTTGAAGTCCGCGCCGATCTCGAAATGCTGCGCCAGCAGCCGGTCGGCCTCGGCCGCGTCGCGTTCGAGCAGCGCGCCGAAGATCAGGTGGTGGTGGTCGATCAGATATTCGTGGATCCCCTCCACCTCGAGGATCTGCGCGCGGCGTTCGACATGCGAGCGCACGATGAATTCCGAGACGGTCCTGTAGATGGTGATCAGGGTGGGCGAATGGCTGGCCTGCACGATCGCCGAATGGAAGCCGAAATCGGCCTTCGCGCCCTCCACCGGGTCGGCGATGGTTTCGGAAATCCGCGCCAGCGCCAGCGCCAGCGAATCGTAGTCGCGCTGCGTCGCGCGCTTGCAGGCGAGCCGCGCCGCATGGTGCTCGATGGCCATGCGCGACTCCATGATGTCGTCGGTGTCGCTGCTCTGCTGAACGACGATGAAGGCGAAGAAATCGCCCAGCGTGGAGATGTCCGGGCTGCGCACGAAGGTGCCGATGCCATGCCTGATCTCGACCGCCCCGATCATGGCGAGCGCCCGCAGCGCCTCGCGCAGCACCGGCCGCCCGACGCCCAGCAGCGTCGCGAGCTCGCGCTCCGGCAGCAGCTTGTCGCCCACCTTGAGCTCGCCGGACAGGAGCTGGTCGCGCAGGAAGCCGAGCACGCGGTGGTAGTCGCTGCGCACGGCCTGCCCGTTTCCCGCGATCAGAATTCGCTGCTGCTCCACGACATCCTCAAGTGCTCAACAGTGGTATTACCTCTTTATGACTTCATTGGGCGGCAGCGTCAATCGGCTCGCCTGCGAAATCCACAAGCCTCGGGGAAGGTGTCGAAAATGTCGAAAGGCGATGCCGGCGTAGCCGAGACGTCGCTGGATCTCGCCTCCCGCCAGGCGTTCAGTGTGACAGCAGGACGGGCATCGACAGATCGTCCAGGACACCCGCCGTGGCGCCGCCCAGCACGAAATCGCGGATGCGCGAATGGCCGTAGCCGCCCATGACCAGCAGCCGGGCGCCCTTCTCGATCGCCGTCTGCTGGAGTGTCTCGGCGATCGGGCAATCCTGCGCCTTGACCGGCACGGCTTCCGCATCGAGGCCGCGCTCACGGAGAATGTCGGCGAGCCGGTCGCCGACGCCCTTCTCCTTCAGCGGCTTCTCGTCCAGCACGGTGATCACGGAAATCCGGGACGCACGCTGCAGAAAGAGCCGCGCGTCGGCCACGGCGCGCGCGGCCACGCGGCTGCCGTCCCAGGCGATGGCGATGTGCTCGAAGGTGGAAATATCCGACAGTTCGGGCAGCAGGACGGTCGGCCGCCCGGAACCGAAGACCACGGCCTCGGCCGTCATGCGCGAGGTGGCGTTGCCCGCCTCCCATCCGACGAAGCTCAGATCGAAATAGCGCGCCCACGTCGCCGCGACCTCTCCCAGCATCGCGAACGGTTCGGCGACGACGGTCGTCGCGATATCCACGCCCTTTGCCGCGGCCTTGTCCTTGAGCGCGGTCAGCAGATGCTCGCCTTGTTGTCGGCAGGCCGCCTCCGCCTGCCGCGTCATCGTCGGGATGTCGAGCAGCATATTGGAGAGCGCGTTGGAGACGTCGGGAATATCGGGATTGATCGCCACGGCGTGGAGCCCGGCGTCGATGGAAGCGGCCACGGACGCCGCATGCGCGGCGAGCGCATCTCCATTCGCATTCGCCTCCGGATAAGTGACGAGGGGAACGAAGGCTTCAAGTTTCATCGGCATTTCCTCCTGTCGGTCATCCATCAAATCGGTCTTCCTGGGCTCTCGCAATGCCGCCGCCGAGCGAAATCGTCGCGTCCAAGTTGCGGCGAGACGGGCCCGGATGCCAGCCGGCGCCGGCGTCGGTGATTTTCCGGTCTGGATTATCGAGCATAACATTCTCTCCCATGAGCCGTCCTGCCGTGCATCTCGGCACGGGCAGGACGAATGCGGACATGCTCCGCCTCGCAATGTCTTGCTTCATTGATCTGCGTCAAAAATACTCCGGACGTCATGAATGTCGCAGGAAGCCGTCACCTCGCGTTTGACCGCGATCAATGGACCGGACTGCCTTGGCGCTAGGGTGGGCGCATACGCCGATTGCAGCCGGTTCGCAGGGAGATATGTCTTGAGCACATCCGACCAGACGGACGCGATCGCCCTGCTGACTGACACCGGGCGGCTGGGAATTGCCGGCCCGATCGAAACCATCGAGACGCATATTTCGCGGATTTTCCTGGCCGGCGACCGCGCCTTCAAGATGAAACGCGCAGTGAAGCTGCCTTATGCGGACTTCTCGACGCCCGAACTGCGCCTCGCCGCGTGCCGCAAGGAGGTCGAGCTGAACTCGCCGACGGCGCCCGGACTCTACCTCGGCGTCAGGCGCATCACACGCGAGGCGGATGGCGGGCCTGCCTTCGACGGCGACGGGGAGCTGATCGACGCGGTGGTGGAGATGAAGCGCTTCGACCAGTCGCTCCTGCTCGACCGCATGGCCGAGGCCGGCGCGCTCACGCCCGACCTGATGACCCGGACGGCGCTGATGATCGCGCGTTTCCACAGCGAGGCTCCGGTCGTGCATGCAGGCGCGGGCGCGGCAAACCTCGCCGGGGTGCTCGACATCAACAAGGCCGGCTTCGCCACCAGCAGCGTCTTCCGCCCGCAGGAGGTGGAAGCCCTCGACGCCGCATTTCGGGCAGCGCTGTCGCGCCATGCCGGAGCGCTGGACCGGCGCGAGGCGGCCGGCAAGGTGCGGCGCTGCCATGGCGACCTGCACCTGCGAAACATCTGCCTGCTCGACGGCCAGCCCTGCCTGTTCGACTGCATCGAGTTCAACGACCGGATCGCGACGGTGGACGTGCTCTACGATCTGGCCTTCCTGCTCATGGACCTGTGGCATCGCGGCTTCCCGGAACTCGCCAATCGCGTGACGAACAGGTATTTCGACGAGACGGACAATGAGGACGGCTTCGTCCTCCTGCCATTCCTGATGGCCGTCAGGGCGGCCGTGCGCGCCCATGTCACCGGCACGCAGGTGGAGGAAGGCGGCGACCCGTCAGGTAGCCTGCGTGCCGAGGCCCGATCTTATTTCGACCTTGCTGCGGAGCTTCTGAAGGAGCGGCCGGCGCGCCTCATCGCCATCGGGGGCTTGAGCGGCTCCGGCAAGACGACCGTGGCCGAGGCGCTGGCCGCGCATGTCGGCGCCGCGCCGGGCGCGCGCATCGTCGAGAGCGACCGCATCCGCAAGGCGCTGCACGGCGTTCCGCCCGAGACGCGCCTGCCGGAGACGGCCTATCGGCCGGAGGTCTCCGAGCGGGTCTATCGGGAGATGGCGTGGCGGGCTGAACGCATCCTCGCCGAGGGCGGGTCGGTCGTCGCCGACGCGGTCTTCGACCGGCCGTCCGACCGCATGCGCATCGAGCAGGTCGTAAACGGACGCGGCCTGCCGTTTCTCGGCATCTGGCTGGACGCGGCGCCCGATGTGCTCTGGCACCGTGTCGACCGGCGGCGCGGCGGACCGTCGGACGCCACGGTCGATATCCTGTCCCGCCAGCTTGAAAAGGATGCGGGCGCGGTAAGCTGGCGCGGGCTCGACGCGGCGCGCAGCCCGGCGCGGATCGTCGCCGACATTCTGGCCGCGCTGCCTGACAAAGGCGCTCCTACCTGAGCGATCTGCGGAAGCGCCAGAGCGAGACGGAGAAGAAGGCGAGGCCGATCAAGACGAGGGCGAGGAATTGGGGCCAGATCGAGTCCAGCCCGGCGCCGCGGAAGAGGATCGCCTGCGACAGCGAGACGAAATGCGTGTCCGGGGCCGCCGACATCAGCATGCGCAGGCCTTGCGGCATGTTCTCGATCGGGGTGAGCCCGCCGGCGAGGATCTGGAGCGGGAAGAGCACGAGCATCAGCAGCAGGCCGAACTGCGGCATGGAGCCGGCGATGGTGGCGAGCAGGATGCCGAGCGAGGTGGTGGCGAAGAGTTGGAGCGCCACGCCCAGCATCAGCAGCCAGAGCGAGCCGGCCACCGGGATCGCCAGCCACGTCTGGACCACCACCGTCATGGCGAACAGCACCGCGCCCATGACGACGAGCGCCATCGGCCAGATCTTGCCCAGCATGATCTCGGTCGGCGTAACGGGCATGACCAGCAGGTGCTCGATCGTCCCGCGCTCGCGCTCGCGGATGAGTGCGGCACCGGCGAGGATGACGGAGAGCAGCGAGACATTGTTGACCACCTCCATCATGGCGCTGAACCAGCCGGGATTGAGCTCCGGGTTGAAGCGCGCGCGCAGCACCAGCTCGACCGGCGCCGATTCGGCGGCGCGGTAGCGCTCGGCGAACTCCGCGACCTCGCCCGAGACGATGGCCTGCACATAGCCCGCGCCGGTGAAGGCCTGCGTCATGCGCGTGGCGTCCACGTTGAGCTGCATGGCGGGCTCGGCGCCGGCCAGCACATCGCGCTGGAAGTTGGGCGGGATGACCAGCGCGAAGGTGTCGATGCCGGCATCCATGCGCCGGTTCATCTCCGACAGGGTGATGGTCTGGGGCGGGGCGAAATAGGGCAGGTAGAAAGCTTGACCAATGCGCGCCGAGAGCGGCGACACGTCCTCGTCCACGATCGAGATCGGCGCCTTGTTGAGCGCGAAGGGGGTCGCGGTCGCCGCCGCGTAGATCTGGATCGAGAAGGCCGCGCCGATCAGCGCCAGCAGGGCCGGCGTGCGCAGCAACCCCCACAGTTCCTTGATGCCCAGCCGCCAGATGGTGGAGATCCGCATGGTCAGCGCGCCTGCTTGCGGAGGAAAAACACGCTGAGCGCGAGCAGCACCGGCCCCGTCGCGAGCAGGGGCAGGAAGGAGGATGTCAGGTCCTCGATGCCCAGCGCCTTGGAGAAGGCGCCGCGCGAGATGGTGATGAAATGGCTGGCCGGGTTGATGGCGCCGATCACGGCGGCCGAGCCCTCCATCGAGGCGACCGGGTCGATCATGCCGGAATACTGCACGGCGAGCAGCATGGAGACGATGGTGGTGAGGAAGATCGCCGCGATCTGGCTGTTCATGAAGCTCGATATGAACAGGCCGAGCCCGGTGGCGGCGACCGCATAGAGCAGGCCGCCGAGCGCGTAGGCGAGGAAGCTGCCGCTGAACGGCACGCCCTGCACGAGCACGGCGAAGGCGGTCAGCGTGACGAAGTTCAGCATGGCGAGCCCGACATAGGGGATTTGCTTGCCGAGCAGGAATTCCAGCCGCGAGACCGGCGTCACGTAGAGGTTGACGATGGAGCCGAGGTCCTTCTCGCGCACGATGGAGAGCGTCGCCAGCATGGTCGGGATGAACAGCAGCACGAGGCCGATGACGGCCGGCACCATGGCGATGAGGCTTTCGACGTTCGGGTTGTAGCGGAAGCGCGTCTCCAGGCTGAAGTCGCCGGCCAGCTCCCGGTCGCCATAGGCCTCGCGCGCCTGCCGCATCAGCCAATGGGCGTGCAGCCCCTCGACATAGCCCTGCGCGGTCTCCGCGCGCGACGGCATGGCGCCGTCGATCCAGCCGCCGATGCCGACCGCGCGGCCGGCCGAGACCTCGCGCGCGAAGCCGGGCGGGATCTCGATGGCGAGGCTCAGCTCGCCGTTGCGCATGCGCCGGTCGAGGTCGGCCGGGTCGGCGATGGGCGGACGCTCGGTGAAGTAGCGGGAGCCGGCGATGTCGAGCGTGTAGTCGCGGCTGATCGTGGTCTGGTCGTGGTCGAGCACGGCGAAGGGCAGGTTCTCGACGTCCATGCTGATGCCGTAGCCCAGCACGAAGAGCAGGATCAGGCTACCGATGAAGGCGAAGGAGGCGCGGATCGGGTCGCGGCGCAGCTCCAGCGCCTCGCGCCGCGCATAGCTGCCGATGCGGCGCGGATCGAGAAAGCGCCGGCGGACGGCTTCTCCATAATGGCCCGTGATGGCGCGCACCATCTCGGAAGCGGGCGGACCGGCCTCCCGCTTCGCGGGCTGGTCCCCCTCCCCGTCCGCGATGGCTTCCTCCAGATAGGAGACGAAGGCTTCCTCCAGATCGGCGCTGCCGCGCTTCTCCACGATCCCCGCCGGCGTGTCGGAGACCAGCACCTTGCCGGCATGCATCAGCGAGATGCGGTCGCAGCGCTCGGCCTCGTTCATGAAGTGGGTGGAGATGAAGATGGTCACGCCGTCCTTGCGCGACAGGTCCACGAAGCTCTGCCACAGCGCGTCGCGCGCGATGGGATCGACGCCGGAGGTCGGCTCGTCGAGGATGAGCATCTCGGGCGCGTGGATCATGGCGACGGCAAGCGACAGGCGCTGGGTGACGCCGAGCGGCAGCGAATCCGGCAGCGCGTCCATCACGTCCACGAGGTCGAAGCGCTTCGCCATCTCCTCGATGCGCCCCGGAATGTCCTTCGCGGGAAGCTGGAACAGCCGGGCGTGCATGTCGAGGTTCTGCCGCACCGTCAGCTCGGTATAGAGCGAGAAGGACTGCGACATGTAGCCGACGCGCCGGCGCGTATCGATGTCGCGCGGGTTCACCTCCCGGCCGAACAGCCGCGCCGTGCCCTCGCTCGCCGGCAGCAGGCCGGTCAGCATCTTCATGGTCGTGGTCTTGCCGCAGCCGTTGGAGCCGAGGAAGCCGAAGATCTCGCCCTTGGGGATGCGGAAGCTGACATTATCTACCGCGGTGAAGTCGCCGAAGCGGATGGTCAACCCCTCCGCCTCGATGGCCGCATCCCCGTCGCCGTCTTCCGGGCGCGGCGGGATCTCGACCTTGCGGTGGAGGCTGCGCTTTTCCTCCGGCATCAGCGCAATGAAGGCGTCGTCCAGCGAGGACGTGCCGGTGCGCTGCCTCAGCTCGGCCGGCGTGCCGGTGGCGAGCACCCGCCCGCCGTCCATCGCGACGAGCCAGTCGAAGCCGGAAGCCTCGTCCATATAGGCCGTGGCGACGATGACGCCCATGCCGGGCCGGTCCTGCCGGATGCCGTCGATCAGGTCCCAGAACTGGCGGCGCGCCAGCGGATCGACGCCCGTGGTCGGCTCGTCGAGGATCAGGAGGTCCGGATCGTGGATCAGCGCGCAGCACAGACCGAGCTTCTGCTTCATGCCGCCCGAGAGCTTGCCCGCCGGCCGGTCGGGGAACGGGTCGAGGCCCGTCGCCTCCAGCAGCTCGTGGATGCGCCGTTCGCGCTCCCTGCGGGCATGGCCGAAGAGGCGGCCGAAGAAGTCGACATTCTCGAACACCGAGAGCGTCGGGTAGAGGTTCTTGCCCAGCCCCTGCGGCATGTAGGCGATGCGCGGGCCGACCTCGCCGCGCCGGCGCGCGTCGCGCATGTCGGCGCCCAGCGCCTCCACCTCGCCCTGCTGCACCTTGCGCGCGCCGGCGATGAGCGAGAGCAGCGTCGACTTGCCGACGCCGTCCGGCCCGATCAGGCCGATCATCCGGCCGGCGGGAAAGTCCAGCGTCACGTCGTCCAGCGCGCGGGTCTTCTTGAAGGCATGGCTGACGGACCGCATGCGCGCGGCCAGAGGAGCACTATCCCTGTCCGGCGCCGGCCCGGTCATTCCAGCAGGCCGGTGCGAAGGGCTTCGGGCCATTCCGCCGCCGGATCGAGCTTCACATAGGCGATGCCGGGCAGGCCCGGCTTGACGTAGTCGGCATGCTTGCTGAGCAGCTCGGGCGCGACGCGCACGCGGATGCGGAACATCAGGCCGACCCGCTCCTCAGCTGTTTCCACCGTGCGCGGCGTGAACTGCGCCACGTCGGAGATGAACGACACTTGCGCGGGAATCACCACGCCGGGCGCGGTGTCGAGCACGATGCGCGCCTCCGAGCCCAGCGCGACGCGGCCCGCCGGCACGGTGGGCAGGAAGAAGGTCATGTAGACGTCGCTCAGGTCGATCAGGTTGAGGACGCGCCCGCCGCCGGCCACCACCTCGCCCGGCTGCGCCACCAGATACTGCACCCGGCCGTCGCGCGGCGAGCGCAGCGTGCTGTCGTCTATCTCGGCCTGGATGCGCTCGATGGCCGCTTCCGCCGCCTCGATGGTCGCCTCCGCATCGACGATGCTCGCCCGCGCCGTCGCGATTCCCGCCTCGGCCGATGCCACCTGCGCCCGCGCCGCGTCGAGGGTCGCCTGCGCGCCGGCCACCCGGGCGCGATCGTCGTCGAGCGTCTGCTGCGCGATCGCATTGGTGCGGACGAGTTGCTCGGACCGGCTCAGCCGGCGCTCGGCGGAATCGAACTCGGTCTGGCGCTGGGCGACCACGGCGACCGCCGCGGAGCGCTCGGCCTCGGCCTGCGCGACGCCGCTCCCGGCGACGTCGCGCGCGATCCGCCCGCGCTGGAGCTGCGCCCGCGCCTCGCGCAACTGCGCGTCGAGCTGCTGCGTATCCATATGCGCCAGCACCTCGCCGCGCGCGACGGTCTGGCCCTCCTGCGCGACGATCTCGGTGATGCGGCCGCCGGTGCGCGTGGAAATGTCGATGGCGACGGCCTCGACGCGCCCGTTGCCCGAGGCGATCCAGTCCGGCAATGCCGGTTCGCCGAGCCGCTGCGTGAGATACCAGCCGCCGGCGACCGCCGCCACGATGACGGCGATCCACAGCCATCGGACCGCCAGCGCGCGCCTCACCCATTCAAACACCGGCCGCGGCTCCCGGCGCGCACCGCGCACCTGAAGGCGAGAAGGCCATGCCCGCATCATCCGGTCTGCTGTACATCGTCTGCTCCGTTCGGGCGTCAGGACATCGAACGCTCACGCGCCGGGCACGATCCCGACATCGCGTTCACCGCCAACAAATAACGGTGTCGCACCGGAGTCCATATTTCCCGACGAGAAAACGTGCGCTCCGCTCGACGCGAGTGCTCGCCCGATGACGCAGTCGCCCCGATTCGGGGCGCGCGCGATGAAGACGTCGCGGCGCAGCCCTTCAGCGGGACAGGATGAAGCGCTCCAGCTTGCCCAGGGTCTGCATGCCCAGTTCCACGGCGCCGAAGCCCTTCGCCTCCTGAAATTCGGCCTCCGTGCTGAAAACCATGCCGAGCGTCACCTTCGTCGCCCCGTCCTGATCCTCGAACGAGGCCCAGGCGTCGGCATGTTTCGGCCCGTTCTCGCCCCATAGCAGCGCATAGCCGAACCTCTCCTCGGGCCGCACCTCGCCGTAGAGATGATGATTGGGGAAGACCGTGCCGTCAGGCCCGATCATGTCGAACACCCATTCGCCGCCCGTGCGCAGGTCGATCCGCTTCGTGCGGCAGGAAAATCCGTCAGGCCCCCACCATTGCGGCAGCGTCTCGGGGTTCATCCATGCGTTCCAGACGACGGTACGCGGCGCCTGTATCACGCGCTGCAGCAGCATGGTTCGCCCGGCAACGCCGGCGAGATTGTCCAGCCCTGCATCGAAGCCCTGCCGGTAGCCGGCCTCCATATCGGCGGCCAGCGAGGAAAGCTGTACGGTCACGACCAGCCGGCTGCGCTCGTCCGTGCCCGAGAAATCGGCCGTCACCAGCGCCGCCGATTGCGTCACGCCACCGGACGAGACCACCTCGTAGTTCACGCTGCGCACCGCCGGCTGCAATGCCAGCCAGCCGCACTCGCAGCGCACGTCCGGGTGACCCTCGATCTTGCAGATCGAGACCTCGCGTCCGCCAACCCGGGTGTCTGCCTCCAGAAATTCCACGGTGACCGAAGGCGCGGGCGCGGCCCATACCGCCCGCGCGGCCGGAGCGCTCCAGGCCTGCCACAGCACCGGCAAGGGCGCGGCCACATCCCGCTCGAAGGTCAGCGTCGCGAAGCGGTTCCTTCCATCATCAGGCGCAGTTCGGGCCATGCCGCTCGCAGCCAGGTTCTGTGTCATTTTTCGCGTTCCTTCATCACCTTCATCACAAAAGCGTCCAGCCGGTCGAGGCGGGCTTCCCATATGTCGCGCTGCTCGTCGAGCCATGTCCGAACCGGATTCAGGGCCTCGGGCACGATGGCGCAGGTGCGTATCCGCCCGTCCTTGGCCGTGGCGATCAACCCCGCCTCCTCCAGCACGGAAAGGTGCCGCATCACCGTGGGCAGCCGCAGGCCGGTTGGACCTGCCAGATCCGTCACCCGCGCAGGCCCCGCGGCGAGCCGGGTCAGGATCGACCGGCGGGTCGGGTCGGCCAGCGCGTGGAAGAGCAGCGAGAGATCGGGATCATGCTTAGCCATAAGGCTAAGTATTGCGCAATCCGCCCGAGAAGCAAGAGAAAACTTCGTCGTTTGGCTAAGTTTCCGCCGAACCATGCCGATACGGCAAAAACTTTAATCATCTATTTGCTTTTGCCTAATTTTTAGGCAAAAGTGAGCAGACGTCGATAAGAAAGAATCCCGTAGCCAGTGAATAATACGGCTATCACGCCACCAAACAGTCTGGCACGCGGCTTGCTTTTTCCTTTGCGGTGCACAAAAGCCGAAAGGGGAAGCGTAAATGAGCGAGTTTTCACGTACGGTCAGCCGCCTGCTGGGCGCGGCTGCGATTACCGCGACACTGGCATTCCAGGGCCAAGCGCTTGCACAGGAGGACACGATCAAGATCGGCATCCTGCATTCGCTCTCCGGTACGATGGCGATCTCCGAGACGACGCTGAAAGACGCCATGCTGATGCTCATCGACGAGCAGAACAAGAAGGGTGGCGTGCTCGGCAAGAAGCTGGAGGCGGTCGTCGTCGACCCAGCCTCCGACTGGCCGCTCTTCGCCGAAAAGGCGCGCGACCTGATCGCCAAGGACAAGGTGGCGGCCGTGTTCGGCTGCTGGACGTCCGTTTCGCGCAAGTCGGTATTGCCGGTCTTCGCCGAGTTGAACAACCTCCTGTTCTACCCGGTCCAGTATGAAGGCGAGGAAAGCCAGCGCAATGTCTTCTACACCGGCGCGGCGCCCAACCAGCAGGCCATTCCCGCCGTCGACTATCTGATGAGTGAGGAAGGCGGCGCGGTGAAGCGCTGGGTGCTCGCCGGCACCGACTACGTCTATCCGCAGACGACCAACAAGATCCTGCAGGCCTATCTGGAATCCAAGGGCGTGGCCAAGGAGGACATCCTGGTCAACTACACGCCGTTCGGCCATTCCGACTGGCAGACCATCGTCTCCGACATCAAGAAGTTCGGCTCCGAGGGCAAGAAGACCGCGGTCGTGTCCACCATCAACGGCGACGCCAACGTGCCCTTCTACAAGGAGCTCGCCAACCAGGGCATCAAGGCCGAGGATATCCCGGTCGTCGCCTTCTCGGTCGGCGAGGAGGAGCTTGCCGGCCTCGACACCGCTCCGCTCGTCGGCCACCTGACCGCCTGGAACTACTTCCAGTCGGTCGACAATCCGGCCAATGCGCAATTCATCGAGACCTGGCAGGCCTTCACCAAGAACGACAAGCGCGTCACCAACGACCCAATGGAAGCCCACTATATCGGCTTCAACATGTGGGTGCAGGCGGTCGAGAAGGCCGGCACCGTCGATCCCGACGCGGTGATCGACTCGATCGTCGGCGTCTCGGTCCCGAACCTGTCGGGCGGCTACTCCACCATGATGCCCAACCACCACATCACCAAGCCCGTGCTGATCGGCGAAATCCAGTCCGACGGCCAGATGGAGACGGTGTGGCAGACCTCGGGCCTCGTCGTGGGCGACGAGTGGTCGGACTATCTGCCGGATTCGAAGGACCTCATCGCCGATTGGCGCAAGCCGATGTCCTGCGGCAACTTCAACGTCGTGACCGGCAAGTGCGGCGGGCAGACCACAAACTAGCTCGCGCAAGGCTTCCGGGCGCTCCCCTCCAGTCGCCCGGAAGCCGTCCCTCACCTGGCCTGAACCGACCTTGAGCACGAAAGCGCGAACAGTGACGCATGACAATGCCACGCATCGGCTCATCGGTGCCCTCCTCGCCTTGCTGGCGCTTCTGGCGGTCGCAATGCCGGCGCAGGCCGACGAGGCTGCGCTGCGCGCGACGCTGTCGAAATTCGCCGACGCAAAGGGCTTTCCGCAGATCGAGGCGCTGGTGCGCGAGCTCGGCGCAAGCGGCGATCCGGCGGCGGCGCGGGCGCTTGGTGCGCTGGCCGACGGCAACCTCTATGTGCGCAAGGCCGACAAGGCCGTGTTCATCGCAGCCGAGAGCGGTTCGGACCTCGTGCTGTCCGATCCGGTCACGGCGGCTTCCGCCGGCACGGCGCCCAAATCCGACCTGACCAAGGTGCGGGTCAACAATGCGGTCCGCGGCGCGGTGCGGGAAGCCATCGGCGCCCTGACCCTGGGCGGCGACGATCCCGCCGCGCGCATGTCCGCCGCCGACGCGCTGTTCCGCAAGCCGGACGCCGGCGCGCGTCCCGCGCTGGACATGGCGATCGGCAAGGAAACGGACGCAGCGGTCAAGGCGCGCCTCGAACAGGCCCGCGCAGCCTCCGTGCTGGTCTCCGATCTGCCGGAAGCCGACAAGAGCGCGGCGATCAGGGTTCTTTCCGGCCTCGGCAGCCGCGATGCGCTGAACCTGCTCTCCAGCTTCGAGGCCGATGCGCCCGAACCGCTGAAGGCGCAGGCGCAGGCCGGCATGCGCGCGATCGGCAACATGCTGATGGCATGGGATGCCGCGCAGAATGTCTGGTACGGCCTCTCCCTCGGCTCGGTCCTTCTGCTTGCCGCGATCGGGCTCGCCATCACCTTCGGCGTGATAGGCGTCATCAACATGGCGCATGGCGAGATGGTGATGCTCGGCGCCTACGCCACCTTCGTCGTGCAGCAGGCGGTGCGCGCCTATGCGCCCGGCCTGTTCGACTGGTCGCTGGCCTTCGCGCTGCCTTGCGCCTTCCTGCTGACCTTCGCCGTCGGGGTGGTGATCGAGCGCGGCGTGATCCGCTTCCTCTACGGCCGCCCGCTGGAAACCCTGCTCGCCACCTGGGGCGTGTCGCTCATCCTGCAGCAGGCGGTGCGCACGATCTTCGGGCCGGCCAACCGCGAGGTCGCCAACCCCTCATGGATGTCCGGCGGCTTCGAGATCGGCCAACTGGCCTTGACCTGGAACCGGCTCTGGATCGTGCTCTTCGCGCTCGCCGTCTTCGCCATGCTCCTGTTCATCTCCAACCGCACGGCCTGGGGCCTGCAGATGCGGGCGGTGACGCAGAACCGCCGCATGGCCTCCTCAATGGGCATCCGCACGCCATGGGTCGACGCCTTCACCTTCGGCCTCGGCTCGGGCGTCGCCGGCATTGCCGGCGTGGCGCTGAGCCAGATCGGCAACGTCTCGCCAAATCTCGGCCAGAGCTACATCATCGACAGCTTCATGGTCGTGGTGTTCGGCGGCGTCGGCAATCTGTGGGGCACGCTGATCGGGGCGCTGTCGCTGGGCATCGCCAACAAGTTCCTCGAGCCCTATGCGGGCGCGGTGCTGGGCAAGATCATCGTGCTGGTGCTCATCATCCTGTTCATCCAGAGGCGGCCGCGCGGCCTGTTCGCGCTGAAGGGCCGGACGGTGGAGGCATGATCGCCGCAAAGCTCCTCGCCAACGGGATCGACCGCCGGCTGGCGGTCCTCATCGGGCTTCTGGTCGCGGCCGCGATCCTCGTGCCCGTGCTGCATCTGGCCCTGCCCGCGTCGAACCCGCTGCATGTGCCGGCCTATATGGTGGCGCTGCTGGGCAAATATCTCTGCTATGCGCTGCTGGCGCTCGCGCTCGATCTGGTCTGGGGCTATTGCGGCATCCTCTCGCTCGGCCACGGCGCCTTCTTCGCGCTCGGCGGCTATGCGATGGGCATGTATCTCATGCGCCAGATCGGCGACCGCGGCGTCTATGCCAATCCGCTGCTGCCCGACTTCATGGTGTTCCTCAACTGGAAGGAGCTGCCCTGGTTCTGGTACGGCTTCGACCAGTTCTGGTTCGCGGCGCTGATGGTCGTGCTGGTGCCCGGACTGCTGGCCTTCGCCTTCGGCTGGCTGGCCTTTCGCAGCCGCGTCACCGGCGTCTATCTCTCGATCATCACGCAGGCGCTGACCTATGCGCTGCTGCTCGCCTTCTTCCGCAACGACATGGGCTTCGGCGGCAATAACGGCCTGACCGATTTCAAGGACATTCTGGGCTTTTCGGTGCGCGCCCCGGAGACGCGCGCGGCACTGTTCGCGGCGAGCGCGCTCATCCTCGCTCTGTTCGTGGCGGTCACCGCCGCCGTCGTCGGCTCCAAGCTCGGAAAGCTGATGGTGGCGGTGCGCGACGCCGAAAGCCGCGCCCGTTTCATCGGCTGGCGGCCCGCGCACATCAAGGTCTTCGCCTTCACCATGTCCGCGGTCATGGCGGGGATCGCCGGCGCGCTCTACGTGCCGCAGGTCGGCATCATCAATCCGAGCGAATTCGCGCCGGCCAATTCGATCGAGGTCGTCATCTGGACGGCCATCGGCGGGCGCGGCACCATCGTCGGGCCGGTGGTCGGGGCGATGGTGGTCAACTGGGCGAAGAGCTGGTTCACCGGCGCGTTCCCGGAACTGTGGCTGTTCGCGCTGGGCGGGCTGTTCGTCGCCTCCACGCTCTTCCTGCCGAAGGGCATCATCGGGACGTGGGACGCGTGGCGGGAAAACCGCAAGGCCGGATCGGCGACACCGGCCGGACCGCTGGAGCTGGAAGCCGGTGTCGACCCCGAACCGGCGCCGCCCTCCGGCAGGCCGTCGAAGCCCCTGCCGAGGCTCGGCGGCGAAGCGCCGCAGCCGGCGGAGTGACCTCATGAACAAGCAGCACACCATCCTCTATCTCGACGGCGTGTCGGTCGCCTTCGACGGGTTCAAGGCGATCAACAACCTGTCGCTGACGCTCGACAAGGGCGAGATGCGCGCGATCATCGGCCCGAACGGCGCCGGAAAGACCACGATGATGGACATCATCACCGGCAAGACCCGGCCCGACAGCGGCGAGGTGTTCTTCGACGGCGAGCACGACCTGACCAGGCTCGACGAGACCGACATCGCCAATCTGGGGATCGGCCGGAAGTTCCAGAAACCGACCGTCTTCGAGATGCACACGGTGGAGGACAATGTCGCGCTGTCGCTGAAGGGCAAGCGTGGCGTGTTCGCGGCCCTCTTCGATCTCCGCACCGATGAGGAGCAGGACCGTATCGACGAGATTCTCAAGGTCATCCGCCTCGATGCGCGCCGCAACGACAAGGCGGCCGACCTCAGCCACGGCCAGAAGCAATGGCTGGAGATCGGCATGCTGCTGGCGCAGAGCCCGAAGCTTCTTCTGGTCGACGAGCCGGTCGCGGGCATGACCGACGCCGAGACCGAAGAGACCGGGCGCCTGCTCAAGGAGATCGCGCGGAACCATTCGGTCATCGTGGTCGAGCACGACATGCACTTCGTGCGCGCATTGGACGTCAAGGTCACCTGCCTGCACGAGGGATCGGTGCTGGCGGAAGGAACGCTCGACCACATCTCGACCAACCAGCGCGTCATCGAGGTCTATCTCGGGAGATGAGGATGCTCACCGTTTCCGACGCCACCCTTCACTATGGCGCAGCACAAGCCTTGCGGGGCGTCTCGCTGGAGGTCGAGGCGGGCAGGATCACCTGCGTGCTCGGCCGCAACGGCGTCGGCAAGACGTCGCTGATGAGAGCCATCGTCGGCCAGCACCGGCTGACGAGCGGCAGCATTGCCTTCGAGGGGAAGGCGCTCGGCCGGAGCGCGCCGTATGAGCGCGCCCGGTCGGGCATCGCATTCGTGCCGCAGGGGCGGGAGATATTCCCGCTGCTGACGGTGCGGGAAAATCTGGAAACCGGCTTCGCGCCGCTGAAACGCGCCGACCGGCACATTCCCGAACATGTGTTCGAACTGTTTCCGGTGCTGAAGCAGATGCTCTCGCGGCGCGGCGGCGACCTTTCCGGCGGACAGCAGCAGCAGCTCGCCATCGGGCGCGCGCTCGTGACCCGCCCGAAGCTTCTGGTGCTGGACGAGCCGACCGAGGGCATCCAGCCCTCGATCATCAAGGATATCGGCCGCGCGATCCAGTACCTGCGCGACACGATGAACCTGACGATCCTGCTGGTGGAACAATATCTCGATTTCGCACGCGCGCTTGCGGATCGCGTCGCGGTGATGGATCGTGGCGAGATCGTGTTTTCAGGTGAAGCCGCAGGCCTTGACGAGCCAGATGTACGTCGACACCTCATGCTCTGAGCAGACGGGCGCGCGCCTTCAGCGCGCCGACGGCCATTCGCGGGTGGCGTTTCGCCCGAGCGCAGGCGCGACGCGCCTTCAGACGCTTTTCCAGGAAGGCTGCGCCAAGATCCGCCTGCCCGCCCCCCTCCCCGGCGCGGCCCCGGAGGCCATTCTCATCAACACCGCGGGCGGCCTGACCGGCGACGACCGCCTGACGACGGAGGTCGAGCTCGCCGCCGGCGCTGTCGCCGTCGTGACGACGCAGGCCTGCGAACGCATCTATCGCTCCACCGGGACGGCGGCCGTGGTGACCAACCGCCTTCGCCTCGGCGAAGGCGCGCGCCTTGCCTGGCTGCCGCAGGAGACGATCCTTTTCGAAGGCGGCCGGCTGAAGCGGACGCTGGAAGCCGATCTTGCCGGCGGCGCCGAGCTCGTGGCCGTCGAGGCGATCGTGCTCGGCCGCACCGCGATGGGCGAGACCGTGCGGACGGGCGCGTTGCATGACCGCTGGCGCATCCGCCGCGACGGCAGGCCGATCTTCGCCGACGATCTCCGGCTGGATCGCGAGATCGCCGCGCAGGTCGCGCGGCCGGCGGTGCTGAGCGGCAATGTGGCCATGGCGACCGTGCTCCATGCCGGGCCGGAGCCGGAGCGGCTGCTTGCGCCCGTGCGCGCGGCCATCGGCGAGGCCGGCGGCGCCAGCGCCTGGGACGGCAAGCTGGTAGCGCGGCTCGTCGCCGAAAACAGTCTGGCGCTGCGGCGTCGGCTCGAAACCCTGCTCCAGCTTCTGCTGGGCGATCATCCGCTGCCCAAAGTCTGGCGCATCTAGGACCGACGACATGAACCTCACCCCCCGCGAGAAAGACAAGCTGCTGATCGCCATGGCCGCCATGGTGGCGCGCCGGCGCCTGGAGCGCGGCGTCAGGCTGAACCACCCGGAGGCGATCGCGCTGATCACCGATTTCGTCGTGGAAGGCGCGCGCGACGGCCGCCCGGTTGCCGAGCTGATGGAAGCCGGCGCGCATGTGGTGACGCGCGATCAGGTGATGGAAGGCATTGCCGAGATGATCCACGACGTTCAGGTCGAGGCGACGTTCCCTGACGGGACCAAGCTGGTGACCGTGCATGAACCCATACGCTGACGGCTCGCGACCGACATGAAAGGAAAGCCCATGAAGCACCGTATCGGCATCATCCTCGCCGCGATCGCCATGACGGCGACGGCGACACCTGCCTTCGCGCATCTCGATCCGGCGGAGCACGGCTCCTTCGCCGCCGGCTTCTCGCACCCGCTGTTCGGGCTCGACCACATTCTGGCGATGGTCGGTGTCGGCCTGTGGGCGGCACTTCTGGGCGGCCGGGCGACATGGCGTGTCCCTACCGCCTTCGTCGTCACCATGATGGCCGGCTTCGCCGCGGCAACAGCGAATATCGGGCTGCCCTTCGTGGAGCCGGTGGTCGCCGCGTCGGTCGTCGTGCTCGGCCTGCTGGCGCTGGTCGCCTTGCAGGCGCCGACTCCCGTCGCCATGGCGCTGGTCGGCTTCTTCGCCTTCTTCCACGGCCATGCCCATGGCGGCGAGCTGGGCGCGGCGGGCGCGTGGCCCTTCATGGCTGGCTTCGCGCTTACCACGGCGCTGCTGCATGCGGTGGGCGTCGGGATCGGCCTCGGCTGTTCAAGGCTCGTCGGGACCGAAGCCGGCCGCTGGATCACGCGCGGCCTCGGCGGCCTGACGGCGCTGGGCGGCGGCCTCTGGATCGTGGCGGGAGCGTGAGCATGATCCCCGGAGAGATCCTGACGGCGACGGGCGACATCGTCCTCAACGCGGGCGCGGCGATCACGACGCTGATCGTCGCCAACACCGGCGACCGGCCGATCCAGGTCGGGTCGCACTACCATTTCTTCGAGACCAACGATGCGCTGGAATTCGACCGCGACGCGGCGCGGGGCATGCGGCTGGACATCGCCGCCGGCACCGCCGTCCGTTTCGAGCCCGGCCAGCAGCGCGAGGTGCGGCTTGTCCCCCTCGGCGGCGGGCGCGAGGTCTTCGGTTTCCAGCAGAAGGTGATGGGTAAGCTCTGATGCCAGCGACAATCTCCCGCGCCGCCTATGCGCAGCTCTACGGGCCGACCGTCGGCGACCGCGTGCGGCTCGCAGACACCGACCTGTTCATCGAGGTCGAGAAGGATTTCACCATCTATGGCGAGGAGGTGAAGTTTGGCGGCGGCAAGCTCATCCGCGACGGCATGGGCCAGAGCCAAATCGCGCGGGCGGAAGGCGCGGTCGACACCGTCATCACCAATGCGCTGATCGTCGACCATTGGGGCATCGTGAAAGCCGATGTCGGCCTGAAGGACGGGCGCATCGCCGCGATCGGCAAGGCCGGCAATCCGGACACCCAGCCCGGCGTCGACATCGTCGTCGGGCCGGGCACGGAGATCATTGCCGGCGAAGGCAGGATTCTCACCGCCGGCGGCATCGACGCGCATATCCATTTCATCTGCCCGCAGCAGATCGAGGAGGCGTTGATGTCGGGCATCACGACCATGCTCGGCGGCGGCACCGGCCCGGCGCATGGCACGCTCGCCACCACCTGCACGCCGGGGCCGTGGCATCTGGCGCGCATGATCCAGTCCTTCGACGCCTTCCCGATCAATCTCGGCCTGTCGGGCAAGGGCAACGCCTCGAAGCCCGCGGCGCTGATCGAGATGATCGAGGGCGGCGCCTGCGCCCTCAAGCTCCACGAGGACTGGGGCACCACGCCGGCGGCAATCGACAATTGCCTCGCCGTCGCGGACGACCACGACATCCAGGTGATGATCCACACCGATACGCTGAACGAGAGCGGCTTCGTGGAGGACACGGTGGCGGCCTTCAAGGGGCGCACCATCCATGCCTTCCACACGGAAGGCGCGGGCGGCGGCCATGCGCCCGACATCATCAAGGTCTGCGGGCTGGAAAACGTCATCCCGTCTTCCACCAATCCGACGCGGCCCTATACGAAGAACACCATCGCCGAGCATCTCGACATGCTGATGGTGTGCCACCATCTGTCGCCGTCGATTCCGGAGGACATCGCCTTCGCCGAGAGCCGCATCCGCAAGGAGACCATCGCGGCGGAGGACATCCTGCACGATATCGGCGCCTTCTCGATCATCTCCTCCGACAGCCAGGCCATGGGCCGGGTCGGCGAGGTGCCGATCCGCACATGGCAGACCGCTCACAAGATGAAGGTGCAGCGCGGTCGGCTTCCCGGCGAGACCGGCGACAACGACAATCTGCGGGTGCGCCGCTACATCGCCAAATACACGATCAACCCGGCCATCGCGCAGGGCCTGTCGCAGCATGTGGGCTCCATCGAGATCGGCAAGCGCGCCGACCTCGTGCTGTGGAATCCCGCCTTCTTCGGCGTGAAGCCGGAGATGGTGCTGGTGGGCGGCATGATAGCCGCCGCGCCCATGGGCGACCCCAACGCCTCGATCCCGACGCCGCAGCCGGTGCATTACCGGCCGATGTTCGGCGGCTATGGCCGCGCGCCCGCCATGTCGTCCGTGACCTTCGTCTCGCAGGCGGCGATGGCCGGCGGCCTTCAGCAGCGCCTCGGCGTGGCCAAGGAGATGGTCGCCGTGGCGAATACGCGGGGCGGCATTTCAAAAGCCTCGATGATCCTGAACGACGCCACGCCCTTCATGGAGGTCGATCCGGAGACCTATGAGGTGCGCGCCGACGGCGAGCTGCTGACCTGCGAACCCGCTTCCGTGCTGCCCATGGCGCAGCGTTATTTCCTGTTCTGAGGCCTGCCATGCTGCGCGCCGTCTCCCACGCCCACGCCAGATCGGCCGAGCCTTACGGCACGGTCGTCCTCGATTCCGCCGACCGGCATCTGCGTCGCAAGCTGATCAGGACCGATCAGGGAGAGGAGCTGATGGTCGATCTTCCCGAGGCGGTGCTGCTTTCGGATGGCGACGTGCTGGTGCTGGAGGATGGCCGCACCATCGGCGTCGTCGCGGCAAAGGAAGAGCTCTATGAGGTGAAGCCCGGCGCGGATGTGCCGCTGCGCCATCTCGCCTGGCATCTCGGCAACCGGCACCTCGCTGCGCAGATCGACGACGACCGCATCCTGATCCGCCGCGACCACGTCATCCGCGACATGCTGATCGGGCTGGGTGCGACGCTGACGGAAATCGTCGCGCCGCTCCAGCCGGTGCACGGTGCCTATCACGGCCACAGCCATGCGGCGCACGATCACGGCCACAGCCACCATCATGGCTGAGGCGCAGAAAAGCCTCGTCAGGCTTCAGGCATGGCTTTCGCCGGCATTTCCCGTCGGCGCCTTTGCCTACAGCCACGGGCTGGAACAGGCCATCTGCGACGGGCTGGTCAAGGACAGAACCAGTCTGGTCGACTGGCTCGACACCTTGCTTTCGCATGGCTCCGTCTGGAACGACGCCGTTCTGCTGGCGGAAGCGTGGCGTCGCGTCGTGGCCGGCGAGGATGTCGCGGAGATCGCCGCGCTTGCCGAAGCCATGGCGGGAACGCGAGAGCGGCATATGGAAACCACCCTGCAGGGCGCCGCATTCGGTGAGGCGGTGGAAGCGTGGGGCGGCACCGCAGACGACAAGGCCACCGGGCCGCTTCCCCGGTCGGACCGGTGCCCCTACCCCGTCGCCGTCGCGATTGCCGCGGCGCGGCACGGCATATCGCTCGAACCGACGCTCGCCGCTTGGCTTCACGGCTTCACGGCAAATCTGGTCCAGACCGCCATCCGCCTCGTCCCGCTCGGCCAGCGCGACGGAACGGCGGCGCTGGCCTTGCTGGAGCCGACGGTCCTCGAAATCGTCAGCCGAGCCGGTGCCTCCACGCTCGACGATCTCGGCTCCTGCACGATCGTCTCCGACATCCTGTCGATGCGCCACGAAACCCTCTATTCGCGAGTATTCCGTTCATGACCTCACCCAACGGCCCCCTGCGCGTCGGCATCGGCGGCCCCGTCGGCGCGGGCAAGACCACGCTCACCGAAATGCTCTGCAAGGCTATGCGCGACCGCTACTCCGTTGCCGTGGTGACCAACGACATCTTCACCAGGGAAGACGAGCTCATCCTGAACCGCGTGCAGGCCCTGCCCGAGGAGCGCATCATCGGCGTCGAAACGGGAGGTTGTCCGCATACCGCGATCCGCGAGGACGCCTCGATCAACCTGGCGGCCATCGGGGAGATGCGCCGCCGCTTTCCCGACCTGGACGTCGTGTTCATCGAATCCGGCGGCGACAATCTGGCCGCCACTTTCTCGCCCGACCTCGCGGACCTGACCCTCTACGTCATCGACGTCGCCGCCGGCGAGAAGATCCCGCGCAAGGGCGGACCGGGCATTACGCGCTCGGACCTCCTGATCATCAACAAGATGGATCTCGCCCCTTATGTCGGCGCCGATCTCGACATCATGTGCGCGGACACCGAAAAGCAGCGCAGCGGACGGCCATTCGTCTTCACCGACCTGCGCCGCCGCGTCGGCGTCACCGACATCGTCCGGTTCATCGAAGCGCACGGCGGGCTGCAATTGTCGGCGCAAGCTGCCCCGGCAGACGTGGCGAAACACGAACCCGGTTATCGCTGAACCAAGGCCCCGCCCGCCCCACGCCCGCGCAAGATGTGAAACATCCGGAGCACACCGACATCCACGTCGTAGCGGGCTGCGCCGGGGATCCTCACGAAGGCCGAGCGCTCATGCATCGCCAACCAAGGCGTGCATATTCCTCATTAATTAATTGGTTGATTATTTTTTCGGCTGGGCTATCGTTCCGTTGGGTAAGAGCTCTCGGGTGAAGCAATTCGATCCCGAATTCGCCTCGATCCGGAGGTGTCAAAATAGATATCCCGTTCAGCCGCAGTACAACTCCGCTGTGAATGGGAAAGCCAGGGCAGGAGGAAGCGCATGGCGAAGTATATTCTTTCAGATCCGAATTTCAGCGATGGCACCCGCAAGGATGTCATCGAGCAGATTGTTGGCGAATTCCGTGATCGGCCGGGTGTGAAGCTTATCGGATATGAGCCGGATGCCGACTTCGATCGCCTGCCCTGTGAATTGCTGGGGAGGCCCGAGGCGATGCGGGAGGCATTGCTGGCGGCCGCCGCCAAGGCATACGAGCTGATCGACATGGAGAAGCAGCACGGCCGCCACCCGCGCATCGGGGCGGTCGACACGATCGAAATCTATCCCGCCAAGGACATGACGATCGAGGAGTGCCGCGACTTCGCCGAGGACCTCGGCGCCGAGCTCTACAAGCGGCACGGCGTTCCCATCTATTTCACCGGGAAGAATGCGCGCAAGCCGGAGAATGAGGGCCTGACCTTCATCCGCAAGGGCAATTATGAGGGCCTCCGCGAAGCCGTGCTGACCGATCCTTCGCGCGCGCCGGATCTCGGGCCTGCCAAATTGCATCCACCATCGTCGGCGCGCTGGAGGAGCATGACGCCTATTTCAACGTCATCCTCGACACGACCGATCTGTCGATCGCCAAGAAGCTCGCCAGCATCGTTCGCGGCAGGACCGGCGGCTTCACCAATATTCAGGGCGTGATCGGCCTGCCGCAGACCCACCGGCGCACCGGCAAGGCCTGCACGATCGTCTCATGCGAGGTCAGCAACCCGCTCAAGACGCCGCTGCACCGAATCTTCAACCTGCTGAAGTCGGAAGCGGCGCGCTACGGCGTGAACGTGATCGGCGGGCAGGTCTGCGGAACGATCGCCGCGGAGGTCCTGGTCCAGACGGCCGAGTGGTACCTGCAGCCCGAGGCGATCAACGGTCCCTGGGACTACAAGACCCAGATCCTCGAGAACCATCTTCTGGAACTCGAATCGTAACGCTGGTCCGCCTCCTTTGGGATTTCCCGTTCACGACAACCGAAAGGACGTTTGCAACCCGGAGAACGGCGCGGCGGGGGAGAATATTCGCGCCTTTCCCGGACATCAGCTTTGGCCCGCCGTGAAATGGGAGAGGTCGAGAGGAGTTCTGCCCGGTACTGACAAGTAACAATACCTCTGGGAGGAGGGTTACATGAGTGTGGAACTGGACGCCAATCTGGCAGGCGCACACGGCCATGCCGGCAACAATGGCATGGTACGCGCCGTCAACTGGTGGCAAGTCGTTTTCATCGCGCTCGGTGCATGCGCGCTGGTGATGTTCAGTCTGGGGGGAATTTCCGCGGTCACCGGAACCATCTCTCCGCTGGTTTGGGCGACGTCCGCCTTCATCGGGCTGATAGCCACCTTCGCCTACGCCGAAATGGCGGCGATGATGCCGAACAAATCGGGCGGAACCGCGAACTACGGCGCGACCGCCTGGATCCGGAGCGTCAAGTTCGTCGCGCCGATGTCCGTCTGGGGCAACTGGATCGCATATAGCCCCATCCTCGCCATCGGCTCCGGTCTGGGGGCAGGCTACCTGCTTTCCATCTTCATCCCGCCCGATCACTACCTGACCAGTTGGGAACTGACGCTCGTCGACCTCAGCGCGATCAAGTCGGATCTCACCATCCGCCTCAACATGCAGTTCATTGTCGGCACCATCATCATGCTGGTGATATGGACCATCCAGCATGCCGGAATCCTGAGGACCGCATACGTCCAGATCGCGCTGACGCTCGGCGGCCTCCTTCCTCTGGTGCTCGCCTGCTTCCTGCCGCTGATCGGCGGCAAGGTGGATATGGAGAATTTCTCGCCCTTCGTGCCGCTGAGCGGGGCGTGGGACTTCGAAGGCTGGAAGCTGTTCATCGGCGGATTGTTTCTGGCCGCCTGGTCGGCATACGCCGCCGAGAATGCGGTCTGCTACATGAGCGAGATGCGCGACCCGAAAAGCGGCGGGCCGAAGGCGATCATCTGGACGGGCGTGATCTGTCTGGCGGTCTACTCCATCGTGCCCTTCGTATTCCAGGGCGGCCTGGGGACCGAGGGCATGCTGTCGCCGGGCATCCTGAGCGGAGAAGGTGTCGGCGTCGCCTTTGCCGGCCTGATCGGCGCCGGCTCGTTCTTCACCAAGCTGCTGGTCGTGATGCTGACCTTCAGCCTTCTCCTGGGAGTGATGACGGCCATGGCGGACTCGGCCAGAACCCTTTACCAGGGCGCCCATGATGGCTGGTTCCCCAAATATCTGGACCAGCTCAACGAACACGGTGTCCCTACCCGCGCGATGTGGGTGGACCTCGCGTTCAACTCCTTCCTTCTGCTCATGTCCGACTATCTGTTCGTGCTTGCTGTCTCCGCTGTGAACTACGTGATGTTTCACATGCTCAACATGAGCTCGATATGGATTCACCGTCTCGACAATCCGCGTTCGGCACGGCCGTATCGCGCTCCGACGTTCATATTGATCGTCGTGGGGTGCCTGTCATACGTGAACGCCTTCTTCATCGGCGCCGGAGCCAATCTGTGGGGGAATGGCGTGATCCTTCTCGGCCTCGCCGTCCTGTTTGCCTCCGTGCCGGTCTTTCTCTACAGGCACTATGTCACCGATCGAGGCCAGTTTCCCGACCATATGCTGGCCGATCTGATCCCGCCCGGCGAGACCGAGCTGACACCCACCCGATCGGGCGTCCTTCCCTATCTCGCGCTCGCCGATAACGCGCTCGCGATATTGGCCGGGTACATGATCTTCTGGGGATTCTGATCGCGAACACGTTCGTGACACTGAAAGTGGAGACGAGAATGCTGACTGGGAAAACGATCGACGAATTCAGCCGCGTCCTGGCCTCGAATGCCCCGGCTCCGGGGGGCGGCAGCGTCGCCGCCCTCTCGGGCGCGCTCGGCGCGGACCTCGTTGCCATGGTCTGCAATTTGAGCATCGGAAAGGACGGCTACGAAGCCTTCGAGACGGAGCTTTCGGATGCCCTGCCCAAGGCGCAGGCCCTTTCGAGGTCGCTGCTGCAAAGGGTCGATCTCGACACCGAGGCGTTCAACGGCGTGATGGCGGCGTTCAAGCTGCCCAAGGCGACCGACGATGAGAAGAAGGCGCGGACGGCGGCGATCCAGGCAGGCTACAAGGAGGCGATCCAGTCGCCTCTCGGCATCGCGCGCGAATGCGTGTCAGTGCTGCAACTGGCCGCCAGGCTGCTTGGCAAGTCCAACACGAATGCCCTGAGCGATCTCGGCGTGGCGGCGCAGCAGGCCTGTGCCGGGCTCGAGGGCGCCATCATGAACGTCAGGATCAACCTTCCCTCGATCAAGGACGCGGATTTCGTCGCGGCGACGAAGTCCGAAATCGCTTCCCTTCTGCAGGAAGGCAAGAGAGCTGCCGAAACCACTTATGAATATGTGTCCCGCAACTTGAGCTGAGCATCTTTCATCACCTTCATGTGACTGCCTGCGGCTGGAGATGTGGGGACACCTCGTCTCCGGCCGCAGGCCTGCAGTGCGGGGCAACGACTACGTGGCGAGCACGTTGTTTTGGCGGGATACGCCTGATAACCACGGAGTCGATGAGCAGGCAGCAAAAGAAAGACAGGCAAGCGGAGCCGAAGCTTGGCCGCAGAATGATCGACGAAGCGCGTCCGGGAGCCGACGACCTCGCCAGGATAGCCCTCGGCCTGTTTGCGGAGCGCCATTTTTCGCTGGTGACGATCAGGGACATCGGCCGCGCCGCAGGCGTCAACAGCGCCATGATCTACTATTACTATAAGGACAAGGAGGCGCTGTTTCGCGCCGCGATAGAAAATGCCATCGACGAGGCATTCCTGCTCTTTGCCGAACACAGCGAATCGCAGAATTACGACAATGCCGCCGACGCGATCCGCGCCTGGTTCGATGTTCACGTCACGCTGAGCAAGCCCCTGGGCAATGTCATCAAGATCAGCATGGATTGCCAGGGGCTTATGGAGGTGATGCCCGACATACATGAGCCGATCCGGCGGTTTTATCGTCACGAGAACGAGATCCTGCAGAAATTCATCCGCAGCGGCATCGAAAAGGGCACGTTCAGGAACGTGGACCCGGCGCTGATGGCGACCATGATCTCCACCAGCCTGGACGGCATCCTCGCGCGTTCGAAAATCCTGCCCGACTTCGAGATGCTGGGAATGGTCGAGGAGTTCAAGCAGGCCATATGCCTGCATCTGGAACACGGCGCACCCGCGATCGATCCCGCCGCGATGATTCAAACCGGCGAGGGCCCCTCGAGGCCTGCCGAAGGCATGCCCCGCATCCGGTCCTGAATAGGGTGGCTGCCTCATGGACGATGGCATCGCGTCGATGCAGATTGATCGGCGTCAAAGCCCGCATCTGCGTCCCGGCTATCGTCTGGCCGGGCCAATGCCAACCGAGGGACGTCCGTCATGAGCTACAAATCCATCCTGATAAACCTCAACATCGACGGGTCGATTGCCGCCGGCGTGGCGGCGGCGGTTGATCTGGCCCGGCGCCACGACGCGAAGCTGATCGGCTTTTGCGCCGCCGACGCGGCGCTGCCGGTGGCCGGCCTGGAGGGCGGGGCGCTGGCAGCCGAGGTCTGGCAGCAGATGCGGGATGACATCGTGGAGCGCTTCAAGGAGGTCCGGGCCGAGTTCGATCGGTTGACCGTGGGTTTCGGGAAGACGGAGTGGCGCGAGGCGCTGACGGCTCCCACCCAGGCGGTCGTCACGGCCTCCAGATCGGCCGACCTCATTCTCATTTCAGCGTCCGAAGAGGCTTCGCCCGGCGATACCTACCGGGTCGCCGATCCCGCCAATGTCGTGCTCCAGGCCGGCCGTCCTTTGCTGATCGTCGCCGGCAAGGCGGAGAAGGTGCCGGCGAGGAAGATCGTCGTGGCCTGGAAGGACACGCGCGAGGCGCGCCGCGCCGTCGCCGACGCGGTTCCCCTGCTCGCATCGGCGGAGGAGGTGACGGTGGTCACCGTCGCCGCGCAAGCCGAGCAGTGGATTCGGCAGAGCGTGGCGGATGTGGTCGCCTTTCTTGTCGCGCACGGCGTCAAGGCGAGGCCGGAACTGATCGAAAGCCCGGACGAATATCTGGAGTTGCTCAGTTTCATCGACCGAAGCGGTGCCGACCTCGTCGTGTCGGGCGCCTACGGACACAGCCGCCTGCGCGAATGGGCCTTCGGCGGCGTGACGCGCTCCCTGCTCGGCGAAACCGGGCTCAATCGCTTCATGTCGAGCTGAGCCGGCAGACAGGCGAGACCGGCGTTTGGCGCGCATCAAGGCGCCGGTCCCCCGATGGGGCCTCATTGGTCGCGCCGGTGTGAGTGGGTAACCTGCCCGCCGGCGGATGGCGGAAGAGAGTGGGAGTCGAACCCACCCGGGACTGGCTGACAGCCCCACCCGGATTTGAAGTCCGGACAGATCACCGGACCTGCCTCTCTTCCAAGGGCTGAAACGATGGCGGTTTCGCCGCTTTCTCCCCCGCTCTTCCCTACCGCAGGGCCGAACATGGCGTCAATTTGCGCCGCGGCTTTGCCTGCCTGCTTCACGTGCGAATGGAGGAGCAATTCATGACTGCCGGTTCCGCCTATGACCTGCTCTCGGCGCGCTCGATCTCGGCAAGGACCTTGGCAGGATCGACGTTCTGACGAAGCTGATGCAGTTCCGCGTCCGCCTGCGCCGGCTGATCCAACCGATCACACAGAGTGGCGACCATCTCGATCAGCTTTGTCGTCTCTCGCTCGTTCAGGAGATTGATCTGCAGATCCAGTTCGGCCTTCCTCGCGCTTTGCACAGCCATTCTGTTCTGTGTGATCAGAACGAATGCCGAGAGAAAAATCGCCTCGACCGAGGCTGCCATGGCGAGCATGACGAAGGTAGGATCCCAAGGCCTGACACCCGGCACGAGACCAATGTTCCAGGCGATCCAAACGGCAAGAATCGCAAGATGCAGGCACACGAAGCTCATGCTGCCCGCGAAGTCCGAAATCAGGCGAGCGGTCCGGTCTGCCAGCCGCAACTTGGCTTCTTCCTGCTTTCGCTGATCGAGAAGTGCCTGGATGTTTCTGTCCAGCACATCATGGATGTCGGACGACGAACGCGTTTGTTCGGGCATCAGGTCATCCGATGCATGCCTTGCGCTGTCGGGTGGCGGGCTAACGTTCTGGCGCACTTGCATCAGGGCTTGTCCGCTCAGGCGTCACCGACAATGGCGATGATCTTGCCGGTGCCGGCACAATCGGGACACGGCCTGCCGTCGATCTTCCCCTTGCCTGCGCATTTGGGGCAGATGTGTTCCCCGGTCTGCTTCAGGTCGGGGTCGGTCTCGTCGCCTGGTCTGCCACGCCTTGTCATGCCTTGGCCTATTGTTGAGGTGCCATCTCGGCGGGATCGACGGCTTTCTGGCTATCGGTCCTGATGTCCGGCGCCGTTGACAGATTTGGATCGAAGAACACGAACGCGATCGCGACTGCAACGACGATCACGGCGGCGACGAGCATCGCAATGAGTTCTACGCGACGGTTGGGGTTCTCTTTGGCCATCGGGCTTGCTCCATGCACGCCTAAACCGGCGCCGACGTAAATGTTCCGCCTGTATTATCGTGACCCGCCGGTACGCCGATCAGGAGGCGGGTCTTTCATGTGCCGTTGGCGGCCTGTCACTGACTTGCGCGTCGGGCGGCTCCCGGTCGGAGAGCGCCGCTTGCAGCAGCAGCGCCGCACCGAAAATTCCGCCGAGGAGAAGCATGGCGACACCGAGCAGCAGCTTGACCGCTATCTCGGCCGGCCAGGATCGCTTGTGATGATGGGTCATGTGATCCGAACGGAGCACGGGCAGCACGGTTCCAGCCGCCGCCACGCCGTGACTTCATGTCGTTTCCGATCGCGGGTTCAATCCCCGTCGTCCTCGACCTCCGTCTCGGGGCGATCCTGGCCGGAGGCGACTTCGCCATGCTAGCGGCCATCGGCAGTCTCGTATTCGATGTCGGTCGTCTCGCCGGCGACCTGCTGCTCGGCGGCGGCGGTTTGGGCCGCGGCCAGGGCGTCATCGTGGGTGGGGAAGGTTTCCGAGAACACGTCGCTGACCTTGTAGGCCCAGCCGCCATTGTGCTCGACGATACGATAGACGACCTTCATGACGACTCCGCCTGGAACAGTTGATGTCAGCGCCAAACTCGCGCCAGCCTGGAAAAGTTCCGCACGCTGACGCGCACGCTCACCGACACTGCCGGCGAGGTCCGCCGCTGTAAGGCTGATAAGAGTTGTCCTCCGGCCGATATGACTGGTAGCGGGCAAAGCACGACTCGATGTGCTGCGCAGGGAGGTCGGCATAGGCCTCCTCTTCATCCTTTGCAGCATATCCGACATATGGCCGGTCTGCCGACAAGCCGACATACTGACGTTCTCCGTCTTCGCCGGGAGCGGCGATGCCGGCTCCTCCATCGTGCGGAGAGATGCACTGGCGCCGGTCGCCGCTGTAGGAGGTGTAGCTGTTGGTTTCAGGCTGATACGAACGGTAGCGTTCCGAGCACCATTCGATATGGGCCGCCATTGAAGTCTGCGCAGGGTCCTGCTCAAGGTCAACGGGATCGGTGACGTCGACCGACGCGGTTGTCGTTGCATCGACCTGCGGTTCCGCGCCCGCCACGAGCGGCGTCTCAGCCACCTCGCGAGCGATAACGGAGCTCTCCGTCGGCGAGGTGGAGGGCAGACGTTCCAAATCCTGTTCAGATACGCTCACTGAAACGGGGCGATCCGTCCAGACCCGGGTAGAATCATCGGGGGTCCACACCGGAACCGGCTCCGCATTCGTGAAAAAGATGGCCGTATAAGCTCCGCCGCCAAACACGGCGAGCGTTAGAACGAAGCCGCTCACGGTGACAAGAAGGGCCTTCATGGCTGCATTCCTCGTTGCTGGTCCCGATGAGGAATGCGAAGCGGCATGTGCGGTTCCGGAAAGCGCCAACAACCTTTGGAAACATGCCGCTGTCGAGCCGCAGACCTGTCGGCAACTTCTATCGCGACAAACGGCTCCGCCGGGAGGGCTTCGCCCAATCAGCCGTCCGCAAGAAAGGCGGCGAGCTTCGGCCCGTTGATCCGGCGCAGGTCGCCGCGCCGCAAGGTCAGGCCGTTGCGGTCGAAATGGTCGAGGATCTGGATTGTCACCTTGCGGCCGTTCAGCAGCCGGTCGCGGAAGGCGGCGGCGGTGAACTCGCCGTCTTGCGCTCCCTGCGCCACATCCGCGGCGATCTGCGCCATCTCCCGCTCGGTCGCGCGCAGGAAGAAATGGTCCGGCGCGATCTCGACCACCTCGCCGCGCCGCGCCTGCGCCTTGAGCACCCGGCGCACGTCATGCGCCTGCGCTGCGAGCGTTTCGGCGATATCGATGACTCGCGGCGGCCGGAACCGCGCCTCGCCGCCGATAAGCGGCGAAATCCGCGCCCAGAGCGCCTGCTCCTTGCGGTCGAGGCCGAGTTCGTGGCCGGGCAGGCGCACCGTGCCGCCCTGCGCGACGAGCACGCCGCCGGCGACGAGGGCAGCGACCACGCCCTGCCCGATCCGCGCCGGCAATCGCGGGGCCAGCGCCGCGGCCAGGCGCGCAATGCCCATGCCGAGAAGCTGCGGATGGGCCTGATGGAAGGCGGAGAGCGCCGCGCGCGCCGAAGCTTCCAGCGCGGCCCATGTCGCGGGCGAGAAGAGCGCGCCCGCCTGCGCGCACGGAACATGCGGCACCTCGGCCAGTACGGCCGCGCGCTCCTGCGCCGTCATGGCGCGATCACGGAAGAAGGCGGTATCCTCGACATGATACGGCGCGCAGTCCAGCAGGCCCGCGAGCACCGCCGGCTGCGTGCCCTGCGCCAGCGCCCGAAGCTGGGCCAGCCGCTCGGGCGTGCGCCGCCTTCGTGGCGGCGCGCGCAGGTCGAGGAAGATGCCGCCGCCGATCGTCCGCGAAGCGGAGGTGTCGCGCAGGATGAAGCGGTCGCCGATGGCCGCCGCGATCGGCTGCTCGAGCACGAGCTGGACCAGTCCCTCCCCGCCCGGCGCGATCGGCGCATCCGCGATCAGGGCGACGCGGGCGGCGCGTTCCACCGCGCCGTGATGCAGCCGCACGGGGGTCCAGTGGGCGAGCGCGCGCGGCTCGCCCGGCAGCAGGCTGAGCCGCGCATCGATCCGGCCTGCCGGCGCGTGGAGCACGGGGTCGATGACCATGTCGCCGCGCGCGATGGCCTGCCGGCTGACGCCGTCACCCGCGAGGTTGAGCGCGCAGCGGTCGCCTGCCTGCCCGCGCTCGGCCGGCCGGTTCTGCGCGTGGATGGAGCGCACCCGCGCCCGCAGGCCGACGGGGCTGACGAGGACGGTGTCGCCCGCCGCCACGCAGCCGGAGAGCACCGCGCCGGTGACGACCGTGCCGGTTCCTGCGAGGCTGAAGCAGCGGTCGACCGCGAGACGGAAACGCCCGGCCGCCGATCGCTGCCCATCCGTATCGGCTGCCGTGAACAGCATGGCGCGCAATGCGTCGATGCCCGCGCCGCTGACGCTCGACACTGGCAGCACCGGCGCGCCGGCAAGCACCGTGCCGGTGAGCGCATCGCGCACCTCGCGCGTGACGGCGGCCAACCTCTCGGCATCAACGAGATCGATCTTGGTGGTCGCCACCGCACCCCGCGCCAGCCCGAGCAGGTCGAGAATGGCAAGGTGCTCGCGCGTCTGCGGCATGATCCCGTCATCGGCCGCCACCACCAAGAGCGCGAAATCGATGCCGGTGGCGCCGGCCAGCATGTTGCGGATGAAGCGCTCATGGCCTGGCACGTCCACAAAGCCGATGATCCGCCCCGCGCCCGCCGGCAGATAGGCGAAGCCGAGGTCGATGGAGATGCCGCGCGCCTTCTCCTCCTTCAGGCGGTCGGTGTCGACGCCCGACAGCGCCTGCACCAGCGCGGTCTTGCCGTGGTCGATATGCCCGGCCGTGCCGACGATCATGGCGCGAGCTGCAGGCCGGCCATGTTGGCGAGGAAGCCGTCCTCGTCCTCAAGGCAGCGCAGGTCGAGAATGAGCGCGCCGTCGCTGACGCGGCCGATGACGGGCATGGGCAGGCGGCGCAGCGCCGCCGCAAGCGCCTCGACCCCGCTTCCCCCGGCGGGGAGAAGCGAGAGCCCGAAGCTCGGCATGGTCTCGACCGGCACCGCGCCGGAGCCCACCTGGCTGGCGCAGGCAACGGCCGACACCTTGAGCACGCCGCTGAACCGCTCACCAAGCGTGGCGGCCAAGCGATCCGCGCAGGCTTCGATGTCGGGCAGCGGCCGCGCCAGCGCCCGCAGCGTCGGCAGCTTTTCCGCCAGCCGGTCGGGGTCGCGGTAGAGCCGCAGCGTCGCCTCGATCGCGGCGAGCCGCATCTTGTCCACACGCAGCGCCCGCTTCATCGGGTTCCTGTTGATCCGCGCGACGAGGTCGCGCCGCCCGACGATGAAGCCCGCCTGCGGCCCGCCCAGCAGCTTGTCGCCGGAGAAGGTGACGATGTCGGCGCCCGCCGCAATCGCCTCGCGCACCGTCGGTTCGGCCGGCAGGCCGAAGCGGCCGAGATCGACCAGCGTGCCCGAGCCCAGATCCTCCATCAGCGGCACGCCATGCGCGCGCCCCAGCGCGGCGAGCCGCGCCGCCGGCACCGAAGCCGTAAAGCCCTCGATGCGGTAGTTGGACGTGTGCACCTTCATGAGCAGCGCCGTCTCGGCGTCGATCGCCCCCGCATAATCGCGCTCATGGGTGCGGTTGGTTGTGCCGACCTCCACCAGCCGCGCGCCGGCGCGGGCCATGATGTCGGGCATGCGGAAGGCGCCGCCGATCTCGATCAGCTCGCCGCGCGAGACGACGACACCCTTGCCCTCGGCCAGTTCGTTGAGGGCGATGAGCACGGCGGCGGCATTGTTGTTGACGATCGTCGCATCCTCGGCCCCGGTCAGCTCGGTGAGCAGGTCGCGCACCAGATCGTCGCGCTCGCCGCGCCGGCCGCTTTCGAGGTCGAATTCCAGCGCCACCGCATGGCGCATCGCCTGTGCGGCGGCCTCGACCGCCGCCTCGGCGAGCAGCGCCCGGCCGAGGTTGGTATGCAGCACCGTGCCGGTGAGATTGAAGACGGGTCGCAGGCGGGCCTGCCCGCCCCGCTCCAGCAGCAGCGCGGCCTTGTCGGCAGCGGCTTCCTCACCGAGCCCCTGCCCCGCCTGCCGCGCAGCGGCCAGAACGTTCCGCACCGCCTCGGCCGCCAGCTTGCGGCCGAAGCGCTCGATCGGCCTGCCGAGGCCGGAATGCCGCAGCACGGCATCGACCGAAGGCAGCCGCCTTGTCAGTTCGGGTTCGCCCATTCGCCCGTCGTCAGGTAATCGTCGACCGCCTTGGCCGCGATGGCGCCGTCGCCCATCACGCCGGCGGCGCGGAACGCACCGTCGGCGCGCACATTGCCGGCGGCGGCGATGCCCCTGACCGGCGTGCGCAAGGCGGCATCGACCCGGATGTGCCCCTTGCCGTCCAGCGGCACGAGGCTGCCGAGGAAGCCGCTATTGGGGGTAAGGCCGATGAAGACGAACACGCCGTCGGCGTCCAGCTCCTCCTCCGCGCTGCTCGCGAGATTCTTGATCCTGACCTTGTTCACGCCGCCCTCGCCCATGATCTCGGTCACGGTCGAATTGAACCGCTTCTCGATCTTGTCGCTGGCCTCGACCTTCTCGCGATAGGCGGCCTGTCCGTGCAGTGCGTCGCCGTTGGTGACCAGCACAACCTTGGCCGCATGCTCGGCCACCACCAGCGCCTCCTGCATGGCGGAATCGCCGCCGCCCACCACCACGGCCACCTTGCCGCGCAGCAGCGGGCCGTCGCAGCTCGCGCAGTCGCTCACGCCTTTGCCGGCGAATGCCTCCTCGCCCGGCACGCCGAGCTTGGCGAGCGCCGTGCCGCTGGCGACGATCACCGCCCTTGCGCCGATGTCGCCGGACTCGCTCGTCACGGTCCAGCCGTCGCCATTCGCCCCGATGCCCTCGCAAGCCTCCATGACGAGCTCGACGCCCAGCGCGTCGCACTGTTCCTGCGTGATCGGGCACAGGTCGTAGCCCGCCAGCGTCTCGGCATAACCGGGCACGCCGTCGATATGCTCGATGTTGAGAAGCTGGCCGCCGGGCATGCCGCTCGAAAGCAGCGCCACCTTGCGGCCCAGCCGGGCGGCCGTGAGCGCCGCGCTCATGCCGGCCATGCCGGCGCCGACGACCACGATGTCATAGTCTGCACTCATTCGCTCTGCTCCATCTCAAATCATGTGACGCGGATGCGCGGCGGTCCGGCGACCGCCTCGCCGATGATCCGGGCCGCCGCATAGCCCGCCGCCTGGATCTCGCCCAGCAGCGCCCCGGCCCGCTCCGGCGCGACGGCGACGAGCAGGCCGCCCGAGGTCTGCGGGTCCGCGAGCAGGTGGCGCCGCCATTCCGGAAGGTCCGCCGGCAGGTCCACCTCGGCGCCGTAGCTCGCCCAGTTGCGGTGCGACGCGCCGGTGACGTGGCCCGCCTCTGCAAGACCCGCCGCCTGACTGAGCAGCGGCACGGCGTCCGCCGCGATCTGAAGCGTCAGGCCCGAGCCCCGCGCAACTTCGAGACCGTGGCCGAGCAGGCCGAAGCCGGTCACGTCGGTGACGGCATGGACCGCCGGATCGGCGCCGAGCGCGGTCCCGATGCGGTTGAGCAGCGTCGTGGAGGCCACCATCTCGTCATAGCCCGCCTTGTCGAGCAGCTCCTTCTTGATCGCCGCCGAATAGATGCCGACGCCGATCGCCTTGGTGAGGATGAGCCTGTCGCCGGCCCGTGCCGCGCTGTTGCGGCGCACCGCGCTCGCCGGGCAGGTGCCGATGACGGCGAGCCCGTAGATCGGCTCCGGCGCGTCGATCGAATGGCCGCCCGCCACCGGGATGCCGGCCTCGGCGCAGATCTCCGCGCCGCCGGCGAGGATCGCGCTCACCGTCTCGGGCGCTATTCTGCCGAGCGGCATGCCGAGGATCGCCAGCGCCATGATCGGCCGGCCGCCCATGGCATAGACGTCAGAAATGGCGTTGGTCGCAGCGATACGGCCGAAATCGCGCGGATCGTCCACCACCGGCATGAAGAAGTCGGTCGTGGCGATGATGCAGTTGTCGTCGTCCAGCCGGTAGACGGCGGCATCGTCGCCCGTTTCGGTGCCGACGAGCAGGTCGGGAAAGGCCGGCGCCGCCGGCATGCCGGCCAGAAGCTCGCGCAGCACCGACGGCGAGAGCTTGCAGCCGCAGCCGCCGCCATGGGCGAGACTTGTCAGGCGCACCTCCGCCGTCATGATCGCGTCCTCCCGGACTAGTTCCTCCAACCACGGTTGAAGGAACTAGTCCAATCGGAACGATCTGTCGATACGGTTTGTATACAGGACGCCGCGGACGGTATATCCGTCCGGTCCGTCAGCGCCAGTAGTCGATGAGGCCGGGCGGGCCGCTCGGGCCGCCGACACGCGTCGTGCCCGGCCCGTTCGGACCGCTGCCGGTGTAGCGGCCGCTCAGCATCTTGAAGGCGCCCTGCGTCTCGCCGCCCATGACGATGATCTTGATCGCGTCGGGCGAGAAGATCGAGACCATCTCTTCCGGATCGGCCCTCAGCCGGCCCGCGAACGGCTCGACGCCCGCCTCCGCCTTGGGCTTGACCAGCGTGGTGACCCACTGGTCGTCCCAATAATTCTTCGCCTTCATGCGGGCGTTCTCGGAAAGCCAGCGGATCAGCGACTGCTTGTCGAAGCCGAGCTTGACGAATTCCCGCGCCACGATCGGGTCCATGACGAAGAGCGGCGAGCTGTAATGGTCGGCCGCGACCAGGCAGCGGATGAACTTCTCCTGCCATGTCTCGCGCGGCCCGAAGCCCGAATGCGTGTACCAGCCGCCGAAGAAGACGCTGATGACGCTGTCGTCGGGCTTGAAGCCGTGGTCGACATGGAAGGGCGACCAGGGGCTGCGCTCCTCCGCCTCTGCGAAGCAGGCGGTGTAGTTATAGTTGTTGCCGAGGGAGCCCATATAGGTATCGCCGGGCATCGAGCCGCCTTGGCAGTTCTGGCTCACCAGGCAGTAGGCGCGGCCGATCGTGGCATTGGCATGGTTGTACGGCCCCATAGCGCCGACGCCGTCGTTCATGCCGATCTCCTTGCGGATCGGCCCGTTGACGAAGGAGATCGTCGCCCAGGACGTGGTGCTCGACGAGCGCGCGCTGATGCCGGTCGCCGCCGCCGCGAGGATCACCGGCAGATATTCGGGCCGCGCGCCGGCCATCACCGCATTGATCGCCACCTTCTCGACGTCGAAGCCCCAGGCCTCACGGAAATTGGTCGGCCGCAGATAGCCCACGAAGCGGTCGGCCGCATGCGAGGTGCCCTTGAGCATGGCCTCGACGCGTTCCTCGGTCGGCAGCATGATGGGCAGGTAGTCGGTCCAGCCCTGCTCCATGAAGAAGAGGCGCAGATTGTCCTCTGTGTCGGGCTCCAGATAGCGCGGCGCATCCCGCTCGAAGCTGGCGTCCTTCAGGTCCTCGTCGTTGAGCGGTTCGGTCAGGCCCTCGAGCACGCCCTGCATGAAGGGGCGCTTGTGCACCGGGTCCATGCCCTCGACATAGGCGCGCAGCTCTGACGGCGTGCGGGCGACGACCGGCTGCGGCACGAAGCAGCTGCGCGTGGTCGGCAGGCCGCCGGCGACCGCCGTCGCCTTCGCCAGCCGCGCGAACACATGCGTGCTCACGGGGATCGTGGGGACCCCTTGCTGTTCCAGTGCCATCGCGAACCCCACGACCGTGGGGCAACAGGTGCTTCAGAGACCGACGCCGATGATCGCCGCGTCCCCGTCCGCCGCCACCCTGGCGCGCAGTTCGGGGTCGTCGACCCAGCTTTCCCGCGGTTTGACGATCCGCGTCTCGCATCCCGGAATATGCTCGGCGAACCACTGCCGGAGCTGCTCCATGAACACGTCGCTATTATCGAACAGGCAGTCGATGAGGTAGAGCACCTTGCCGTCGAGCGTCATCGGCCGGTCGGCCAAACGCTTTCCCACCACCTTCGGCGGATAGCCTCTCGGGTCCAGTACCTTGATCTTCGTCATGGCTGTCTTCCACTGCTTCCGGCCGGGCCGGATTCCCGTTCGAGTGCCAGCTAACAGCGCAAGGGCTGCCCTTGTCAACCGGCGCCTCGCATTCAGTCCTTGGGCGAGCGCCCCGCCGGGGAACATTCCCGCAGGCAACCTGTTTAGCCTCGGGAGGACGCGATGCTCGATTTCGAACATGCACGTGCCCACATGGTCGAGGCCCACATCGTCCGGCGCGGCGTGCGCGACGCCCGTGTGCTGGCGGCAATGCGGGCCGTGCCTCGCGAGAAATTCGTCGGCGAGGGCTTCGAGGAATTTGCCTACGAGGATTCGCCCTTGCCCATCGGCCGCGGCCAGACGATCTCGCAGCCCTTCATCGTCGCGCATATGATCGATGCGGCCGAGCTGGAGCCGACGGACCGCGTGCTGGAGGTCGGCGCCGGCTCGGGATATGCGGCCGCCGTGATGGCGCGGGTGGCGAAGGAGGTCTTCACCATCGAGCGTCACGCCGCGCTCGGCGAGGAGGCGCGACGCAGGCTGGCCGCGCTGGGCTACGACAATGTCGAGCTGCGCATCGGCGACGGCAGCAAGGGCTGGCCCGAAAAAGGCGCCTTTCGACGCGATCCTCGTGGCCGCCGGCGGGCCGTCGGCGCCCATGGCGCTGAAGGAGCAGCTCGATATTGGCGGGCGGCTGGTCATTCCCCTCGGCGAGGAGCATTCGCAGCGCCTCGTCCGCATCACCCGGCTGGCCGCGGGCAGGTTCGAGGAAGAGGATCTGGGCGCGGTGACCTTCGTGCCTCTGGTCGGCGAGCAGGGATGGCCCGAGACCTCCCGCCATGCGCCGCCGCCGCGAAAGCCTCTGCCCGAGCTGATCGCCGATGCCGCGGAAGAGCTGCCTTTGCCCGAGGACGAGGCCTTCGGCGGCTTCTTCGACCGCTTCGGCGACCGCCGCATCGTGCTTCTCGGCGAGGCGACGCATGGCACGTCCGAATTCTACCGGGCGCGCGCCGCCATCACCCGCAGGCTGATCGAGCGGCACGGCTTCACCATCGTCGCGCTCGAGGCCGACTGGCCGGACGCCGCGTCGGTGAACCGCTTCGTCCGCGGATTGCCGCCGCGCGAGGGCGAGCCCGCGCCGTTCCGCCGCTTTCCCACATGGATGTGGCGCAACGCCGAATTCGACGCTTTCCTGCGCTGGCTGCGCGGGCTCAATGACGGCCGCAATCCGGCCCGGCAGGCCGGCATCTACGGCCTCGACATCTACAATATGAGCGGTTCCATCGCCGCGGTGCTGGCCTATCTCGACAAGGTCGATCCGGAGGCGGCCGCGGCGGCGCGCGAGCGTTACGGCTGCCTCACGCCCTGGCAGAACGAGCCCTCCACCTATGGGCGTGCCGTCCTCACCGCCGGCTATCGCACCTGTGAGGACGCGGTGGTGAAGCAGTGCCGTGAACTGCTGGAGAAGGAGCTTCGCTATGCGGCGCAGGATGGCGAGGCCTTCCTCGACGCCGCGCAGAATGCGCGGCTGATCGCCTCCGCCGAGAAATATTATCGCGTCATGTATTATGGCGGCGCCGAGACGTGGAACCTGCGCGACGGGCACATGTTCGACACGCTCCGGCATCTGCTGGAGGCGAAGGGTTCACAGGCCAGGGCTGTGGTCTGGGCGCACAATTCCCATATCGGCGACGCGCGGCGGACCGAGATGGGGAGCATCCGCGGCGAGCTCAATATCGGCCAGCTCTGCCGGGAACGGTTCGGCGACGATGTGGCGCTCATCGGCCTCGGCACCCATGCCGGCACCGTGGCCGCCGCGAACGACTGGGACGGCCCGATGGAGATCAGGAAGGTGCGTCCCTCGCACGAGGAGAGCGTGGAGCGATGCTTCCATCTCGCCGGCAAGCCGCGCGCCCTCCTCGACTTCGCCCGGCACGCCGACCTCTCGGACGCTCTCGCCCTGCCGCGGCGCGAGCGTTTCATCGGCGTGATCTACCGGCCGGAAACCGAGTTGCCCAGCCACTATGCGGAGGCGTCCCTGTCGAAGCAGTTCGACGCTTTCGTCTGGTTCGACCAGACGACGGCCGTGACGCCGCTTCCCACGCAAGCCGAGCATGACCGCCTGCCCGACACCTTCCCCTTCGGGCTCTAGCTTTTCTCCGCGCCGGCGCGTTCCGGCCTCACCTGCTCTATCGCGCCCCGAGCACCATTTCCTCGATCCATCCGATGAGCAGCGCGTCATATGCCTGCTGGCTGCGCTCGTCGGACAATGCGTGATCGGCGCCCGCGACCATCCGGTATGTCAGCGAGCGGGAACTGGTGAAGGCCGCGAGATAGCTCGCGACCACCGGATGGGGGACAAGATCGTCGTGCTCGGACTCGACCACCAGCACGTCGCCCTTGAATGTCCGGCAGGCCGCCAGCGCCCGGTTGTCTTCGCCGAGCGTGACCGAGCTGCGATAGGTTGCGAGATCGCTGCGGCTCAGCGTCTGCTTCGGCACCTCCCAGTCGGTGTCGCGGTAGAGCGCGGGGACCCGCAGCGCCATCCATTTCACAGGGCGCAATGTGCTGAGGATGGCCGCCAGATAGCCGCCATAGCTGCTCCCCACCACCGCGATGCAGCTTGAGTCGACGGTGTTCTGCCCGACCAACGTGTCATAGGCGGCCAGCGCGTCCTGCAGGCTGTCCTCCCGCGTTATCTGCGCGCGCCGCGCCTCCGTGGCCACATGGCCGCGAAAATCGAAGGTCAGGCAGACGCAGCCGAGCGCGGCGATCTTCCTCGCGCGCGCCAGATCGCGCTGCTGACTGCCACCCCAGCCGTGGAGAAAGAGGATTCCCGGCAGGCCGGCATCGGGCGTCGCGAGGCTTCCGGCGAGCGTTTCGGGGCCCACCGGGATGCCGATATCCTCAACGCGCATGATGAACCTCTTCGATGACCGCGTATTTCGCAAGCGCCCCGACCTCGTCATCCTCGCCCGCGAAATGGACGAAGGCGCCGTCGGGTATGTGCGGAGATTCGCCATAGGTCTCGATGGTACGGACGTTGACGGCAGAAATTGAGTCGTCGTTCAGAAATGTCTCGATCGCGAGAAGCTCTGCCGCGGTTGCTCCTCCCGACCGCCAGGATTGCTCGAGCACGCCGGAGCGCCAGATGCCGGAGGCGCACACGCCCTGCGCCACATCATAGTTGCGCCGCGAGGCGACGAGCCCCGGAACCGATGCGTCGGCCGCCTCGTCGAAGCTTCGCGCCTGGTGGATCGCCAGCCGCGCCTCGGTCGGCAACGGATGGCGCAGAAGCTCGTCGAACCCGCCGCGCACCACGAAGAGCCGCGAACCTCCATAGGCCGTCTCGCCCCGGTTGTTCGAGGTCTGTTGCTGCGTGCCGACATAGGCCGCCGCCATGGTGCCGACCCTGACGCGCCCCACGCTCATCGTCGTCGGCCGGTCGAGGTTGCATTCGATGACGAGACCGCGGGACACGGTGGTTTCCGGCATGTCGGCGATCAGCCGGCGCAACGACCCCATGTCCGGGACAACCGCCTGATCCCGCCCGCCGTCGGCGTCCACCGGCTTGACGCGCAGCCGGCCATGGGCGGCAAGCCGCGCCCCCGCTTCCAGCACATCCTTCCGCCCGAACGCCGTATAGCCGGGCAACGCGACCGCGCGGACGCGTTCGGCAAACGTGTCGCTCCATCCCTCGGGGGCCTCGGCGAGCGGCGTCACGCAGGGATGGACGATGGCCTTGGTCGCGCTGTGCGCCCAGGTGACGGCACCGCCGAAGAACCCTTCCTCCCCGACGATCCCGAGCGAAGACAGGCGCCCCGGTCCGACGAATGTCGTCTGCGGGAGATGGTAGAGCGCTTCCGTTCCGCCGCTTCCGGGCTCGAAATGCCCGCCATAGTTGCAGCGCAGAATGTCGGCCAGCTTCCGCGCCAGCGCATGCAGCGTCACCACCGTATGGCTGCGCGGCGCCGAAGCCGAATGGATGACGACCGCCTGCCGGTCATTCCTTGACCGGCTTGCCATAGGCGCGGCGCAATTCATTCTTTGCGTCTTCGAGCAACGCTTTCCGACGCCCTGAGAGATTCTTTCCGGCACGGTTGATGTAGAAGGTGAGCATCGACATCGCCGACCGGAACGGCTCCGCCTTGCGCCGGCCGCTCCTGTCCGCCGAGCGCTTCAGCGACGCCGCGATCTCCTTCGGATCATCCTTCTCGAAAACGCCTTCCTCGAGGTCGAGGGCGTCGCTCTTCTCCGTGACCTCCGCCGACCATTTTTCCTGATGCCGGGCCATGTGAGCCTCCAATGCCGCCGGGAAGCCTTAGCTCTCCCGCTCAAGACCAACAAGCGGCTGCCGCAATGGTTCCCGATGCAATCCTGAAGGCCGGCCCGCCGGCCACCTAGTTCCGGTCCGCGAGGCTGAGCAGGGATTTGCGACGCTCGCCGGGAATGGGATCCATGTCCCCGTCGGCGAAGCGGTCGCGGTCGTCGCGGGGCGGGTGCCGCGGCGAGGAGTCGCGCCGGGCCGGCAGGGCGCGGACCGCGTCCGCTCCTCCGGCGACTTCCCTCATTATGCCCGCGCCGAGGACCCCGACGATGCCGAGGATCATGCCTGCCATCCCGCCGAAGGCGGTGGCCTGCGTCAGGCTGGGCGGCCAGCTTCGCGACTTGGGCAGCACCGGCGCCGAGATCACCCTTATGTTGGTCGTGTCGAGCTGCTGGCGTTCGCCGATCGTGTTCGCGCGCGCCAGGAATGCCTCATAGACCGCCGTCTTCGCCGCCGCCTCGCGCGTCAGTTCGCGCAGCCGGATCTCCGCGTCGTTGTCGGCGAAGACCTCGGTGCCGGCGCTGGCCGCCTGCCGCTCCAGCGCCGCCACCACGTCCTTCGCCTGGTCGAGGTCCTTGCGCGCCGACGCGACCACCCTTTGCGTCTCGGCCGCGATCTGCTCCTCCAGCGCCCGCAACTGGTGGCTCATCTGGACGAGGCGCGGATGCCGCGCCCCCAGCGACAGCGACTGCGCCGCATAGCTCGACTGCAAGGCCGCGGACTGCACCCGCAGCGCCGAGATGGTGTTCGACAGCGTCGCCGCCACATCCGCCGCGTTCGGCGAGGACAGCGCATCGTAGCGCGACTGCGCGGTGATCAGCCGCTGGCGCGCCTCCACGAGCTGCTGGTTCACCTGCGTCATCGACCGGGCGCTCATCAGCTCGCCCTGCGTCGCCTGAAGCCCGTGCTCGCGGCGGAAGGTCTCCACCGCCTCGGCGGCGACGTTGACGTCACGGCGCAGTTCCTCCAGCCGCGCGTTCAGCCCCTCCACGGAGCGGCGCGCCCCTTCCATGTCGGCGGCCACGAGCTCCTGCCGGAAGGCGTCCATGATGGCGTTCGAGATGCGGATCGACTTCTGCGGGTCCTGCGTCCAGACCGCCATCGTCACCACGAAGGAGGCTTCGTCGCGCAGCGCCGTCAGCCGGCTTTCCAGCGAATTGAGCGCCACGGTGGTCGGGCTCAGCCCCTGTGCCTCGCCGCCCGTCCAGTATCGCAGGCTGAGCGGCGACGGCGGCGGCACGAATTCCGCGTCGTTCTGAAGGCCGAGCTCCTCCACCGCGCGCAGCAGCACCGAGCGCGACAGCAGCGTCTGGCGCTTGCTCTCCACGTTGAGCAGCATGCTCTCGCGCTGCTCGGTAGCGCTGTAGAGGTCGTCGGAGACGATCTGCAAGCCGCTCGGGTTCATCAATATGTCGGTGGTCACCGTGTAGCGCTTGGTCGCCAGCGTCGCATAGGCCGCGCCCAGAACGGCGCCCAGCACGGCGCAGAGCAGGATCCACTTCAGTCCCGAGCGCAGCCATGACAGCATGCGCAACAGGTCGATCTGCAGATAGGACCCCACCGTCTCCAGGCCCTGGTCGGACGAACCGCCGGACCGCGAATAGGCATTGCCGGGCATCGAACCACTCAATCAAACGCTAAACACCGCAGCCTGCATCCTCTCACAGGCCCGGTTAATAAATGCGCAGCAAAAGCGGGAAGGGCTTAACGGTTACCCTTCCTCGCCGCCCCGCAAGCTCAGGCGCGGCACGGCCGCGACAAGGGCGCGTCCGGTCGCCGATTGCGGATTGGCGACGACGGACTGCGCCGGACCCTGCTCGACGATGCGTCCTCCATCCATCACCGCGATGCGGTGCGAAACGGCGCTAACCACGGCAAGATCGTGCGAAATGAAGATGTAGGCGATGCCGTCCTGCCGCTGGAGCGAGACCAGCAGGTCGAGGACCTGGCCGCGCACCGTCACGTCGAGTGCGGACACCGCCTCGTCCAGCACGATCAGGTCGGGCCGCGTCGCCAGCGCGCGGGCGATCGCCACCCGCTGCCGCTGGCCGCCGGAAATTTCGTGGATCGGCCGCGCCGCGAGGTTTTCCGCCAGGCCGACCCGGCCGAGCAGCTGGGCGATTTCGGCGGGACGTTCGCGCCGGCCGGCGAGGCCGTGCACGCGCAGCGGATCGCCGAGCGCATCGGCCACCGTTGCGCGCGGATTGAAGGCGGCCAGCGGGTCCTGGAACACCATCTGGATGCGCCTGCGCATCTGCCGCAGCGCCTCGCCCCGCAGGACGGTGAAGTTAGTATCCCCGAAGTCGATGCGGCCGGCATCGGGCTCGACCAGCCGCAGGAGCACGCGCGCCAGCGTCGACTTTCCGCTTCCCGAAGGGCCGACGAGGCCCAGCGTCTCGCCCGCTTCCAGCGTGAGCGACACGTCGTCAAGCGCCACCACGCGCCGGCCTGCGCTTGAAAAGGTCTTCGACAGGCCGGTGGTGCGCAAGAGCGCCGTCATGCCGGCGCCCCGACCAGACGCGGCGTATCGAGCCCGATATGGCTGGCGATGAGGCGCGCCGTATAGGCTGCCTTCGGCGTGCGCAGCACATCCGCCGCCGGCCCCGCCTCGACCAGCCGCGCCGCGTGCAGCACGGCGATGCGGTCGGCGAAGCCGGAGACGAGCGCGATGTCGTGGCTGATGAAGACCAGCGTCATGCCCGCCTCCTGCACCAGCCGCTCGAGAAGCGCGACGATCTCGCTTTGCACGATCGTGTCGAGCGCGCTCGTCGGCTCGTCGGCGATCAGCAGGCGGGGCCGCGCCGCGATGGCCGCGGCGATCGCCACGCGCTGCCGCTGGCCGCCGGAAAGCTGATGCGCATAGGCGTGCAACACTGTGTCGGGCGCGGGAATCTGCACCTGCGCCAGCAGGTCGCGCGCATGGGCATAGGCATCCCGCCAGTTCAAGCCGAGATGCCTTTGCGCCACCTCTGCGACCTGCTCGCCGACCCGCAGCACCGGATTGAGGCTCTCGCCGGCGTCCTGGAAGACGAAGCCGATGTCGCGGCCGGGAACGGGTCGCTCCCCGCCCTCCCATGCGATGTCGCCCACGATCCGCGCATTGTCGGGCAGCAGGCCGGCCAGCGCCAGCGCCAGCGTGCTCTTGCCGGACCCGCTCTCGCCGATCACCGCCAGCCGCTCGCCCGCGGCAATGTCGAGGTCGATGCCTGACAGCGCGGCCTGCTCGTCGCCATAGGCGACGCCGAGGCCGCGCAGGGTCGCGAGACGGCCGCTCATGCGCGCGACTTCCGGCGCGCCAGAGCGTCGGAAAGCCCCTCCGCGACGAGATAGACCCCGAGCACGGTGACGACGAGGCCGATGCCCGGCACGATGGACAGGAAGGGTGCGGTGCGCAGCACATTGCGCCCTTCCGCGATCATCGAGCCCCATGTGACGATGTTCGGGTCGCCGAGGCCGAGGAAGGAGAGCGCGGATTCGATCAGCACCGCATTGGCGACGATCACCGCCGAAAGCGCCAGCACCGGCGGCAGCGCGTTGGGCAGCACCTCGCGCAGCGCGATCTCCAGCGGGCGCATGCCGATGACGCGCGCCGCGGCGACATAGTCGCGCTCGCGGATCGACAGCACTTCCGCGCGGGCCAGCCGTGCAGGTCCCGTCCATGCACCCAGCGCGATCGCCAGAATCACCACCGGCAGCGACGCGCCCGTGACGCTGACGAAGGCGAGCGCCAGCAGGAAGCTCGGCACGGTCTGGAAGGCATCCACCACGCGCATCAGCGCCTCGTCCGTCAGCCCGCCCGCGAAGCCCGCCAGCGTGCCGACGATCGCACCGGCGACGAGCGCGACGGCGGCCGCGGCGAGGCCGACGGCGAGCGATGCGCGCGCCCCATGGAACAGGCCGGCCAGAACGTCGCGCCCGAGCCGGTCGGTGCCGAGCGGAAAGGCCGGATCGGCGAAGGGCCGCACCAGCGCCGGACCCGCGATCGAAAGCGGGTCGCCGGGAAAGAGCACCGGCGCGAGAAGCGCTGCGAGCACCAGCAGGCCGATCAGGACGAACCCGGCCATGCCTTCCGGCGAGCGCGACAGCCGGCGCAGCAGGCTCATGCCGCCCTCTCTTCCGACGCGCCGACGCGTGGATCGAGGATGCCATAGGCGATATCGACTGTGAGATTGATGAGGATGACGATGACGGCGCTGACGAGGATGATGCCTGTGAGCAGCGGCGCGTCGCGCCCGGCAACGGCCTCCTGCGCCAGCCGGCCGAAGCCGGGAACCGCGAACACGCTCTCCACCACGACGCTGCCGCCCAGCATGGAGGCGGCCTGTAGCCCGAGCATGGTGACGAGCGGCAGCAGCGCGTTGCGCGCCACGTGGCGCAGCACGATCCGCCGCCTTGCGAGCCCTTTGGCGCGCGCGGCCAGCGCATAATCCTGCCGCCACGCCTCGGCCATGCCGGCGCGCATCATGCGCAGGAACAGCGCCAGATAGATGAAGCCCAGCGAGCAGACCGGCAGGACGAGGTGATGCGCGACATCGACGGCACGTGCGATGCCCTGCTTGCCCGAGGCGATGGTCGCGATGCCGGAAGTCGGGAACCAGCGCAGCTGCACCGCGAAGATCAGGATCAGCACCAGCCCGAGCCAGAAGCTCGGCACGGCATAGAGCGCCAGCGAGCCGGTCGAGAACAGCCGGTCGCGCGCGCTGCCCGGCCGCGCGCCGGCGACGATGCCGAGCGCCGAGCCCAGCGTGAAGGCAAGCGCCACCGCGCTGCCCATCAGCCACAGCGTGTTCGGCAGGCGCTCCAGGATCAGGTCGAGGATCGGCCGGCCGAAGGTCACGGACCAGCCGAGATCGAGCCGCGCCAAGGCCGAGAGATAGAGCCACAGCCGCGCCGCCAGCGATCGGTCGAGCCCGTAGCTTTCACGCAGCGCCTGCACCATGGCGGGATCGCCGCCGCCGATCGACAGGAGATAGGCGTCTACCGCATCGCCCGGCGCGGCCTCGAGCAGGAGGAAGGTTCCGATGACGACGATCAGCAGCACCGGAACGCTGCTGACCGCCCGGCGTCGGAGAAGGCGGAAGGCACGGTTCATGCGGGATGTCCGGAGCATTTCCGCTTTTGCGGCAAGCGGCTCCGCCGCGGACCCCCACCCCTCACCCCTCCCCACAAGGGGGCGGGGGATTCTGAGAAGCTGACGACTCCCTCCCCCTTGTGGGGAGGGTAAGGGTGGGGGTGCTTCATGCGCGGCGGTGGGCGGTTCAAACCGGAATACTTTAGGGGCGTTCCCGCCAACCTATCACGATTCCAGTTCGGTATCCGCCCAGTTGGAGACCGCCCAGCGCGGATTGTTCGAGACGTTCTTCACCACCGTCCTCGCCACGGTGATGAAGCCCCATTCGGCCACGTTGATGAGCGGCAGGTCCTCAGCCACCTCGCGCTGGAGCTGCCTGAACAGTTCGGTGCGCGCCGCCACGTCCACCGTCACGTTGGCCTTGTCGATCAGCGCGTCGATCTCCGGGTTCGCATAGCCGCCCTGGTTGGAGAAGGGCACGCCGGCCGGCGTGCCGCTCCTGACGAGGATGGTGGTCGAGATCGCCGGGTCGCCGCGGAACACCGGCGGCGCGACGGCAAGGTCGAAATCGTGGTCGGTATAGACGGCCTTCTGATGCGCCGCCGAGTCGTTGTTGACAACCGTGGCATCGATGCCGACGGCCGCCAGCGCCTGCCGCAGATAGTCGCCGAACTGACGGGTCTCGGTGAAATAGGGCGCGGGCAGCAGCTTCAGTGCGAAGCGGACCCCGTTGGCGCCCCGCGCATAGCCGGCTGCGTCGAGCAGGGCGTTCGCCTTCGCCACGTCGAACGCATAGACGGGCACGTCCGGATTATAGAACTCCGGCGCGTTCTTCGGCACGATGCCGGTCGAGGCCGCGGCATAGCCGAGGAAGATCGTGCGCACGACGAAATCCCTGTCGATGGCATGGGCGATCGCCTGTCGCACCTTGAGGTCGGCCAGCTCCTTGCGGCGGTGGTTGATATCCACCACGAGCTGGTAGGTCAGCGCCTCGTAGCCCTTCGAATAGACGGCGATGCCGTCCACCTTCGCGATGCGGTCGAGGTCCGTCAGCGGAACCTGGCTGAAGGCGGCGAGATGGATTTCGCCCGCCTCCAGCGCGCCGGCCGCTGCCGCCCGGTCGGGCAGCACGCGGTAGACGATCTCGTCCAGCTTCGGCTGCCCCTCGCCCCAGTAGTCCGCATTGCGCTCCAGCCGGTAATATTCGCCCGGCCGGTGCTCGGCGAATTTGAACGGCCCGGTGCCGACGAGCTTGTTATTCGCGGGGCTTGCCGCGATGTCCGCATCGTTCTCAAAAACATGCTTCGCCACCACGCTGGAGACGACCGGCAGCGCGTTGCGGATGAGCTGGAACGGCGTCGGCTTCGAGAAGCGGAAGACCGCCGTGTGGTCGTCGGGCGTATCCACCGCCTCCAGATTGGCGAAGACCAGCCGGCCGAGATTCTGCAGCGGCTTCCAGACCTTCAGCGCCGAGAAGGCGACGTCCGCCGAGGTGAAGGGCTTGCCGTCGTGCCACGTCACGCCCTCGCGCAGCCTGAAGGTGGCAGACAGGCCGTCCTCCGACCCTTCCCACGAGAGCGCGAGACGCGGCGCCAGCCCGCCCTCACCCTCGAAGGAGGCTTCCGCCAGCGGCTCGATCACCTTCGAGGCGACGAAGAACACGCCGTTGCTGGCGACGATCGCCGGGTTGAGGTTGCGCGGCTCGGAATCGGCGGCGACGATCAGCCGCCTTCCGCCGCCCTGCGCCTGCGCCCGCGACAGCGCCGTCGATGTCAGCAGAAGCGCCGTTCCCTTGAGGATGGTGCGCCGTGAAAGCGGGATATGGATCATCGTCTGCTCCGTCTGGTCGCGTCCTCGCTTGGCCGACCGGATCTGCAAACATCTTCGGCCGGCATTTCCGCAAGAGCCAGCAATGAAATGCTGTATGCCAGCAAAGGTCCGGAACGATCTCGCAAGGGTGGCGAAGAAGACGCAAGGCGCATCCCGCCAGCGGCTTCCGGAAGTGCCGTTGCGTCAATCGTTTTTGCGCAATCCGTGTCGGATTATGTCTTGCGATCCGGTTGTCACTGACTATCTAACGGCTGCCGGCCATCCACTCCTCCCGGATGCGATGCCGGTGTAGAGAGCGGTGCATCCTCCTCCCGCACCGCGATCCAATCGAGCCCGCCGCACCTCCTCCCGCGGCGGGCTTTTTTTGGCCGTTTCAGCCCCACTGCTTCCACGCCGACCCCAAAGCGAGGCCCAGCGCCAGACCGACGCCGACACCGATCCCGATGTCGCCCATGGCCGCGCCGACCGACGCGCCGATCGCGGTTCCCACTGCGATCCCGATGGCGATTTCCCTGTTTCGCATCTCCTTCTCCTCCCCATCATAGATAGGCGGGAAATGCGGAAGGCCAGTCAGGGCGCCGCTTGCGCGAATTCGATGAGGATGCCGTCCTCGTCGGTCGTGTAGCAGATGCGCCAGCCGGCCCGCGGTCCCGCGGTGGCGGTGAAGATGCCGCCGACCAGCCTGCGCCCCCAGGGCGCGCCGGCGGCGAGCACGGCGTCGAGATCGTCGACCATGAAGGCCAGATGCATGCCGCCGATGCCGTCGGGCGGCGTCATCGCGGCCCTGTCCGGGCTGCTCGCATATTCGAGCAGCTCGATGGTCACGCCCGGCCCCCGCGCGAAGGTGGCCCGGATGCCGGCATTGCTGATGCCGGTCACCGTCGTGGCGGTGGCCTCGGCCAGCGTCACCGTTTGGTCGACCTCCAGACCCAGCACCTCGTGCAGATAGGCGGCCATGCGCGCGGCGTCCCGCACCGTCATGCCCGTATGCCAGTAGCCGGTGGCGCGGGTCATGTCAGACAGTCTCCACCACGCAGACCGCCTGCCCCACCTGCGCGCTTTCGCCCTCCGGCACCAGCGCCTCGACGAAGCGGCCCTCGCCCGGCGCCTCGACCTCCTGCGTCACCTTCTCCGTCTCGATCTCATAGAGAATGTCGCCCTTGGCGATCGCATCGCCGGGCTGCTTGTGCCACCGCACGATGGTGGCCTCTTCCATCTGCATGCCGTAACGGCCGAGCTTGAGCGTCATTTTCATCTTGTCCGGCCTCAACCGATAAGGGCGCGCACGCGCGCCTCGATCCGCTCGGGATTGGGGATCAGCGATTTCTCCGCCACCGGGGAATAGGGCAGCGATACGTCCGGCACGGTCACCCTCGCCGGGCCCGCCTTCAGCGCGGAGAAGGCCTGCCCGGCAACGACCGCGCAGATCTGCGACGCGGCGCTGCAACTGTCGCGCGCCTCGTCCACCACGACAAGACGGCCGGTTTTCCCCACCGAGGCGAGGATCGTCGCATAGTCGAGCGGCACCACCGTGCGCGGGTCGATCAGCTCTACCTTGATGCCGGCAGCGGCGAGATTGTCGGCGGCCACCCGCGCATGCTTCACCATCGTGCCGATGGCGACCAGCGTCACGTCCTTGCCCTCGCGCAGCACAGATGCCGCACCGAAAGGCACGATATGCTCGCCGTCGGGCACCTCGCCCATCTCCGCGCCGCGCCCGCCGGCCTCGAGGAAGAAGCAGGGATTGTCGTCGCGGATCGCCGCCTTGAGCAGGCCCTTGCCGTCGGCGGGATTGGCCGGCATGGCGACATTGATGCCGCCGAGGTTCATCAGCACCGGATGCGGCGCGTCGGAATGCTGCGCGGCCGAGGAACGCCCGCCGCCATAGACGGCGATGACGGTGAGCGGCAGGGTCATCTGGCCGCCCGTCATCAGCCGGATGCGCGCCATCTGGTTGCCGATCGCATCCATCGCCGTATAGACGAAATTGCCGAACATCAGGTGCAGCACCGGCCGGTAGCCGGCCGCGGCGGCACCCACCGCCATGCCGGCCAGCGTCTGCTCGCTGATCGGCGTGTTGCGCACGCGCCTGCTGCCGAAACGGTCGAGCAGGCCGGCCGTGTCGCCGAACATCGACGCCTCGATGTCCTCGCCGAAGATGATGACCCGTTCGTCGCGCTCCATCTCCTCGTGCAGCGCCTCGTTGATGGCCGCGGCATAGCGCTTCTTCATGCCGGCACCTCGACCGTGCGGTTGGTGAACATCAGCGATGCGGCGAGGTCGTTCGCCGGCGCGGGCGCGGCTTGCGCATCCGCCACCGCCTTCTCCACCACCACGGCGAACTCCTCGTCCAGGTGCGCCACATCGTCCGGCGTCACCACGCCGGCCTGCATCAGCCGCGCGACATAGGCGGCGATCGGGTCGCGACCGCGCCATTCCTCGATCTCCTCGGCGGCGCGATACGGCTTCTTCAGCATCACCGCTTCGGCCTCGAAATGGCCGTGGATGCGATAGGTCGTGGCCTCGATATAGCTCGGCCCCTCGCCCGCCCGCGCCCGCTCCACGGCGATCGCGGCGGTCGCCCAGACCGCATCCGCATCGTTGCCGTCCACCTCGTGGCAGGGCATGCCGAAGGCGCGCGCCCGGTCGATCAGCCGCCCGGCGGTGACGGTATGGGCAGGCGTGAACTCGCCATAGCCGTTGTTCTCGCACATGAAGATCAGCGGCAGGTTCCATACGGCGGCGATGTTCAGGTTCTCCATGAACACGCCCTCATTGGCCGCGCCGTCGCCGAAGAAGGCCACCGCCACGCCGCCCTTGCCGTCGAGCTGGGCGGCGAGCGCAGCGCCCGTCGCGATCGCCATGCCGCCGGCGACGATGCCGTTGGCGCCCAGAATGCCCTTGCCCACATCGGCCACATGCATGGAGCCGCCCATGCCCCGGCACACGCCGGTGTCCTTGCCGTGGATCTCCGCCATCATCGCCGCCGGCGAGCCGCCCTTGGCGAGGAAGTGGCCGTGCCCGCGATGGGTGCTGGTGATCTTGTCGTCGTCGGTCAGATGCGCGCAGACGCCCGCCGCCACCGCCTCCTGGCCGATATAGAGATGCACGGTGCCGGGCAGCAGGCCCTGCAGGCTGTCCTGGCTCAGGCGCGATTCCATGGCGCGGATCAGCTTCATCGTGCGCAGCATCGCGCGCTGCTGGTCCGGTGCCGGACCCGGCAGGTTGGTCTTCGTCATCCGTCTCCTCCCTCAGCGCAGCATGAAGCCGCTGTCGATCACCAGCGTCTGGCCCGTCACCATGCGGCTGTCGTCGCTGGCGAGATAGGCCACGGTGTCGGCGATATTGTCCGGCGTGAGGTAATCCTTCAACGGCAGGTTGGCCATCATGTCCTCCAGCGTGACCTTGCCGCCGCGCTCCTCGAGGATGCGCGAGAGCATGTTGCTCTTCACGAAGCCGGGATGGATCGTGTTCACGCGGATGCCGCGCCGGCCGTAATGCTTGGCGCCGCTGCGCATCAGGCCGATCACCGCATGCTTGCTGGCGGAGTAGCCGATGCTGACGGCGCTGCCGATGAAGCCGGCCACCGACGAGGTGAGCACGATGCTGCCGCCGTCGCACATCAACGGCTCGCCGTATTTCATCGTGTAGAAGACGCTGCTGACGTTCACCTTCATCACCCGCTCGAACTCTTCGTCGGGATAGTCCTCCAGCGGGATGCTGGGGCCCTCGATGCCGGCATTGGCGAACAGCGTGTGGATCGGCCCGCAGGTCTGCGCCACCTCGCCCAGCACCGCGCGCACCTGTCCCGGATCGGTAACGTCCAGCGTCATCGCCACGTGCTCGGCATGCGCCGTCTCCGCCGATGCCGCCAGCTCGCCGCGCACCGACTCGACGCCGGCGCGATCACGGTCGAGCAATGCGATCCGCGCCCCGTCGCGCGCGCAGCGCCGCGCGGTGGCCGCGCCGATATTGCCGGCCGCGCCGGTGATGACGACAACCCTGTCCTTCAGCCGCATTTCATCTCCTCCCGTGCCGCTCCAGCGTCGACGCCGAATTGTCAGGACAAAGTGAACGGAATATCGCCGCACATGCAATGCAATTTGCTGACTTCTTATCCGCCGCGACCTTTCTCCGATCATCCTCGCGGCGTCGGCGCGAGGCGAAATGCGGTTGCGAATTGCCGCGCGGCCGCGACAAGGATACGAGTCACCCGAGGACACGGTGCGGAGGTCCCTTGCGCGGTTTCGACTTCAGTTCATGGCAGAGCATCTTCCTGACGGTGATCGGGCTGGCGCTCTTCACGCTCATCAGCATGGGCATCCGCCTGCTGATGATGTTCACCATCCAGCAGCGCCGCGAGCGCACCAACCGCCAGATCAACGAGCGCCTGCGCACGCTGATCGCCGCCTACAAGACGCTGGGCGGCTCCTTCACCGGCAATCTGGCCGTCGACCCGACCCACATGCGCGACCTGCGCCGGCGCGCCCAATTGGCAAGCGAAGGCGAGCACCCGGAAGAGCCCGGCCTTCCCGGCGAAAGCGGCTCGTCCTCGGATCGGGCGCGCCGCATCCGCGATGCCGTCGAGGCCGCCCTTTCCGACATCATCCTCCTCGGCACGGAGGAGCAGGTGCGCCTTGCCGCGCGCGCCGTTCAGGACATGCTGGCCGGCAAGCCGGTCCATACGGGCGAGCTCGTCGTCTCGCTGCGCAACTTCATCCGCGACGCGCTCGACCTCGCGCCGGTGCCGGCCGACGTTACAGTGCCGGCACAGGGACCGACGCGGCCCTCGGCCTCGAGCGGACGCAGCAAAGGAGAACGCGAGGGCGGCGGCTCCCGTGGCGGTGGAGGCGGCGGCATGGGAATGGGCGGGGGCGGCATGGGCGGCGGCTCCCTCTCGGTCGAAGAACAGCCGCCGGCTGGCAACAATCCATGATCGTTTCCGGGGCGACTCGCTAGCGCTTGAGCCTGCGGGCATTCGCCCGCACCTTCCTGCGATGGCTGCTGACGATGGAATCAGCCGACGCACCACGCGAGACCGCGACGGCGGCCTGCCCGGCGGCGATCAGCTTTTCGCTCATCATCCTGCTCGCTTCCCGTTCTGCGCGCCGGCCGCCCATGGAGAGCCGCATGGCGCGCAGGAAAAATACCTGCTGCGCCTCGAAGCCAAGCATCATCGCATTGAACCAGAACCCGAACATGCCGGCCTCCTTCTGAGCGCGCAAGACAACGCGGCGGGCCACAGCCGGTTCCGCCGCACGCCTCGCCGACGCCCGTCCGGCCCGCCGTTGGAGGGGCCAGCCGCGGTCATCTACGAACTGTTGGAAATGACAGAACATCGCTGGACCTCATCCAACGAAATGCTAATGTCTGGCCGTGCCTCGGGAGGGCATGAGGAGACGGCGGACAAAGTCCTCTCTATCACCGGATCAGGCCGGCGTCTCTTTCCCGCCCGCATCGCGGAACCATCGTCATCGTTCCGGGGTTTCAGCCGCGACTGGCGTGCCCTCTGCCGGTCAACCTCCGGTCTCTCCCGGAGCAGGCGGCCGGCTTCCTCGCTCCAATTCCAGCGGCGCCGGCCGCCTCACCTGACACGCGGCAAGGGAGTGCGAGATGGTTTCGGAGAATGACAGCCACGACTTTGTCGTCACCGACGTGCAACTGGCCCAGGACCAGTCGAGAGGATTGGCCATCGACCTCACCGACAAGCGCGGCGGTCAGGTGCGGCTTCACCTGAGCCTGGAAATGGCCCAGCGGCTCGGGCAGGCAGTGTCCGCCGCCATGACGGCCCGCGAAGCGGAGTAGCTTGCGCCGGGAATCTGTGGTTCAGTCGCTCCGCGCTTGGGAGGCTGGAATGAGGTTGTGGGTGGTGGGCGGTGCTCTTCTGATCGCCGGGTGCAACGCCGGCGCGCCGCCGCCCGGCACCGGCCCCGTGACGATCCAGCAGTTCACGGTCGTGAACACCGACGCGCCGCTGGTTTTCTGCCAAGGCACCTATGAACGCGTCTACGGCGCAGTGACCACCTCGGCCGTGGTGCTGTGCGATGACGGACGAACCGGCAAGCTTCGGCTTAACACATTGGAGAACGGACATCCCGTCTCCGGATTGGTCCGTCTCTCCGACGGCGCCAGATCGTCGGTCGCGTTCCTGCCGAACCTGACGGACGGACACGCCTATGGCAGAGCGCCGAGTCTTCACCGGGCAGCAGGTCGGCCGGCCCCCCGGCGCGGCGGATCTCCATCGGCCTGTGGCGCTGCGCCGCTCCTGAAGTCGAGAGCTCTTGCCGGCCGGCATGTTCTCAGCCGTCCGCCTGCCTCGGAAATGCTCTCTGCACCGGCGGAGAAAGGGCTTTCGCAGGCGCGGCGCCCGCCCCAAGAACCTTTCTGAGCACGGCCAGTGCCGCGGCCACTTCGCCGCGATGTCCCGTATCCGCCGGGTAGACCGCATAGGCCGGATAGGCGAAGGCCGGCGCGTTCTCCACCAGGGCGAGCCGCCCCTCCTCGATCAGCGGCATGACCATTCCCCGCCGGAAATAGCCGGTGCCGCCGACCTTGAGGAGGTAGGCGAGCCCGAGCGGGCCGAAGCCGGCGAAGGTGCCGATTTCCTCCGACGAGGCGGCATGCGCGCCATGCTGGACCGAGAAGGCAGGCCCCCAGTCCACATAGACATATTCCGGGCCGACTGCCGCCTCGCCGCCGACCGATGTCACCAGCACCAGCTGCTCCTCGATCAGCGGCTCCACCTCGAAGCCCGGCAGGAGTTGCGGCGAATAGAGGAGCGCGACGTCGATCGTGCCCGTCCTCAACTCCTCGACGAGCTGGTCGGGCAGGCCGACATGGGCGCGGACGGCAAGATGCGGCTCGTCGGACTTGATTCCCGCCATCCAGTCGACCAGCAGGGGATTCCACAGGCTGAGCTCCGCTGCCAGCGTCACCACGCCCGTCTTGCCCGAGGGCACCGCGAGCTGCTGGCGCGCCCTCTCCCACACCTGCACGAACATTTGCGCGAAGCGCTCGAACTCGATGCCGGCGGCGGTCAGCCGCGCGCCGTTGCGGTTGCGCACGAAGAGCTGCCGCCCCAGCTCCTCCTCCAGCGTCTTCACGCGTGCGCTGACCGTCGTCTGCGTGACATGCAGCCGCTCGGCCGCCTTGAGGAAGCTTCCCGTATGGACGATTTCGAGAAAAGTACGTGCGCGGTCGATGTCCATCGCGCTCCTCGATGCAATATTCTTGAACTGATACTGCACTCAGCGCGGATTGTCTTGGGGAGAAAACGGCCGGCGGCCTCAGGTGCAGCGGAGGTCGGAGAGCAGCCCGTCGCGAAGCCCGTAGATCCAGCCGTGGATGCTGACCTTCCTGCCGGCCTTCCGGGCTGAGATCATGGTCGGCGTTCCGGCCAGGCGCGCCACCTGCGAACGCACGCTCAGCTCGCACAGCCGGTCGAGCCGCGCCTCCGCATCCTCCAGCCCCATCAGCTCCCCGGCGTTCTCCTCGGCCACCTCGCGCACGGGCTGCAGCCAATGGTCGATGACGCCATGGCGCTCGCCATCCGCCGCCGCCCTTATCCCGCCGCAGCCATAGTGCCCGCAGACGATCACATGGCGCACCTCCAGCGTCTCGATGGCGTATTCGAGCACCGAAAGCAGGTTGAGATCGCTCGGATGGACGAGATTGGCGACGTTGCGGTGGACGAACACCTCGCCGGGCTCCAGCCCGGTGATGACATTGGCGGGAACGCGGCTGTCGGAGCAGCCGATCCACAGATATTCGGGGCGCTGGAGGGCCGAAAGCCGCTCGAAATATTGCGCGTCCTCCCGCAGCCGCGCAGCGGCCCATGCCCTGTTGTTCCTGAAAAGATCGGACAGCATCACTCATCCCCGGCCGATGATCGTGCGTTCCGAATGCCCTCTCGCGCCTGCGAAGACAAAGCAAAATTATTGCGCTGAACTAGAGGATAAATTCGTTTGCTGGCATTCCGATGCGGCGGATACGCTTATTTCCACTATTCAGCGCGATAATGCGCGCCACGAAAGCGGCGACCATGGCGTCAGGCGAAACATCGAAATCCACCCGTCCGTCGGGACCGGCCGAGCGCATCCGCATCAAGCGCGTCTACGCCACGCCGGCGAAGTCCGACGGCAGGCGCATCCTCGTCGACCGGCTCTGGCCGAGAGGCATGTCGAAGGAGCGCGCGCGCCTGAGCGAATGGATGAAGGAGATCGCGCCGAGCGACGAGCTGCGCAACTGGTTTCATCACAATCCGGACGGCTGGCAGGAATTCCGCCGCCGCTACAGGAGCGAGATCACGCGGAACCATGAAGCCGTGGCCGCGCTGGCGGACGCGGCGAGGCAAGGGACGGTCACGCTGCTCTTCGCCGGCGCCGACACCGAACACAACAATGCCGTCGTGCTGCGCGACTATCTGGAGGAAATGGCGGCCGGCCGGTCTTCAGAAGCGCTTGCTCCCGGCTGACGGCTTGCCGCCGCCTTCATGCCGCAGCAGCCGCGCCGCGGCGGCCAGCAGGTCCGTCTGCGTGATCATGCCCAGCACATGGCGTTCGGCATCGACGATGACGACGGCATGCGAACGTCCGTCGGTCAACACCGGCAGCAATTCGAGCGCATGTTCATCCGGCGCGGCGACGGCGGCCGGCGACACCGCGTCACCGAGCCGGCCCGTCGCGCCCTCGAGCTCCCGCAGGCCGACGATCCCCGCCAGCCGGCCATCGTCGCCGATGACGGGCAGCGTTCGGATATTGCGCTCCAGAAGCAGCGCGCGGGCGCGCTCGGGCGAGGCATCCGCCGGAATGCTGATCACGTCGCGCGACATGATCTCCCCGCATGTCAGCTCCCCGTGCAGTCGCACCAGCGATTGCAGCTCGATGCGCCGGAAGATGCGGTCCAGGTCGTCGCGGTCGATATCGAAGGTCTCGTTGAGCGCCAGCAATGCCGCGTCGATGTCCTCGCGCCGGAAGCCGACCCTCATCACGGCCGGTAGGTCGGATGTCTGGTGCGTGTTGCTGACCGCAGGCGCCGGCACATGCGGATAGGAACGGCGCGACAGCCTGTGGAACGCCACGCCCAGCGCGACCAGCAGAAGCGAGTTCAGCGCCACCGGCACGAAGGGAAAGGCATATCCCGCCGAGACGACCGCGGGCCCGCCGATCACCGCCGTCAAGGCGACCGCGCCGCCCGGCGGATGCAGGCTGCGGGTGAAGGACATGGCGAGGATGGCCAGCGAGACGCCGAGCCCCGACGCCAGGAACGGGTCGGCAATGAGATGGACGGCCGTCACGCCGACGAGGGCGGAGATCGTATTGCCGCCGATGATCGGCCATGGCTGCGCCAGCGGGCTGGCAGGCACCGCGAACAGCAGCACCGCCGACGCGCCGACCGGCGCGACGATGAGCGGCAGGTGCGCGCCGCTGCCGAGAATCGCATCGCAGATCAGGCCGGTAAGCATGACGCCCAGTAGCGCGCCGACACAGCCGATCAGCCTTTCCCTGAGCGTGGCGCCGGCGAGGATGGGAACGAAATATCGCCCCAGCCGGTCGAGAGCGGTGCGAAGACCGGACGAGGGAGGGTTCATCGAGGGGCACGCACTTTTCAGAAATCTCCCGCCCAAGCGGCGATACCGCAGTTTCGGGCCGGCATCGGCTTCATCCGTCACCGCAAGTCGCGCTGACGGATGGCGCGTGTCGCAGAACCCGGCGCGGCCGGCAAGGAAATTCATTCCATCTTCGCCCGGCTTGCCGAAACGGCCGACCGGCAAGGGCATCCGACATCATGTTTGATGCAAGGAATTTGATCTGAAGCTGCGAATAATTTCAGTTGTCCGGCGGATGCAGCCCCGCCAATAGTGCACCCTGGCCGGTCAGCCATGACGGCCGGGATCGAGGAGAAAAGCATGTGGCCGGACCGGCGCGCGATCGACCTGCTGGGCATCGAACTGCCCATCATACAGGCGCCGATGGCCGGCCCGGTCTTCGCGGAGATGGTGATCGCGGTGGCGGAGGCCGGCGGCCTCGGCTCGCTCCCCTGCGCGACCATGGACACCGCGCAGGCGCACGCCGAGCTGAAGGTGATCCGGGAGCGGACGGCAAGGCCGGTCAACCTCAATTTCTTCTGCCACACGCCGCCCGCCTTCGATGCGGCGAGGGAAGCGCGCTGGCGCGCCCGCCTGAAACCCTATTACGACGAGCTCGGTCTTCCGCTGGACGCGCCCGCGTCGAACCGCACGCCCTTCGATGAAAACGGCTGCGCGCTGGTCGAGGAATTCCGCCCCGAAGTGGTGAGCTTCCATTTCGGCCTTCCCGCGTTCCGCCTTCTCGACCGCGTGAAGGCGACGGGTGCGAAGATCCTGTCATCGGCCACGACGGTGAAGGAGGCCCGCTGGCTGGAGGAGCGCGGCTGCGACGCGATCATCGCCCAGGGCAACGAGGCCGGCGGCCATCGCGGCATGTTCCTGAGCGACGACATCGCCACGCAGGTCGGCACCTTCTCGCTCGTGCCGCAGATCGCCGATGCGGTGAAGGTGCCGGTCATCGCCGCTGGCGGCATTTCCGACGCGCGCGGCATCGTCGCCGCCTTCGCCCTTGGCGCTTCCGCCGTGCAGATCGGCACCGCCTATCTCTTCACGCCCGAGGCGCGGGTGGCCCCGCTCCACCGCGAGGCGCTGCGGGGAGAGCGGGCGGAGGAAACCGCGCTCACCAACATATTTACCGGCCGGCCCGCGCGCGGCATCGTCAATCGCGTCATGCGGGAACTGGGTCCGATGACCGACGATGCGCCGGCCTTCCCGCTCGCCGGCGGGGCGCTGACGCCGCTGCGCGCCGCGTCCGAAAAGGCCGGCTCCGACGATTTCATGTCGCTCTGGGCCGGGCAATCGGCGCGGCTGTGCCGGGAGATGCCGGCCGCCGAACTGACCCGCGCGCTCGCGGCCGAGGCGCTTGCGCTCATGGGAGGATCGAATGGCAGATGAGAAGAACAGGCCCGCCGGCTATGCCTCGCCGCCCTGTTTCATGCACGAGCTGGATGCGGACTATCTCGGCTTCCAGCCGAGCGACCCGCAGGCGGCGATCGACGTCGCCCGCTGGCGCAAGGCCGAGCGCACGCGCCTGATCGACGCGCGCATGGCGACCCCTGCCGACAGCCGCGCCGCAGCCGGCAAGCGGATGGCAACAAGGCTCGACGCGCTTGTCGGCGATGTGGCCGGCCGCATCGTGGGCATCTACTGGCCCTTCCGCGCCGAGCCCGACCTGCGCGAATGGGGCGCGTCGGTGGTGGCGCGCGGCGGGCGGCTTGCCCTGCCGATCGTCGTCGCCAAGGGCAAGCCGCTCGTCTTCCGGACCTGGAAGAGCGGCGAAAAGCTGGAAAAAGGAGTCTGGAACATCCCCATCCCGGCGGGTGGCGAGCAGGTCTTCCCCGACATCGTCGTCTCGCCGCTGGTCGGTTTCGACGCCGCCGGCTACCGCCTCGGCTATGGCGGCGGCTTCTACGACCGCACGCTGGCCGCCATGCCAGCGAAGCCGCTGACCATCGGCGTCGGCTTCGAACTCGGCAGGCTGCCGACGATCTTCCCGCAATGGCACGACATACCAATGGACACGTTGGTCATCGAAAACGTCGCGGCAGGCTGATCGCCAGCAAAACCAAGGCTTTGGCGCGTGAAGCGGATTCGGTCACTGAGCTGCCATGGCACCCTTTCTGCGATTGTTCAGTCCCAGCTCAGCGCGCCGCCGTTCTGGTACTCGATCACGCGGGTCTCGAAGAAGTTCTTCTCCTTCTTCAGATCCATCGCCTCCGACATCCACGGGAACGGATTCTCCGCTTCCGCGAAGACCGGCGCGAGCCCGAGTTGGGCGCAGCGGCGGTTGGCGATGAAGTGCATGTACTGCTCGCACAGCGCCGCATTCAGGCCGAGGAAGCCGCGCGGCATCGTGTCCCGCCCATAGGCCGCTTCCAGCTCCGCCGCGTCGGAGATCATGCCGCGCACCTCGTCCTGGAACGCCTTCGTCCACAGATGCGGGTTCTCCAGCTTGATCTGGTTGATCACGTCGATGCCGAAGTTCAGGTGGATGGATTCGTCGCGCAATATGTACTGGTACTGCTCGGCGATGCCGACCATCTTGTTGCGCCGGCCGAGCGACAGGATCTGCGCGAAGCCGGTGTAGAACCACATGCCCTCGAAGATGACGTAGAAGGCCACGAGGTCGCGCAGGAAGGACTGGTCGGCCTCCGGCGTGCCGGTCTTGAAGTCCGGATTGTCGAGGTTCTGCGTGTGCCTGAGCGCCCATGCCGCCTTGTCGGTGATCGACGGCACCTCGCGATACATGTTGAAGAGCTCGCCTTCATCGAGGCTCAGGCTCTCCACAATGTACTGGAAGGTATGCGTGTGGATCGCCTCCTCGAAGGCCTGCCGCAGCAGGTACTGCCGGCATTCGGGATTGGTGAGGTGTCGGTAGATGGCGAGCACGATGTTGTTCGCCACGAGGCTTTCGGAGGCGGCGAAGAAGCCGAGATTGCGCTTGATCATGCGCCGCTCGTCCTCGGTCAGCCCGTCCCGCGACTTCCACAGCGCGATGTCGGCCTGCATGGAAACCTCGGTCGGCATCCAGTGATTGTTGCAACCAGACAGGTATTTTTCCCAAGCCCAGCGGTACTTTAGCGGCAAAAGCTGATTCACGTCCGCACGCGCGTTGATCATGCGCTTGTCATCGACGGAAACGCGCGCCGCGCCCCGGTCGATCTCGCCGAGGCCGGTGGCGTCGGCGGCAGGCGCATGGCCGCCGAGCGGCGGAATGGCGGGGTTGGCCTTGGGTTCGGACCAGTCGAGCATTTTGTTGTTCTCCAATCAATTGTCTGAGGTGGCGGCCATCTCGCATGCCGAAACGGTCGCGCCGGCCGACCCCCACCCCTAACCCCTCCCCACAAGGGGGAGGGGGACCGGCAACGCTTCAGAATCCCCCTCCCCCTTGTGGGGAGGGGTTAGGGGTGGGGGTAAGCGACGGCAAAAGAAGGCGGACGCCCTACCCTACTGACAGGCCTCGCAATCCGGATCGTCCACCGCGCAGGCCTTGCCCCACGCGGCATCCGGGTTGATTGCGATCGGCGCCGCCGCGACCGTCGCCGATACCGCGTTGAGCTTGCCGTCGGTGCCCTTCAGCGTCGATTTCTCCACATGCGTGGCCGAGCGCGAGCGCAGGTAGTAGGTCGTCTTCAGCCCCTTCTTCCACGCGAAGCGGTAAAGCTCGTCCAGCTTCTTGCCGCTCGGATTGGCGATGTAGAGGTTGAGCGACTGCGCCTGGTCGATCCACTTCTGCCGCCGCGACGCCGCCTCGATCAGCCAGGACGAATCGAGCTCGAAGGCGGTCGCGTAGAGCGCCTTGAGGTCGTCCGGCACACGGTCGATCTGGCCCACGGAGCCGTCGAAATATTTGAGGTCGGACACCATGACCTCGTCCCACAGGCCGCGCGCCTTGAGGTCGTGCACGAGCTGCGCGTTCACCACCGTGAAGTCGCCCGACATGTTCGATTTCACGAACAGGTTCTGGTAGGCCGGCTCGATCGACTGCGACACGCCACAGATGTTGGAGATCGTCGCCGTCGGCGCGATGGCCATCGTGTTGGAGTTGCGCATGCCCGTCTTCATGACGCGCTTGCGCAGGCCCTCCCAGTCGAGCGTCGTGCCGTTGTCCATCTGCACGCCGGGGCGCGCCTCCTCCAGCAGCCTGATGGAGTCGACCGGCAGGATGCCCTTCGACCAAAGCGAGCCCTCGAAGCTGGCATAGCGGCCGCGCTCGGCGGCAAGGTCCACCGAGGCCGAGATCGCATGGAAGCTGATCGCTTCCATCGAACGGTCGGCGAACTCGACCGCCGCGTCCGAGGCGTAGGCGATGCGCAGCTTCTGGATCGCGTCCTGGAAACCCATCAGGCCGAGGCCCACCGGGCGGTGCTGGAGATTCGACCGCCGCGTCTCCGGAATGGTGTAGAAGTTGATGTCGATGACGTTGTCGAGCATGCGCATGACGGTCGAGAGCGTCCGCGCCAGCTTCTCGTGGTCGATGCCCGTCTCCGTCAGGTGGTTTACGAGGTTGACGGAGGCGAGGTTGCACACCGCCACCTCGTCCTTCGACGAGTTGAGCGTGATCTCGGTGCACAGGTTGGACGAATGCACCACGCCGACATGGCCCTGCGGCGAACGGATATTGCAGGGGTCCTTGAAGGTGATCCAAGGGTGGCCGGTCTCGAACAGCATGGTGAGCATCTTGCGCCACAGGTCGAGCGCCCGCACCTTGCGGAACACCTTGATCTCGCCCGCGGCCGCCTTGGCCTCGTAGGCTTCATAGGCGGACTTGAAGGCGAGGCCGTACTTGTCGTGCAGGTCGGGCACCTCGTCGGGCGAGAACAGCGTCCACTCGCCGTCTGCCTCGACGCGCTGCATGAACATGTCCGGCACCCAGTTAGCCGTGTTCATGTCGTGCGTGCGGCGGCGGTCGTCGCCGGTGTTCTTCCTCAGGTCCAGGAATTCCTCGATGTCGACGTGCCACGTCTCCAGATAGGCGCAGACCGCGCCCTTGCGTTTTCCCCCCTGATTGACGGCGATGGCCGTGTCGTTGGCGACCTTGAGGAACGGCACCACGCCCTGGCTCTCGCCATTGGTGCCCTTGATATGGGCGCCCAGGCCCCGCACCTGCGTCCAGTCATTGCCCAGCCCGCCGGAATATTTGGCCAGCAGCGCATTGTCCTTGATGCCCTTGAAGATGGCGTCGAGGTCGTCGCCGATCGTCGTCAGGAAGCAGGAAGAGAGCTGCGGCCGCGTCGTGCCCGAATTGAACAGCGTCGGCGTGGACGCCATCACGTCGAAGGACGACAGAAGGTCGTAGAACTCGATGGCGCGCGCCTCGCGGTCGATCTCGCGCAGTGCCAGACCCATCGCGACGCGCATGAAGAAGGCCTGCGGCAGCTCGAAGCGCTTGCCCTTCGTATGAAGGAAATAGCGGTCGTAGAGCGTCTGCAGGCCGAGATACTGGAACTGCATGTCGCGCTCGGGCGTGAGCGCCGCGCCAAGCCGGGCAAGGTCGAAGCGGCCGAGTTCCGGGTCGATCAGCTCCGCTTCGATGCCGGTCCTGATGAATTCGGGAAAATAGCTCGCATAGCGCGTCGCCATCTCCGCCTGCGTCGCCTGCTCCGGCCGTCCGGAGACAAAGGTCAACGCTTCGCGCCGCAGCCGGTCCATCAGCAGCCGCGCGGAGACGAGGGCATAGTTCGGCTCCTGCTCGACCAGCGTGCGCGCGGCGAGGATCGGCGCCAGCGAAAGCTCGTCCAGCGAGATGCCGTCATAGAGGTTGCGCCGCGCTTCCTTCAGGATCGGCTCGGCCGAGACGTCCGCAAGCCCCTCGCAGGCTTCCTCGACCACGCGGCCGAGACGCGCATCGTCCAGCGGAACGAGGCTGCCGTCCTCGGCCTTCACGTTCAGTGACGGCGCAGCCGGCGTCGCCACCGCCGCCTTCTCCGCGGCGCGCTCGCGTGCCCGCTCCTCGCGATAGAGCACGTAGGCACGCGCGACCTTGTGGTGCTCGCCGCGCATCAGCGCCAGCTCCACCTGGTCCTGCACGTCCTCGATGTGGAACAGGCGCCCCTCGCCCGCGCGCCGGGTCAGCGCGGCAACCACCTGCTCGGTCAGCTCTTCCACGATGCCGTGCACGCGCCGAGAGCCGGCGGCCGTCGAGCCCTCGACCGCGAGGAACGCCTTGGTCAGCGCCACCGTGATCTTGGTCGCGTCGAAGGGCGTCACCGCGCCGTTGCGGCGGATGACGCGATAGCCGGGCTCGGCGGCCGGGCGATCCGTATTGTCGAGGCTGATCGGAACCGTCGCGGTCCCGTTGGTGTGCAGTGTCGTGGTCGCCGGCATCTTGTCCCCGTGGCGTTTGGCGGACGGGGATTCGGGCGGACGCATGCCGATGACGGGCGCAGAAACCCGCCCGCAAGCCAAGCGCACCGCCGGGACACCCCGCCCGAGGTTCGTGTCTGTCGGTCACGGCAGGTCTCCTGGCTCGCAGGTCGCCGCTTTCGTCGGCCTTCCCAGCGCTCCGAAAAGCGCCAGTGGCGTCACTCGACGCAAGCTCACTGCTTACAGTTGCGGGGGCAGCGCCGGCGTTGCGGAACACGCGCACCGGCTTCCCTCTTAGCTCCCTCGCCGATTCGACTCGGGAGAACCATGACAACTACATCTAGCCATAGAGGTGCGAAGGCTGTCAAACTCTTGTGGCATGACAGGCGCAATTATTTCACGCCGCTGGCGAATTCACCGCGCTGCGCGCTGGGGATATTCGAGTTGCATCGCCACGAAATCGCGCGTTCGGCTGCCGTAGCGCCCGGCGATTTTTCCCAGCGCGTCGTCAAGCGCGGGCGCCGGCGGCGGAAGATCGCCGGACACCGGCTCGAAAAGCCCCTCGCCCTCAGCCGGAGCACGATCGGGAACGATGCGGATGCCGCTGCGTGATTCGACCGTGCCCGGTGCCAAGGTTAGCGCGCGTGAGCGATAAGTGCGCGACCACGCATCGGCGGCCAGCGCCAGCGACACCTCGTCCACGCCCACGGCGATCGGCAAGGCGACCTTCTCATGCCGCCAGAAGGGCAGGAGATTGCCGAGCGCGGCCATAGCGAAGGACCGCGTCATCCTGAACGCGCCGCTGTCATGGCGGGCGTCCCAGGCGGCGAGGCCGAGGTCGCGCGCGACGCTTTCGGCCTTCGCCCGCCCGGCGATGGCCTCGACGAGCGTGAGCATCATCGGCATGGAGGCGGTGATGCCGGTGGTGGTGACCACGCCGCGGTCCACCACCATCCGCCGGTCGGCGACATAGTCGAAGCCGGGCCACTTCTCGCGCATCTCGTCCAGGTAATACCAGTGCGTGGTGGCGCGGCGGCCATCGAGCAGACCGGCCGCCGCCACGACCTTGGCGCCGGCACAGACACCGACGATGAGGGCCCCCTTTTCCGCCTGCTTCCTGATCCAGTCGAGGGCGGCCGGATCGTCGTCGCGGCTCATCGCCGGCACGACCACATAGTCCGCGCCCTCCGGATATTGCCTGTCGAACTCCGCGATGGTCGCCTGCGGCTCCACCGTCAGCGCCGGAAAGAGCGTGACCGGCCCCGGCCCGGTAGCGAGCGTCATCACCTCGGCCACGTCGGCGCGCCGCAATATGCCGTAGGGCATGAGATAGTCGGTGGTCTCGGTGGCATTGTTGATGCCGATGATCGCCACCACCGGCCGTGCGCGCTTCGGCGGTTTCAGCGCCGCGAGCATCGCCTGGTACTCCGCCTCCGCGACGGGCGGCGGCGCCGCGCGCGCTGCCGGCGACGGCAGCGTCGCGATCCATCCCGCCACGCCGAGCACCGGAAGCACGACGATGGCGACGCATGCCCACAGAATGATCCGCCTGCGCATTTCTTCCTCCGTACGATTGACGGCAAGGCTAAGCGCGGTACGCTATGGCTGAAATGACATAGAACAGGCAAAAACTGCCATGCGCCGCATCGCCATCGTCATCTTCCCCGGCTTCCAGATCCTCGACGTGACCGGCCCGGTCGCGGCCTTCGAGATCGCCGGCCGCTTCCGGCCCGACAGCTACGCGTTCGACATCCTCTCGGCGGACGGCGGCATGGTGGAAAGCTCATCCGGCCTGCCGCTTGCCGCCACCCCGCTGGACGATCGCGAATACGACACCGTCCTCGTCTCCGGCGGTGATGTCGCCCGCTCGATGGCCGACCTTCACGGCATCGTGGCATGGCTGCGGCGGGCACAGGCGCGGCGCATCGCCAGCGTCTGCTCGGGCGCCTTCCTTCTGGCCGAGTCCGGGTTGCTCGACGGCCGCCATGCCACCACCCATTGGGCAAGCTGCGACCACTTCGCCCGCCGCTACCCGCAGGTGACGCTCGACGGCGAGCGCATCTTCATCCGCGACGGCCATGTCTGGACCTCGGCCGGCATCACCGCCGGCATCGACCTCGCGCTGGCGCTGATCGAGGAGGATCTCGGCGCCGATATCTCCCGGCGCACGGCACAGCAGCTCGTGGTGCACCAGCGCCGGCCGGGCGGCCAGTCGCAATTCTCCGCGCTGGTGGAACTCGGCGGCGATGCCGGCCGCTTCGCCGATCTCATCGGATGGATGCGCGAGCGCCTTTCGGAGCCGCTGACCGTGGAGCGCCTTGCCGAACAGGCCGCCATGAGCCCGCGCAACTTCGCCCGCGCCTTCGCGGCCGAGACCGGCTTGACGCCGGCCAAGGCGGTGGAGCGTCTGCGGCTCGAAGTGGCGCGCGCGGCGCTGGAGAGCGGCCACACGCCGCTGGAGCGCGTTGCCGAGCAGGCCGGCTTCGGCGATGCCGGCCGCATGCGCCGCGCCTTCCTGCGCGGCTTGGGTCAGCCGCCGCAGGCGATCCGCCGCGCCGCGCACGCAAAGCCGCTGCGCCGCCGGGCCTGAACGATGCGCCGATCCACTGGAATATTGCGGCACCCGCTGGCGAGCGGCGGCGCATGTTGCTAGAGCGTGTCGACAGTCGCGCGAGTGCCCGCGCGGCAACCTGCCGGAAAACAAGGAGATAGGACGTTTTCGTGAATCGAAAGAGGAACGTGAACGCCTGAGCGGCCGGCCGGCCGCCGAGCCCAAGGAGCCTGCCGATGTTCTCGAACACATTCCCCGACCGCACGGTGATCGCCGAGACCGTGGCGCGCATGCTGTGGGAGATCAAGGCGGTGCATTTCAGGGCCGACGAGCCCTACACCTTCACCTCCGGCCTTTCGAGCCCGGTCTATATCGACTGCCGCAAGCTGATCTCCTATCCGCGCATCCGCTCCGCGATCATGGACTTCGCCGCCTCGACCATCTTCCGCAGCGTCGGCTTCGAGCAGTTCGACGCGGTGGCGGGGGGCGAGACGGCCGGCATCCCCTTCGCTGCCTGGCTGTCGGACGTGATGGGCCTGCCCATGCTCTACGTGCGCAAGAAGCCGAAAGGCTTCGGCCGCGATGCGCAGATCGAGGGCAACCTGCCCGAAGGCGCGCGGCTGCTTCTGGTCGAGGACCTGACCACCGACGGCGGCAGCAAGCTGAAATTCGCCGAGGCGATCGGCAAGGCCGGCGCGACCGTCACCGACACCTTCGCCGTCTTCTACTACGACATCTTCCCCGACACGCCCGACCGGCTCGCCGCCGCCGGCATGCGCCTTCATTATCTCTGCACCTGGTGGGACGTCCTGAACGTCGCGCGCGAGCAGAAGCTGTTCCCCGCCGAAACGCTCGCCGAGGTCGAGAGCTTCCTCACCAACCCGCTCGGCTGGTCGGCCGCGCATGGCGGCATTTCGGAACTGCCGCGGTAGAGTCTGCTCCGGAACCGTCGCGGGTTTCGTCGCCGTCACGGGCGGCGAAGCGCGATCCGGTGAAAAGATAAAGATAAGGCCTCGCTAACGCGCCGCGATCTCGGCCTGAAGCGCGGCAAGGTGGGCTTCAGCCGCCGCGTGCGCGGCGCGCTCTATGGCGCGGAAGCGCGACACCAGTGCCAGCCCCACCGGCGTGAGCTGCGCGCCGCCGCCGTGGCGGCCGCCCTTCTGCGCCGAAAGCACCTCCTTGCCGAAGATCGTGTTGAGCTCCTCGACCAGATCCCACGCCCGCTTGTAGGACATGTTCATTTCGCGCGCGCCGGCCGAGATGGACCCGTAGGTGGCGATGCTCTCCAGAAGGGCGATCTTGCCGGGGCCGATACGCCCTTCCGGTTCGAGATCGATCCGCAGGCTCAGCGCAGCCATCCTCTTCTCCCTTTATCGGTACATGAGGCCCGACCTCCGACCAGCGGCATGCGCCGCCGCGCGGTCAGCGCGCACGCGACTCATCGAACGTCACCGCCTTGACGATAGCGTAGATGCGCTGGCCCGGCACCACCCCAAGCTCGTCGGCGGAGCGGCGGGTGATGCGCGCAAGCAGCCGGTCCGACCCGCTGTCGAGCGCCACCATCGCCTCCGGTCCCTCGCCCGTCGAGACCATGGCAACGGTGCATTCCAGCACGTTGAGGGCGCTGATGCCCTCCGGCTTCCTGGCGGCCAGCATCACGTCGCGCGCCCGCACGCGCACCCGCAGCACCGCGCCCTCCGCCGCATCGACGCGCGGCAGGACCCATGTGCCGGCCGAGGACGACAACCGCGTCAGCCCATAGGCGGGATCGTGCGCCACCACCGTGAGCGCGACGAGCGCGCCGGCTTCCGCCCGCTCTGCCTCGGGCAGCAGGTCGAGGCGCTGCAGCACCGCGTCGGCCGCGCCGGCCGCGCGCACCTTGCCCTCGGCAAGGACCACCACCTCATTGGCGAGCCGCGCCACCTCGGCCACCGAATGGCTGACATAGACGATCGGCACGCGGCTCTCGTCGCGCAGCCGCTCGATATAGGGCAGGATTTCCGCCTTGCGCGGCCCGTCGAGCGAGGCGAGCGGCTCGTCCATCAGGATCAGCCGCGGATTGGCGAGCAGCGCCCGCCCGATGGCCACGCGCTGCTTCTCGCCGCCCGAAAGCGAAGCCGGCCGGCGCGCCAGCAGGTGCCCGATGCCGAGCATCTCGACCACATCGGCCATCGGAACAGCATTCGCCTCGCCGCGCGGCGCGAAGCTGCGTCCGTAGCGAAGGTTGCGCTCCACGCTCAGATGCGGAAACAGCCGCGCCTCCTGGAAGACATAGCCGATACGCCGCTTGTGGACCGGTATGTTCACCCCGGCCGCAGTATCGATCAGCACGCGGCCATCGACGGCGATGCGCGCATGGTCGGGCCGGATCAGCCCGGCGAGGATGTTCACCAGCGTGGTCTTGCCCGAGCCGGACGCGCCGAAGAAGGCGGTGACGCCGTCGCCGCTGGCAAAGGACGCTGCAAGCAGGAAATCGCCCTGCCGGTGCTTCACCTCCATCGCGATCGTCATGCCGCCAGCCTGCGCCCGACCCGGCGGGCGAAGATTTCCGACGCCACCAGCGCGGCCATGGCGATGGCGATCGAGACGAGCGTCAGCCGCAGCGCCCCCGCCTCGCCGCCCGGCACCTGCGTAAAGGTGTAGATCGCGGAGGGCAGCGTCTGCGTTTCGCCGGGAATGTTGGACACGAAGGTGATCGTCGCGCCGAACTCGCCCATCGCCTTGGCGAAGGCGAGCACCGCGCCGGCGATGATGCCGGGCAGCATCAGCGGCAGCGTGATGGTGAGGAACACCAACGGCGGATTGGCGCCGAGCGTCGCGGCGGCCGCCTCCAGCTTGCGGTCGACCGTCTCGATCGACAGGCGGATGGCGCGCACCATCAGCGGAAAGGCCATCACCGCGGCGACCAGCGCCGCGCCCGTCCAGCGGAAGGAGAAGACGATGCCGAACGCCTGGTCAAGGAAGCCGCCCACCGGGCCGCGCCGGCCGAAGGTGAGCAGCAGGATATAGCCCGTCACCACCGGCGGCAGGATCAGCGGCAGGTGGACGATGCCGTTGAGCAGCGTCTTGCCTATGAATTCGCGCCGCGCCAGCACATGGGCGACGAGAATACCGACCGGCAGGCTGACCACCGTCGCCCAGAAGGAAACGCGAATGGAAAGCCGCACGGCCGTCCATTCCGCGGGGCTGAGCGTCATCCAATCCATGCCCGGCTTTCTCTCCCCTCAAACATGCGGCCGCCGATCGGCAGCCGCGTTGTTACATGTTCGCCGGACAGGCGGCTAGTTGGAGGCCGGAGCCAGCACGCTGAAGCCCTGCTCCTCGAAGAGCTTGCGGGCGGCATCGGTCTTGAGGCACGCCTCGAATGCCGGAGCCTTGTCGCTCTTCGCCTCGGCGAGCTGCGCCACGGGATAGATGATGGCCGGATGCGTGTCCTCGGGGAACACGCCGACGACCTTCACATTCTTGTTGGCCGCCGCATCGGTCTGGTAGACGATGCCGAGCGGCGCTTCGCCGGTGGAGACGAGCGCAAGTGCTGCGCGGACGTTCTCGGCCTGTGCGACATTGCCCTCGACATCGCTCCACACGCCGAGCGCTTCGAGCGAAGCCTTGCCGTATTTGCCGGCGGGCACGGAATCCACATTGGCCATGGCGAGCTTGCCGTCACCGAGCAGCGCCGCGAGATCGAAGCCCGGCTTGATCTCCGCCTTCGCGTCGGATGAAGCGGGCGCGACCAGAACGATGCGGTTGCCGAGAAGCTTGGTCTCGGTGTCCTTCTTGGTCAGGTTCTTCTCCGACAGATAGGCCATCCAGTCGAGGTCGGCCGAGAAGAACAGGTCGGCCGGCGCGCCCTGCTCGATCTGCTTGGCGAGCGCGGAGCTGGCGGCATAGGAGATCGTCGCTTTGCCGCCGACATCGGCGGCGCAGGCATCATTGACGGCGTCGAGCGCGTTCTTCAGGCTCGCGGCGGCGAACACGACCGGCCCTTCCTGCGCCATGGCCGCGAAAGGCGTGGCCGCGAACGAAAGCGCGATGGCGAGCGCGCCGAGACGGGATGAGATGGACTGCATCGGATTCCTCCAGTGGATGACGACAAGGCTGCGCACGCGGTCGCGTGTTCGATATATTCGTTCAAACATATCCATATGCGCCCGTCGAGCCCAAAATAGCTGCTCCATCGGGTGCGCGATCATTCCGGCGATAAACAACTCCTGGCGTCCCGCCGGATGCCCCTTGACCTTCCAGTGACTGGAAGCCCCATATGCGGTAGCCGACAGCAAACGAATGATGGCGAGATCCATGACCGCGCACGACCACACGCACCACCACCATGACGACAGCGCCCCGCAGGCCGTCACGCGCGACCCGGTCTGCGGCATGCTGGTGGACCCTGCCGCCGGCAAGCCTACCGCCGAGCATGGCGGGCACACCTACCATTTCTGCTCCGAGGGCTGCCGCACGAAATTTCTCGCCGCGCCGCAGGACTATCTGACGGCGAAGGACCCGGTCTGCGGCATGTCGGTCGACCGCGCGACGGCGCGCCATTTCCTGCGCCACGAGGGAACGAAACAGTATTTCTGCTCCGCCGGCTGCAAGACGAAGTTCGAGGCCGATCCGGAAAAATATCTGGGCGAGCGCAAGCCCGAGCCGGCCATGCCGGCCGGCACGAAATATACCTGCCCCATGCATCCCGAGGTGGTGAGCGACAAGCCCGGCGCCTGCCCCAAATGCGGCATGGCGCTGGAGCCGATGGTGCCGGGCGCCGACGACGGCCCCAATCCCGAGCTGGTCGATTTCACCCGCCGCTTCTGGATCTCGGCCGCGCTGGCGCTGCCGCTTTTCGTCATCGCGATGGGGCCGATGGTCGGCCTGCCAATCCGCGACTGGCTGGGCGAGCGCACTGCCTCGTGGCTCGAGCTCATCCTCGCCACGCCGGTGGTTCTGTGGGCCGCCATTCCCTTCTTCCATCGCGGCTGGGAATCGATCGTCAACCGCAGCCCCAACATGTGGACGCTGATCGCCATCGGCGTCGGCACGGCCTATCTCTACAGCGTCGTGGCGATGCTGTTCCCCGGCCTGCTGCCCCACCAGATCACCGGCCATGACGGCAATGCGCCGGTCTATTTCGAGGCCGCGGCGGTGATCGTGGCGCTGGTCTTCCTCGGCCAGGTGCTGGAGCTGCGCGCCCGCGAGCAGACGGGCTCCGCCATCCGCGCCCTGCTCGACCTCGCGCCGAAAACGGCGCGCCGGATCGCGGCAGACGGCAGCGAGCGCGACATTCCGCTTGATGAGGTCGTCACCGGCGACCGGCTGCGCGTGCGGCCGGGCGAGGGCATTCCGGTCGATGCGATCGTGGTCGAGGGCCGCTCCTCGGTGGACGAGAGCATGATCACCGGCGAGCCGGTGCCGGTCGAAAAGGCCGAGGGCGACACCGTCACCGGCGGCACGCTCAACAAAAACGGCTCGCTGATCGTGCGCACCGAGCGCGTCGGCGCCGATACGGTGCTGTCGCAGATCGTCGCCATGGTGGCGCATGCCCAGCGCAGCCGCGCGCCGATCCAGGGCCTCGCCGACCGCGTTGCCTTCTATTTCGTGCCCGCCGTGGTGCTGACGGCCGTGGTTGCCTTTGTCATCTGGTCGCTGGTCGGCCCCGAGCCGAGCTTCGTCTACGGCTTGGTCGCGGCCGTGTCTGTGCTCATCATCGCCTGCCCCTGCGCCCTCGGCCTCGCCACGCCCATGTCCATCATGACCGCGACAGGCCGCGGCGCGCAGGCCGGCGTGCTGGTCAAGGAAGCCGGCGCGCTGGAACGCTTCGCCGCGGTGGACATGCTGATCGTCGACAAGACCGGCACCCTCACGGAAGGCAAGCCGAAGCTCACCGATGTCGTGACGACCGGCGATGTCGGCGAGGACGAATTGCTGTCGCTCGCCGCCGCCCTCGAACGCGGATCGGAACATCCGCTCGCCGAAGCCATCGTGGCGGGCGCGGAGGCGAAGGGCGTCGCCCTGCCCGCGGCGAAGGATTTCGCCGCCGTCACCGGCAAGGGCGTCGAGGGCACCGTCGAGGGCCGCAAGGTCTCGCTCGGCAATGCCGCGATGATGCAGGACCTCGGCACCATTCCGGCAGACCTCGCCGGGAAGGCCGACACGCTGCGCGCCGACGGCAAGACGGCGATGTTCGTCGCAGTGGACGGCAGCATCGCCGGCCTCGTCGCCGTCGCCGACCCGATCAAGCAGACGGCGGCGGACGCCATCCGCGCGCTGCACGAGCAAGGCCTGCGCATCATCATGGCGACGGGCGACAATGAGCGCACCGCGAAAGCCGTCGCCGCCCGCCTCGGCATCGACGAGGTGCGCGCCGACATGCTGCCCGCCGGCAAGCAGAAGCTGGTGGAGGAGTTGCGGGCCGGCGGCGCGCATGTCGCCATGGCCGGCGACGGCGTCAACGACGCGCCGGCGCTCGCCGCCGCCGATGTCGGCATCGCCATGGGCACGGGCGCCGACGTGGCGATGGAAAGCGCCGGCATCACGCTGATGAAGGGCGATCTGCTGGGCGTCGTCCGGGCACGCACGCTGGCGGTGGCGACGATCCGCAACATCCGCCAGAACCTCTTCTTCGCCTTCGTCTACAACACGCTCGGCGTGCCCGTGGCGGCCGGCGTGCTCTACCCGGCTTTCGGCCTGCTCCTGTCGCCCATGCTCGCCGCGGCGGCCATGAGCCTGTCGTCGGTGTCGGTGATCGGCAACGCGCTGCGGCTACGCAACATCCGGCTGGATCGGTAGCCGTCCTGAAAAATGAATCCGTGCGGGACTCCGATTCTTGACCAGAGTCAATCCCGCACGTAAGTCTTGAACAGGAACGGCGAATCACTGCTTCGCGACGCAGCCCGACCTGCTCTCTTGCGAGAGCAGGATTGCCGGCGCGTGCCCGCAAGGCGGCGCCGGCTCCTGCGGGTAACTGTATCTCCAGTACGAGTGGCAATGGAAATCTGCCGGGACATGTGCGTTCCGGCCGAGGGGCGAAGCATTTCCGAAAATGAGCACCGTCGTCCGCCTTGAGCAATTCCAGCCGCGCGCCGCCGCGCCGCTTGCGGAGTTGCGCCGGACGGAAATGGAGCACTTCCGCGATCCGGAGATCAGCAGCACCCCTGCCCTGCCCCGCACGCGCGGCGCGCTCTGCACATGGCTGAAACGCTGCGCCGCCGCCGCCGGCGCCGATGGCTACATGCTGCTCGACCTCACCACCACGCTGCGCATCGTCGCGTCGAGCTGGAGCTTCGACGCGATCCACGCATTGGGCGACGCGCTGCTGGCCCGGCTGGTCGAACCGTCCATCGCACCCTTCCTCGGCGCGATGCCCACGGTCTGGCGAACCGGCGAGAATCCGGCCGGCATCGAGGCATCCATTCTGCACGAGCTCGGCTTCGCCGAACTGGCGTCCACACGTCTGCGGATCGCCGACGCGGTCTACTGCCTGATCATTTCCTCCACCGAGGACGGCGCCATCAGGGAGCGCGCCGTTCCGTCGGCCAAGCTGACCGCCACCTATGCGCTGTCGCACATGGCCGACCATCTCACCCAGCCGCTGCCGGAAGACCCGCTGTCGGAGCGCGAGCGCGAATGCCTCTACTGGGTGGCCGAAGGCAAGACGACGGACGAGGTCTCCACCATCATCAGCGTCTCGGCCAACACTGTGAACAGCTATCTCGGCTGCGCCATGCGCAAGCTCGCCGCCGCCAACCGCACCATGGCGGTGGCCGCGGCCATCCGGGGCGGCATCATCTGATGGCCTATGGCGGCGCCGATCTGCCGAAGCCGGAGACGATGCCCGACATCGCCCGGCGGCTGCAGAACCTCGCCACCGAGGCCGGCGCGGTCGAGTTCACACTTTTCACGCTGGCGACGACGGGCGAACGGCGGCGGCTGATCCCGGTCCTCGACACCGACCATCCGGGCATTTCGGATACCACGAGGCTGCTCGCCCTGCGCCTCGGCGACAGCTTCGCCCGCCGCATCGCGCGTTCCATGGTCCCGCTGCGATGGGCCGGTGCTGCGACAGGCGACGCGCAGGCCGCCATGCAGGAACTTCACTGGATGGACGAATGGGCCGCGCCCGATGCCGAGGCGACCGGCATCGCGCTGCCGCTGATGGCCGAGCGCGGACAGGCGGGCTGCGTCGTCTTCAGCGGCGGAGCCATTTCCACCGACATGGCCCACCTGGCCGACCTGCACGGACGTTGCTTCACCGTCTTCGCCGCCGTGACGCGCCTGCGCGCGACGCAGACGACAAAGGCGCCCGTCATGTCGCGGCGCGAGACGGAATGCCTGCGCCTCGCCGCCGAAGGTCGCACCAGCGAGGAGATCGCCGCACGGCTCGGCCTCTCCGTCCACACCGCCAACCAGTACATCGCCACCACCGCACGCAAGCTCAACGCGGTGAACCGCATGCACGCCGTCGCCAAGGCGCTCCGCGCCGGCCTGATCGACTGAAGCGCGCCGTATCTACCTATCTTCGGCCGTTCGCGCCGCCCCTCATCCGGCCCTTCGGGCCACCTTCTCCCCGCAAGCGGGGCGAAGAAAGCCTTCATCTCAACTTTCGCCGATCGCCAGCGTCGCAGAAGAGGCGGAACGCCACGGACGGCGTTCTTCGCCCCGCTTGCGGGGAGAAGTGCCCGGTAGGGCGATGAGGGGCTGCGCAAACGTGGCCGTGGAAACAGTAAAGGTCAGCAGGCGGCCGGAGCCGGGTTGGAGCGCCGGATGCGCGCCTGCGCCAGCGACGAGGCCAGAAACGCCGTATTGGCTTCCGGCTCGGCATCCGGCGCGTCGAACGACACATAGTTGACGTCGATGGACGCCTCCCGGTCGCTCAGCCCCAGCGAGAAATAGACATTGGCGCCGGCCGGCTTCAGCTCCAGGTCGAGCACGACCCGCGGCGGCTCCGACCAGCCCAGATGGATCTCGGCGCCGTTCCCCAGCCGCACCGTGCCCGGCATGAAATAGAGCTCGGCCGCCGATTCCACGATATCGGCCAGATTGGCGAAGCGCTCCATACGGATGAAGGCGACATAGTCGGCCAGATCCACCATGCGCAGCTCCGCCACGACCTCCTGTATGGCGTTGGCGACGACGATTTCGCGTTCTTCCGAGTGCGGCTGTCTGTTCATCTGTCCGTCCTGCGTGCCCCGCCGCCCTTGCGCTCGTAGACGATGCGCACCAGCTCTGCGACCGCCTGGTAGAATTGCGGCGGTATCATGCTATCCGCCGAGACTTGCTTGTACATGGAGCGGGCGAGCGCCACGTCCTCGAAAACGGGGATGCCGTTGGCCTCCGCGATCTCGCGGATGCGCAGCGCGATCAGGTCCTGCCCCTTGGCCACCACCACCGGCGCTGCATTCTCCTCGCGCACATAGCGCAGCGCGATGGCAAAGTGCGTCGGGTTGGCGATCACCAGCGTCGCCGTCGGCACGGCGGACATCATGCGCTGGCGCGCGCGGTCGCGTTGCAGCGAGCGGATGCGCATCCTCACGATCGGGTCGCCGACGGTCTGCTTCATCTCGTCCTTGACCTCCTGCCGCGTCATGCGCAGGTCCTTCAGCCAGTGGTAGCGCGACCAGACGATGTCGGCGGTGGCGATGGCGATCATGACGAGCGTGATCGCCATGATGATGTCGACCGAGATGTCGAGGATGACATTGGCGAAGGCGACGGGATGGGTGACCATGCCGGCCATCATGCGCGACTGCGCGTCGCGCATGGCCATGTAGATGATGAAGCCGGCGAAGGCGAGCTTGCCCAGCGACTTGGCGAACTCGACCAGCCCCTTCTGCCCGAACAGGCGCGACCAGCCCGATTTCGGCGAGATGTTCGAGAACTTCGGCCGGATGCGCTCCAGCACCATGCGCGGCATGTTCTGCAGCACCGATGCCGCGAGCGCGCCCGCCACCAGAAGCAGCATGACCATGCCCAGCACCCTGCCGATCTCGATGAAGACGACCTGGAACAGGTTGACCACGTCGCGCGCGGTGTTGAGCGGCCATTCCTCCGGCCGTTCGAGGAAGATGGCGAGGAAATGGCTCAGCCGCGCCGCGTCGTCCTGAACGAAGAACATCGCGAAGATCAGGATGGCGATGAAGGAGGCCAGAAGCGGCGCGTCGCGGGCGAAGGGAAGCTGACCCTTCTCGACCGTGTCGCGGATCTTCTTCTCGGACGCTTCCTCTGTCTTGCTTTCCTTGTCCTCGCCCTCGGCCATGCGCTAGCTCGCTCAGGCGGCCTGCGCCATCGAGGGCAGTTCCACGCGTCCCTCGCCCGACAGCCGGATGGCCTCGGAGGCGATGCGCCGGCGGGCGCGGGCCACCTCGTCGGCCGAGGCGCTGCCGGAGGCGTCCTTCAGCTCGGACTCGATCATGCGCCGCGTGCGCGCGCCGATCGCCGAAAGCACCGCTTCCGTCAGCTCGGCCGGCGCGTCCCGCAGGGCCATGGTGACCAGCTCCGCCGGCAGGCTGTCGAACAGCGCCACGCGCGACTTCTGCGACAGGAGCACGATATCCTCGAAGGAGAAGAGCTTTGCCCGCAGCCCTTCGAGGTCGGGCGTGCCCGCATCGGCCATGTCGGCCATCAGCGCGTCGAGGTCGTCCTTGTCCAGTTCGTTGAGGACGCTGGCGACGCGCATCTGGCCGGCGGAATTGTCCCGCCCGCTGCTCTCGTCCTCGATGCGCAGCCGCATCTGTTTCTCCACCAGGCTCATCGCATGGTCGGAAACGGGCACCAGCGCCAGCATGCGCTTGGCCACCTCGCCGCGCAGCATGGAAGGCAGCCCGCGCAGCACGGGCGCCGCCGTGGACGGCTGCAGCTTCGACAGCACCAGCGCGATGGTCTGCGGATGCTCTGCCTCTACCGCCGCGATCAGCCGTTCGGGCGGAAGCTGGTCGAGCCGCGGCCAGATCGGCGTCTGGGCTTCGGTGGCGGCCGGACTTGCACCGCCGCCCATCAGCGCCTCCACCTCCTCGGGCGTCAGCGTCTCGTTGATGATGCTCGTCATCGTGTCGCTGGAATCGAGCAGGCCCGCACCCTCGGTGAACTCGGCCTCGAACTCCCCGACGATCTTTTCCAGCTCGCTCTGCGGAATGGTGCGCAACTGCCGCGCGGCATCGACCAGCGACCTGAGTTCGTCCTGCTTGAAGAACCTGAGCAGCTTGCCGGCGGAAGGCTTGCCCATCGCGACGAGGATCGCGGCGGCCTTCTGTGCCCTGCTGAGCGTCGCGACCTCTGACATTCGTCCTACTTGCCGGGCTTGGCGGGGGTGATTTCGGTCAGGCGGATGCCGAAGCGCGACGGGTCGTCCTCCAGCACGATCACCTCCCCGCGCGCGATCTTGCGGCCGTTGACCATCACGTCCACCGGCTCGCCGATGCGGCGGTTGAGCGCCACCGTCGACCCCTTCTGCAGGCCCATCAGCTCCGACACCGCCATCTCGGCGCTGCCCAGCAGGACCTGCACCTCGACGGGAATGTTCATCACGATGGAGCTGTTCTGGATCGCTTCCGAACTGTCGTGAACCCGGCCGGCGTCGCCCTCATGCAGGACGCCGCGCAGTTCCTCGATCGCCTTGTTCAGCTCGTCTTCGCCGACCTTGGGCTGTGCGCTGCCTGTTGCGGTCATATGCTCGTCTCCATGCCGTGCGCGGCCAGGGCCGGCACCTCACTCCGAAAGGATCGATTCGACAAGGTCTTCCTCCTCGTCGAAGGGCCGCAGGACGCGGACCGTGTAATTCGCGCCGAGCTTGCCGAACTCGCAGGTGAAAAGCTGCTTGTCACCCGCCGCGAGCTTGGTGTTGGCCTGCGCATTGGCGGGAAATTCGATGATCTGGCCGGGCTGGAGACGCGACAGCTCGCCGAGCGTCATCCGCCGCAGCGCGACGGTCGCCTCCAGCTCGACCGTCGAGCGGATGATCTCCTCGCTGAAGCGCGCCCGCCAGCGCGCCGGCTGGGCCGGCTGCGCGGCCGCCTTGGCGTCGCCCCGCAGTGACAGCAGAAGCCGCTGCGGGATCGTCACCGTGACGCCGCCGCGGCTCGGCCCGAACAGAACGGTGAAGCGGATAATGGCGGCGGGTCCGTCGCGCACCGTCAGCCCGGCGATGTCGGCACCGCTCACCGGCTTCGGGATCGGCTGCCTGATCCTGAAGGCGCGCGCCCCCGATCCGTTGAAGCCGAGCGCCAGCATGTCCGACAGCAGCCCCGCCACCTCGCGCTCCAGCATCGAGAGCGGGCGGGTGATCGGCGTCAGCCGCAATTCCGGGTCGCCGCCGAAATAGGCACAGACGGCGATCGCGATCGCATCCGCATCCATCACGATCATCAGCGCGTCGGGAGAGGTCTCGGCCGACACGATCGTCAGCGCGTCGAAGCCGTCGGGGCCGGGAAGCGCGTCGCCGAAGCGCGCGGGCTCCACGCTCTCCAGCTCCATCGCCACATTGCCGTTGAAGGTTGCATGGAGCTTTTCGCGCAGCGCCGTGAGCACGCGCCCCGCGCAGGCGCGTCCGCACTCGACCACGGTCGCGGGGTCGCCGGTCGCGCCGGTCAGCCGCTCCACGATCAGGTCGCGCATCTGCGCCGGCGTGGTGGGCGCGCTCATCGCCGGGACCCTTCGGTGCCGTCGTGCCGCATCGTCATGCCGCCTTCTTCGCCTCGCCGCCGGACATCGTGCTCTGCTCCACCGCGTCGATCGACGGACGGTCCTTGGAGGAGATCGTCTTGCGGCCGAATTCGAGCGCAACCTGCGGCAGCGAGCCGTTCATGTAGGCCAGCAGCGTCTGCTTCACGATCACGTAGAGGCGCGCCTTCTTCTCGCGCACGATCTTCACCTTGGTCGCGATCGGGCCGACCACGGCATAGGACATGAAGATGCCGAGGAAGGTGCCGACAAGTGCTGCGCCGATCAGCCCGCCGAGAATTTCCGGCGACTGGTCGAGCGCGCCCATCGCCTTGACCACGCCCAGCACCGCCGCGCAGATGCCGAGCGCCGGGAAGCCGTCGCTCATCTGTTGCAGCGCGTGATAGGACTTGAGCTTGTCGGCCTTGATGGTGCGGATCTCCTCGTCCATCAGCGCCTCGATCTCGAACGGCCGCGCATTGCCGATGATGATGATGCGGCAATAGTCGCAGATGAAGGCGGTCAGGTCGTGGTCCTTCAGCACTTTCGGGAAGGCCTGGAAGATCGCCGATTCCTCCGGATTATCGACATGCGCCTCGACCTCGTTGCGCGGCTTGGTGCGCAATTCGCGCATCAGGCTGTGCAGCACGCCCAGCACTTCCAGGTAGTCCTGCTCCTTCGGAACGGCCTGCTTGAAAGCCTCGATCATGCCCTTGCCGGCGTCCTTCACCACCGCCATCGGGTTGGCGACGAGGAAGGTGCCCAGCGCCGCGCCGCAGATGATGACCACTTCCCACGGCTGCATGAGAACCTCGACATGGCCGCCCATCGCCATGAAGCCGCCGAGCACGCAGCCGAGCGTCACCACCATTCCGATCAATATGCCCAACGGTCCCGCCTCTTGGTCAGAATCACCCCCTACGGATAGGGCGGCTTGCTTGTGTGAGGCTTGAAAGTCCTCCGGGCGGGCGAAAGCTTCACGCAAGACATTGGCGCTACTCTGCAAGCCGGGCCATCGCGGGGAAGCCCGCCACGGGGAGCAGCGCGTGCTGAGCACCTATCTCAACTATCAGTTGATTTCGCGCGACATGACGACGTCGATCGGCCGTGTCGAGAAACAGCCCATGGTGGCGCGCGAGACCGCCTATTTCCAGCAGAACATCGGCAAGGTCACGTCGATCGACGAATTCGTCAAGGACGACCGGCTGTTCAAGTTCGCCATGAAGGCCTTCGGCCTCGCTGACATGGACTATGCCAAGGCCTTCATGGTCAAGGCCATGAAGGAAGGCGTGTCCGACCCCGACAGCTTCGCCAACAAGCTGACCGACAAGCGCTACGCCGAATTCGTCGCCACCTTCAACTTCGCCGCCCGCGAAGAGCGCACGACCAGCTATGTCGAGGCGGCGGATGGCGTGGTCGACCGCTACACGCTGGCGGCGGTCACCGCCGGCGTCGAGATCGACAATCCGCAACTGGAGAAGATCAACAACGACTACCTCGCCAACATCGTCAAGGTGAAGTCGATCGACCAGTTCCTCGCCCACGACGACCTCTACGTCTACGCGATGAAGGCGCACGGGCTGGACGAGTATATCTCCGACAAGGCATTCATGCGCGAGATACTGGAAGGCGGCGTCGCCGATCCCGACAGCCTCGCCAACCGGCAGAAGAACGAGGCCTTCGCCGAATTCGCCACCAGCCTGAACTTCGCCGCCTATGGCGAGAAGACCACAACCTACAACAAGGTCATCGAGGACACGGTGGCCAAATATGCGCGCCAGACGCTGGAGGAGGACGCCGGCGTCCAGAACGAGGGCGTGCGCCTGGCGCTCTACTTCGAGCGCAAGATCAATGCCGGCGGCATCACCAGCGCCTACCAGATCCTCGCCGACCCGGCCCTGAGCCAGGTCGTGCGCACCGCGCTCGGCATTCCCGAATCCATGGCCACCGCCGACATCGACAAGCAGGCCGCCATGATCGAGGCGAAGCTCGACCTGGACGATCTCTCCGAACCCGACGGCCTCAGGAAGTTCATGCAGCGCTTCACCGCGCTGTGGGACGTGCAGAACAATGCGACCAGCGGCGTCGCCAATGTAAGCGTGCTGTTCAGCCAGCCGGTCTCCTTCGGCCTCTCCACCGACGTCATGCTCACCCTGGCCAAGCTGCGCTAGACATGGAAAACGGCCTCTACGTCGCCCTGTCCTCGCAACTGGCGCTGGAAACGCGGCTCAACACCATCGCCGACAACATGGCCAACGTGAACACCGTCGGCTTCCGGGCCACCGGCGTGAAGTTCGAGGACGTGGTGAGCGGGCTGGGCCAGAACGCGATCTCCTTCGCCTCGGCGGGCGAGACCTTCATCCCCGCGCAGAGCGGTTCGCTGCGCGAGACCGGCAATTCCTTCGACTTCGCGATCCAGGGCGATGCCTGGTTCGCCATCGAGACGCCCGAAGGCACGGTGATGACGCGCGACGGCCGCTTCTCGATGCGCGAGACCGGCGAGCTGGTGACGCTGCAAGGCTATCCGGTGCTCGATGCCGGCGGCGCGCCGATCCAGCTCGACGCGCAGGGCGGTCCGCCGGAGGCCGGACAGGACGGTAGCCTGCGCCAGAATGGCGCGCTGGTCGCCGCGCTCGGCCTGTTCGCCTTCGAGCCGGGCAAGGATTTCCGCCGCCACGGCAATTCGGGCCTGCTCGCCGACGGCACGCCCCAGCCCATCGTCGACCGGCAGGATGTCGGCGTGGTGCAGGGCTATGTGGAGGATTCCAACGTCAATCCCGTGCGCGAGATGATGCGGCTGATCCAGGTCCAGCGCACCTTCGAATATGTCACCCAGCTCGTGCGTGACGGCGACAACGCCCTCGACCAGGCGATCCGCTCGCTCGGGCCTTCCGCCTGATGGAGACGCTCCCGGAAGACAACCCGCTGGCGAAGCTGGAACGTCTCTACGAACGCTTCAGCCGGCCGGAAAGCCTCGTCCGGCGCGGCGGGCGCGTGGCGGAGATCGCCGCCACCCACCTGCGCGTGCGCGGCATCTCCGCCATCTCCCGGCTGGGCGACATCGTCGAGTTTCGCGACGCGGGCCGCCGACGCACCGGCGAGGTGGTGCAGATCGGCAAGGACGACGTTCTGGTGGCGCCCTACGAGCAGGCCGCCGATGCCCGTCTCGACCAGCCGGTCTTCAATCTCGGCCCGCTCGACCTCGTGCCCGACGATAGCTGGCGCGGCCGCGCCGTGGATGCGCTGGGCCGCGCCATCGACGGCCGCGGCACCATCATCATGGGACCCGCCACCCATGTCGTCCGCGCCGCGCCCCCGGCGCTCGAACGCCAGCGTGTCGACACTTCGTTCCGCACCGGCGTGCGCGTCATCGATATCTTCACCCCGCTCTGCTACGGCCAGCGCATGGGCATCTTCGCCGGCTCGGGCGTCGGCAAGTCCACGCTGCTTTCCATGCTGGCCGCCGCCGACGCCTTCGACACCGTCGTCGTGGCGCTGATCGGCGAGCGCGGCCGCGAGGTGCGCGAATTTCTGGAAGACACGATCGGCGAGACGACGCTGGCCAAGACGGTCGCCGTGGTCGCCACCAGCGACGAAAGCGCGATGATGCGCCGCCGCGCGCCCGACACGGCGATGCGCGTGGCCGAGCATTTCCGCCAGCGCGGCGACCGTGTGCTCCTCATCCTCGATTCCATCACCCGCTTCGCCCATGCGCTACGCGAGGTCGCCATCGGCGCGGGCGAGCCGCCCATCGCGCGCGGCTATCCCGCCTCGGTGTTCACCGAACTGCCCCGCCTGCTGGAGCGCGCGGGACCGGGCGCGGAAGGCACCGGCTCCATCACCGCGATCCTCTCCGTCCTCATCGACGGCGACGACCACAACGACCCGGTGGCCGATTCCGTGCGCGGCATTCTCGACGGCCATGTCGTGCTCGACCGTTCCATCGCCGAACAGGGCCGCTACCCGCCGGTCAACCCGCTGGCCTCCATCTCGCGCCTCGCCGCCAAGGCCTGGACCGATGAGCAGCGCGCGCTCGCCGCGCGCCTGCGCGCCATGATCGCCCGCTTCGAGGACACGCGCGACATCCGCCTGCTCGGCGCCTACCAGCCCGGCGCGGACCCCGAGCTCGACCAGGCGGTGCGGCAGGTGCCGACCATCTACGAGGCGCTGACCCAGACGCCGCGCGACCGCCCCTCGCCCGATCCGTTCGCCGATCTGGCGCGCCACCTGAAGAGCAAGGAGAGGCCGCTTGACCGCGCAGCCTGACGATGACCCCATCGTGCCGAAACCCCGCCGCCGCTTCCTGTGGGGCCGCGAGCGGAAGGTGCCTGCGCCGCCGCGGAAGGGAAGGCGCAGCGACATCCTCATTGCGCTCGCCGGCACCGGCCTCGGCCTCGGCTGCGCGCTGTTCCCCTGGTATGTCTTCTTCAATCAGGAGCAGTTCGGCGTGCGCGCCATGCGGTTCTCGCGTGAGGGCGAGATATCGCCGCCGACTGTCACCTACCAGCCGCCGCGCGAGATGCCGCCGATCGACAGCACCGAGTTGCCTGCGGCCGAGCTGGATCTCTTCGCCACCGGAACGCTCCCCGACGCCGAAAAGCCTGCTTTCCTCCCGCCGGCCGCGCAGCCCTTTCCGGGCGATGCAAAATTCCAGGTCGTCCACATCGCCAATGGCCGCGCCATGGTCGCCGACGGCGAAGGCATGTGGGTGGTCCAGACCGGCTCGACCCTGCCGGACGCCTCGCGCGTCGCGGCGATCGAGCAGCGCGACGGCGAGTGGGTGCTGGTCACCAGCGGCGACCGCGTGCTGCGCGCCGCAAACTGAGCACCGCAAGGCCCGCGCAAGACTGGACGGCTAGCCTCGGTCTCATGCCCGGGGATTTGCCATGGAGCCAGTGAACCTTTTCAAGCTCGCGTCGCAGCAGGCGCAATGGCTTGCCGTGCGCCAGTCGGCCGTCGCGGGCAATATCGCCAACACCAACACGCCGGGCTACCTCGCCAAGGAGGTCGCGCCATTCGAGAGCCTCGTGGCCGGCAAGCGCGAGGGCCTCAGCGCCACGCATCCGATGCACCTCGCCAATGCCTCGACCGCCGAAGCCTACACGGTCGAGACGGTGGAGAACGACAATGCGGTCATGCCGTCGGGCAATTCGGTGGTGCTCGAACAGGAAATACTGAAAGCCGACGAGGTGCGCCGCTCCTACGAGCTCAACACGGCGATCGTGAAATCCTTCCATCGCATGTTCATGATGACGACGCGGAGCTGATGCCGATGGACCCGCTCCTCTCCTCGCTCAAGGTCGCCGCGTCCGGCGTCATTGCGCAGTCGGAACGCCTGCGGGTGGTTTCCGAAAACCTCGCCAACGCGCAATCGACCGGCAACGCGCCCGGCGCCGACCCCTATCAGCGCAAGACGATCTCCTTCGCCGCAGAGCTCGACCGCGTGAGCGGCGGCAGCCTCGTCGAGATCGCCAATGTCGGCCGCGACAGGTCCGCCTTCCCGGTCGAGTACCAGCCGGGCCACGAAGCGGCGGATGCGGCGGGCTATGTGAAGCTGCCCAATGTCAACGTGCTGGTCGAGATGGCCGACATGCGTGAGGCGGTGCGCGGCTACGAGGCCAACCTGCAGACGATCAAGCAGGCGCGCGAGCTGATCACCATGACCATCGACCTGATCCGGAGCTGACGATGATCGGCAATGTGCCCGCCCTCGACGGGCTTTCCTTCTTCGGCCGCACCCCGGCTCCGGGCGCCGCCTCGGCGGCGCAGGCGCCGGCGGAGGCGAGCTTCGCCAGCCTCGTTTCGGACATGGCCTCCGACGCGGTCGGCAACCTGCACAAGGCGGAATCGCTCTCGGTGGCCGCGCTTCAGGGCAAGGCCGAGACGCGCGAGGTCGTGGATGCGGTGATGAGCGCCGAGCAGTCCCTGCAGGCCGCGATCGCCATCCGCGACAAGATCGTCCAGTCCTATCTCGAAATCAGCCGCATGGCGATCTGACGGGGAACCAAGATGAAAGCGCTCGCCATAGCCGCCACCGGCATGAATGCCCAGCAGACCAATCTGGAAGTCATCGCCAACAACATCGCCAACATCAACACGACCGGCTTCAAGCGCGCCCGCGCCGAGTTCTCCGACCTCCTCTATCAGGTCGAGCGCTTGCAGGGCGTGCCGAACCGCGCCAACGCGGCTGTCGTGCCGGAGGGCGCCATGGTCGGCCTCGGCGTGAAGACCGTCGCGGTGCGCAATGTCCACATACAGGGCACGCTCGCCAGCACCGGCAACAAGTTCGACCTCGCGCTGGTCGGCAATGGCTGGTTCCAGATCGAGGGCGCCGACGGCCAGACGCTCTATACACGCGCCGGCACCTTCAACACCAACGCCACCGGCCAGATGGTGACGGTGGACGGCTTCAACCTCGTTCCCGGCATCACCGTGCCGACCGAGACGGTCGAGCTCATCGTCAACAAGTCCGGCCAGGTCTTCGCCCGGCTGGAGGACCAGGTCGAATTGCAGGAGCTCGGCCAGCTTTCCATCGCCACCTTCGCCAACGAGGCCGGCCTTGCGCCGCTCGGCGACAACCTCTTCCAGGAGACCGCAGCATCGGGCGCGGCCAATGTCGGCATTCCCGGCGATCCGGGCTTCGCCACCATCGAGCAGGGCTATCTGGAGAGCTCCAACGTCGATCCGGTGAAGGAGATCACCGAGCTGATCTCGGCGCAGCGTGCCTATGAGATGAACTCCAAGGTCATCAAGGCGGCCGACGAGATGGCCGCAACCGTCACGCAGGCCATGCGATGACGCGCCGCCTGCTGCGCGCCTTCTCCGTCGCGACACTCGCCGCCGCGCTGCTTGCCGGCGCGGGTGCAATCGCGGCCGCGCAGCAGACCGTGGTGGTACCGACCCGTGTCATCTATCCCGGCGAAACGCTCGGCGCCGACGCGCTCGCCGACGTGCCTTTCACCAACCGGCCCGAACTCCTCGCCAATGTTGCCGTGGTCCAAAGCGAGGCGCAGGGCAAGGTGGCGAAGCGCACGCTCCTGCCCGGCCGCATGATCCCGGTCGCCTCGCTGCGCGAGCCTTACGCGGTCGAGGCCGGCAAGCCGGTGCAGGCCGTGTTCAGCCACGGCGCGCTCGTTATCTCGCTCACCGCCGTGCCGCTCCAGCCCGGTTCGGTGGGCGATGTCGTGCGCGTGCGCAATATCGACAGCGGCGTGGTCTTCACCGGCGTGGTGCTGGCCGACGGAACCATCCGCGTGAGCGCGTCATGATGCGGCGCCTCGTGATCCTCCTTGCCGCCATGCTCGCTGCCTCGCCCCTCGGCGCCGCCGACATGCTCGAAGGCGGCGCGCGCCGCGGGGGCTATGCCGGCGAAGGCGAGATGCGCTATGCGGCCGTCGCGCAAGGCGGCCCCTCGGCGCTGCCGAACGGCAGCGGCCCGGTCTCGCGCATCAAGGACATCGCCCAGCTTCAGGCCGCGCGCGACAACCAGCTCGTCGGCTACGGCCTCGTCATCGGCCTGCAGGGCAGCGGCGACGGCCTGCGCAACGCGCCCTTCACCGAGCAGTCCATCCGCGCCATGCTGGAAAACCTCGGCATCGCCACGGAAGGCGGCCGCGCGCGCGTCACCAACGTCGCCGCCGTCATCGTCACCGCCAACCTGCCGCCCTTCGTCAAGTCGGGCAGCCGCATCGACGTCACCGTCTCCTCGCTGGGCGATGCCTCCTCGCTCGCCGGCGGCACGCTGGTGATGACGCCGCTGCGCGCCGCCGATGGCGAGATTTATGCCGTCGCGCAGGGCCCCGTCATCGTGTCGGGCTTCCAGGCGCAGGGGCAGGCCGAGCAGGTCACGCAGGGCGTGCCGACCTCCGGCCGGGTGCCCAACGGCGCCATCATCGAGCGCGAGGTGCCGGACGGCTTCCAGGGCCTGTCGGGCATGGTCCTGCAACTGCGCAATCCCGATTTCTCCACCGCCATCCGCATCACCGACGCGATCAACAGGTTCGCCGAGCTTCGCTACGGCAAGCGCGTGGCCGGCGAGCAGGATGCGCGCACCGTCATCCTCCAGCGGCCCGCCGACATCTCGCCCGCGCGTTTCATGGCCGAGATCGAGAACCTGCAGATCCAGTCCGACACGCCCGCGCGCGTGGTGGTGGATGAACGAACCGGCACGATCGTCATCGGGCAGGACGTGAAGATTGCGCGGGTGGCCATCAGCCACGGCGCGCTGACGGTGCGCATCACCGAAATGCCGCGCGTCGTCCAGCCCGAGCCCTTCTCCGACGGCGAGACGGCGGTGGAGCCCTTCACCGCCATCGAGGTCGAGCGGCCGGATTCCAAGGTCGCCATCCTCGACGGCCCCGATCTCCAGACGCTGGTCGCCGGCCTCAACCGCCTTGGCGTGAAGCCGGACGGCGTCATCGCCATCCTGCAAGGCATCAAGTCCGCCGGCGCTCTCCAGGCCGAACTGGTGGTTCAATGAAGAAGATCGTAGCCGCCCTCGCCCTCACCGCCATGCTCATCAGCCCCGCCGCCACGCAGGGACAGCCCGGTCCCGCCGGCCAGTCCGCCAGCGAGATCGAGATGTTCTGCGGCAATATCGTCGATGCCGCCCGCGAGCGCCGCTACCTGATCCAGAAGGAAGAGCTGGAAACGCTGGAAAAGGACATCAGCGAGCGCATCGCGCTCTTGGAGACGCGCCGCAAGGAATATGAGGACTGGCTCGCCCGGCGCAATGCGTTCCTCGAAAAGGCCGAGGGCAACCTCGTCGCCATCTACAGCCGCATGCGCCCCGATGCCGCCGCCGCGCAACTCAAGGAGCTCCGCACCGAGCTCGCCGCCGGCATCCTCATGAAGCTCGACGCCAAGCGCGCCAGCATCATCCTCAACGAAATGGACATCAAGGCCGCCGCCAACCTGACGACGATGATGGCGCGCGTGGTGCAGCCCAGGGACCCCTCCTGATGCGTTCGCTCTTTCCCCTCGCTCTTTCCCTGCTGGCCGCTGGCTGCGGCAACACGCTGCACGAGGTCGGCGTCGAGCCGGCCATGTCGCCTGTCGGCTCCGGCATCTCGCAATCCGTCCTCACTTCCGCTTCCTATCCCAACGGACCGGTACGGCAGGCCAGGCGCTTCTCGCTGTGGGACGACCGCCAAAGCCGCCTGTTCACCGATCCGCGCGCCTTGTCGGTGGGTGACATCCTGACCGTGCAGATCGCTATCAACGACCGCGCCCAGTTCAAGAACGAGTCGGATCGCAGCCGCAACGCGCTGCGCAGCTTCGATTTCGGCGCCGGCTTCGGCATCGGCTCCAGTTCGGGAGAGGCGGAGGCCAATTTCGGCATCGGCTCCGGCACCTCCACCAAGGGCGCCGGGGCGACGAAGCGCTCCGAGAACATCGACCTGCGCGTCGCCGCCGTCGTCACCGAAGTGCTGCCCAACGGCAACCTGATCATTTCCGGCTCGCAGGAGGTGCGCGTCAACGCCGAGCTGCGCATCCTCACCATCACCGGCATCGTCAGGCCGTCCGACATCGGCGCGTCGAACACCATCTCCTACGAGCGCATCGCCGAGGCGCGCGTCTCCTATGGCGGGCGCGGGCGCATCACCGAAGTCCAGCAACCGCCCTACGGCCAGCAGGTGCTGGACCGCGTCCTGCCCTTCTAGGATCGCACGATGGCTGCCGCCGCCCAATCCGAGGCTCCTGCCCCAAAGAAAGGCTCGCTGGTCCTCCAGATCGGCCTTTTGGTCGCGCTCAGCATCGGCGCGGTCGGCACCGGATGGCTGGCCGGCAACATGATCGGCGGCACGCCGCAGGCGGAAGGCGAGCACGGGGCGGCTGCCGGCGGCCACGGCGCGAAAGGCGACAAGCCGCAGACCTATGACGAGATCGACGGATCGAACTTCGCCGAGCCCTCGCTGAACATCTTCCGCCTCGAGGACATCACCACCAATCTGGCCGGACCGGACTCCGTCTGGGTCAGGGCGCAGCTTGCGCTGGTATTCAGGGAAAAGGCGGACGCGGCGCTCGCCGAGATGGTCCATCAGGACTTCCTCGCCTATCTGCGCACCGTCAGGCTGCAACAGGTGGAAGGCCCGAGCGGCCTCATTCACCTGAAGAGCGACCTGCTCGAACGCGCCAACCTCCGCTCGGGAGGCAAGGTGAAGGATGTCCTCATCCGCACCCTGCTGTTCGAATGATCCGCCTCCTCCTCGCATGCGCGGCGCTCGTCGCATCGAGCCTCGCCGCCGCGGCGCAGCAGATCGATCTCGGCCAGTTGACGCTGCCGTCCGACGGCTCGACCGTCGCCACGATCATCCAGCTCTTCGGCGTGATCACGGTCCTGTCGATCGCGCCGGGCATCCTCATCATGGTCACGAGCTTCACCCGCTTCGTGATCGCCTTCTCCATCCTGCGTGCCGGCATGGGCTTGCCGACCACGCCGGCCAACCTGATCCTCGTCAGCCTGTCGCTCTTCATGACTTTCTACGTCATGGCGCCCACCTTCGACCGCGCCTGGAGCGAGGGCGTGCAGCCGCTGATGAACAACCAGATCGAGGAAGTGGAGGCGGCCCGCCGCATCGCCGCCCCGTTCAGCGAATTCATGCAGGCCAATGTGCGTGAGAAGGACTACGCCCTGTTCGCCGACCTCGCGCGCGAGCGCGGCCAGGTGCCGGCCGAGAGCGAGGTGGCCGACCTCAGGGTGCTCGTCCCCGCCTTCATGATCTCCGAGATAAGGCGCGGCTTCGAGATCGGCTTCCTGATCGTCCTGCCCTTCCTCGTCATCGACCTGATCGTGGCGACGATCACCATGTCGATGGGCATGATGATGCTGCCGCCGACCGCCGTGTCGCTGCCGTTCAAGATCCTGTTCTTCGTGCTGATCGACGGCTGGCACCTGCTGGTCGGCAGCCTGGTGCGCTCCTTCACCTGACATTAACCATATCGCTTATCGGTTTCGTAGCGCCTTTGCCTTACCCATGAGGGTGCAAGGCGGGTCGATCGCGTCCGAAGGTGACGCTCGACAGGCATGATGCCGCTCCCTCCTCCCGGTCAAGCCCGGATGTCCCTTTGTACAGTCTCAGGTAAGGGGCGTATTTCCCATGTCCAGCATCAATACGAACGCGTCTGCGATGACTGCCCTGCAGTCGCTCAACATGACTAACAAGGCGCTCGAAACCACCCAGTCGCGCATTTCAACGGGTCTGCGTGTGTCGCAGGCTTCCGACAATGCCGCCTACTGGTCGATCGCGACCACCATGCGTTCCGACAACAAGGCGATGAGCACCGTCCAGGACGCGCTCGGCCTCGGCGCCGCCACGCTCGATACCGCCTACACCGGTATGGAAAGCGCCATCGAGACGGTCGACGCCATCAAGCAGAAGCTGCTCGCGGCCAAGCAGCCGGGCGTCGACAAGGAGAAGATCCAGTCGGAGATCACCCAGCTCCAGAAGCAGCTCGAGAGCACCGCGAAGGCTTCCTCCTTCAACGGCCAGAACTGGCTGACGAACGACCAGAGCGTCGGCGCCAACGGCTCGGCGAGCCTCGTCTCGTCCTTCACCCGTGACGCCAACAACAACGTCACCGTCGGCACGACGGATGTGGATGTCAGCAGCGTGGTCCTGTTCGACACCCGCACCTCCGGCACGAAGGCGGGCATCCTCGACGCGCAGGCTGCGGTCGACCTGACGAACGATGGCGGTCTGGCGAACGGGCAGGCTGCGGGCGACGGTGCCGGCGCTGCGGCTGCGGTAACGGTCTTTGGCGATGTCTCCGGTGGAGTGACGCTGGACGGCGATGCCAAGATCAGCTTCAACCTGTCGGTGAACGGCGAGAGCCACAAGATCACCATCGACAAGCAGACCGTCAGCGATGCGCTGAACAGCACGGACGGCGTCATCGCTGATGCCGACGCAATGGTGACGGTGCTCAACCGCGCCCTGAGCAACGCCGGCCTGACCAGCTCCGATGTGGCCGCTTCTGTGAGCACGAACGCAGTGGTGCTCACGAACGCCCGCGGCGACGCCGCAACCGACACCCTCGCGGTTTCGGACGCGGCGGCGGTCGAGGATGCCGGCTACGTCGCCATCGGCTCGATCGACATCACGGCCGCCGGCGTCAACCTCGACGATCTGATCTCGGGCGTCGACAAGCAGCTCGCCAAGATGGCCACGGCTGCGGCCGACATGGGCGCCATCAAGAGCCGCATCGACATGCAGAAGGACTTCTCATCCAAGCTGACGGATGCGATCGAGCGCGGCGTGGGCCAGCTCGTGGACGCCGACATGAGCAAGGAATCGGCTCGCCTGTCGGCCCTTCAGGTCCAGCAGCAGCTCGGCATCCAGGCGCTGTCGATCGCCAACTCCAACACCCAGAACATCCTGTCGCTCTTCCGTTAAGGGCGCGCCGGCGGATAAACCCGCCGCGTCAGCAGGAACGGAAAGGCCGCGTCGCACCAGCGATGCGGCCTTTTTTATTCGGCTCATGGCCAGGAGCGAATCGTCCCCGAGAAAATTTACCGAGCTTTAACCATGTCTGCATAGGTATGGTTAACCAAGGTTCCGTGTGAACAATTCGAGGGGATGCGCCTTGACCAGTCTGATGACAAACCCGTCCGCCATGACGGCGCTGCAGTCGCTCACCGCGACCAACAAGGCGCTCGAAATCACACAGTCCCGCATCTCCACCGGCCTGCGTGTCTCGCAGGCGTCGGACAATGCGGCCTACTGGTCGATCGCGACGACGATGCGCTCCGACAACAAGGCGCTCTCCACCGTGCAGGACGCGCTGGGCCTGGGCGCCAGCCGCGTCGACGTGACCTACACGGCCATGAGCGACACGATCGACGTCATCGACGAGATCAAGAAGAACGTCCTGTCGGCGAAGCAGCCCGGTCTCGACAAGCAGAAGATCCAGAGCAACATCGCGCAGCTGGTGGAGCAGCTTCGCGGCAGCGCCTCCAGCGCCACCTTCTCCGGCCCGAGCTGGCTCTCGATCGACTCCAGCGAAGCGGGCTTCGAGGCTACCCAGCAGATCGTCTCCTCCTTCAGCCGCGGCAATGACGGCACGATCAGCGTCGGCACGCTCGACATCGACGTCACCAAGCTGGCCCTGTTCGACGCCAGTGCGACCGGCGCCGGTCTGCTCGACGGCCGCACCAACGCCCTTTCTTCCGACGGCGACCTCCAGAACAACCAGATGGCGGCCGGCACCGGCGCCGGCGCGCCCGCCCAGGTCACCATCTTCGGCGACATGACCGGCGGCGTGACGCTTCAGGGCGACGCCAAGATCACCTTCAGCCTCATCATCGACGGCACCACCTACGAGGCCGCCATCGACAAGGCCACCATCGACGAGGTGCTGGGCGTCACGAACGGCACCGTCGCGAACGCCGCCGAAATGGCGACGGTGGTCAATTCCGCGCTGCGCGCCGCGAACGTGCCGACCGGCACCGTGACCGTCGCCGCCAACGGCACCGCCGTCGCGATCACCCATAATACCGACGCCACGACCTCGACGCTCGTCATCTCCGATGCGGTCGCCTACGACAATGGCAGCTATGCCGACATCGCCGACATCGACGTCACCAACGCCAACAACGCGCAGCTCGACTTCTTCATCGCCAGCATCGACAAGATGCTGAACCTGGTGACCGTCGCCGCCTCCGAGCTCGGCGCGGTGAAGTCGCGCATCGACATGCAGAAGCAGTTCACCTCCAGCCTGATGGATTCCATCGAGCGCGGCGTGGGCCAGCTGGTCGATGCGGACATGAGCGAGGAATCGACCCGGCTGCAGGCCCTGCAGGTGCAGCAGCAGCTCGGCATCCAGGCGCTGTCGATCGCCAATTCCACCACGCAGAACATCCTGTCGCTCTTCCGCTCGTAGGAAGCTTAAAATTCCCCTGAAACGGGCCGCGCATCGCGCGGCCCGTTTCATTTTCGCACAAGCTTCGGCGGCTAGGCTCGCGCATCGCCTCATCGCGGTTCATTGCAGGAGCTTGCCGACGTGCCGGAGCAGATCCAGCGGATCATCGAGAACTTGCGTGCCTTCGGGCCGCAGAAGCTCGCCATCATGGCCGGCGTCGCCGCACTGGTCATGGCCGTCGTCGTCACCGGCGCCATCTATCTCAACAAGCCCGCCTACGAGACGCTCTATGTCGGCCTCGAACGCTCCGACGTGAACCAGATCGGCTTGGTTCTCGGCGAGGCGGGCATCGCCTTCGACGTGGCGTCGGACGGCACCACCGTGCTCGTCTCCGCCGGCAAGACCGCGCAGGCCCGCATGCTGCTGGCCGAGAAGGGCCTGCCCACGAGCACCAATGCCGGCTACGAGCTGTTCGACAAGATCGGCTCGCTCGGCCTCACCACCTTCATGCAGCAGGTGACGCGCGTGCGCGCGCTCGAAGGCGAGATCGCCCGCACCATCCAGTCCATCGCCGGTATCCGCGCCGCGCGCGTCCATATCGTCATGCAGGAACGCGCCTCCTTCCGACGCGAGGAGCAGCAGCCCTCTGCCTCCGTCGTCATCCGCGCCAGCAGCAATGAAGGGCAACGCGCCGCCAACTCCATCCGCCAGCTCGTCGCGGCCGCCGTGCCCGGCCTTGCCGCCGACAATGTGACGGTGCTCGATTCAACCGGCAAGCTGCTGGCCGCCGGGACGGATCCCACGAACAGCTCCTTCGCCACCACGATGGGCGTCGAGCAGCAGGTCGAGGCCAGCATCGAGGAAAATATCCGCCGCGCGCTGGCGCCCTATCTGGGCGCCGACAATTTCCGCGCCAGCGTGCGCGCCGACGTCAACACCGACCGCAGGCAGGTGGACGAGACGATCTTCGATCCGGACTCCCGCGTCGAGCGCTCGGTCCAGGTCGTCCGCTCCAACGACAGCGCCAGCCAGCGCGCCGCCGCCACGCCGACCACCGTCGAGCAGAACCTGCCGAACCCGACGCCGGATGCGCCGACGGACGGTCCCCAGTCCTCGGAGCAGCGCGAGCGGCGCGAGGAAACGACCAATTACGAGCTGAACTCGCGCCGCATCGCCACCGTCTCCAACGGCTATGAGATATCGAAGCTGTCCATCGCCGTCGTCGTCAACCAGCGCCGCCTGGCAGAGATCCTCGGCCCCGACGCGACCCCGGCGCAGGTGGAGGAGCGCGTCGCCGCAATCCGCCAACTCGTCACCTCGGCATCCGGCCTGACCGAGACGCGCGGCGACATGATCAATGTCTCGGCGGTCGAGTTCATCGACGATCTCGATGCGGCCGAGGCCGGCCCGGGCCTGCTGGAATCGATCGGCCGCCACACCGGCACGATGATCAACGCGGCGGCCTTCGTCCTCGTCGTCTTCCTCGTCACCTGGTTCGGGCTGCGGCCGATGACGGCCGCCCTCACCGCGCAGCCGGCGCTGGCCGGCGGCCCGAGCTTCGAGGAGGTGCAGCGCTCGCTGCCGCAGCCCGACGGCCGCGCCGCGCTGGCCGACGGCACGCAGGAGGGGCAGGCGGCCGGCCTCGACATGTTCGACGACGACATGTCTTCCGGCGTCGAGGATATCCGCAAGCGCATCAGGCCCGCCCCGCAGGACCGCCTCGCCCGCATGGTCGATCTCAACGAGGAGCGCACCGCGCAGATCCTGCGCAAATGGGCGCGGCAGGAGGCTAGCTGATGGCCCTGGCGCTTGCGGATGTGCTGCCGGACTTCGGCATCGTCCACGGCAGGGCGGTGTCCCGACTGGCCGGGATCGAGCTGGCCGCGAGGGAGGAAGCCGCGCCGCCCGCGCCTCCGCCCGCCGAACCCGATCCGGAATTGATCCGGGCCGTGATCGGTAAGGCGGAGGACGCGCTGGCCGAGCGGCTGATGCAGGAGCACATGACCGCGATGACCGCGCAGGCAGAGAAGCACGCGGAAGAACTGGAACAGCTCCGCTCCCGGCTGGGCGCCGAGGCGGCGGCCGCCTTCGCCGCGCGTCTCGACGCCATTGAGGAGAAGCTCCTCGCCGTCACCACCGGCACTGTGGCGCGCATCCTCGGCGGCGTTCTCAGCGACGACATCAAGAACCGCGGCGTGGCCGCCCTGACCGCGTCGATGACCGCGATGCTGGCCGACCGCGAGGCGAGCCGCGTCGTGGTCCGCGCCCCCGCCTCGCTGCGCGAGGCGATCGGCGCCGCCCTCGGTGCCCATGCCGAACGCGCCGAATTCGTCGAGGCCGACGGGCTCGACCTGTCGGTCGCCATCGACCAGACGGTGATGGAGACGCGCCTGGCCGAATGGTCGGCTGCGCTTGCCGAGGTGATCGCCTGATGCCCGGAACCGGAGAGGAAGGCCGTCACGAGATCATCATCGTGCGCCGCGGCGGCGACGACGAGGACGACGGCCATCACGGCGGCGTCTGGAAGATCGCTTTCGCCGATTTCATGACCGCCATGATGTGCTTCTTCCTCGTCATGTGGCTGATCAACGCCGCCAACGAGCAGACGCGCGCCTCGGTGGCGAGCTACTTCAACCCGGTCAAGCTCATCGACCGCACCACGAGCAGCAAGGGCATCGACGACATCGGCGACGGCCCGCCGGTCGAATCGAGCGGCAACCGCGCCGCCGAGCTCGCGCCGGACGTGGAAAGCACCCGCAACCAGTCCGTTTCGGGTCCCACCAGCAACATGGACGCCACCGCCATGACGGAGGTGTCGGAGCACAGCGACAAGAACCTCTTCGACGACCCCTATGCGGTGCTGGCCGAGATCGCCCAGGCAACCGGCGCGATGCAGAATGTCAGCAGCAAGGGCGACGGCGGCGCGCAGGATGCGGGACCGGCGACGGGCGCGTCCGGCGGCGAATCCTACCGCGATCCCTTCGCGCCCGATTTCTGGTCCAGCCAGGTCGAGCAGCCGGCCAGCCTCGGCGACACGACCGAGGTGGCCCACACGGAAGGCCCCGTCGAGCGCGAGGGCGTGCCCGAAAAGATCGGCACGCCGCCGAAGCGCGCCGCCACCGGCGACGTGGCCGAGCTCAACGAGGAAGACCCCTTCGCGATGAAGCTCCCCGAGGCGGAGGAAGCGAAGGCGGCCCCGAGCGAGTCCATGCCCGAGCCGGCCAGGGCCGAAGCCAACGAGAAGCTGGCGCAGGAAGTGCACCGCGAGCTCGCGGCGGCATTCGGCAGCGAGAAGGACCTGCGCGGCATCACCGTCGTGCCCACCGAGACGGGCGTCACCATCTCCATCGCCGACGACATTTCGCAGGGCATGTTCGAGATTGGCTCCGCCGTCCCCCGGCGCGACCTCGTGCTGGCCATGGAGAAGATCGGCCGGCTGCTCGGCGAGCACAGCGGCAAGGTCAGCATCGGCGGCCACACCGACGGCCGCCCCTTCGCCGGCAACGGCTACGACAACTGGCGCCTTTCGACCGCGCGCGCCCATGCCGCCTACTACATGCTGGTGCGCGGCGGGCTGGACGAGAAGCGCATTTCGAGCGTCACCGGCTTCGCCGACCGCAAGCTGAGGCTTCCCGACGATCCCTTCGCGAGCGTCAACCGCCGCATCGAGATTTTGCTGGAGACGGCCGGATGAGCCCCGCTGCGTGGCGCGGCGGCATTCTGGCGCTGCTGTGCCTTGCCGGCACAGCGGCACAGGCCGAAAATGTGCTTTCGCCCTGGCAGATGATCCGCTCGCTCCAGACGATCCAGGACCGGCTGGCCGGCGGCGACCATGCCGTGCTGCCGATGCAGCGCAAGGCGCTCGAAATGATCGACGCGCGGCTGCGCGCCGGCACTGCCGAGGATTTCACCGACCGGCGCAACTTCAACGCCTTGCTGGTCTACGGCATGAGCGGCGGCAATCCGTCCACCATCGCGGCCACCCTGTCGCGCCTCGAACTCGACGAGGCTGACAAGCGCACCGGCAACGGCGTGGTCGAATATCTGCGCGGCGATTCGGGCCGCGCGCTTTCGACGCTGGCCGAGGTCGATCCGCTCGTGCTCCCGCCGGATGTCGGCGCCTTCGTCGCGCTGGTGAAGGGCTCCGTCAACGCGGCCGAACGCCCGGCGGACGGCTATGCGAATTTCGACACCGCCCGGCTGCTCGCCCCCGGCACGCTGGTCGAGGAAGCGGCACTCCGGCGCACGATCGCGCTCGCCGCCCAGCAGGGGAATGCGGACCGTTTCCTCCGCGCGGCCGAGCAATATACGCGCCGCTTCATCCGCTCGCCCTATGCCAGCCAGTTCGCCGACAGCTTTCTTGCCGGCGTCCTCCAGCTCCGCGACAAGATCGACCTGAAGGCAACGGCCGACGTGATCGCGCAGATGCGGCCGCAGCAGTCCAGAGTGATCTATCTGCGCATCGCCCGCAGCGCCGCGATCGAAGACTACCGCAACCTCATCGACTTCGCGCAGCGCGGCCTTGCAGCCTTCGACGGCGAGACGCAGCCCGACCCGCGCACGGTCCTCTACGAAAGCCTGTCGGCCATCACCTCCGCCAGGGTCAGCGACGTGAAGGAGCGCCTTGCCGATGTCGACCGCAACCGCCTCTCTGCCAATGACCGCCGCCTTCTCGATGCGGCGCTGTCGATCGTCGGCGAGGTGACCCGCCCGCCCGTCATCGCCAATGCAGACGAGCCCGCTCCCGTCGCGGATCAGCCGGTGGTTCCGGCCAGCGCCGGCGACAAGGCGGACGAGCCGCAGAACCCGCTGCTCACCGATGCGCGCAAGCGCCTCGAGGCCATCGACCAGTTGCTCCGGGAGAAGCAGAATTGAGCACTATTCCGGCTTTCGTCGCGCGCGCCGGGCACGGCGGCAAGGTCTCGGCCGCAGCGGGCACAAAGGCGCCGGCCGGCGGACAGGACCCGTTCGCGCAGGCGCTCGGCCAGAAACCGCGTCAGGCCGGCAGCACCCGCCCTCAGCCCGCCGCCGCCAGCACCGCCGACGAGGCGGGACCGCGCGATGCAAAGCCCCGCATCGCGGATGCCGCGCAGCCGCAAACATGGCAAAGCTCCGTCGCCGCGACGAACGGCAAGGCCGACGCCATCGCGCAACTGGCCGCGTTGCTCGACACGCGGGCGCCCATGCCGGCGGAGCGCCGGCCGGACACGACCAGCCATGAGGGCAAAGCGGGGAAGTCCGACATATTCCCCGCCGACCGGCAGACCGACGCCACAGCCGCACCCGCCGACCGGGCCTTCGGCCAAAACACCCTGAACACGCTCACGGTCCTTGCCGGCATGAAAACGTCCGACCTGTCGGTGCATCAGGGTGAAACGCAAAAACCCGGCATCGAAACCGCCGACACGGCGCCGGAGCAGGAGGGAACGGACATCGACATCCCGCATAACAGGGCCGCTTTCGAGCGGCGCGGAATTCATAGCCGCACGGTTCCCGCCAATGCGGCGGCGCTCGACCAGCTGGACGAGACAAGCGTGCCCGAAGCAAGCTTTCCTCATCCGGGCCCGGCGCAAGACAAAACGGAAGCCACCGACACCGACCACGCCGTCGAACAGCGAACGATCCCCCTGCTGCCCGGCATGATGGCGACGCCCCACGCTCGGCAGGTCGCGCATGGCGAGCCGGAAGACGGCAGCGCTGCCGCCGAAACTGGCGGCAGGACTCTCCCCGATCTCGGTGCGGACGCCTCCGACCGTCATCGTGAGGAGCCCATCGCAGCCGTCGTTCCCGCGCAGGCGTTGCCGGCCGAACCACGCCGCGCCGCCGCGCTCCCGACGGCAAAGGCCGAGGATCGCGGCACGGACGAACCACGCAATATCGCCGTTGAACCCCGCATCGCGGATCGGAACACCGGAGTGAAAACGCCACCCGCCCTTGCGCAGACAAGCAAGGTTGACGCACCAACGGCCGATGCTCCAAAACCGGACGCAGCGCTCGACGCCGAGGCGCGCAAGCAGCCGGCGCAAGCGGCCGACGCTTCCGCGACAGCCACGCCGAACGACGACACCCCGCGCAACACGACGGCGGTTCCCGAACGCGCACCCGCGCCACCGGCACGACCGGCCGCGCAGGAACCCGCCCCGCAGCGAGCCGACATCCGTCCTCGGCTCGCGGACGACGGCAACGCCCCTGCCCCGCGTGCAACCGTCGACATTCCGCGCGAGGAGCGCGCATCGCCCTTGCCCGACAGCGTCCGGACGGCCGAGCCGCTGGCCGGCCGCGTGACCGTGTTGCCAACTCCAGCCGCCCCGGTCGCCACGGTGCCGATGTCGCCCGCCGCGGCGGCCTTGGTGACCGCGTTCGCCGCCGAAGCCAGCCCGCCGCAGGCGCTCCATGAGGCCGCCCTGGCCGCCCATGCGGCAAGGCCGGCCGCGCCGGTGACGCTCCAAACGCTGAAAATCCAGTTGCAGCCGGCCGAACTCGGCCTCGTCACCGCACGGCTGACGGTCGATGGCGAGAAGATCGCGGTGGATCTTCAGGTCGAGACCACCGAGGCCCGCCACAGGATGGCGGCCGACAGCGACCAGATCGTCCAGGCGCTGCGCGGCATGGGCTTCGATATCGACCGCGTGACGGTGCAGCAGAGCCACGCTGCCGGCGGCCCCGGCGCCGAGACGCGCAATCAGCCCGGCGGCTTCGCCAGCCAGGAAAACCATGGCTCGGATGCAGGCGAGCGGCGCTCCGGCGGCACGGACAGGGGACGGGACAATGACGCTGCGCATGACAGGCAGGGCCCTGCCGGCGGCACTGGCGGCGATGCTGCTCGCAGCGGCAGCCTCTATATCTGAGGCGGCGACGCCTGCTTCGGTCTGCGAGGCCCACATGGTCGAGGCCGCGCGCAAATACGGCATCCCGACCGGCATCCTCTATGCCGTCGGCCTGACCGAGACCGGACGGCGCGGCAGCCTCAACCCCAACGCGCTGAACATCGACGGAAAGGCGGTCTTCCCCGCGACCGCGAGCGAAGCCGTCGCGACCTTCGAGCAGGCGAAGCGCGGCGGCGCCCGGCTCATCGATCTCGGCTGCATGCAGATCAACCACCATTATCACGCCGCCGCCTTCGCGGGCGTGCGCGACATGCTCGACCCGGCGCGCAATGTCGATTACGCCGCCCGCTTCCTGCGCGACCTCAAGGGGCGGCACGAAAGCTGGTCGCTGGCCATCGCGCGCTATCACGCCGCGCCAAACAACGATCCGGCGCAGAAGCGCTATGTCTGCAAGGTCATCGCCAATCTGGTTGCAACCGGCTTCGGGAAATGGACGCCCGGCGCGCGTGATTTCTGCCGGTGACGGCCGTCTTCCGACCCAAGCGCCGCCGCTTTCGGCGATACCCTAATTCTGACCCGTCAGATCTCGGTGTTGTAGGGGAAACCCCGCAGCGGATACGCCTTTGTTGCAAATCGACATTTTAGTTGATTCGGGGGCGGGTCATGATTGTGATCGTGGACGAGCGTGACTTGGTAAAAGAGGGCTACCACTCGCTTTTCGGGCGAGAGGGCATCGTCAGCGCGGGCTTCCGCACCGAGGAGTTCGGCACCTGGGTCGAGAACGCTCCGGAAGGCGACCTGAAATCGGTCCAGGCTTTCCTCATCGGCGAATGCGACCAGAATGCGGTGTCGCCGCGGCGCCTGCGTGACCTCAGCGGCGCGCCGGTGATCGCGCTGAGCGAGCAGCATTCCCTCGACAACACGCTGCGCCTCTTCGATGCCGGCGTGGACGACGTCATCCGCAAGCCGGTGCACATCCGCGAAATCCTGGCGCGCATCTCGGCGATCCGCCGCCGCGCCAGCGATCAGGCCGCCTACACGCAGGTCGGCCCGATGCGGATCTTCGCCGACGGACGCGATCCCGAGATCGACGGCGAGCCCATGCCGCTGCCGCGCCGCGAGCGCCGCATCCTGGAATATCTCGCCAGCAACAGCGGCCGGCGCGTCACCAAGACCCAGGTCTTCAACGCGATCTACGGCGTCTTCGACGACGAGGTCGAGGAGAACGTCGTGGAAAGCCACATCAGCAAGCTGCGCAAGAAGCTGCGCGAGCGGCTGGGTTTCGATCCGGTCGATTCGAAGCGCTTCCTCGGTTACCGGCTGGTTGTCTGAATCGCGGGCCGCGACGCGTGCCGCGCCGTCCGGCGGACAAGCCGACCGACGACAGCCTCGCACAAGTCACTTGGCCTATCCTGCCTCCTCGAATGGAACATCGGGAGTTTGATGGATGAGCCTCTACGGGATGATGCGCACCGGCGTCGCCGGCATGAACGCGCAGGCGAGCCGTCTTGGAACGGTCGCCGACAATATCGCCAATTCGGGCACCACCGGCTACAAGCGGGCGCGGGCTGAATTCTCGTCGCTGGTCATGCCGCAGGCGGGCGGCACCTATGTCTCCGGTGGCGTCAACGCCAACATCCAGCGCTCGGTCACCACCACCGGCATCATCCAGCCGACCACCTCGGCGACGGACCTCGCCATCGACGGCAACGGCATGTTCATCGTGCAGGATGCCAGCGGGGCGATCTTCATGACCCGCGCCGGCAACTTCGTGCCGGACGGCAACGGCCGGCTGGTCAACGCGGCCGGCTTCCAGCTCCTCGGCTACAGCACCGCCAACGGCGAGCCCACCGTCACCGCCAACGGCTTCGAGGGCCTCGAGCCTGTCACCGTGTCGAGCACCGGCCTGCGCGCCACGCCCACCACCGCCGGCCTCTTCGCCGCCAACCTGCCGGCGGGTGGGACCGCGGTCGCCGCCGGATCGCGTCCCTCCGACAATGCGGCCGGCTCCACCTACACCGCCAAGAGCTCCATCGTCGTGGTTGACGATCTGGGCGGCCAGAAGCTGCTCGACCTCTATTTCACCAAGACCGGCGCCAATACGTGGGAAGTCACCGCCTTCGACCGTTCCACCGCGAGCGCGTCCGGCGGCTTCCCCTATTCGGCCGGCCCGGTCGGCACCCAGACGCTCACCTTCGACGGCACGACCGGCCAGCTCACCGGCACGAACGACTCCATGGCGATCGCCATACCCGGCGGCCAGAGCATGGATCTGGACCTTTCGGGCATGACCCAGCTCGACAGCGCCTACGAGCTGTTCGACGTCGGCGCCAACGGCAATCCGCCGAGCACGCTGGAATCGGTCGAGATCAGCGGCGACGGCACCGTCTACGGCCTGTATGACGACGGCTCCTACCGCTCGCTCTACCGCATCCCGCTGGCCACCGTCACCTCGCCCGACATGATGACCGCGCTGCCCGGCAACGTCTTCGCCGCCAGCGCCGAATCCGGCGCCGTGCGCATCGGCTTCCCGAACGAAAGCGGCTTCGGCTCCGTGGTCTCCAGCGCGCTGGAGAACTCCAACGTCGATATCGCGACCGAACTGACCAGCATGATCGAGTCGCAGCGCAGCTACACCGCCAACTCCAAGGTGTTCCAGACCGGCTCCGAACTCATGGACGTGCTTGTCAACCTGAAGAGGTAATCAGGCCGGCGCCGGCCAGGGATTGAGATGAAATGTCGCTGACCTCCGCACTGAGCATCGCGCAGAACGCGCTTCTCAATACGTCGCGTCAGACGAGCGTGGTTTCCCGCAATGTCTCGGAGGCCAACAATCCCGATTATGCGCGCCGCAGCGCCGTTCTCGTCTCGACGGCGAACGGCGCCCGCGTCGCCCAGATCCAGCGCGCGGCCAACGACGTGCTGTTCAGGCAGAACCTGTCGGCGCTGTCGGGCCTTTCGGGACAGCAGACGCTGCTAGATTCCGCCAACCGGCTCGCGCTGTCGGTGAACGGCACCGACAATGCCGGCTCGCCCGCGAGCTGGCTGGGCAAGTTCCAGCAGGCGCTGCAGGTCTATTCCGCCTCCCCCTCCAACGGCACCCTGGCCGAGAACGCCGTCGAGGCGGCGCGCCAGATGGTGCAGGCGCTGAACAACGGCACGTCGCAGATCCAGTCCTTCCGCGCCGACGTCGATTCGCAATTGGAGACGGCCGTCGGAGAGCTCAACACGCTGCTGTCGGACTTCGAGCAGCTCAACCGCGACATCGTCGCCGGCACGCGGCAGGGCCGCGACGTCAACGACGCGCTCGACAAGCGCGACGCGCTGCTGAAGCGGATCTCGGAATATGTGCCGGTCTCGGTGGTCTCGCGCGAGAACAACGACATGGCGCTGGTGACCTCGTCCGGCGCGATGCTGTTCGACACGGTGGCGCGCCCTGTCACCTTCGAGCGCATCGTCGCCTACGCGCCCGGCACCACCGGAAACGCCGTGCTGGTCGACGGCGTGCCGCTCGTCGCCGGCAGCGGCGGCAACACGACGGCCTCCGGCAAGATCGCCGCCTTCATGCAGGCGCGCGACACCGTGGCCACCGGCATGCAGGCGCAGCTTGACGAGATCGCGCGCGTGCTGGTGGCGAGCTTCGCCGAAAGCGACGTCAACGGCGCCCTGCCGGACCGGACCGGCCTCTTCACCTGGTCCGGCGCGCCGAACGTGCCGGCGGGCGGCACGCTGGTCACCGGCATCGCCGGGCAGATCGGCATCAACGCCGCCTATGACTCGCGCCAGGGCGGAAACCCGTCGCTGCTGCGCGACGGCGGCGCCAACGGCGCGGACTACAAGGCGAATGTCGGCGGCAATTCCGGCTTCAGCGACCAATTGCTGAAATTCCTCGACGCGCTGGACGCGCCGGTGGCCTTCGATGCCGCCGCCGGCATTTCCGGCTCCGCCAGCCTGACCGACTACACCGCGAGCGCGGTGAGCTGGATCGAGGCGATCAGGCAGAACGCCTCCACCGCCGCCGACACCAAGAGCGCGCTCTACCTGCGCACCGACGCGGCCCTGTCCAACGCAGTCGGGGTCAACATCGACGAGGAGATGTCCCTGCTCCTCGACCTCGAGCACAGCTACGAGGCAAGCGCGCGCATTCTGGCCGCCATCGACGCCATGTTCGGAAATCTTCTGGAGGCGGTGCGGTAGCCATGAAGACGTCCTTCATCTCCACGCCGAACATCTCCCAGTCCATGCGCTACCAGGTGACGCGCATGCATGTCGAGTTGAACAGGCTCGAAAAAGAGCTGAGCACGCAGCGCGTCGCCGATACCGGGCTCCACCTCGGCGCGCAGACTGGCCGTTCCATCTCGCTGGAGCGCGACATCGAGCGGCTGAAGGGGATCATCGACACCAACGGCCTCGCCGCCGCGCGGCTCAAGTCGACGCAGCAAGGCATGAGCGCGATCTCCTCGGCCGCGAGCGCGCTGCTGTCCACCCTGAACGCCGCGGCGGCCGGATCGGTCGAGCCGCAGGTCACCCGCACCGAGGCGCTCGGCGCCATCACCTCGATGACCTCGATCCTCAACACCAGCTTCAACGGCGAATACATCTTCGCCGGCGTCAACACCGACGTGAAGCCGATCGCCGATTTCTCCGCCGGATCGGCCTCGCGCACCGCGATCGAGACCGCCTTCGCCACCCATTTCGGCTTCGCCCACACCGACCCGGCCGCGGCGAACCTGAGCGGCGACGACATCACCGATTTCCTCACCAATGTGCTCGAGCCGCAATTCATGGCCGACTGGGGCACCAACTGGTCGAGCGCGACCGACCAGACCATCGTCAGCCGCATCACGCTGAACGACACCGAGACGACCTCCGTCAGCGCCAACAGCGACGGCATCAAGCAGATGGCGCTTGCCGCCTCCGTGGTCGGCGTCCTCTTCGAAGGCCAGATCGGCGACAATGCGCTCGCCAAGGTCGCCCGCTACGGGGTCGAGAAGATGGGACAGGCGACCTCCAGCCTCGCCCACACGCAAGCCGCCGCCGGCATTTCCGAGCAGCGCATCGCCGCCGCGAGCGAACGCCTCCAGATGCAGGTCGACATCTTCAAGGGCAATGTCGGCGATCTCGTCGGCATCGATCCCTACGAGGTCTCCAACCGCATCACCGCCCTGCTCGACCAGATCGAGACCTCCTACACTTTGACGGCACGCATTCGCCAGCTCAGCCTCGTGAAGTACCTGCCATGAACCCCGCCCAGCGCCCCCTCGTGACAAGACCGGATTGACATGTACCAGTTCTCCTACGCCGACGTTCAGACCGATTCCGTGGCGGATGCGCGCGATCGCGAGAAGCAACTGCTCACGCGCTCGATCGACCTCCTTGTCGCGGCGCGGGAAAGCGGCCCGCTGTCGCTGAAATCCATCGAGGCGATCCATTTCCTCAACCGGGTCTGGCGCTCCCTCATCGACGACCTCGGCAGCCCGGAAAACGCTCTGCCGAGCGACCTGCGCGCCAACCTGATCTCCATCGGCCTGTGGCTTCTGCGCGAGGCCGAGGAGATCCGGCAGGGACGTTCCGACAATTTCGACGGCCTCATCGAGGTCTCGCAGATCATCCGCGACGGCATCCAATGAGATCCACGCTCAGGATCACGCTCAGGGCCAACGAGAAGCTCTACATCAACGGCGCGGTGCTGCGCGCCGACCGCAAGGTGTCGATCGAGGTCCTCAACGACGTGCATTTCCTGCTGGAGAACCATGTCCTGCAGGCCGAGGACGCGTCGACCCCGCTGCGCCAGCTCTATTTCATCGTCCAGATCCTGCTGATCGATCCGGGCGCGGCCGACGAGGCGCGCGCCATGTTCCGCAGGTCGATGCCGCTGCTTCTGGCCTGCTTCTCCGATCACCAGATCCTGTCCGGCATCAAGCATATCGACTGCCTCGTCTCCGAAGGGCAGATCTTCGAGGCGCTGAAGGCGATCCGCGCGCTCTATCCTCTGGAAGAGAATATCCTGAACACGCAGAAGGCTGGCGCGGAAATGCCGATGCCGGCGCTCGCCATGGCCGCAGGAGGCTGAAACGATGTATGTGAGCACGACGACCGCAACCGGCGCCAGCGCCGCGCAATCGGACAGTTCCGCCACCAAGGCGAATGTCGACTATCAGTCCTTCCTGCGCCTTCTGGTGGCGCAGATGAAGAACCAGGATCCGACCAATCCGATGGACTCGACCGACTATGTCGCCCAGCTCGCCACCTTCTCGCAGGTCGAGCAGTCGGTCCAGATGAACAGCAAGCTCGACCAGATGCTGCGCGCTTCGTCCATGTCGCAGGCCGACGCGCTGATCGGCCGCGAGATCACCTCGGCCGACGGCAATACGACCGGCGTGGTCGAGGAAGTGCGGCTGACCTCGACCGGCCTCATCGCGGTGCTCGCGGACGGCAAGGAAGTGCCCGTCGTGGAGGGCGTGCGCATCCGCGCGGCGACCGCGTGAACGAAGCCGATGCGCTGGATATCGCCCAGTTCGCCATCTGGACGGTGCTGACCGCATCCGCCCCGGCCGTCGCCGTGGCGATGGTGGTCGGCGTCGGCATCGCGCTCGTCCAGGCGCTGACGCAGATCCAGGAAATCACCCTCACCTTCGTGCCGAAGATCGTGGCGATCCTCGTCGTCACCGCCTTCACCGGCCCCTTCGTCGGCGGCCAGATCAACGCCTTCACCACCGTCGTCTTCCAGCGCATCGAGAACGGCTTCTGACCCTAAACACGGCGTCAGGGCACCTTCGCGCAAGCTTGCGCCGCTAGCCTGCGGAAGCGGGTGCTTCGCCCGCGCGCAGGCGGAAGAACGGCATGGCAATTGCGGAGACAGTCACAGGCGCGCCGGCGCGCAAGGGCGGACGCGACATCTTCTTCGCGCTCGGCATCGTCGTCATTCTGGCGATCCTGTTCCTGCCGATCCCATCCTTCCTGATCGATCTCGGCCTCGCCTTCTCGATCGCGGTTTCCGTGCTCATCCTGATGGTGGCGCTATGGATTCAGCGGCCGCTCGATTTCTCGTCCTTCCCGACCGTGCTTCTCATCGTCACGATGCTGCGCCTGTCGCTCAACATCGCCACGACCCGCATCATCCTGTCGCACGGCAATGAGGGCACCAACGCTGCCGGCTATGTGATCGGCGGCTTCTCAAACCTCGTCATGGCCGGCGATTTCGTCATCGGCCTGATCGTGTTCCTGATCCTCATCGTGGTGAACTTCATCGTCATCACCAAGGGCGCGACGCGTATCGCGGAAGTCGGCGCGCGCTTCACGCTGGACGCCATCCCCGGCAAGCAGATGTCGATCGACGCCGACCTTTCCGCCGGCATGATCGACGAGAAGACCGCGCAACTGCGCCGGCGTGAGTTGGAGGAGGAAAGCTCCTTCTTCGGCTCCATGGACGGTGCGTCGAAATTCGTTCGCGGCGACGCCATCGCCGGCCTCATCATCACCGCCGTCAACATCGTCGGCGGCGTCGCCATCGGCTATGCCCGCCACGGCATGGAGATCGGCGAGGCCGCCGACGTCTTCGTCAAGCTGTCGGTCGGCGACGGCCTGGTCACGCAAATCCCCGCGCTCATCGTCTCGCTGGCCGCCGGCCTGCTCGTCTCCAAGGGCGGCACGCGCGGCTCGGCCGACCAGGCGGTGTTCGGCCAGCTCGGCGCCTATCCGCGCGCGCTGATGGTGGCGGCCGCGCTCCTCGCCTTGCTCGGCCTGATGCCCGGCCTGCCGGCCCTGCCCTTCTTCGTACTCGGCGGCGCCATGGCCTTCGTCGCCTATGTGGTGCCGATGCGCCAGAACCGTCAGGCCGCCGCCGACGCCAAGGTTGTTGAAACGGCGAAGCAGGAGAAGGACAACGAGGAGAAGAACTCGATCAAGCATTCGCTGAAGACGGCGGAGATCGAACTGCTCATCGGCAAGCAGCTCTCCACCAAGCTCGTCACCGTGCATCAGGAACTGGCGTTCCGCATGGGCAAGATGCGCAAAAAATTCGCCAGCCAGTACGGCTTCGTGGTGCCCGAGGTGCGGCTGACCGACGATTTCAGCATTCCGCCCAAGAGCTACCAGATCAAGATCCACGGCACCGTCGTGGCGGAATACCAGATGCGCGTCGGCGAGCTGATGGTGCTGCTCGGCAATGGCAGGCTGCCCGACATGCCCGGCGAGGAAGTGAAGGAGCCGGCCTTCGGCATGCGCGCCTATTCGGTGCCGGAAGCCTTCGCAGAGGACCTGAAGCGCGAGCAGTTCGCCTTTGCCGACAACATGTCGGTGCTGCTGACCCACCTTTCCGAGGTCATCCGCAACAACTTGCCGCAGCTCCTGTCCTACAAGGACATGAAGGCGCTCATCGACCGGATGGACGGCGAGTACAAGAAGCTGACCGAGGAGATCTGCGGCTCGCACATCTCCTATCCCGGCCTTCAGGCGGTGCTGAAGCTGCTGCTTGCCGAGCGCGTCTCGATCCGCAACCTGCACCTGATCATCGAGGCCATCGCCGAGATCGCGCCGCATGTGCGGCGCACGGAGCAGATCGTGGAGCACGTGCGCATCCGCATGGCGCAGCAGATCTGCGGCGACCTCACCGAAGCCGGCACGCTGAAGATCCTGCGCATGGGCAACCGCTGGGACCTCGCCTTCCATCAGGCGCTCAAGCGCGACCCCAAGGGCGAGATTCGCGAATTCGACATCGACCCGCGCCAGTTGGAGGAGTTCGGGCAGGAAGCCTCGAAGGCCATCCGCGCCCATCTCGACGCCGGCGAGCGCTTCGCCATCGTCACGGCGCCGGAGGCGCGGCCCTATGTGCGCATGATCGTGGAGCGCCTGTTCCCGACGCTGCCCGTGCTCAGCCATGTCGAGATCGCCAAGGGTGTCGAGATCCGGGTTCTCGGCGCCATTTCCTGAGGCCGTTCTCCATGGTCGAGGGTGCCGTCCTTGCCGCCTTCCTCGCCTTCTGCCGCATCGGCGCCTGCTTCATGCTGATGCCGGGGCTGGCGAGCGCCCGCGTGCCGGTCAATATCAGGCTCTTCGTCGCGGTCGCGGTCTCGCTGGCGCTGCTCGCCCATCTGTGGGACGCGATCCTGCCCGCCGTCGACCGCCGGCCGGCCGTGCTCGTGCCGCTCATCGCCTCGGAACTGCTGATCGGCTCGCTGATCGGCCTGATGGCGCGCTTCTACCTCATGGCCATGCAGTTCATCGCCTCTGGCATCGCCATGATGGTCGGCTATGGCGGCATGCCGGGCGTCGCCATCGAGGAGAACGACCCGCAATCGCCGCTCGGCGGCATCATCTCGTTCTCCGCGCTGCTGGTCATGTTCGCACTGGACTTCCACCACCAGATCCTCTTCGCACTCGTGCGCTCCTACGAGATGGCGCCGCTGATGCAGGCCTTCGACGCGCAATCGGCGCTGGCCGACCTTTCCGACACGCTGTCGGAATCCTTCCTGGTGGTGCTGCGGCTGGGCAGCCCCTTCATCGCCTATGCGATCCTGGTGAATATCGGCACCGGCCTCGTCAACAAGCTGGCGCCGCAAATTCCCGTCTACTTCATCTCGCTTCCCTTCGTCATCGCCGGCGCGCTGATCCTCATGTACCTGTCCATCGGCAACATGCTCAGCCTCTTCGCCGACGGTTTCTATCCCACCACCATAGGACGCTGAGACATGAGCACCGACCGCAGCAAGCGCCTGGGCAAGCTGCTCAAATTGCAGGACAAGCTGAAGGCGCTTCACGAGACGCGCCACGCCCATCATGTCGCGGCGGCCGTGCAGGCGGAGGCGGAGGCCAGCGAGATCGCCGCCCGTTTCGACGATCCGGGCTCGCTCTCCTCCATGTTCCCGGAGGTCTACCACCGCCGCATCAACGCCGCCGTGACGCGGCGCGACCGGAGCCGCGACGCCGCCGATCAGGAGGCCACCCGCGTCAACGCCGCCAATGTGCGCCGCTGCATCGTCGAGGACGCCTATCGCGAGGCGATCCGCACGGCCGAGCGCACGAACGGCGACCGCGAACGCCTCGAAATCGTCGAGCGCGGCCTGAAACAGCGCTGAGCATTTTGCAGCCGGACGGAATCGTCCGGCGTCGCACAAATGCGGCCATGAAAGGCTCTCGTAAGCCTGCCACAAGCTTTCGCTGGCATTTTCGGAAAGAGACAAAAGCGGAAACTGGCGCGTGGCGATTTCACCACCCACCGACATCGTGATGGACGTGCTGCGCGCAGCCGATCCCGCACAGGTGCGCGAGGCGCGCGACAAGCTCGCCGCCGCCCGCGCGACCGCGGCCGTGAGCGACTTTTCCCCCGTCGCGGCCGAGGTGCGGGCCGCACCGCGCGCGGCCGTGCAGAACGATCCCTTCGTGAAGTTCGAGGCCATGGTGCTCGGCTCCTTCATCCAGTCCATGCTGCCGCAAGAAGCGGGCGAGGCCTATGGCGGCGGCTTTGCCGGCGACATGTGGAAGTCGATGCTGGCCCAGCATATGGGCGACGCGGTCGCCGCGCGCGGCGGCATCGGCATCGCCAACCGGCTTTTGGCCGACCGCTATCGCGACGGCGACAGGACGGTTCCGCTGGCCGGCGCCAACGACGGACCCGCCCGCGCGGAAAGCGACCGGCAGGCGATGCTCTCGACCGCGCTGGTGCAGGAACTGCAACGCAACGCCGCCGCCGGGCTTGCCGCCGACATGGCCGCCCCGGCCACCGGCGTGACACGATGATGCGGACAGGGAGGTCCGAATGAATGCCCACGCAATGATCGTCCCGTCCCCCGCCCCGGCCACCGAGACCGGCATGGCCGTCAGCCTCGGCGCCATCATCGCGCGGCTCGAGGAAGCCGTGGAGACGGAGACGGCGGCGATCCGCGTCGACGTGAATTTCGACATCAAGGCGTCCAACACGCGTAAGAGCCGCTACCTCTACGAGCTCAACCGCGCCGTGAAGGGCGTGGAGCCCGGGGCGCTCGACGCGTCCCACCGCGACGGCCTCGAACGGCTGCGGACCAAGCTGGAGGCCAACGAGGCCGCCATCCTCGCCCATCTCAACGCCGTGAAGGAAATCGCCGACCTGCTGCAGGACACGATCGAGCGCGCGGAGGCCGACGGCACCTATTCGGCCGGACAGTTCGGCCGCTACTGAGATGATCAAGTTCGTCGTCGCCGCTGTCTGGATCGCCGCCCTGTCGATCGGCTCGGTGATCTATTCCTTCCAGACGGCGCAGGGCCATACGGTGGAAACCAAGGCCCCGCCCCCGGCCTTCGGCGGCCTCGACTATGTGAAGACCGAGATCATCTCCATCCCGCTGATGAAGCAGGGCCAGATCTACGGCTATTTCCTCACCCGTCTGGTCTATACCGCCGAAGCGGCCAAGCTCGCCAAGCTGAGCGTTCCGGCAGAGGCCGTGCTGATCGACTCCGTCTACACCTATCTCTACGGAAATCCCGTCATCGACTTCTCGGACAGCGAGAACCTCGACCTCGACGCCTTCCGCAACGGCCTGCGCGACGGCGTCAACGCGCGCGTCGGCGACAAGCTCGTCCACGAGGTTCTGGTCGAGCAGGTCGACTTCCTGTCGAAGTCGGAAATCCGCGACAACACGATCAAGCGCCGCGCGGCACGGCCCGCACAGCCGCCCGGCGGCGGCGCGCCGGTCAAGCAGCATTAGGCTGATTCAGCATTGTCTGATCGAATGGGGAAATCCTGACGCGTTGCTGCGTTGCAGACCCCCACCCTTACCCTCCCCACAAGGGGGAGGGAGACCTTGACGTTTGTGCCAGGAATTGATCCCGTCGCGCTTGCAGCGGCATCCGCGACCCCCTCCCCCTTGTGGGGAGGGTAAGGGTGGGGGTTCACCTCACCACCGCCCGAGATCGCCGGCCCCGCCTCAGCTAAAGCGCGGCTTCCGCTTCTCCAGAAACGCCGCAAGCCCTTCCCGCGCGTCGGGGCCGGTCTGCGACAGCGCCGCGCTCAGGCTCTCCGTGTAGAGCCCGTCGCTGTGCGACATGTCGTGGATGCGCGCGATCGACTGGATGACCAGATAGTTGATCAGCGAGGAGTTGGAGGCGATCTCGACGGCGAGCTCGGCCGCCCTGGCGCGGCCCTCGCCGGCGCCGACGAGATAATGCGACAGGCCGAGCGCCTGACCCTCCTCCGCGTCATATTCGCGGCCGGTCAGCATCATCTCGGTCATGCGGTCGGCGCCGATGATGCGCGCCACGCGCACCGTCGCGCCGCCGCCCACGAAAATGCCGCGCTTGCCCTCGGGCAGGCGATAGCGCGTGCCGGGCTCGGCGATGCGGACATGCGTCGAGGTGGCGATCTCAAGCCCGCCGCCCATCACGGCGCCCTCCAGCACCGAGATCACCGGTATGCCGCTGAACTGCACGATGTCCATCAGCGCGTGCCAGTTGCGCGAATGGCGCATCACCTCCGGCGCCTCGCGCTGGATCTGCTCCGACAGGTCGAGCCCCGAGCAGTAATGGCCGCCGGCGCCGTCGATGATGATGACCTTCACGCCGGCGGGGATGTTGCGGAAGAACGCGCCCAGCTCCTCGATGAGCGCATCGCTGATGGCGTTACGCTTGGTGGGGCGGTTCAGCGTCACCCGCGCGATCTGTCCGTCGACCGTCCAGATGACCGGCTTCTCGGCCCCGTTCTGCGTTGCGTTCATTCCCTGCTCCCATTGCTGGCCATGGCCATTTCATCAGTTCTGTTACATAACGATCCGCTGACGGACAAGCCGACTCGCCGCGACCACGCCGCGAAAGGATTGTCGGCGGCGATCGGCCCGGCGCCGGGCCGGTCCGAAGCTCCGTCGAGGCAGGCATCGGAAACAGGCCGCATGGCAAAGACGACACAGCGCGCGGGCGATGCGCCGCCCCTCACCTCCGATCTGCCCGATCTGGGCGAGATCGTGGGATACAAGCTGCGCCGCGCGCAGCTCTGGGTCTTCCAGGATTTCAACGAGACCTTCGCCCGCATGAAGCTCAGGCCGGCGGAGTTTTCCGTGCTGGCCCTGATCGGGCGCAATCCGGGGCAGAAGCAGACCGAGGTCGCCGAGCAGCTCGGCATCAAGCGTGCGAACTTCGTCGCCCTCATGGACGGGCTCGAAAAGCGCGGGCTGGCCGAGCGGCGCAAGGCCGAGGGCGACAAGCGCTCGCATTCGCTCCACCTCACCGCCGAGGGCGTCGCCTTCGTCAACCGCATGATGAAGGTCTGGCGCGACCACGAGAAGCGGCTGATCGACCGGCTCGGCGGCGCGGCCGAGCGCGACCTGCTGCTCGACCTGCTCGAACGCATCGTCAATCCCCCGCCGCGCTGAACGCCATCTCAGCGCTTCGGCTTCGCGGCAACGAGAACATGGGCGGGCGCAGGCTCCGCATAGAGGTCCTCGACCAAGTCCGCCCGTGCCGCCATCACAGCGCGCTGGTTGATCGAGCCCTTGTCGGTCAGCTCGCCCTTGTCGAGCGACGGCGGCTCCCCCATCACCACCGCGCGCGCGACGAGGTTGGAGCTTCCGGTGGCCTGCGCCGCCAGCGCATCCAGCCGCTTCTGCAATTCCGCCCTGAGCAGCGGGCTTTCCGCCAGCTCCGCCTCGCTCGCCTTCGCCAGTTCGGGCGCCAGCTTGCGCGCGGCATCGACATCGAGGAACAGCATCGCGCCAATATGGTTGCGGTTGAGGCCGGTCAGCACCGCGTCGCGCACATAGGGCGCGCAGACGCGGACGATCGCCGCCCGTACCCCGCCCATATTGACCCATGTCCCGGTCGACAGCTTGAAATCTTCCGAGACGCGTCCGTCGAACAGGAAGCCCCGGTTCACGTCGTCGGGATCGACGAATTTCAGCGCGTCGCCGATGCGGTAGAACCCCTCCTCGTCGAAGGATTCGGCCGTCTTGTCGGGCTGGCGCCAGTAGCCGGGCGTCACATTTGGCCCGCGCAGGCGCAGTTCCAGCTTCTCCCCGTCCGGCACCAGCTTCATCTCCAGCCCGGCGGCCGGAAGCCCCACCTCGCCCGGCCGGTCGACCGGCCACGTCGTGGTGAAGGCGAAGGGTGCGGTCTCGGTGGAGCCGTAGCCGGTGATGATCATGATCCTGTGGCCGACCGTCTCCACCGCGAGGCGTTGGAGCGCGTCCCACACATGCTGCGACAGGCCCGCGCCCGCATATTGCAGCAGCTTGACGCGCGAGAAGAAGTTCTCCCGCAGCCGTGCGTTCGCGGCCAGATGCTCGGCCAGCATCTCAAAACCCTTGGGCACGCTGAAATAGAGCGTCGGCGCGATCTCCTCCAGGTTGCGCACCGTCCGGGCGATGCCGGCGGGCGTCGCCACGCCGTCGTCGATGTGGAGCGTGCCGCCATTGTGGATCGCGATGCCGAAATTGTGGTTGCCGCCGGCGGTATGGTTCCAGGGCAGCCAGTCCACCAGCACCGGCGGCTCGTCCTTCAGGAACGCCAGCGCCTCGGCGATCATCACCTGGTTGCAGGCGATCATCCGGTGCGTGTTGATCACCGCCTTCGGCATGCCGGTGGAGCCCGAGGTGAACAGGAACTTCGCCACAGTATCCGGCGCGATCGCCGCATGGGCGCGGTCCACCGCCTGCGTCGGCGCCGTGGCCAGAAGCTCGGCGAACGAGCTGCTTCCCGGCAGCGGATCGCGCACCGTCACCACCTGCACGCCGGCCGGCACCACCGCCTCGATCGCGGCGCGGAACGGCCCGCCCTCGGCGGCGAACACCATGCCCGGCGTCAGAAGATCGAAAATATGCCGCAGCTTCGCGTAGTCGGTCGAAACCAGCGAATAGGCCGGCGACACCGGCGCGAAGGGCACGCTGGCCCGCTGCGCGCCGATCGCCAGCAGCGCATGTTCGAGGCTGTTGCCCGACAGGACGACGAGCGGCCTTTCCGCCGACAGGCCCGCATCGAGCAGCGCCTGCGCGATCGCGCGCGAGGCGTCGCGCACCTCGGCATAGCTCATCCTGCGCCAGCCGCCGTCGGGCCCGCGATCCGCGAACAGCACCTGATCGGGCGTCTTCTCCGCCCACGCGTCCAGCCGTTCCACGATGGTGCGCGGATAGTCGCGCAGCGGAATGCGCGAGCGCACATAATGCGTGCCCGCCGCGTCGCGCGCGATCTCCACGGCCATGTTGCCCATGCGCACCGGCCGCAGCGGTGCATCGGATGTCGTCGCCATTCTCTGACCCTCCCTACTGTTATTGTATATAACAAATCCTCCAAACGCCGATCAAGCGGCGTATGCGCGTATCGCGTTGACGTAAACGTCAACCAACTGCTATGCCGAGCCGAGCCGAAAGGTCGGCAGCAATCAGGGCGTGTCTCTTGAAAGCGGGACATGCGCAACCAGTTCGGGAGATCGACATGACGCTTCAGGAAATTGCCGACAAGATTGCCGCCAAGGCCAGCGGCGCCGACTTCAGCCGCTCGGTGAAATTCGACCTCGGCGGCGACGGCGTGATCGTCATCGACGGCGCCAACGTTTCCACGCGGGATGCCGACGCCGACTGCACGATCAAGCTGTCCAAGGACGATCTGGAGTCGCTGATGTCCGGCGACCTCAACCCCACCGCGGCCTTCATGCAGGGCAAGCTGAAGGTCGAAGGCGACATGTCGGTGGCGATGCAGCTCAGCCAGGTTCTTTAAAGTCTCCCTCGCCTTCGACATCCGAGGGCGAAGCGGGGGACCGAAGGCCGCCGTCGATTAAGCGCAGCCCTTCCCCTATTCGTCATCCTAGGGCAAGCGCAGCGAAGCGGAGAGCGACCCTAGGATCCATGCCGCCACCGCTCCGGCAGCGCGGGAGGGTGGGCGAGAAAACACCCTTTCCTGCAACCTACCGTACTTCCTCACCCTCACGGCATGGATCCTCGGGTCAAGCCCGAGGATGACGAAGCGGGAAGGCCCCTTACCACCCAACCCCGACGAACAGCTCGTTCCATCCCGGATTGGCCCTCTCGATCAGCTCGATCTTCCACTGCCGCGGCCAGCGCTTCAGTGACTTCTCGCGCTGGATTGCGTCGCGCATGTCGAAGTGCTCCTCATACCATACGAGCCGCTGCACGCCGTAACGCGCGGTGAAGCGCGAGCCGCTGCCTGCCTTGTGTTCGGGCATGCGACGCCCGAGCGCGTTCGTCACCCCGATATAGATCGTCCCGCCCTTCTGGCTGGCGGTCATGTAGACATAGCCGGTCATGATGAGAGTGTAGCGTCCCCAATGATCGCCGTCATCCTGAGGTGACCCTTCCGCCTTGGCCATCGCCCGCCGAAAAACCGTTCCGCCGCGGCCTGTACGGCGCGGCTCTTTTCGGGCATAGGACCTGCCAAAAATGCCGTCTCAGGAGGGATGCCCGATGCTTCACACCATTTCCGCTTTCGACAGGATCGGCGAGGAAAACGCCTTCGCGGTGCTGGCGCGCGCCACCGCGCTTGCCCAGCAGGGCCGGGACATCGTCAATCTGGGCATCGGCCAGCCGGATTTCCGCACCCCGGACCATATCGTCGAGGCGGCGATCAAGGCGTTGCGTGACGGCCATCACGGCTACACGCCCGCCACCGGCCTGCTGGCCACGCGCGAGGCGGTGGTGCGCCGCACGCTCGCCATGACCGGCGTCGAGGTCTCGCCCGAAAGCGTGATGATCATGCCGGGCGGCAAGCCGACGATGTATGCTGCGATCATCATGTTCGGCGAGCCGGGCGCCGACATCCTCTATCCGGACCCCGGATTCCCCATCTACCGCTCGATGATCGAGTTCACCGGCGCGCGGCCGGTGCCGGTGCCGATGCGCGAGGCGAACGGCTTCGCCTTCTCGGCCGAGGAGACGCTCGCGCTCATCACTCCGCAGACGCGGCTTCTCATCCTCAACTCGCCCGCCAACCCGACCGGCGGCGTGACACCAAAGGCCGAGATCGACAAGCTGGTGAAGGGGCTCGAAAAGCACCCGCAGGTGGCGATCATGTCGGACGAGATCTACGACGTGATGACCTATGACGGCGAGACCCACCACTCGCTGCTCAACTATCCGGAGATCCGCGACCGCCTCATCGTGCTCAACGGCTGGTCCAAGACCTGGGCGATGACCGGCTGGCGCATGGGGTGGTCGATCTGGCCCGACCAGCTTTACGACAAGGTGCGCAAGCTGGCGGTCAACTGCTGGTCCTGCGTCAACGCGCCCTCGCAATTCGCCGGCATCGCGGCCATCGACGGCCCGCAGGACGAGGTGGAGAAGATGATGCGCGCCTTCGACCGCCGCCGCAAGGTCGTGGTGGAAGGGCTGAACAGCCTGCCCGGCGTCACCTGCATCACGCCCAAGGGCGCCTTCTACGCCTTCCCCAACATTTCCGGCACCGGCTGGCAGGCCAAGAAGCTCGCCACCGCGCTGCTGGACGAGGCCGGCGTGGCGCTGATCGGCGGACCGGACTTCGGCGTGCATGGCGAGGGCTATATCCGCCTTTCCTACGCCAACTCGGAGGAGAACATCCTGCGCGCCATCGAGCGCATGGGCGACTTCCTCCAGAACCGCGCGGCCGCCTGACGGAACTTTCGCGCCGCTGGGGTCTTCCGCCGGAAACGACGGAGGACCTCATGCCCGGAAGACCAGCCATTGCGCGCGTCTGGCGCGGACGCACGACACGCGAGCGCGCCGACGAATACGAGGCCTACAATTACGAGGTCGGCATCCGCCCGCTCATCGAAAAGGCGCTCGGCGTGCAGACCTTTCGCGAGGACCGAGCCGCCGAGACCGAGTTCGTCACTGTCTCATATTGGGAAAGCGTGGAGGCGATGGCTTCCTTCGCAGGTGATGATCCGACCGCGATCCATCACTTGCCGCGCGACGCCGAATTCCTGATCGAGTTGCCGCAGAGGGTGCAGATTCTGCGCCTGCGTCACACGCACGGCGTCACTGCCTGATCTTGTCAGCCGCGACCCACGAACGGCATCTTGGTCGCCATCACCGTCATGAACAGCACATTGGTGTCGAGCGGCAGACTCGCCATATGGGCGACGGCGTCGGCGACGTGCCGCACGTCCATCGTTGCCTCGGGCGCGATGGTGCCGTTGGCCTGCGGCACCCCTTGCGCGAAGCTCGCCGCGAGGTCGGTCAGCGCATTGCCGATGTCGATCTGGCCGCAGGCGATGTCATAGGGCCGCCCGTCCAGCGCCAGCGTTTTCGTGAGCCCGGTAATGGCGTGCTTGGTCGTGGTGTAGGGCACCGAGCCCGGCCGCGGCGCATGCGCCGAGATCGAGCCGTTGTTGATGATGCGTCCGCCGATCGGCTTCTGCTTGCGCATCAGGCCGAAGGCGCGCCGCGCGCACAGGAACGAGCCGGTGAGGTTCACGCCGACGACCTGCTGCCAGACATCGACGGAAATCTCGTCGATCGTCGCGCCTTTGGCGCCCATGCCGGCATTGTTGAACAGGAGGTCGAGCCGGCCGAACTCGCGCTCGACGCGGTCGAACAGCACGTCGACCTGCTCGGCCTGCGTGACGTCGCAGGCGATGGCGACTGCCTTCGACGCATCGCCCGCCTCGGCGCAGGCCTCGTCCAGCTTGTCGCGCCGGCGGCCGACGAACACGGTGGTCCAGCCTTCCTCGACAAGGCGCAGCGCCGCGGCCTTGCCGATGCCTGTCCCCGCGCCCGTGACGAGTGCGATCCTGTCGGCCATCGAAACCTCCCTCGAAAACCCGCGTCAATTTGCAGATGGATCGGCGCCACGCAAGGGCGGGCGCAAAAAAGAGCGGCCATTCGCGGCCGCTCCAGGATGAATCGGTCTTGGGAGGAGGAAGCCGATTCGATTGTTTCAGTTTGGAGCAAATTTCTTAACGCAAGGTTAACGATAAAGGTCTGGCCGCTTTCTTTGCCCCGGCTGGCACTCCACAGGCCACCTCATGCGGCGACACTGCATGCCAGGCAAGACGCAAGGACGAAACCGCGAATGAACGAACTGAAGAACCGCTCGCCATGGCCGCAGCCGCGCCGCGCGCCGATCGAGGGGCGCTATGTCAGGCTCGAGCCGCTCGACCCTGACCGCCATGGCGACGGCCTCTTCGCCATCTCGGCCGCCGAGGGCGACCGCTTCCGCTGGCTCTTCGAGGAAGCGCCGGCAGACCGCGCGGCCTTTCAGGCTTGGCTGGAGCGCATAGCTGCGAGCAGCGATCCCCTCTTCTTCACCGTGATCGACCGCGCGACAGGCGCAGTCGCCGGCCGGCAGGCATTCACGCGCATCGACACGGCGAACGGCGTGATCGAGATCGGCAGCATCCTGTGGAGCAGCATCGTGGCGCGCAGGCCGGCGGCGACGGAAGCGCTCTTCCTCTTCGCCCGCCACGTCTTCGACGATCTCGGCTACCGCCGCTTCGAATGGAAGTGCAACAATGCCAACACGCCATCCAAGCGCGCGGCCCTGCGCTTCGGCTTCACCTTCGAGGGCGTCTTCCGCCAGCACATGATCGTGAAGGGCGAGAACCGCGACACGGCATGGTTTTCCATGCTGGACCATGAATGGCCGCGCGCGCGGGCGGCATTCGAGGCATGGCTATCGCCGGAAAACTTCGATACCAATGGCCGCCAGAAGCAACGGCTTGAAGAGCTGAGGGCCGGCATCGCCGCGCGTTAGAAATGCCCCACGACCATGCAGACCACGACCACGCCGGGCACGATCACTCCGCCCACAGCCATGCCGGGCACAGCCACGACGGCCACGGCCACAGCCACGGGAGCAACGACCGCGGCCGGGTGCTGATCGCCGCCCTGCTGACCGGCGGCTTCATGGTAGCGGAAGCCGTCGGCGGCATCCTCACCGGCTCGCTGGCACTGCTGGCAGATGCCGGCCACATGCTGACCGACACGGTCTCTCTGGTGCTCGCATGGTATGCGTTCCGGCTCGCCGGCCGCGCCGCCAATGCGCGGCTCACCTACGGCTTCGACAGAGTCAAGACGCTGGTCGCCTACACCAACGGCATCACCGTGTTCCTGATCGGCGCATGGATCGTCGTGGAGGCGATCCATCGCCTGAACGAGCCGGTTCCCGTTCTCGGCGGCCCGATGCTGATCGTGGCCGTGCTCGGCCTGCTGGTCAACGTCGCCGCCTTCTTCGTGCTCCATGGCGGCGACCGCGAGAGCCTCAACATGCGCGGCGCCATCCTGCATGTGATCGGCGACCTGCTCGGCTCCGTGGCGGCGCTCGTCGCCGCGCTGGTCATCATCACCACCGGCTGGACGCTGGTCGATCCCATCCTGTCGGCGCTGGTCGCGATCCTGCTCTTCCGCAGCGCATGGTCGCTGGTGCGCGAGGCCGGCCACATGCTGCTCGAAGGCGTGCCCGCCCGCATCGACCGCGACGCGGTGGCCGACGACATCACCGCGAACATCGCCACCGTGCGCGAGGTGCATCACATGCATGTCTGGTCGCTGGACGGCACGCGCAATCTCGCCACGCTGCATGCCTGCCTCAGCGACGGCGCCGATCCGCAGGCCGCCGTGAAGGCGATCAAGCAGCGGCTTGCCAAGGTCCACGGGATCGATCATGCCACGGTGGAACCGGAGTTCGGCGTCTGCGCCGACGCCGAACATGATCACGTCCATGCGTGATCCGGAGCAATTCCAGCAAAAGTGCGTAGCGGTTTTGCGTCCGGAATTGCGTAAGACAACAAGATAGAGCATTTCCGCGATTCCGTGAAAAGCGGAAATGCTCTTGCATCGAAGGACACGGAATTGAGCGAGAACAACAGGACCATCATCGCCGCGGCGATCATCTTCGCCGGCTTCCTGCTGTTCGCCTATTTCCTCCCCTCGCTGATGAAGGCAGCGGTCGAGCTATCGCCCTACGCGGCGATCGTGGTCGCGACCGTCTTCATCTTCGCCTTCTTCGCGGTGTTCTGGCTGCGCTCCCGCAGCCGCTAGATACTCGCCGCGAGCAGCGTCACACCGAGCAGGAAGACGAGCGCGGCGCCGCCGATCTCGATGGCGGCATGGATGCGGTTGCCCATGCGGCCGTCACCGGCGAACCTCACCGCGACATTCTTCGCGCCCACCGCGAGCGTCGCGAGCAGGGAGACGGTGATCGCCGTGCCGACGGCCATGGCGAGCACCGAGAGCACGCCCGCCGCCCAAAGCCCGTTGAGGAAGGCGAAGGAAAGGACGATGAGCGCGCCGGTGCAGGGGCGCAGGCCGATCGCCGTCACCGCCGCCCAGGCGCTGCGCCAGTTGAAGTTCGGCGCCGAGAGAAGCGCCGGGTCCGGCGCATGCGAATGGCCGCAGCTCGCGCACACCTCGCCGGGGCCATGGTGATGATGTTCGTGATGGTGGTGGTCATCGTGGTCATGGTGATGATGGCCGGCATGGTCATGCGCATGGGCGGTGGCGGCCGAGAGGCTGTGCGCGGGGCGATAGCCCAGGGCGCCGGCAAGGCGCGGAACCGCCTTCTGCCACAGCAGCCACAGGCCGAAGGCCGTGACCATCGCATAGCTGGCGATCTCGAGGAACCACGTCGCGTTGGTCATGGAAATGGAGGTGCCGCGCAGCACGAAATAGACCAGCGTCATCACCACGATTGCCGTCAGCGCCTGCATGAAGGCCGAGATGAAGGACAGGACCACGCCGCGCCGCAGCGCCACCTCGTTGGCCAGCATGTAGGAGGAGATGACGGCCTTGCCGTGCCCCGGCCCGGCGGCGTGGAACACGCCATAGGCGAAGGAAAGCGCCACCAGCATCCACTGCCCGCCGCCGCCGTCGCGCATGGATTTCAGCGAGCCGGTCAGCGCGCGGTAGAATTGCTGCTGGTGGATATTGATCCAGTTGAGCAGTCCGGCGAACATGCCCGTGGAAGGCAGCATCGCCTCATTGGTGCCGATGCCGAGCGAGCTTTGCGCATGCGCGTGCCCCATGAAATGGGTGAGCACATAGGTCGCCGCGAGCGTCGCGAATACGATCCGGATCGTCGTCGTCTTCATTGCCGTCAACCCTGGCCGCCGCAGTTGATTTCCAGACGTGTGGCGAAAATCTTGCTCATGTCGTTGCCCATCGGATCGTTGAAGAAGGCTTCGGTGAGCGTCTGCTGGTTCTGCGCGATCGCCTCGTCGGGATCGGGACGGATGACGGCGCGCGTGCAGCTTGCCGGCAAGCCCTGCACCATCATCAGATTGTCGTCGGAGAAGTCGATCGCGGTGTAGAAGGTGGGATCGTAGACACCGAAATCCACCTTGCCGTCGAGCCTGAGCTCCTGCTCGGGCTTCGATTCGAACATGATCGTCAGCACATTGTCGTCGAAGATGGCGACGAGTTGCGCCGGCGCGCGCATCTTCACGTCCTTGCCGTCATGGGTCACGAACTGGAAATAGCCGAACTCGGCGAGCGACTCGTGAACCGTCTCGGCGACGCTGCGCAATTCGCTGTCGTCGAGCTTCATGTCCTTGTTCTTGTCGAACTCGAACAGGACCGTGGACGAGAACAGGTCGTCGAATCGCCAGACATGGCCGAGCGAATTGACCTTGCCGCCGGCGCCGACGACGACCTCCAGGCTCGCCTCCGCGAAGACATGCGGATGCGCCTGCGCGGGAAGCGGCGCCGCACAGAGAAAGCCGGCAGCGAGGAGCGCAGGGAGGTTCCGCATCCTGGCCAAGATCAATTCCTTCCGATGGCGAAGCAGCGCACCATCCTTAGCAGAATCGGGGCGGAATTGGGACCACCTCGTCCCGACAAACCTACTGCGCCTCGTGCGCCTTGAACCACTGGGCGAGGAAATCCACGAAGACGCGCACCTTTCCGGGCAGGTAGCGCCGGTGCGGATAGACCGCGAATATGCCGCCGCCGCGCGGCACCCAGTCCTCCAGCACCGAAACCAGCTCGCCGCTTTCGATGGCGGGCTGCGCGATGAAATCCGGCAGCGGCGCGAAGCCGAGGCCGGCGATCGCCGCCGCGCGCGTGGCGAGCGGGCTGTTCACCTCCATCGGGCCCGACACCGAAACGCTCATCATCTCGCCGTCCTTCTTCATGAAGGGCCAGTTGGAAAGCCAGCGCCCGTTGGTGTCGATGATGCAGGGCATGCGCGCCAGATCCTGCGGCGCCTTCGGCACGCCGACCTTCTCCAGCAGCGACGGCGCGGCGCAGATCTTGAGCCTGAACGGCGACAGGCGCCGCGCGATGAGCGAGGAATTCTCCAGCCGCGAGATGCGGATTGCGAGGTCGAACCCCTCCTCCACCAGATCAACGAAGCGGTCGTCCAGATGGATCTCCAGCACGATGTCGGGATAGGCTTTTGCGAAGTCGATCAGCGATTGCCCGATCGCCGCGTCGGCAAGGGTGCGCGGCGCCGAAAGCTTGATTCGTCCCTTCACGTCGCCCGATGAATCGCGCACCGCATCGGCGAGGCTGTCGATCTCGCGCACGATCTCCTGCGCCCGCTTGTAATAGGTGTGGCCGGCTTCCGTCAGCGAGAACTGACGCGTGGTGCGGTTGAGCAGAAGCGCGCCGAGCTCGTCCTCCAGCTCGCGCACATATTTCGACAACAGCGCCTTGGAGCGGCCTATCCTGCGGGCCGCGGCGGAAAACCCTTCCGCCTCAACCACATCGATGAAGGCGCGCATCCGTGTGAGAGTGTCCATACCGCCTCCACCGTTCGCAAATCGGGAACGATGGCGCGATGATTGTTCGTTGCGGCGTCAGCGTCAAGCGGGCGGTGCCGGGCGCGGCGCCGCAGTCGCGAAATTTTTCAGCCGCGCATGAAGTTTTGCATTGATTGTGACGGGCACTCTCCATATATCCGCGCTTGCCCAAAGTCGCACGTGCCTGTGGGTGTCCGCCGGTCCCTCGTTTGGTGAGGGGCACGGTAAGGTACCTGGAACTAACCCCTCCAGTCGGTCTGGCGGCCAACCGCCGAAACCGAGGACACCTTGAAGCAACGACGGTGCGGGCCTTTCTGGTTCTCTTCCGGTCGTCCAAAGACCGGGGTTACTGAAGAGGCACACCATCATTGCCGGCAGTGCGGTTGGGAACTCCCATCCAAGCCAAGGCAGACAAAGCGAGCGGTCGCCGCAAGGCGGAAGCTCATCGCCGCGTGAAGCGTGACCTGAGGTCCGGTGACTCCACCGGCTGGGCCTTGGCACATCGCATCGCGCCCTTTGTCCACCGCCCGTCCATGGCCGCGTGCAGAAGACGGGCTGCCTGTTGATAGAGCATCGGATCGTCCGAAAACCGGACGCCACTTTTCGGTCCGATGCTCCTGATGAAGCGGCTTTGCCGCATGGGAGACACCAATGGCCACCCAGCGCATCATCGATTTCCTCGCCACCCGACGTCCGAGCGGCCCCTGCATGGTGCTCGACCTGGACGTCGTGCGCGACAATTTCAACGCCTTCGAGAAGGCGCTGCCGGATTCGAAGATCTACTACGCGGTGAAGGCGAATCCCGCGCCCGAGATCCTGCGCCTTCTGGCCTCGCTCGGCTCGTCCTTCGACACGGCTTCCGTGGCGGAGATCGAGATGGCGATGGATGCCGGCGCGCCGGCCGACCGCATCTCCTACGGCAACACGATCAAGAAGGAGCGCGACATCGCGCGCGCCTACGAGCTCGGCATCCGCCTCTTCGCCGTCGACTGCGTCGAGGAAGTGGACAAGATCGCCCGCGTCGCCCCGGCGGCGAAGGTGTTCTGCCGCGTGCTGACCGATGGCGAGGGCGCCGAATGGCCGCTGTCGCGCAAGTTCGGCTGCGTGCCGGCCATGGCCGTCGACGTGCTCCAGCACGCGCATCGCCTCGGCCTGCAGGCCTATGGCGTGTCGTTCCATGTCGGCTCGCAGCAGACCGACCTCAAGGCTTGGGACAAGGCGCTCGGCGATGCCAAGACCGTCTTCGCCGCACTGGCCGAGAAGGGCATCCTGCTGAAGATGGTCAATATGGGCGGCGGCTTCCCGACGCGCTACCTGAAGGACGTGCCGACCGCGCAGGCCTACGGCCAGGCGATCTTCACCGCCCTTCGCAGGCACTTCGGCAACCGCATCCCGGAGACCATCATCGAGCCGGGCCGTGGCATGGTCGGCAATGCCGGCGTCATCAAGTCGGAAGTCGTGCTGATTTCCAAGAAGGCCGACAACGACAATGTGCGCTGGGTCTATCTCGACATCGGCAAGTTCGGCGGTCTCGCCGAGACGATGGACGAGGCGATCCGCTACCCGATCGTCACCGAAAGGGACAATGACGAGAAGGCCCCTTGCGTGCTCGCCGGCCCGACCTGCGATTCTGCCGACGTGATGTATGAGAAGACGCCCTACCCGCTTCCGCTTTCGCTCACCATCGGCGACGAGGTGCTGATCGAGGGAACCGGCGCCTATACGACGACCTACTCGGCGGTCGCCTTCAACGGCTTCGAGCCGCTCCGATCCTACGTCATCTGACGGCGCACCGCGCCGTCAGACAATCCGCCGCCGGCACACCCTGCCGGCGACGGGCTCGCTCGTGGAACAGACCTCCGCTTGTGATGGATCAAGGATATGAAACTTTCTTCTCGCATCGACGCCGGCGATTGGTCCATCTCCCCCCTCGTGGGGGAGATGGGCGGCAGCCCAGAGGGGGGCGCTGTCCCGCCGGCCTCTCCTCCGCCTGTCCATATCGCCAACGGCGATGGTAAGCGCTCTACGTTGCCCCCCTCTGCCCTGCCGGGCATCTCCCCCTCAAGGGGGGAGATCGGCAGTTGTTACGCCATCGCCATCGTGGCCGAACAGCGGGCCGACGTCCTTGCCCGCGAGGCGCTGCTCGACCGCGCCATGGGGCCGGGCCGCAAGCGCAAGTCGTCCGAGAAGCTGCGGCGCGGCAGGCTTCCCTCGGAGGGCCTTGCCTTCGTCGCCCGCGATCCGGCCGGCGCGGTCGTCGGCACGGTCCGGCTGTGGGACGTGACGCTCGGCGACGGCGGAGCCCGCGCCCTGCTGCTCGGCCCGCTCGCGGTCGATCCGTCCGTCAAGTCGGCCGGCATCGGCTCGGCGCTGATGCGCCACGCGGTCGGCGAAGCGGCGCGGCTGGGCCATGGCACGATCCTGCTGGTGGGCGATGCGCCTTACTATGCGCGCTTCGGCTTCTCGGCCGACAGGACCGGCGCGCTCGCCATGCCGGGACCCTTCGAGCGCCACCGCTTCCTCGCGCTGGAACTGGCCGCGGGCGCGCTCGATGGCGCTTCGGGCGTGCTCAGGCCCGCTGGCCGGCCGCAGCGCGCGCCGGCGATGGCCCGCGCGGCCTGAAACATAAAAGGGCAGCGGATCGCTCCGCTGCCCTTTTTCATGTCCGCATTGCGCTCCGGCGGATCACACCTTGGCTTCGCTGACTGTCGCCTCGATATGGTCGACCAGCGCGTCGGGCAGGCCGAGGCGGCCGGCCAGCATGTCGAGATAGCCGCGCTCGGCGCGGGTCTGCGGCTCGATGGTCAGGCGCGAGGCGGTGTAGATTTCCGCCCGCTGCGCCTCCGTCTTCGCCGCCGCGACGATGGCGTCGACATCGACCGGCTTTTCGAGTTCCGACAGCAGGAACTGCTCCGCCTCGCCACCGATGCCGGACAGCTTGAGCTTGTCGGCGATGTGACGGCGTTCGGCATCGTCGATATGGCCGTCGGCACGCGCGGCGGCGATCATGGCGCGCAGCACGGCGAGCGCGAACGCGTCCTCGCCCTGCGGCGCGGCGGCGGGGTTGAAGGGCGTATCGGCGGGCGGCGGCAGAAGCTCAGGCTGGCCGGCGGTGTTGGCGCCCGGCTGCTGTCCCGCCTGATAGTTCTGGTAGGCCTTGTAGGCGAGCCCCGCGACCGCCGCGAGGCCACCCAGCTTGAGGGCCGTGCCGCCGATCTGGCGTCCGGCGCCGGTGCCGAGAAGCACGGCCGCCAGCGCGCCTGTCGCCAGCGGGTTGTCCTTGGCCATCTGGACCGCCTGGCCGGCGTGGTCACGCACCGTGCCGCCGGCGCCCGGCACCTGCGAGCCCAGCAATTCGTCGAGCAGTTTCTTGGGGTCGAACAATGATGGTCTCCTCAGCTTGACTGCCGGTTCGCGTCCGGCTGCAAAATGCCCTGCTCACGTAGGCGGCATCATTGCGATTTCAATGTTCGACAATGTAATCAGTTGCCGATATGCGGGGCCGCACCACGCGCGGCGGCGAGTTCCACCTGCCGCTGCCGCTCCGCATAGCGGGCGCGATCCGCTTCGCTGCGCTCGTCGTGGCAGGCGGCGCAGGAAATGCCCTCGCGATAAAGCGGCGATTGCAGGTCGGCCGGCGTGAGCGGACGGCGGCAGGCCCGGCAAAGCGTGGCCGTTCCCTGCCGCAATCCGTGGCCGACGGACACCCGCTCGTCGAAGACGAAGCATTCGCCCTGCCAGCAGCTGTCGGATTCGGCGACGTCCTCCAGATATTTGAGGATGCCGCCCTTGAGGTGGAACACCTCCTCGACACCGATCGAGCGCATATAGGCGGTGGCCTTTTCGCAGCGGATGCCGCCGGTGCAGAACATGGCGACCTTGCGCCCCTCCAGCCTCTCCCTGTTGGCCTGCGCCCAGGCGGGAAAGGCGCTGAAGCTCGGCGTTCCGGGATCGATCGCTCCCTCGAAGGTGCCGAGCGCGACCTCGTAATCGTTGCGCGTGTCGATGACCACCGTCCGCGGGTCGGCGATGAGCGCATTCCATTCGGCCGGGGCCACATAGGTTCCCGCAGCGCCGGCCGGGTCGATGTCCGGCACGCCCATGGTGACGATCTCGCGTTTCAGCCGCACTTTCATGCGATGGAAGGGCATTTCGGCGGCGCTGCTGAACTTCACTTCCGCGCCGGCGATGCCGGCCTCCTCGAGCCATGTCACGAGGCGATGCGTCGCCGCGGCGGTGCCGGCGAGCGTGCCGTTGATGCCTTCCGGCGCGACCAGCAGCGTGCCGCGCAGGCCGAGCCCGCAGCAGAGCGCGGCGAGTTCCCTGCGCAGCGTCTGCGGGTCCGCGATGCGCACGAAGCGATAGAGCGCGACGACGCTGACCGGCATGTTCTCGGCGGGGACAATTTCCATGGCGGAGCAGGTAGCGCCGGCGCGGTGCGGGCGCAAGGCCCCGCCTTCGCGAGGCGGGTCACGAAAGAAGCGGACGCCTTTGTCCACGGCGGCCGCGGCGCAGCGACACTTGTGCCGGAAAACAGGAAGGGTCGCGCGATGTTCAGCAGTGAAACGAAGGAGGCCATCGCCGCGGTGGTACGCAGTCACGGCATTCCGCCGGCCGCGCTGCTGGCGGTCGCGGAGGTGGAATCCGGCGGCCGCGTCTTCGCCAAAGTGGACGGGCGCGACGAACCGCTCATCCGCTTCGAGGGCCATTATTTCGACCGGCGGCTGGAGGGCGCGGCGCAGGCGAAAGCCCGCAGCGCGGGCCTGTCCTCGCCGGTCGCGGGCGCCGTGCGCAATCCGGCGGATCAGGCGGCGCGATGGGCGCTGCTGCGCCGCGCCGCGGAGATCTCGCAAAAGGCGGCTTACGAATCGACCTCATGGGGCCTCGGGCAGGTGATGGGTGCGCATTGGGCCTGGCTGGGCTATGACGATGTCGCCGCGCTGGTGGCGGAGGCCCGCAGCGGCGCGGCCGGCCAGGCGCGGCTGATGGTGCGCTACATCGCCAAGGCCGGGTTGACCGGCGCGCTGGCAAAAGGCGACTGGGCGGCTTTCGCACGCGGCTACAACGGCCCGAACTATCGCGCCAATGCCTACGACACCAAGCTCGCGGCAGCCTTCCGGCGGCATGCGGGCAATGTCTCGTTGCCAAGCCCGGCCACCCTGCGCCGTGGCGCGCGCGGCGATGCGGTGTCGGCCTTGCAGACGATGCTGACGGCCGCCGGCTATCCGCTCGCCAGCGACGGCATCTTCGGTGAGCTGACCGAAAAGGCGGTGTCGCGTTTCCAGCGCGATCACAGCCTTGCCGTGGACGGCATCGCCGGCCCGGCGACGCAGGCGGCATTGCGCGCCGCCGTCAGCGGCGTTTCTCCGGCGGCATGGTTCGGCTCCGGCATGGCGCGCCTGTGGGACTGGCTGCGCGAAAAGCTGACCTGAAGGGTCTCCACATCCCGCCTCCGGCGGCATGCTCTGGACATTCGGCGCCGCATCCGCGCATGTTGCGCCGCACATCACCCTCGGAGACAGTCATGGACGATCCGTCAGCCCCGTTCCTGGCCCTGCTCGGCCGCCAGCCCGTCGTGCCGGTGATCCGGATCGACAGGCTGGAACATGCTGTTCCGCTGGCGCGCGCGCTTGCCGCCGGCGGCCTGCCGGTCATCGAGATCACCATGCGCACGCCGGTCGCGCTCGATGCCATCCGCGCCGTAAGGGAAGAGGTGCCGGAAGCGATCGTCGGCGCGGGCACCATCCTCAATCCGCGCCACTACAAGGATGCCGCCGAGGCGGGCGCGGCATTCATCGTCAGCCCCGGCATCACGCCGGGCCTGCTCGATACATGGCACCGATTCGACCTGCCCTATCTGCCGGGCGGGATCACGCCCGGCGAGATGATGCTTTTGATGGAGGCCGGTTTCACGCTGGCGAAGTTCTTCCCCGCCGAGCAGGCCGGGGGCGCGGCTTTCCTGAAGGCGCTCGCCTCGCCGCTGGCCGGCCTGCGCTTCTGCCCGACCGGCGGCGTCAGCGCCGAAAACGCCGCTTCCTATCTCGGCCTGAGCAATGTCGTCTGCGTCGGCGGCTCATGGGTCGCGCCCGACAAGCTGCTCGCGGAAGAGCGTTGGGACGCGATTTCAGCGCTTGCAAGGACGGCAGCGGCGATCCGCGGCTGAACCAAACAAAAGGCCGGCTCGGAAGCCGGCCTTTTTGCTCTTATTCCTGATACCCGTCAGTTGGACGAGAAGCGTGCGACCGACATGAACTCCACCGCCTTGCCGGAGAAGCGGGACGCATCCAGCTCGCTGCCGTTCGGCTGGAAGCCGTTGGTATAGACCATCTTGGGCGCCGTGCGCACGATGTCATAGGCGAAGGACGGCGCCTTGGTGCCGGCGGTGTTGCTGATGACCGGCTGGCGCGACAGCGCCCAGCGCGCGATCTCCTGCTGCACGGGCACCTGACGCGAGATCCGCTCCTGCTCGCTGTCTGCCGGACGCGGCTTGGACGACTTGGCGGTGGTGCGCACCGCGCCGGCCGCGGCGGCGGACGGATCCATGCCGCTGCGGGCGATGATGGCAGCCTTGGGCGAGGCCGAAGGGGCCGATGCAAGCCGCGCCAGACGCGCCGTGCGCTCCCTGGTGTCGAGGCGTGCCTGCTCGACCAAGGCCGGATCCTCCTTGGCGGCCGGCGATGGCGCGGTCCGCATGACGGCGGCGAGCGCGAAGGCGTCGTCGCGGCCCGGCCGCGCATTCGGGACCGGCACATAGGCGGCCAGCGTCGCGGAAGGCGACGGGGCGGCGGGCTGCTGGCCGGCCAGTTCGGCGATCAGGTCGCGCTGCGGCGTGTCCTGTGCGGGCGCCGCCTGCTCCGCTGCGGCGACCACCACGGGCGAATGCGAGGGAACGGGCGCGCTGTCCGGCATGGCGACGGCAGGCGGCGTGTAATCGGGCCGGCGCGTCGGCAGCGGAACGTTGAGCGCGACCTCCGTGGTGGCGACCGCCGTGGCCGCTGCCACGCCGGCGCTCGGAGCATTCTCCACAGGCGCGAGGGCGGCCAGCGCCGTCGGCGCGCCGACATCGACGCTCGGACGCGGCGCAAGCTGCGGCAGCGGCACGGCGCGGGCCGGCAGTTGCGCGATGACGGTCTCAGGCGCAGGCTGCACCGCTTCCGGCTCCGCCTGCCGGACGGGGGCCGCGGGCTGCGGGGCGGGTTGCTGGCGCTGCGGCGCGGGACGCTGCGCGACGGCACGCGATTCGCCGTTGTCCTCGTCCTCGTCGGCGCCGCCTCCGCCGAACAGGGCGGAGAGAAGGCCGCGCCGGCGCGGAGAGGAGGATTCCTCGGCCGAGGCGAGCTGGACCGATGCGCCGCTGCGCTGGCGCGACTTGTAGGCGGCCATGGCCTGCTGGTAACCGGCCAGCGGCTTGCCGTCGGCAGGCAGATGCACCGTCTTCCCGTCGGGGAAGAGGGCGAGCAGCTCGCTGCGGCTCATGCGCGGCCATGAACGCACATTGCCGACATCGAGATGGACGAAAGGCGATCCGGACTTCGGATAGTAGCCCACACCGCCACCCTCGAACTTGAAGGCCGTCTGGCGCAGCTTGGAAAGCGGCACGCCGGGAATGTAGAAGTCCATCGCCTTGCCCAGCATATGCTGGCTTTTCTCGGCGACACCGGAACTGCGGCTGCGCAGCATGCCGTTTGTGGCCGGGGAGCGATAGGCGGAAACGACGTGGATGTAGTCGCGCGCACCGACGGCGCGATACACCGACCAGACGAGGTCGAGCAGGCGCGGATCCATCTTGGCGGGCTCGTTGCGCCGCCAGTCGCGAAGGAAGCGGTTGATCTCGTTGAGACCGCTCTGAACGTACCTGCCGTTCTTCTTGTAGACGATCTCCGCACGTTCCTTCGTGTGGATGAAATAGAGCTTGAGCGAGCGCGTCTCCGCGCTGGCCGCCTGTGACGTGAGAAGGACACCGGCGGAGACGGCAAGAGCGGTCAGGACCTTTCGCCCCCCGCCGAATATCCCCTCGACCCCCAACTTGAAACGCGCGAGTGTATTCAAATCTCGTGGCCTTATCGGCTGGCGCCGCGGCGCCTGTTGTCCCTGAGTCAGGGCTTTTGGATGAAGGCCCGACTATCCATCGTAATGGTTAACTACCGCTTATTGTCGCCAATTGCGGCGGCGGCATGGTGACATATTGGCGAAAACGCGGGACCCATTACCGTGGTAAATCGCAGGTTTACTGGCTAAGCGCCGGGCCGCTCAAGTAAAATTACATATCGTAACGTAAACAGCGTGATCGGCTGCCAAAGAGCTGTGGAAAAGCCTTCGCCCGGAACCCGCCAAGAAAAAGCTACGATGCGATCCGGTCGGCGCGCCCCTGTTCCGGGTCGATTCCGAGATCCTTCAGCTTCCGGTAGAGCGTCGAGCGCCCGATGCCGAGACGGCGGGCGACTTCGCTCATCTGGCCCTGATAGCGCTCGATCGCGAGAAGAATCATCTCCGTCTCGACCTCGGCCAGGCTGCGGACGTTTCCGCGCTCGTCGATGGCCCGCACGATGCCGAAATCCGGCGCGGCAAGCGGCTCCGGCGCGCGCGGCTCCATGGCGGGCCGGCGCGGCGAGGAGGCGTCCACGAGGCCGAAGCCGTCGATCTGCGTGCGTATCTGCGGAAAGTCGTCCACCGTGAGCACGTCGCCCTCGCACAGCACCACGGCGCGGAAGACGGCATTCTCGAGCTGGCGGATATTGCCCGGCCAGTCAAAGGACGACAGCATGGCGAGCGCCTTGGCGGAAATGCCGCGCACCCGGCCGCCGGTCTCGGAGCGGCCGAGCCGCGAGACGAAATGCTGCACCAGGATCGGAATGTCCTCGCGCCGGTCGCGCAGCGGCGGCACCATGATCGGGAAGACGTTCAGCCGGTAGAACAGGTCTTCGCGGAAAAGCCCGTCCTTCACCCGTTGGATGAGGTCGCGATGGGTGGCCGAGATGAGGCGGATGTCGACCTTGACGGTCGTCCGTCCACCGACAGGATCGACTTCGCCGTGCTGCACGGCGCGCAGCAGCTTGACCTGCACGTCGAGCGGCAGGTCGCCGACCTCGTCGAGGAACAATGTGCCGCCATCGGCCTCGACGAACTTGCCGGCATGTTTCTCGGTCGCGCCGGTGAAGGCGCCCTTTTCGTGCCCGAACAGGATGCTTTCGACCAGATTGTCGGGGATCGCGCCGCAATTCACCGTGACGAAAGGCTTGCTGCGGCGGTCGCTCGCGCCCTGGATCGCGCGCGCCACCAGCTCCTTGCCGACGCCTGATTCGCCTTCGATGAGGATCGGGATGGTGGATGAGGCGGCCTTGCGAGCGAGCCCGATCACGCGCTCCATGGCCGGCCCGGCCGTCACCAGATCCCGGAAGGTCACCGTGCCGGAGCCGGCGCGGCGCGACTTCTGCGCCCCGCTCCCCCGCGATTGCACCTTGAGCGCGCTCGCCACGGCGGCCTGCAGGCGCTCGGGCGAGACTGGCTTGACGACGAAGTCGAAAGCCCCCTCGCGCATGGCGCGCACGACCGTCTCGATGCTGCCCTGCGCCGTCTGCACGATCACCGGCACGTCGATGCCGCGCTCGCCCATGCGGGCGAGCATGTCGAGCCCGTCCATGCCGGGCATGACGAGATCGAGGACGACGAGGCCGATCCCGCCGGCGCGCGGTCCCTCGAACGCGGCAAGGGCTGCTTCCGCGCTTTCGGCCAGCAACAGGTCGTGGCCGGTTCGGGCGAGCGCCGCCTCGATCAGCCTGCGCTGGACCGGATCATCATCGACGACAAGAATGGCTGGCATCGCGCTTTCGAAAAATCGGCACAGTTTCAACCCGGACGGGCTGGATCATCCTGGCACAGGCTTCTAAACAAGGACTCAAGAAACCCGGTGAAAGTTTCCTTTTGTAGCGAAACCTCGCCGAAGATTGCGAGCCTGCGAGGTCCCTTTCATGAGCCCAACGACCAACCGCCATCCGGCCGCGAAGGGCCGTGCGGCGCAGGCGGCCGATTCGCTCGGCGCATTGCCGGAATGGAATCTCGCCGACCTCTATCCTTCCATGGACGGGCCGGAGCTCAGGGCCGACCTGAGCCGCGCCGCCGCCGATGCGCTGGCCTTCGAGAAGCGCTGGAAGGGACAGTTGGCCGCGGAAGCGGCAAAGCTGGGTGCTGGCGGCCTCGGCGCGGCCATGCGCGAATATGAGGCGCTGGAGGAACTGATGGGCCGCATCATGTCCTATGCCGGCCTCGTCTACGCGACCGACACCTCGGACCCCGCGCGCACCAAGCTTTATGGCGACACGCAGGAGAAGATGACGGATGCGGGGGCGCATCTGCTTTTCTTCACGCTGGAGCTCAACCAGATCGACGATGCGGCCATCGACGCCGCGCTCGATGCCGATCCGGCCTTCGGCCACTACCGCCCGTGGGTGATCGACCTGCGCGCCGACAAGCCCTACCAGCTGGAAGACCGGGTCGAGCAGCTTTTCCACGAGAAGTCGGTGACCGGCCGGGGCGCCTGGAACCGCCTCTTCGACGAGACCATGACCAGCCTGCGCTTCAAGGTCGACGGCGAGGAACTGGCGCTGGAGCCGACGCTCAACCTGCTGCAAAGCGCCGACGGCGCGGAGCGGCGGAAGGCGGCGGAAGCGCTGGCCGCCACCTTCGCCCAGAACCTCCGCCTCTTCACGCTGATCACCAACACGCTCGCCAAGGACAAGGAGATCTCCGACCGCTGGCGCGGCTTCAAGGACGTCGCGGATTCACGCCATCTGGCCAACCGGGTGGAGCGCGAGGTCGTGGACGCGCTTGCCGCGGCCGTGCGGGACGCCTATCCGCGCCTGTCGCACCGCTACTATGCCATGAAGGCGCGCTGGCTCGGCATGGAGAAGCTGAACCACTGGGACCGCAACGCCCCCCTGCCCGACACGCCGCAGGCCGTCATCGGCTGGGACGAGGCGCGCGAGACGGTGCTGTCGGCCTATCGCGGCTTCGCGCCCGAGATGGCCGAGATCGCGCGCCGCTTCTTCGACCGGCGCTGGATCGACGCGCCGGTGCGGCCCGGCAAGGCGCCGGGCGCCTTCGCGCATCCCACCGTGCCTTCGGCCCATCCCTATGTGCTGCTCAATTATATGGGCAAGCCGCGCGACGTGATGGTGCTGGCGCATGAACTCGGCCATGGCGTGCACCAGGTGCTCGCCGGCGGCCAGGGCGCGCTGATGGCCTCGACGCCGCTGACGCTCGCCGAGACCGCCTCCGTCTTCGGCGAGATGCTGACCTTCCGCTCGCTGCTCGACCGCACCACCGACAGGCGCGAACGCAAGGCGATGCTGGCGCAGAAGGTCGAGGACATGATCAACACGGTGGTGCGCCAGATCGCCTTCTACCAGTTCGAGCGCGCCGTGCATGCCGAGCGCCGCAATGGCGAGCTCACCGCCGAGCGCATCGGCGAACTGTGGCTGGAGGTGCAGACCGAAAGCCTGGGCCCGGCGATCGCGCTGCGCGAGGGCTACGAGACCTTCTGGACCTACATCCCGCACTTCATCCATTCGCCCTTCTACGTCTATGCCTACGCCTTCGGGGACTGTCTGGTGAACTCGCTCTACGCGGTCTACCAGAATGCCGAGAGCGGCTTTCAGGAGAAGTATTTCGACATGCTGAAGGCCGGCGGGACAAAGCACCATTCCGAGCTTCTCGCTCCCTTCGGCCTCGATGCCTCCGATCCGGGCTTTTGGCGAAGGGGCCTTTCGGTCATCGAAGGGCTGATCGACGAGCTGGAAGCGATGGAACGGAGTTGAAACGCCGGTCCGGTGCCAATGCCGATGTCGTGTTCCTTCACACCCCCCTCTGCCCTGCCGGGCATCTCCCCCACAAGGGGGGAGATTGGCCTGCCGCACAACTTGCGCCAACCATTGCCGGAAAAGGCGGCGCGGCCGAAGCAGCCGATCTCCCCCCTTGTGGGGGAGATGCCCCGCAGGGCAGAGGGGGGTGATGGCAAGCGCCCGACGGCGCATGGATGTCATCCATGATCCCATCGCGCAACATCGCGTTCTTTCGCAACGATGCGGACGGGCAGGAAGTGCTCTTCGCCGATCCCGAACGCGTGCTCATCGCCTGGGATGCTGCCGGTTTCCGCGCCTGCCTCGCGCAGGCGGAGGCCGCCCGGCGCGACGGCAAGTGGCTTGCCGGCTATCTGTCCTATGAGGCAGGCTATCTTCTCGATCCGGCGCTGGAGGACCTGCTGCCGGAAGGCCGCCGCGCCCCGCTGATGTGCATGGGCGTGTTCGCCGGGCCGGCGGAGCCTGCCGCCGCCGGCTTCGGCGACATGGCCGACCCGTCCAACTCGTGGCTCGCCGACCCGCGCGCGACATGGAGCGAGGCCGACTACACGCAGCGCTTCGACAAGCTCCACCAGCACCTGCGCCAGGGCGATTGCTATCAGGCCAACCTCACCTTTCCCGTCGCGGCGCGATGGGAGGGCGATCCCTTCGCCATCTTCCGCTCCATGGTGGCACGCCAGCCGGTGCGCTACGGCACGTTCATCGACCTCGGCGTCGATGCCGGCGGGCCGGTGGTGCTGTCGCGCTCGCCCGAGCTCTTCTTCGAGGTCGACGACGACCGCTGGATCGAGGCGCTGCCGATGAAGGGCACGGCCCCGCGCGGCGCGACGCCTGCCGAGGACGAGGCGCAGAAGACCTTCCTGGCCAACGACCCGAAGAACCAGGCCGAGAACCGCATGATCGTGGACCTGCTGCGCAACGATATCTCGCGCATCAGCGAAGTCGGCACACTGAACGTGCCCGAGCTCTTCTCCATCGAGACCTATCCGACGCTCTACCAGATGGTGAGCCGGGTGCGGGCGCGGCTTCTCGACGGCATCGGCTTTGGCGATATCCTCACGGCGCTGTTTCCCTGCGGCTCGATCACCGGCGCGCCGAAGATCAGCGCGATGAAGATCCTGAACGATCTCGAGCGGACGCCGCGCAACGTCTATTGCGGCGCGATCGGCTGGGTGGCACCGTCCGGCCGCATGCGTTTCAGCGTGGCGATCCGCACCGTCTCGCTCTATCCGGGCGGCGAAGCCGTCTACAATGTCGGCGGCGGGGTCGTTTTCGATTCCACCGCGGAAGGAGAATATGAGGAATGCCTGCTGAAGGGACGCTTCGCGACGGGCAAGCCGCCGGCTTCGACCTGATCGAGACGCTGCGGTGGGAGCCCGGGGGCGGCTATCTGCGGCTGCCCCTGCATCTTGCCCGCCTGCAAGATTCCGCCCGCGCGCTCGGCTTCGCCCCGCGCGCCGACGAGGTGGATGATGCGCTCGCACGCGCGGCGGGCGGCGGCAAGCCGTTGCGCGTGCGCCTCGCAATGGCCGCCGACGGCGCCTGCACCGTGACGACCCGGCCCTTCACGCCCTTCACGCCCGGGACCGTCTGGCGGCTTGCCGTCGCCAGGACGCGACTCGATTCCGCCGACCGCCTGCTGCGCCACAAGACGACGCTGCGCCAGCGATACGACGCCGCGCGGGCCGAATTCGACACGGCGGCCGCCGACGAGGTCCTGCTGCTCAACGAGCGCGGCGAGGTCTGCGAAGGAACCATGACGAACGTGTTCGCGCGTGTCGGCGGGACATGGCTGACTCCGCCCCTGTCCTGCGGCCTGCTGGCGGGTGTGCTGCGCGCCGAGATGCTGGCCGATGGCCGCGCGCGCGAGGCGGTGCTGACGCCCGACGACCTGCGGCGGACGGAAGCATTGGCGATCGGCAATTCGCTGCGCGGGCTGATCGACGCCCGGCTGGTGTGAACCACCCGATCCCGGCCGAAGCTGTCATTTCGCTTTAATGCGCCGATGCTCTATGTTCAAAGCGGCAGTCCGTGTGAACAGGAGTTTTTGTGAATGGCGAATGAGAAATGGCCCGTACATGGCGAGATAACCGGCCCCATCGTGATGATCGGCTTCGGCTCGATCGGCAAAGGCACCCTCCCGCTCATCGAGCGCCACTTCAAGTTCGACAAATCGCGCATGGTGGTCATCGACCCGCGCGACGATGACAAGGCCCTGCTGGACGAGCGTGGCATCCGTTTCATCAAGCAGGCCATCACCAGGGACAACTACAAGGATGTCCTCAAGCCGCTGCTGTCCGAGGGCGACGGACAGGGCTTCTGCGTCAACCTTTCCGTCGATACGGGCTCGGTCGACCTGATGAAGCTCTGCCGCAAGCTCGGCGTGCTCTACATCGACACCGTGGTCGAGCCCTGGCTCGGCTTCTATTTTGACGACGAGGTCGATAATGCCGCGCGCACCAACTATGCGCTGCGCGAGACCGCCCGCCACGAAAAGCGCAAGAATCCCGGCGGCACGACCGCCGTGTCCACCTGCGGCGCGAACCCCGGCATGGTGTCATGGTTCGTCAAGCAGGCGCTGGTGAACCTCGCCCGCGACCTGAAGATGGATTTCGAGGAGCCGGGGCCGGACGACCGCGAGGGCTGGGCCGCGCTGATGCAGCGCGCGGGCGTCAAGGGAATCCACATCGCCGAGCGCGACACGCAGCGCGCCAAGCTGCCCAAGCCGCTCAACGCATTCTGGAACACCTGGTCGGTCGAGGGCTTCATCGCCGAGGGGCTGCAGCCGGCCGAGCTCGGCTGGGGCACGCATGAGAAGTGGATGCCCAAGAATGCGCGCAAGCAGAAGAAGGGCAACAAGGCGGCCATCTTCCTCGAGCAGCCCGGCGCCAATACGCGGGTGCGCTCGTGGTGCCCGACACCGGGGCCGCAATACGGGTTTCTGGTGACGCATAACGAGGCGATCTCGATCGCCGACTACTTCACCGTGCGCGACAAGAAGGGCGAGGTGCGCTTCCGCCCGACCTGCCACTACGCCTACCATCCCTGCAACGATGCAATCCTGTCGCTGCACGAAATGTTCGGCGCCGCCGGCAAGGCTCAAGCCGTGCAGCACGTTCTGGACGAGAACGAGCTGCTGGACGGCATCGACGAGCTCGGCGTGCTGCTCTACGGCCATGAGAAGAACGCCTACTGGTACGGCTCGCAGCTCTCGCTGGACGAGGCGCGCAAGCTTAACAGCTACCAGAACGCCACCGGCGTGCAGGTCTCCTCGGCGGTGATCGCCGGCATGGTCTGGGCGCTGGAGAACCCGCAGGCCGGCATCGTCGAGGCCGACGAGATGGACTATCGCCGCTGCCTCGAAATCCAGCTGCCATATCTCGGGCCGGTGAACGGCTATTATACCGACTGGACGCCGCTGGTGGGTCGCCCCGGCCTGTTCGAGGAAGACCTCGACCTCAAGGACCCGTGGCAATTCAGAAACATTCTCGTGCGCTGATGCGGCAAAGGGGCCGCGAACGGCCCGGCTTTGCTTGCGTCCATTTGCGAAACACGCCAAGTGTGACCTGATAAGCAATTCCAGCAAAGCGCAGCGGTTTTGCTGGAATTGCGTGAAGGCAAAGAGATCATTCCCGATGAAAAGCGGGAATGATCCGACGAGGAGATTCACCATGATTCAGGCCGGGATGAAAGCAAGCCTGACCGCCGCGGCACTGTCGGCGGTTCTGGCCGGATGCCAGATGACCCCGGGAGGCCCGCCGCCCATGCGCGGTCCCTCCCCGATGAACCCGCCGCCCGGCTCGGGCATCGAAGGCAACTGGATCGACCAGGCCGGCACCGGCATCACCGTGTTCCGCTCCGGCCGCTTCGAGACCATCGCGTCGGATTCCGGCCGGCGGCTGTCGGAAGGAAGCTACCGCCTGCGCGACGGCAACATCGTCGAGATCAGCGGCACGTCGATCATCCGCCAGACGGCGGTGAGCTTCAATTGCGCGGTGGCCACGCCCGCCCAGCTCAACTGCACTGCCGGAAGCGGCCAGCAATTCGTGCTGACGCGCTATGCCGGCGCCATGCCGCAGCCCGAGGTTTCGCCGCCGACCGCCGGCGGCCAGGCGGGCCCCATCCGCGGCTGACGGCTGCGGCGACGCGCGCCATTGAATTGGCACGCGTCATGCCTAGGTTGCGCCAGAACCGGAGCGCAATCGCATGACAAGCCAGATCACGCCTGAACCCGCCGCCGCGGCGAGCGGCTCGCCGCATGACGGAGCTTCCGCCCGGCAGGGGAAGGTGGGCGTGCTGCTGGCCAATCTCGGCACGCCGGACGGCACCGACACGGCATCCGTGCGCCGCTACCTGCGCGAGTTCCTGAGCGATCCGCGCGTCATCGAGCTCAACAAGGCGATCTGGTATCCGATCCTCTACGGCGCGGTGCTGACGACAAGGCCTAGAAAAACCGGCGCCAACTACGCCAAGATCTGGAACCGCGAGAAGGACGAATCGCCGCTGCGCACCATCAGCCGCGCGCAGGCTCAGAAGCTGGCGGCTTCCCTGTCGGGCGATCCGCGGCTGGTGGTGGAATGGGGCATGCGCTACGGCACGCCGTCGATCCGCGAGGTCGTGGCGCGGCTGATGGCCGCCGGCTGCGACAGGATCGTCTTCTTCCCGCTTTATCCGCAATTCTCGGCGACCACGACCGCGACCGCCAACGACCAGCTCTATCGCGCGCTGATGAAGATCAGGCACATGCCGACCGTGCGCTCGATCCCGCCATACTACGACGAGCCGCTCTATATCGACGCGCTCGCCCGCTCGCTGACCGGCCATCTGGCGGCGCTGGATTTCGAGCCGGAGATCATCCTCGCCTCCTATCACGGCATCCCCAAACCCTATTCGGACAAGGGCGACCCCTACCGCGCCCACTGCCTGGAGACGACGCGCCTGCTGCGCGAACGCCTCGGCATGGGCGAGGACAGGCTCATCTCCACCTTCCAGTCGCGCTTCGGCGCGCAGGAATGGCTCCAGCCCTACACGGACAAGACCGTCGAGCGGCTGGCGAAGGAAGGCGTCAGGCGCATCGCCATACTCAATCCCGGCTTCTCGGCCGACTGCATCGAGACGCTGGAGGAGATCGACGGCGAGGTGCGCGAGATCTTCCTGCACAATGGCGGCGAGAAGTTCGCCCACATCCCCTGCCTCAACGACAGCCCGGAAGGTATGGAGGTCATCGAGACGCTGGTGCGGCGGGAATCGTCCGGCTGGCTGTAGGCCGCGGAACGATTCTTGCGCTGATGACGTTGTGGCTCCGCCGCATGCGGGGGGCTGAGGGGAGCAATGGCAAGAAAACTCGACCTGCGGACGGGACGCCCCGTCTGGATGGCCTATCGCGCGCCGCGGATACCCGTATCGGCGCTCCGCCGCGACGTGCGCTGCGATGTGGCGATCGTCGGCATGGGCATCAGCGGTGCCATGGTGGCGGAGGCGCTGGCACGGCGCGGGCATGACGTGGTGGTGATCGACCGGCGCGGTCCGATGCGCGGCTCCACGCCCGCCACGACCGCCCTCGTGCAGTTCGAGATCGACCAGCCGCTCACCAAACTCTCCCGCATGGTCGGCAAGGACAAGGCCGTCGCGGCATGGCGCCGCTCGCGACTGGCGGTGGCGAACCTCGCCGCGCGCATCGAGACGCTGGGCATCGAATGCCGGCTCGCCGTGCGTCCGTCGCTCTATCTCGCGGGAAACGTGCTCGATCCCGCCGCCCTGCAAGAGGAAGCCGCCGCCCGCCGCGCCGCCGGGATCTCGGCCGCATATCTGCCGCGTGCAGAGCTCAATGAGAGCTTCGGCCTCCAGCGCGACGGCGCGGTCCTCAGCGAAGGCAATCTCGCGCTCGATCCCCGCAAGCTGACGGCGGGACTGCTCAACCGCGCATGCGAGCGCAAGGCGCGCCTCCATGCGCCAGTCGAGGCGACCGCGATCGCCCATTCGGGCGATGAGGTGGCGATATTGACGCGCGACGGCCCGGTGATCCGCGCCAGCCACGCCGTGCTCGCCACCGGCTACGAGCTGATGGATTCCGTGAGCGCGCGCACGCACCGCATCATCTCGACATGGGCCATCGCGACGCGGCCACAGAAACAGGCGATCTGGCCGCGCGCGTCCTTCATCTGGGAGGCGTCGGACCCTTACCTCTATCTGCGCACGACCGACGACGGGCGCATCATATGCGGCGGCGAGGACGAGGATTTTCAGGACGAGGAAAAGCGCGACGCGCTGATCCTGGAAAAGACCGCAGCCATCGTGCGCAAGCTGACCGCGCTGATGCCCGGCATCGACCCCTCGCCCGAATTCACCTGGACGGGCTCCTTCGGCGCGACGCCGACCGGCCTTCCCATCATCGGCACGGTCCGGCGCAAGCCGCGTGTCCACGCCGTCATGGGCTATGGCGGCAACGGCATCACCTTCTCGCAACTGGCGTCCGAGGTCATCGCCACGACGCTCGACGGCCGGGATGACGCCGATGCGGACCTGTTCGCGATGCCTTCCTGAGCGGCTTCTACGGCTCAAGGTGTTTCCACCCCGCCGTAAAATGCTCTAATCCTTTCTGCGAAGGCTGCGATGCGGCCCCCAGCAGGAGGATCATATGCTTCTTTCCGGTCTCGACATCGTTCTCGGCGTTCTCGTCATCCTCGTCATCCTGCTGATCTTCGCAGGCATCAAGACGGTTCCCCAAGGCTACAATTATACGGTCGAGCGCTTCGGGCGATACACGCGCACGCTCTCGCCCGGCCTCAACATCATCGTGCCCTTCATCGACCGCATCGGCGCGCGGATGAACATGATGGAGCAGGTGCTGGACGTGCCGACGCAGGAGGTCATCACGCGCGACAACGCCATCGTCGCGGTGGACGGCGTCGCCTTCTATCAGGTGCTGAACGCGCCGCAGGCCGCCTATCAGGTGTCCGGCCTGCAAAACGCCATCCTCAATCTCACCATGACCAATATCCGCTCGGTCATGGGCTCCATGGACCTCGACGAGCTCTTGTCCAACCGCGATGCGATCAACGACCGGCTGCTGCACATCGTCGACGATGCCGCCAATCCGTGGGGCATCAAGATGACCCGCGTCGAGATCAAGGACATCAACCCGCCGGCCAATCTGGTGGAATCCATGGCACGCCAGATGATGGCCGAGCGCAACAAGCGCGCGCAGATCCTCGAGGCGGAGGGCCTGAAGCAGGCGCAGGTGCTGGAGGCCGAGGGACGACGCGAGGCGGCGTTCCGCGATGCCGAGGCGCGCGAGCGCGCGGCGGAAGCCGAGGCAAGGGCCACGCAGGTCGTGTCGGAGGCGATCGCCAAGGGCGACGTGCAGGCGATCAACTACTTCGTGGCGCAGAAATACACCGAGGCGCTGGCCAGGATCGCGTCGGGCAACAACAGCAAGCTCATCATGATACCGCTCGAAGCCTCCTCGCTCGTCGGCTCGCTGGGCGGCATCGGCGCCATCGCGCAGGAAGTGTTCGGCAAGGACGCCGCCGCGGGAAGCGTCCGCCCCTCGTCCCGCACGCCGGTGACCGGGCCGGATCGCGGCTGATCGATCTTTGGAGCCTGCCATGCTGATGAGCGTGTTCGGAGAACTCGGCGCCTGGAACTGGATGGTTCTGGGGCTGGTGCTGCTGGTGCTGGAAATCCTCGTTCCCGGCGTCTTCCTGCTGTGGATCGGCATCGCCGCCATCCTCACCGGAGCACTGTCGCTCCAGCTCGGCAACGTCGCCTTCTGGACGTGGCAGTTGCAGGTCGCGGTCTTCCTCGTCCTGTCGCTCGCCTCCGCCTTCATCGGCAGCCGCATCGTGCGCAGCCGGCTAAAGAGCGACGAGCCGCTGCTGAACCAGCGCGCCGAGCAGCTCATCGGCCGCAACGCCATACTGACCGAGCCGATCAGGGAAGGTTTCGGCCGCGCGCGCATCGGCGACAGCACATGGCGCGTGGCCGGCGCCGACATGCCAGCGGGCACGCGTGTCAGGATCGTCGCCGCGCGCGGCGGGGACCTCCTCGTCGAGCGCGAATAGGCAAATCTCAACGCTCCGTTAACCATCGATCTTTACCGTTCGGTAAGCATGGCGCGCCGCGCCGTCGAACCGCCGGATGTCGATGCCTCGCAACTCGTCCCCTCATGTGCACCGGGCTGGTGGCGCATCATGCGCGGCGCTCGCCGTGGCGGGACTGTTTGCCGTCGTGGCGCTTCCGGCACAGGCGCAGGAGCTGCGCGGCTCCTTTCCGCCGGATGACGGCAGGACGATTGGCACGCCCGTACCGCTGGTGACCGACCCCGCAGCGACCAACGCGACCGACGCGGCCGCAGCGAAGAAAACCACACTTACCCGCAGCGCCTCCACCGACGATATTCCGACGGCCACGGTCCGCGAGGCCACCGTGGACGCCGGCGACGAGGAGCGCAACATCGCCGCCACGCGTGACTCGCTGCGCGCCGCCCCCATGGAGGGCCGCACGCTTCCGGTGGACGAGAATCCCTTTGCGCCCATCGGTATCCGTGTGGGCAGCTTCGTGATCCGTCCGTCGCTGCAGCAGGGCGTCGAATACACGACCAATGCGGCCGGTACGGCAGGCGGCGGCAGCGATCTCCTGTCGGAGACGACGCTGCGCCTCAACGCGCAATCCGACTGGTCGCGCCACAGCGCCACGCTGGACGCCTTCGGCACCTACCGCACCTCGCTGCGCGGCACCGGCTTCCACGAATTCATCGGCGGGGTGGATGCGGCGGCGCGCTTCGACCTCGGCAAGAGATTCGAGCTCAAGACCGCGCTCGGCTATCACCGCCGCCCAGAGGAAGCGACATCGCCGGTCGGGCTGCCGGCGACCACGTCGCGACCGCTGCGCCAGACGCTCACCGGCGAAGTCGGGCTCGAGAAGGCGATCGGCCCGCTGCGCTTCGGCGTGACCGGCGCGGTCGCCCGCAACACCTACGGCTCGGCCGAACTGGTCGGCGGCGGCGTGCTCTCGCAGGCCGACCGCAACCAGACGCTCTACACCGCGAAGCTGCGCGGCGGCTACGAGATCTCCCCTGCCCTGCTGCCATTCGTCGAGTTGGAGGTAGGAAGGCGCAATTACGACCTGCGGCTCGACAGCAACGGCTATGCGCGCTCCGCCAACCGGCTGGGCGCGCGCGCCGGCGTGGAATTCGACAGGGGCGAGAAGCTGAACGGGGAGATCGCCGCCGGCGTCATCAGCGAGAACTTCGACGATGCGCGGCTCGGAACGCTGTCGGCCTTCGCCATCGACGGCGCGGTGAACTGGTCCCCGATGCGCGGCACCACCGTCACCCTGACCGGCTCGACCGAGATCGAGGGCACCACCACGGCCGGCGAAAGCGGCTCCGTGCTCTATGCGACCTCGCTCGGCATATCGCGCCAGCTCTGGGCACAACTCACCGCCGACGCCGTGCTCGGCGCGTCGTTCCGGCACTATGCGACGACCGGCGACAGCGACCGCACGCTGAGCGCCGAAGCGCGCCTGACCTACTGGCTCAACCGCTATGCCGGACTGACGGGCCGGGCACGCCACGAAGCCACGACGAGCACGATCGCCGGGCGCGATTCGCGCACGACGAGCGTGTTCCTCGGCCTGACAATGCAGCGCTAGGGGGTCACGCGATGGTCGGGTTATCATGCGCCGCATCGCGCTTCGCCGCCCTCACGGCATGGATCCTCGGGTCAAGCCCGAGGATGACGAATTCAATGAGGTAGCCGCCAGACGGAATCTTTGGCGATTGGCACCAAACCTCCACCGTCGTCATCCACGCCGGCGCTATCCTTCCCGCACCATCTCGATCAGGCGGTCGCCGATCTTGCTGCGCACCTCGTCATTGGCGAGCGCGAAGGCGAGGTTGGCCTCAACGAAACCTTCCGGCGAGCCGCAGTCATAGGCGCGGCCCTTGAAATGGAAGCCGCTGAACGCCTGCCGGTCGAGCAGCTTCAGCATGCCGTCGGTGAGCTGGATCTCGTTGCCCGCGCCGCGTTCCTGGCTTTCGAGGATCGAAAAAATCTCCGGCTGGAGGATGTAGCGGCCGTTGATGTAGAAATTGGACGGCGCCGTGCCCCGGGCGGGCTTTTCCACCATCGCGGTGATCTGGAAGCCGGTGGCGACCGTCTCGCCGCGCCCGACGATGCCGTATTTGTGGGCCTCGGCCGGGTCGCATTCCTGCACGCCGACGATATTGCCGCCGGTCTCGTTGTAGAGATCGACCATCTGCTTCATGCAGCCGGGTTGCGCCTGCATGATCATATCGGGAAGCAGCAGCGCGAAAGGCTCGTCGCCGACGATCTCGCGCGCGCACCACACCGCATGGCCGAGGCCGAGCGGCGCCTGCTGGCGGGTGAAGCTGGTCTGGCCGGGCTGCGGCTGGAGCCGCTTCAGGTTCTCCAGCACCTCGGTCTTCCCGCGCTGCTCCAGCGTGTCGTAGAGCTCGAACTGGACGTCGAAATGATCCTCGATCACCGCCTTGTTGCGGCCGGTGACGAAGATGAAATGTTCGATGCCGGCCTCGCGGGCCTCCGCCACCACGTAATCGATGACGGGACGATCGACGACCGTCAGCATTTCCTTGGGAATGGCCTTGGTTGCGGGAAGGAATCTCGTGCCGAGACCCGCCACGGGAAATACGGCCTTTCTCACACGCTTCATATCGACTTGCTCACTATAATTTTACAGCGCGACAGAATGCATCATTCTGTCGCCTGAATCGCCCAGTACCGCCGAAATTACAAAAGAATGGCTACATCAACAGTCTTTACCGATTGACGGAAGTGCATGGTAAACTTTTTCCTAACCGTGATGCGCGATTGATGGGTATCCGAACCAGACGGGAGAGCACGATGTCTGCCATCACCAAATTTGCGCGCTCCTCACGCCTGCTTGCAGCAGCCGGCGTTGCGCTCGCGACCGTTGCATTCACCTCGGCCGCCACTTCTGCCGCTTATGCCGATGCCGGCTTCCAACGCTGGGTTGCCCAGTTTCGTTCCGTTGCCGCCGCGGAAGGGATCAACGGCTCGGTCTTCGACCGCGCCTTCGCCGGCATCACCGCGCCCGACCCGGAGGTCCTGGAGAAGGCCGCCTACCAGCCCGAATTCGTCGCGCCGGTATGGGATTATTTCGACAATCGCGTCAATGAGCGCTCGATCGCGGTCGGTCGCGACATGGCGCGCCAGTGGAAGCCTTGGCTCGACCGGATCGAGAAGCGCTTCGGCGTCGACCGCCATATCCTTCTGGCGATCTGGTCGATGGAATCCAACTATGGCGAGATCCTCAAGAACGACCGCGTGATGCGCAACGTGGTGCGCTCGCTCTCCACACTCGCCTATGCCGACAAGCGCCGCGCCAAATTCGCGCGCACGCAACTGATCGCCTCGCTCAAGATCCTCCAGCGCGGCGACATCGACGTGACGCACCTGACCGGCTCCTGGGCCGGCGCGATGGGCCACACCCAGTTCATCCCCACCAGCTACCAAGCCTATGCCGTGGACATGGACGGCGACGGGCGGCGCGACATCTGGTCCACCGTTCCCGACGCGCTCGCCACGGCGGCCAATCTTCTGGCCAAGAACGGCTGGCAGGCCGGCAGGACATGGGGCTACGAGGTGGTCCTGCCCGAGGGGCGCAAGTTCCCCGGCGGGTCGCTCTCGCTCGACCAGTGGGCGGCGATGGGCGTCACCCGCGCCAACGGCAAGCCCTTTCCGCGCGGCGGCGAGAAGGGCGAATTGAAGGTCATGGACGGCCGCCAGGGGCCCGCCTTCATCATGACCCGCAATTTCTTCGTGCTGAAGCGCTACAACAATGCCGATAAATACGCCGCCGCCGTCGGCCTTCTTGCTGACCAGATCGCCGGCTATGGTGGACTGGTGCGGGACTGGAACCGGCCCTTCACGCGGCTGACCTCCAGCGAGACGGAGGAGTTGCAGAAGCGGCTTCTGGCGCTCGGCTATTATGACGGCACCGTGGACGGCAAGATCGGTCCCGGCTCACGCGATGCGATCAAGGCGTTCCAGGCTCAGGCCGGCTTGACCACGGACGGCCACCCGAGCAAGGAAGTGCTGACGCGGCTGAGAGGACATTAGGCGCACCGGGGCAGGTTTCTCCCTGCGCGCGACGGCCCTGGATCGAGGCTGGGAGGAATCTTGACGAACAGGCTCCGGAACCGGCGGATCTACGGCGCGCTCATGATGCTCGTCATGGCGTTCGCCGTCATGGCGCCGGTCCTGTCGCTGGCCGCCGCCACGCAGGCCGAGGCGCAGGAGCGCCGGGGCCGCACGCTGTTCGACCTTCTCTTCAACCGCAACCGTGAACAGGCGGAGCCCGTCGAGCCCGAACAGGCCCGCCCCCGCGCGCGCAGGCAGGCCGCGCCGCGCCGCGCCGCGGACGGGCCCGCCGCCCCGCGCGTCGCGGCCCCTCCCCCGGTCGAGAAATCCGCCGACGCGAAGGTCATCCTCGTCATCGGCGACTTCATGGCCGGCGGCCTGGCGGAGGGGCTCGAAGCCGCCTATGCGCAGAATGCCGGCGTCAGCGTCGTGTCGCGCGCCAACGGGTCGTCGGGCTTCGTCCGCGACGACTACTACGACTGGCCGGCCGAGATCGGCGGCATACTGAACGAGGTGAAGCCCGCCGTCGTGGCGGTCATGCTCGGCTCCAACGACCGGCAGCAGATGGCGGTCGACGGCCAGCGCGTGGATGTGCGCAGCGACCCGTGGACCCGGCATTATCAACAGCGCGTGGTCACGCTTGCGCGCGCGGTCCGCTCGCGCGGCCTGCCGCTGCTCTGGGTCGGGCTTCCCGCCTTCAAGTCCGGAACCATGTCCACCGACATGCTTGCCTTCAACGACATGTACCGCGCCGCCGCGACGGAGGTGGAGGGCGAGTTCGTGGACATCTGGGACGGCTTCGTGGACGAGAACGGCGCCTTCACCACGGTCGGCCCCGACATGAACGGCCAGCGCGTGCGCCTGCGCGCCGCCGACGGCATCAACATGACCGCCGCCGGCAAGCGCAAGATCGCCTTCTATGCCGAGCGCGCGCTGGAGCGTTACCTCGGCAGCGCGGCCGGCACGGGCGTGGCGGCATTGCCGGGCGCCGGCGAGTCGCCCGGCCCCGCCGCCCCGATCCGCCCATGGGAGATCGAGCGCACGCCGCCGATCGCGCTGGGCGACCCGGCGCTCGACGGCGGCACGCAACTGATGGGCGGCACGCGGCCAACCCATGACGGCGAGGCCCAGACGCCGGCCGAGAAGCTTGCGCGCACCGGCACCGCTGCGGAACCGAAACCCGGCCGGGCCGACGACTTCGGCATGCGCCGCCTCGCCGCCCAACCGGCATCGGACGACGTGACCGCCACTACGGCGATCCCCTCAGAGGCCACGCGGCAATAGAGCGGCGGACGCTGGAGCGGAGCCGGTACTGGAACGGTCGCGGGTTTCATCACCGTCACGGCACGGATCCTCGGGTCAAGCCCGAGGATCCGTGCCGTGAGGGCGACGAAGCGTGATCCCGTGCAAGGAAGAACGTTTTCCCGTGCCATCCCTGCCTTGAGGTGGTGGCAGTGTCAGCGCGGCAGCAGCGTCTCGCCCATCAGGAACTTGTCGATCGCATGCGCGGCCTGGCGGCCCTCGCGGATCGCCCACACCACCAGCGACTGGCCGCGACGCACGTCGCCCGCAGCGAAGAAGTTGTCGATGCTGGTGCGGTAGTCGCGGTCGTTCGCCACCACATTGGTGGAGCGGCGCGCATCCGTCGTCGTCTTCAGGCGCGCGCCGAGATCGGCCAGCACGCCGGTCTCCGCCGGCCCGGAGAAGCCGATGGCGATGAAGGCGAGATCGGCCTTGATGACGAACTCCGTGCCCGCGACCGGCTGGCGCCTTTCATCGACCTCGCAGCACTTGACGCCGGTCAGCACGCCGTCCTCGCCGACGAATTCCAGCGTCGCCACCTGGAACTCGCGCTGCGCGCCTTCCGCCTGCGAGGACGAGGTGCGCATCTTGGTCGCCCAATAGGGCCAGACGGAAAGCTTGTCTTCCTTCTCCGGCGGCTGGGGGCGGATGTCGAGCTGCGTCACGCGCACCGCGCCCTGCCGGAAGGCCGTGCCGACGCAGTCGGAGGCGGTGTCGCCGCCGCCGACCACCACGACATGCTTGCCGCCGGCCAGGATCGGGTCGGCCGGCCAGGCCACGGACGGGCCCGCCTCGCCGCCGACGCGGCGGTTCTGCTGCACGAGATAGGGCATCGCATCGTGCACGCCGGCCAGTTCCGTGCCGGGAATGCCGGCCGGGCGGGGCTTTTCCGAGCCGCCGCAATAGAGCACCGCGTCATAGTCGGCGAGCAGTTCGTCCACGCTTCTGTCGACGCCGACATTGACGCCGCAATGGAAGGTGACGCCCTCGCCCTTCATCTGCTCGACGCGGCGGTCGACATGGTGCTTCTCGATCTTGAAGTCGGGAATGCCGTAGCGCATCAGCCCGCCGGGGCGGCTCTCGCGCTCGAACACATGCACGTCGTGCCCGGCGCGGCCGAGCTGCTGCGCAGCCGCCATGCCGGCCGGCCCCGAACCGATGATCGCGATCCGCTTGCCGGTCCTGCTCGCAGCCGGCTGGGGTCGGATATAGCCGGTCTCATAGGCCTTGTCGGCGATCGCCTGCTCGATCGTCTTGATCGCGACCGGGATGTCCTCGAGGTTCAGCGTGCACGCCTCCTCGCAGGGCGCCGGGCAGATGCGGCCGGTCCATTCGGGGAAGTTGTTGGTGGAGTGCAGGTTACGGATCGCGGTCTCCCAGTCGCCGTGATAGACGAGGTCGTTCCAGTCCGGGATCTGGTTGTGCACCGGGCAGCCCGTCGGGCCATGGCAATAGGGCACGCCGCAATCCATGCAGCGCGCCGCCTGCTTTTCGACCTCCTTGTCCGACATCGGAAGGGTGAACTCCCGGAAATGGCGGATGCGGTCCGATGCCGGCTGGTACTTGTGCACCTGCCGGTCGATTTCGAGAAAACCTGTTACCTTGCCCATGGTTCATCCTGGGAATTGCGTGCGATGCGCGACCGTGGGGTCCGCAGCATCGTGCGTGGTTCGACTGAAACCCGGGAACTGTCCCGGCATTGAAGGCCGCGCAGGCGGCCGCGTCAATCAGCGCGGACGCGCCCCGGGTTTGAGCGAGGGAGGAACCCCCATCGGGAAGATGGCCAGCGGTATCATTCCGCGGCGACTCCCATGCGCATGCGCTCCATCTCCTCCAATGCGCGGCGGTATTCGACCGGCATGACCTTGCGGAACTTCGGCCGGAAGTCGGCCCAGTTCTCGAGGATGGTCTTGGCCCGCGTCGAGCCGGTGAGATGCGCATGGTTGGCGATGAGCTGGACTAGCCGTTCCTCGTCGTGGCGGGTCATGTCGCCGGAAACGTCGACGCGGCCCTTGTGGTCGATGTCGCCGCCATGGTGATGCAGCTTCTCCAGCATGTCGTCTTCCTCGGGCACCGGCTCGAGCTCGACCATCGCCATGTTGCAGCGCTCGGCGAAATCGCCTTCCTCGTCCAGCACATAGGCGACGCCGCCCGACATGCCGGCGGCGAAGTTGCGGCCGGTCTTGCCTATGACGACCACCACACCGCCCGTCATATATTCGCAGCCATGGTCGCCGACGCCCTCGACGACGGCAATCGCCCCCGAATTGCGCACGGCGAAGCGCTCGCCCGCGACGCCGCGGAAATAGCACTCGCCCTCGATGGCGCCGTAGAGAACGGTGTTGCCGACGATGATGGAATCCTCGGCCGCCGTCTGCGCGTCATCGGCCGGACGGATGACGATCGAGCCGCCGGACAGGCCCTTGCCGACATAGTCGTTGGCCTCGCCGATAAGCTCGAAGGACACGCCGCGCACGAGGAACGCGCCGAAGGCCTGCCCGGCGGTGCCGCGCAGCGTCACATTGACCGTGTCGTCGCGCAGTCCCTTGTGGCCGTATGCCTTGGCGATGACGCCCGACAGCATCGCGCCGGCGGAGCGGTCGGTGTTGCGGATCGGCATGTCGATATGCACGGGCTGGCGCGTCCGGATCGCTTCCGTCGCCTCGGCGATGAGCTTGCGGTCGAGCACGTCGTCGATCGGATGCTCCTGGCGGCGCGTCCAGCGGGTCTCCTCCTTCGGCGCCTCCGGCTTGAAGAACACCTTGGAGAAGTCGAGCCCGCGCGACTTCGCATGGGCGATGAGGTCCTCCTTGACGAGGAGCTCGGAGCATCCGATGATCTCGTCGATGCTGCGGAAGCCCATCTTCGCCAGCCATTCGCGCACGTCCTCGGCGATGAAGAAGAAGAAGTTGATGACGTGCTCCGGCGTGCCCTTGAACCGCTTGCGCAGCACCGGGTCCTGCGAGGCAACGCCGACCGGGCAGGTGTTCAGGTGGCACTTGCGCATCATGATGCAGCCCGCCGCGACCAGCGGCGCGGTGGCGAAGCCGAACTCGTCGGCGCCGAGCAGGGCGCCGATGATGACGTCGCGGCCGGTGCGCAGACCGCCGTCGACCTGTAGCGCGACACGGCTACGCAGGCCGTTCAGCACCAGCGTCTGGTGCGTCTCGGCAAGGCCCATCTCCCACGGGCTGCCCGCATGCTTGATGGAGGTGAGCGGCGAAGCGCCCGTGCCGCCGTCATAGCCGGAAATGGTGATGTGGTCCGCGCGCGCCTTGGCGACGCCGGCGGCGACCGTGCCGACGCCGACCTCGGAGACGAGCTTCACCGAGACGTCCGCCTCGGGGTTCACGTTCTTCAGGTCGAAGATGAGCTGGGCCAGATCCTCGATCGAGTAGATGTCGTGGTGCGGCGGCGGCGAGATCAGGCCGACGCCGGGCGTGGAATGACGCGTCTTGGCGATCGTCGCATCCACCTTGTGGCCGGGCAACTGCCCGCCCTCGCCGGGCTTGGCGCCCTGCGCGACCTTGATCTGCATCATGTCGGAATTGACGAGATATTCTGTCGTCACGCCGAAGCGGCCGGACGCCACCTGCTTGATCGCGGATCGCTCGGGATTGGGCGAGCCGTCGGGCATCGGCACGAAGCGGTCCGGCTCCTCGCCGCCCTCGCCCGTGTTCGACTTGCCGCCGATCGCGTTCATGGCGCGCGCCAGCGTCACATGCGCCTCGCGGCTGATCGCCCCGAAGGAGATCGCGCCGGTCGAGAAGCGCCTGACGATGGCCGATGCGGGCTCCACCTCGTCCAGCGGGACGGGCCGGCGGCCGGTCTCCTCTGCCGTCATGACATGGAACAGGCCGCGGATCGCCTTGGCTTCCGCCGTGCTCGAGTCCACCTGCTCGACATATTGCCGGTAGGTCTCGGGCGAGTTCTGGCGCACCGCGTGCTGAAGCGAGGCGACCGCGTCGGCCGACCACATGTGCTTCTCGCCGCGCATGCGCATCATGTATTCGCCGCCGACCTCCAGCGCATTGCGCAGGACCGGGTCGTCGCTGAAGGCGCGCGCGTGGCGGATGACCGTCTCGGCGGCGATCTCCTCCAGCCCGACGCCCTCGATCGTGGTCGCGGTGCCGGTGAAATAGCGGTCGACGAATTCCGACTTCAGGCCGACCGAGTCGAAGATCTGCGCGCCGCAATAGGACTGGTAGGTCGAGATGCCCATCTTGGACATGACCTTGAGGATGCCCTTGCCGATCGACTTGATGTAGCGGCTCACCAGCTCGTAGGCGTCGACCTCCGGCGGGAACTCGCCGCGCTTGTGCATGTCGGTGAGCGTGTCGAAGGCGAGATAGGGGTTGATCGCCTCCGCGCCATAGCCGGCGAGGCAGCAGAAATGATGGATCTCGCGCGGCTCGCCGGACTCCACGACGAGGCCCACCGACGTGCGCAGGCCCTTGCGGATGAGGTGATGGTGCACGGCCGCCGTGGCGAGCAGCGTCGGAATGTCGATCCGGTCGGGACCGACCTGCCGGTCCGACAGGATGATGATGTTGTAGCCGCCCGCGACCGCCGCCTCGGCGCGCTCGCAAAGCCGCTCGATCGCCGCCGGCATCCCCTCCGCGCCTTCATTGACGGAATAGGTGATGTCGATCGTCTTGGTGTCGAAACGCTCCTCGGTATGGCCGATGGAACGGATCTTCTCCAGATCGGCATTGGTCAGGATCGGCTGACGCACCTCCAGCCGCTTCCGGCGCGAGGAACCGACGAGGTCGAAGATGTTGGGCCGGGGGCCGATGAAGGAGACCAGGCTCATCACCAGTTCCTCGCGGATCGGATCGATCGGCGGATTGGTGACCTGCGCGAAGTTTTGCTTGAAATAGTCGTAGAGCAGCCGCGTCTTCTCCGACATGGCCGCGATCGGCGTGTCGGTGCCCATCGAACCCACCGCTTCCTGACCCGTGGTCGCCATCGGCGCCATCAGCAGCTTCAGGTCCTCCTGCGTGTAGCCGAAGGCCTGCTGGCGGTCGAGCAGCGACACGTCCTTGCGCAGGTCACGCGGCTCCACCGGCTTGAGGTCTTCCAGGATGAGCTGCGTGTTGGCAAGCCACTTGCGATAGGGATGCTTGGTCGCGATCTCCTTCTTGATCTCGTCGTCGGAGACGATGCAGCCCTTCTCGAGGTCGATCAGCAGCATGCGCCCCGGCTGGAGACGCCAGCGCCGCACGATGTGCTTGTCCTCGACCGGCAGCACGCCTGCTTCCGACGCCATGATGACGCGGTCATCGTCGGTGACGATGTAGCGCGCCGGCCGCAGACCGTTGCGGTCGAGCGTCGCGCCGATCTGGCGGCCGTCGGTGAAGGCAACGGCGGCAGGGCCGTCCCACGGCTCCATCAGCGCGGCGTGATATTCGTAGAACGCCTTGCGGTCGGCATCCATGAGCTTGTTGCCGGCCCAGGCTTCCGGGATGAGCATCATCATCGCATGCGCCAGCGGGTAGCCGCCCTGCCACAGGAATTCGAGCGCATTGTCGAAGCAGGCCGTGTCCGACTGCCCCTCATAGGAGATCGGCCACAGCTTGGCGATGTCGTTGCCGAACAGCTCGGAATCCACCGAGGCCTGCCGCGCCGCCATCCAGTTCACATTGCCGCGCAGCGTGTTGATCTCGCCGTTATGCGCGACCATGCGGTAGGGATGCGCCAGCCGCCATGACGGGAAGGTGTTGGTCGAGAAGCGCTGGTGGACGAGGATCAGCGCGCTCTCGAAGCGCGGGTCCTTGAGGTCGCGATAATAGGCGCCGACCTGATAGGCCAGGAACATGCCCTTGTAGACGATGGTGCGCGACGACAGCGAGACGATGTAGGCGCTCGCGTCGCTGCCGCCGGCATGGATGCGGCCGGATATGACCTTGCGCAATATATAGAGCCGGCGCTCGTAGATCTCGTCGCTCTCGATCTCGGCCGGGCGGCCGATGAACACCTGCCGGTGGAACGGCTCCGAAGCGGCGATATGGGGCGCCTTCGACAGGGACGAATTGTCCACGGGCACGTCGCGGAAGCCGATCAGCGGCAGTCCTTCGGACTGCGCCGATTCACGGATGATCTCCTCCAGATGCGCGCGCGCTTCGGCGTCCTGCGGCATGAAGATATGCCCGACGCCGTACTGGCCGGCCGGCGGCAGCTCGACGCCCTCGGCCGCCATCTCCTCGCGAAAGAAGCGGTCGGGTATCTGCACGAGCACGCCCGCGCCGTCGCCCATCAGCGGATCGGCGCCCACCGCGCCGCGATGGGTGAGGTTTTCGAGCATGAACAGACCGTCTTCCACGATCTGGTGCGACTTGACGTTCTTCATCTGGGCGATGAAGCCGACGCCGCATGCGTCATGCTCGTTGCGCGGATCGTAGAGACCGCGGGCGGGAGGCAGGCCAGCCATGGAAGCGGCTTTGGTGGCGGCAGCCGTAGTCCGGTCGCCGTGCAGCAATTGCACGTTCGTCGCGGATGGCGTCTTGTCCGTCATCATCGTGATCCTCCATTCTGGCCCTGTCGGGCGGTCGGCAATGCGGGGCCGGCAAACTTGCGAATGCGCCGTCCCGCTTCATCGGTCTGTCTAGCGATAGGCTTTCTGCCCGCGCGCTCTTCGGAAGCGCCGGCCATTTTCGAGCTGCCTCACACCGTGCGACATCGTCGCCCCGGCATTCGCCGCGCGTAATGCCACGCATGACTATACGCCATCCGCGGCCGAGCGCGCCGAATAAATAAGACAGCACTACTGTCCTATTTGCGATATGGCAGAAAACCAAACGCGGCACAAGACGCAAAGGTAAAAATTCGCACAGTTTTGCGACGGAAAGATGCGTCTGGCATCACCAACGCGCAATAAAATTACCGGGGGCCATGACGCATCCGCGCGGTGGCGATTTCTCCCGCTTGAGCTGCCTTATCGTCCCGCCTCGTAGTTGCGTCTTCCGCTTTCCATCGAATCGCGGAATGGTCTACTCCTCGTTTTCCACGCAATCCCGCTGCGCCCTTGCCGGAATTGCCCCAACAGCAGGCACGCCATGAATTTCGCTTCCGACAACTGGGCCGGCGCCCATCCCGCCATTGCCAGCGCACTCTCGGACCATGCGGCGGGCTTCGCCGCCGCCTACGGGACGAGCACGCTGGACCAGCGGATCGAGCGGCTGTTCAACGAGGTGTTCGAGCGCGAGGTGGCGGTCTATTTCGTCGCCACCGGCACCGCCGCGAACGCGCTTTCGATGGCCGCGCTGGCGCGGCCGGGCGGCGTCGGCTTCGCCCATGCCGAGGCGCATATGCTGGAGGACGAATGCGGCGCGCCGGAATATTTCACCGGCGGCATGCGCATGGTCGGCGTTCCCGGCGCGCTCGGCCGCATCGATCCGGCGCGGCTCGACGCGGCGATCCGCCGCTACCCCGAGGGCTTCGTGCATTCCGGCCGGCCGGTGGCGGTGTCTATCACGCAGGCGACCGAGATCGGCACGGTCTACAGCCTCGACCAGATCGACGCGGTCGCCGATGTCGCGCGCCGGCACAAGCTGCCGCTGCACATGGACGGCGCGCGCTTCGCCAATGCGCTGGTGCGGCTCGGCTGCTCGCCGGCGGAGATGACATGGAAGCGCGGCGTCGACATCGTCTCCTTCGGCGGCACGAAGAACGGCTGCTGGTGCGCGGAGGCGATCGTGGTGTTCAGGCCCGAACTCGCGGCCGACATGCCCTTTCTGCGCAAGCGCGCCGCGCAGCTCTTCTCCAAGACGCGCTTCGTCTCGGCCCAGTTCGAGGCCTATTTCGCCGCCGGCCTGTGGCTGGACAGCGCCCGGCATGCCAACGACATGGCTTCCCGCCTCGCGGACATCATCGAGACCTCGCCCGGTCTGCGCCTCGCATGGCCGGCGGAAGCCAACGAGCTCTTCCCGGTCATGGACCGGGCGACGGCCGACAGGCTGCACGCCGCCGGCGCGGTGTTCAATAGCTGGCGCAAGCCTTCCGGCCACAGCGAACCGCTGGGCGACGACGAGGTGATCTATCGCCTCGTCACCAGCTTCGCCACGACGGCGGACGAGATCCAGCGTTTCGCCGCTCTCGTCCGGGCCTGAAAGTCGTCAGTTGAAGCGCGGCGCGTAGGCCGCCGGCTCGTCGCGGGCCGCGTTCTGCGTCGCCCAGGAGGCCAGCATCAGCACCAGCAGGACGACGGCGAGGAAGCCGTCGGCCTCGCCGAGCTGGAAATGGGCATTGGCCGCCAGAAGCAGATGGTAGAAGAAGCCGGCATAGGCAAGCTGCGCCAGCCAGACCGGACGCCGCACCCAGACCGCGAGAATGCCCAGCGGCTTCACCACGGTCATGATGGTGACGAGGTAGGCCGGATAGCCGAGCCGCACATATTCGCCGGCCCAGAACTCCGTCTGGGTGAGATAGCCGAAAACGCTGAACGCATAGAAGCCGGTGAAGCCGAGTGTGGCGACCCAGTAAATGATTCTCGTCATGTGATGTCCCCGCCCGAACGCGCGTCCGCACGGTTGCGAATCGCCGCTGCGTCCTCAGCCTAGCACGGCGCCATCGCCATGCTTGACTCACCGCAAGCCGGCGATAGGGCCAGTTCAGACGATGCGCGGCGTGTCGAGGTTGACGGTGATGCTCTTGCGCTGGGTGAACGAGTCCAGCATGCCCTCCAGCGAGCCCTCGCGGCCGATGCCGCTCTGCTTGAAGCCGCCGGCCGACTGGCCGATCATCGGCCCGAGCCCCTGATTGACCTGCATCCAGCCGGCCTCGATCGCATGCGCGGTGCGCAACGCGGTTCCCGTGTCGCGGCTCCAGACGAAGGCAGCGAGGCCGTAATGCGTGTCGTTGGCCATGCGGATCGCCTCGGCCTCGTCGCGCCACGGAATGGCGACCAGCACCGGCCCGAAAATCTCCTCGCGGGCGAGACGCCAGTCGTTCGACGTGTCGGCGAAGACCGTGGGCACCGCGAAGTAGCCTTCCGAGAGCGGCCCTTCCTTCGGCGGCAGGCCGCCGAAGACCAGCTTGGCCTCCTTGCGGTTCAGGCCCTCTTCCACATAGCCGCAGACCTTGGCGAACTGCTTCTCGTTGATGATGCTTCCGATGTCGCTCTTCTCGTCCAGCGGGTCGCCGATGCACAGCGCCTGCGTCTTGGTCGCGAGCTTGTCGAGGAAGCTGTCGAAGATATCGGCATGGAGGAACAGCCGCGAGCCGGCCGTGCAGGACTGGCTCTGGCGCGAAAAGCGCATGGCCGACATGATGCCGTCCACGACCCAGTCCTCGTTCATGTCGGGATAGACGATGGATGGGCTTTTGCCGCCCAGTTCCAGCGAGACCGGTACGATGCGCTCGGCCGCCGCCGCCATGATGCTCTTGCCGGTCTTGGTGGAGCCGGTGAAGGCGAGCTTGCGCACCAGCTCGTGGCGCGCCAGCGGCTCGCCGCATTCCGGCCCGTAGCCGGTGACGACATTGAGCACGCCGGGCGGCAGCACCTCCTGGCAGATTTCGGCCAGCAGCAGGACCGACAGCGGCGCGTCTTCCGCCGCCTTGAGCACCACCGTGTTGCCGGCGGCGAGCGCGGGCGCGATCTTGAGGCCGCCGATGCCGACCGGCAGGTTCCACGGGATGATCGCGCCGACGACGCCGAATGGCTCGCGGCGCGTATAGCTCAGCATGGTCTCACCGACCGGGACCGTCTCGCCCTTGATCTCGCCCACCAGCCCGCTGAAATAGCGGAAGACATAGCCCGCGCCGTGCCCCTCCGGCCGCGCCTGCGTCTTCAGCACATTGCCGGTTTCGAGCGCGATCAGCCGCGCCAGATCCTCGCCGCGCGCGGTGAGCTTGTCGCCGATGTCGGCCAGCATCCGCGAGCGCTCGCGCGGCGCCAGCCTGCTCCATGCGGGGAACGCCTTGTGGGCGGCCTTGACGGCGCGGTCCACATCCTCGGCGCGGCCGCGCGGCACATGGGCGATGACGCGGCGGCGGGCGGGGTTCTCCACCGGCAGCGTCTCGCCGGAAGCGGCGGCCACCCATTCCCCGTCGATCAGCATGCGCGCCACGCACGCCTCGGTGGTCTCCGCCGACGGAATCTCATCGATGAATGACATGGAACGGCTCCTCCTGGCTGGCGATATGGGAGACTGACTATATCGTCCTTCGCCGCGCTCCAACGGCAGCGGACCACATAGCACCTATCGATTTGGCCGATGAATGAACGGCCGGAAGCCTCAAGGTCGGGTTCTTCTATTGCGCCGCGCGGCGCGATTATCTACGCGGAGCACGGAGCGCGCATGCGCCATGATCCGGCCGCCTGACGAGGAATGCACCATGAGCCTTTCCGACCTTTTCGACAATGCGCCCGCGGCCGGGGACGATGCGCAGACCCTGACCATCCGGCGCCCCGACGACTGGCATGTGCATGTGCGCGACGGGCGAATGATGCAGGCGGTGCTGCCCTTCACCGCCGCGCAGTTCAAGCGCGGCATCATCATGCCGAACCTGACGCCGCCGGTGACGAGTTGCGCCGACGCGACGGCCTATCGCCAGCGCATCCTCGACGCCCTGCCGGAAGGGTCGGACTTCGAGCCGCTGATGACATGCTACCTCACCGACGCCACCTCGCCCGACGAGATCGAGCGCGGCTATCGCGAAGGCATCTGGCTGGCCGCGAAGCTCTACCCCGCCGGCGCGACGACCAACGCGCATCACGGCGTGACCGACATTCCCGCGCTGGCGCCGGTCTTCGAGCGCATGGAGAAGATCGGCATGGCGGTCCTCATTCATGGCGAGGCCACGGACCCGGAGATCGACATCTTCGATCGCGAGGCCGTCTTCATGGAGCAAAGCCTGCTGCCGCTGCTGAAGCGCCACCCCGGCCTGAAGGTCGTGGTGGAGCATGCGACCACGGCCGAGACGCTCGACATCGTGCGCGCCCACGGCCCCCGCGTCGCCTGCACGATCACCGCGCATCATCTCGTCATCAACCGCACCTCGCTTTTCCAGGGCGGGCTGCGGCCGCATCTCTACTGCCTGCCCGTTGCCAAGCGCGAACATCACCGGCAGGCGCTGCGCAAGGCCGCCACCTCGGGCGAAGCCTGCTTCCTGCTGGGCACCGACACCGCGCCGCATCCGAGCCAGTCCAAGCAGGCCGAATGCTGCTCGGCCGGCATCTTCACCGGCGCGACGGCGTTGCAGACCTATGTGCAGGTCTTCGACGAGGAAGGCGCGCTGGACAAATTCGAGGCCTTCGCCTCGCTCAACGGCGCGCGCTTCCACGGCCTCGCCCCCAACGAGGGCACGGTGACGCTCCAGCGCAAGCCGAGCTATGCGCTGGGCAGCGTGCCGGTGGACGGCGACGAGGTCGTGGTCTTTCAGGGCGGGCAGATGCTCGCCTGGTCGCTCATCGGCTGACCTTCGCCGGCAGCGAAGGTCAGGCCCGATAGCGGTCGACGAGCGTCACGAGGCGTTCGACCGCCTTCACGGCGGCGGCGTGGTCCTGCGAGAAATTGAAGCGCAGGCTGTTGCCCGAATGCGGCCCGAACTCGCTGCCCGGCGTCACCGTGACGCCCGCCTGAAGCCGCAGCACGCGGACGAAATCGGCGTGGGAAACGGCAAGCTGCGGCAGGCTGGGGAACAGGTAGCTGCCCGCCTCCGGCGTCCGTGCAGCCACGCCGTCCGTCGCGCGCAGGACCTTGAGCAGGTCGTCGCGGATCGCCTGATGCAGGCGGATGCGCTCGTCCATCCAGCCGTCGGGCTCGTTGAACCATGTCCGCAGCACCGCCTGGCTGTAGCCGCCGGCGCGCAGCGAGACGATCGCCTGCAGCTTCTCCATGCGGCTGATGATCGCCTTCGAGCCGAAGGCGACGCCCAGCCTGTATCCGGAGAGCGATTCCGTCTTGGACGGGCCCATGATCGTGATGACGTTCTCCGGGTCCACCTTGCCCGCCCGCAGATGGGTGTAGGTGACGCCGGAATAGAGCAGCCGCGAATAGAGCTCGTCGACAATCACGGTCGCGCCATAGCGCCCCGCGAGCGCGGCGATTGCTGCGATCTCGTCGGGCGAATAGACGACGCCGGCCGGATTGTTGGGGTTGGAGAAGAGAAAGACCCTGGCGCCGGCCTTGAAGGCCGCTTCGAGCTGGTCGAGGTCGATGCCGGCGCGGCCCTGCGCGTTCGCATAGTCCAGCCGGACCGGGACGATCTCGCCCTCGAAGAACTCCGCCAGCTTGCGGTTGGCGAAATAGTCGGGCTGCATGATCGCGATCTTGTCGCCCCGCGCGACCGTGCAGGCGATCGACAGGAACAGCGCGCCCTGCGTGCCGGGCGTGATGATCAGGCCGTCGGCGGCGTCCACCGGCGCGCCGGTGAAGGCCGCAAGGCGCCCGGCCACCTGCTCGCGGATGCCGATGTCGCCGCGATATTCGGTATAGGCCTGCTTGCCGCCCGCCGCGACGCCGGCCGAGAACACCTTGAAGGAACCGGGCGTCGGCTCGAAAGCATCGACGTCGCCATGCGAGAAATCGACCGGCCGGCCCGGAATCGGATCGCCGCGCAGCATCGTCTCGACGGACGATGATTGCTGGCGAACCTCCTGCCCGGGCGCATGGTCGGTACCGAGCCGGCTGAACTTTTCCTGAATCGACATCGATGGAGCTCCTGCGTTTCCTTTGCGCCGCGTCGCGGACCTGTTTTTTTGAACCGTCCGGCCCGCATGCGCGGGCCGGACATTGGAGTAAAGTTGCTTCTGCTATTCTTCCAGCGCCGCCTGCACGCGCGTGCGCCCGAGCAGCGACATGACGACCGGATAGAGGATCAGCGCGACGCAGAGCAGCATGAGCGTGGCGCTCAGCGGACGGGTCCAGAAGATCGACACGTCGCCGCCCGAGATCAGCAGCGACCGGCGCAGGTTCGCTTCCATCATCGGGCCGAGGATATAGCCGAGCAGCAGCGGCGCCGGCTCGAAGCGCAGCAGGTTCATGCCGTAGCCGACGATGCCGAGCACGCCGACCATGATCACGTCCACGAAGGAATAGTTGAGCGTGTAGACGCCGAGCGCGATGAAGACGAGGATGCCCGGATAGAGGATGCTGTAGGGGATCTTGAGGATGCGGACCCACAGGCCGATCATCGGCAGGTTGAGGATGAGCAGCATCAGGTTGCCGATCCAGAAGCTGGCGATCAGACCCCAGAATATGTCGGGGTGGTTGGTGATGAGCGTCGGCCCCGGCACGATGCCGTGGATGAGCAGCGCGCCCAGCATCAGCGCCATCGTCGCGCCGCCCGGCACGCCCAGCGTGAGCGTGGGAATGAAATTGGTCTGCGCGGCGGCATTGTTGGCGCTTTCGGGAGAGGCGACGCCTTCCACGATGCCGGTGCCGAGCTGGTCCCTGTAGCGGCTGACGCGCTTCTCCGCCGCATAGGCCATGAAGGCGGCAACGGTGGTGCCCGCCCCCGGCAGCACGCCGATGATCGATCCGATCAGCGAACCGCGCACGGTCGGCGCGACCGAACGCCGGACATCCTCCCGCGTCGGCAGCAGGCTGCGCAGCGTGATCTTCTGCTGCGAAAGCCAGTTGCTGGCCGGCGAGCCGATGCTCGCCAGGATTTCCGACACGCCGAACAGGCCCATCGCCACCAGCGCGAGATCCAGCCCGTCATAGAGATAGGGTGTTCCGAAGGCGAAGCGGATCTGGCCCGAGATGACGTCCGTGCCCATCAGGCCGAGCAGGAGGCCGAGCACGATCATCACCAGCCCCTTGAGCACCGACTTGCCGATCAGCGTGACGGCCGCGATCAGGCCGAGCAGCATGACGGCGAAATATTCGGCCGAGCCCAGCATCACGGCAACCCGGCCGAGCGGCGGCGCCAGCAGGCCCATGACGATGATCGCCGTGCAGCCGCCGACGAAGGAGCCGATGGTGGTGACGAACAGCGCCACGCCCGCGCGCCCCTTCCGCGACATCGGATAGCCGTCGAGGCAGGTGACGGCCGCCCCCGCCTCGCCCGGAAGGTTGAGCAGGATCGATGCGGTCGAGCCGCCATATTGCGAGCCATAATAGATGCCGGCCAGCATGATCAGCGCCGTCGACGGCTCCAGATAATAGGTCAGCGGCAGCAGCATCGAGATCGTCGCCAGCGGGCCGATGCCCGGCAGCACGCCGATCAGCATGCCGATGGTGACGCCGACGAAGCAGAAGAACAGGGCTTCCCACGTCATTGCCGTGGCGAAGCCGTGCAGGAGAAGGCTCAGCGTATCCATCAGAACGGCCACTCCAGAATACGAAGGGGAAGCCCGAGGGCGAAGGCGAACACCGCCCAGCACAGGACCGAAAGGGCGAGGCCCAGCACGAGGACGGGCACCAGCCGGAATTCCGGCTCCGCCAGACGCGAGAAGAACACGCAGGCCACGATGGCCGGGATCAGCCCCGCCGTGCCGATCAGCAGGGCGAAGGCGACCATGCCGGCAAGCATGCAGACCACCGCCCGCAGGTTGAAGGACGGCGCCTCCCCTTCCCGTCCCCGCGCGCCGAGCACGATGCCGAGACCGAGCAGGATGAGCAGCAGGCCGAGGATCAGCGGAAACACGCCCGGCCCGATGGCCGCGGTGCTTCCCATCGGATAGCCGAGACTGATCCAGGATGCGACGAGGCCCAGCGTGACCGTGACCAGGCCGCCGATGACATCCACGGAATCATATTGTCGAGGCATCACACGTTCTCCTTTCGCGTGGCGCGGTCAGGCGGCGAGGCGGCGGCGTTCCCAGATGGCCGGATCGACCAGATCGGACGGCTTCTTGCCCTTCAGCGCGGCGATGACATGTTCGGCGCAGGCCAGCGCCGTCGCCTTCAATGCGTCCTCGGTGGAACCGGCGACATGCGGCGCCAGCACGATATTGGGCAGGCCGACCAGCGGCGAGGTCGCCGGATCGACCGGCTCGGGATCGAACACGTCGAGGCCGGCGGCGCGGATGCGGTTCGCCTTGAGCGCCTCGGCAAGCGCGGCCTCGTCGATCAGCGCGCCGCGCGCGGTGTTGATGAGGATCGCGCCGGGCTTCATCGCCGCCAGCGTGCGGGCATTGATCATGTGCCGCGTGTCGGGCCGCGCCGGGCGGTGGAGCGACAGGACATCGGCCACGGCGAGAAGTTCGTCGAGGCTTTCCACCCGTTCGCCGACTTCCGCCACCTGCGCCGGATCGGCCGACGGCGACCACACGACGACGCGCATGCCGAAGGCGCCCTTGGCCATGCGCGCCAGATGCCGGCCGATCGTTCCGAGCCCGGCGATGCCCAGCACCTTGCCGGACAGCTCGATCATGCCGCCGCTGAACTTGAAGCGGAAGTCGCCCTTTCGCGTGGCAGCGTCTGCCTCGACCGTGCGCTTCGCGCAGGCCAGCATGAGCATCAGCGCATGTTCGGCGACCGAGATCACATTGGCCGTGGGCGTGAACGAGATCGGGATGTTCAGCGCAGTGGCGTGGGCGACGTCGATCTTGTTGGTGCCGATGCCGTGGTTGGAGATCAGCTTCAGGCCGGGCGCGGCGTCCATGGCAGCGGCGTTCAGCCCGGCGTCGCGGGTGATGACCGCATCGGCATTGCCGATCTCGCGTGCCACCGTCTCCATGTCCTGCGCCGTGGCGCGGCGCACGGCGATCCCTGCGGCTTCCAGCGCGTCGATGCCTGCCTGGTGGATGGGTTGGACGACGAAGCATTCAGGCATCGGTATGGGCTCCTTGAAGAGAGGTGTCGGCCGCGACGGGATGAGCCATCGCCACGGAAAGAAGACGGGTTCCGGCGGCGAAATCCGCCATCTCCATCTTCTCGTCCGGGTTGTGGCTACCGTTCTCGTTGCGGATGAAGATCATCACGGTCGGGACGCCGGCAAGCGCGAATGTCGCGGCGTCATGGCCGGCGCCCGACGGCATGGCGCGCGCGGGAATGGCCATCGCGCGGGCGCTGTCCAGCAGCAGCTTCTGCAATTGCGGGTCCATCGGCGCGGGCGTGCTGGCCGTGCGCTCACCGAGCGCGATGCGCGTTCCGGTGCGCTGCTCGACCTTGGCGACCTCCAGCTTCAGGATCTCCTCGAAGCGCGTCAGCGTGGCGGGCTCGAAGGAGCGCACGTCGATGCAGAAATCCACGCGCCCCGACACCTTGCTGAAATCGGCCTGCTCGGGATCGGTGAAGACGCGGCCGAAGGTCACCGACAGGTCGCGGCCTTCTTCTTCCAACTCCACCCAGCGCTGGTCGAGCGCCGAGATGAGTTCGGCGACGGCCACCACCGCATCGTGCCGATGCGCGCGCGGGGTCGCGCCGGAATGGCCATATTGCCCGAGGATCTTCGCGTCGCGATAGCGGAAGCTGCCGCGGATGCCGGTGACGATGCCCACCGTCAGGTTTTCCAGCAGCAGCACCGGCCCCTGCTCGATATGCAATTCAACGAAGCGCGCGATCTTCTTCGGGTCGAGATAGGCCTTGCCGGCTTCGAGAGCGGCGCTATCGCCCTTGAGCGCATCGATGCGCGCGCCCAGCGTGCCGAGCCCGTCCTGGCGCATCAGCGCGGTGGCGCCGCGCGGCAGGAGGCCGAAGGCGGCCTTGGAGCCGGCATAGGACACCGGAAACCAGACCGACTCCTCGGCCCGCACCGCCATCACCGTCGTATCGGCGTCCGGCCGGTGGCCGGCGGCGATCCATCCCGCCAGCACCGCCAGCCCGGCGATCACGCCGGCCGCGCCGTCGTAATTGCCGCCGCGCGGCACGCTGTCGAGATGCGAGCCGGTCATCACCGCCGGCAGCGAGCGGTCGCGGCCCGGCAGCGTCATGTAGAGGTTCAGCGCCGCGTCGGTCCGCACCTCCAGCCCGAGTTCCCGCGCCTTCGCGGCGATGATGTCATGCGCCCGCTGCTCGCCCTCGCCATAGGTGTCGCGGGTGATGCCCACACCGTCGAAGCTTGCATCGTGCAGGGCCTTGAACAGTGCGGACGCCAGCCGGAGGTCCGGCGCTATCATGACTTCGCCGGCGGATAGAAAGCATCCTGCGTGATCGGATCGATGCAGTCGCGCAGAAGACGGCCATGGCCCTCAATGCGGTCCGGCAGGCCCATCAGCCGCAGGCAGGCCCAGAAGCAGGCCTGGTTGGAGATGACGACCGGCTTGCCGAGATCCTGCTCGATCTGGTCGATGATGTCGATCGAGGCAAGATTGGTGCAGGAGATGAAGACGGCGTCGGCCTCGGGGCGGTCGATCAGGCGGGCCAGCCGGTAGACCTGCTCCGGCGGAACACGGCCGATGCCGCGGCGCTCTTCCTGCGTCTCGCCGAGCTGCAGGCCGTGGAGCGAGACGACCTCGAAACCGTAATCCTCGAGGAACACCTTCTCCGCCTCGTTGACGAAGGTGACATAGGGCGTGCCGACGGCGATCTTCCTGGCGCCCAGCGCGTTCAGCGCCGCCACGACGGCGCCGGCGGTGGCGACGGCGGGCGTCTTGGTCTGGCTGCCCATCTGGTCGAGCAGCTCGGGCATCGGGCAGACGATCGAGCCCGAGGTGCAGCCATAGGCCACCACGTCGACCTCGGCCGTCGCGAGCCGCTGCGCGGCAGCGCCCAGCGCATCGGCCATGGCGTTGTAGGATTCCTGCGTGGCGTTGCCGAGAAGCAGCACGCGGTCGCTGTGGATCGATACGCCGGGCGGCGCCATGCGCCAGAATTCGGGTTCGTTGACGGTGTTGGTCGAGGGGACGATCAGGCCGATCTTGCCGCGCCAGCCATAGGGGCTGTACATCGATACCGCTTTCACGGGGCTTGCTCCTTCTTATTTATTTATCTGTCAGCGCCCCGCCGCGGCCTTCAGGCCGGAAGCGAGCGGAGCGAATGTGTTGAAGATGGCGTTGGCGTCGTTCGACAGCGGCATCCACTGGATTCCGCGGTCGAGCCATTTCCTGCCGGCCTCGATCGACTGGCAGGAAAAGCCCCACGGAATTTTCTTCGCGGTGCAGACCTCGATGACGCGCTCGGTCGCCTCGTTCATCAGGCGGTGGCCGAGCTGGCCGGGCACGCCGAGGTTCTGCGACAGGTCGTCCGGCCCGATCATGATCGCGTCGAGCCCGTCGACCTCGCAGATTTCCGGCAGCGCATCGAGGCTGGTCTTCGTCTCGACCATCGCGATGGTGACGGTCTCGGCGTTGATATGGGCGATCTGCGCGTCCACATCGTCATATTTCAGGTAGTCGGTATGGGCGCCGCGCAGGTTGAGGATGCGCTCGCCGCGCGGATGATACTTCGTCACCTTCATGATCGCCTCGAGCTGGTCCGGCGTGTCGATGCAGGGCAGAAGCAGGCCCTGCGCGCCGGAATCGAGCGGACGCGTCAGGTCGTGCGGCTTGTGGCCGGCGGGCCGAGCGATCGGCACGATGCCCGACGCCCGCGCCACCAGCGCCATGGCGCCGATGTCGCGCATGGTGAAGTCGCTGTGCTCCATTTCGAGCAGCACGAAATCGAGGCCGGTCGCCGCCAGCAGGCGCATCAGCTTGGGGTGATGCACCAGCGTGGCCCATGTGGCGAAGACCGGCTTGCCTTCCGCCAGCAGCCGCTTGACCGGGTTGGATGCGATTTCTGTGATCACGGCTTCAGCACCATCTTCGAGAACTTCTTCGCCGCGGCGGCGATATAGTCGCGGGAATTGTTCCAGATCGTCTCGCCCTGCGCCGCATTGGCGGCGGAGGCGTCGCCCTGCTGGCCGAGCGGCGTGTAGTCGGAAATGTCGGAGAACACCGCGAAGCTGGAGCCGTCGAAGGAGACCTTGCCCGACGACACCGTCTTGACGCCGTCGACGAAGGGCCGCAGCGGCTTCGGCGGCGCCTTGACGCGGTCCATGAAGACATATTCGGGGCATTTGTGCAGGGCGACCGACGTCACCATCTCGCCTGCATGGCCGGTGGGCGCCTGGTCGGTCACATAGGTGACGTTGCCCTTGTCGCGCATGATGGAGAAGACGTCGATGAGCCCGCCGACCGTGCCCCACTTGGCGCGCAGCGACCGGGCGATGCTTTCGAGCGGCCCGAGCGAGCCGGCATGGATGTTGATGAAGAAGAAGTGCTTGAAGCCCTGGCTCGCCAGCCCGTGCGCCATCTGCAAGATATATGCCTCGACGGTGGCCATCTCGACCGTCAGCGTGCCGGGATAGTCGAGGAACATGTTGGAATAGTTGAACGGCACGATCGGCGTCACGGCGAAGCCGGTGATCTCGCCGACCTCGATCGCCATCAGCTCGCACAGGCGCAGCTCGGTTCCCGTCGCCAGATGCGGACCATATTGCTCCGTCGCCCCGACGGGGATCAGCACCGTGTCCTCTTTCTTGAGATAGGCGGCAATATCGGCATAGGGGACGAGATCAGTTCTCATTTCTCTGCTTTCTCTGTGTGGAGGTGAAGCCGGCGGCTTCAGCCATTGGGTTGGTCCGGCGCGGATGCGCGGTCGCGTCACCCGCGCCGGTGCATCGGTCACTTGTTCCAGGGGGTCTTGGTCCACAGTTCGCGCGACTTGGCGTCGAGATCGGCCAGGATCTGCGAATAGGCGTCCGGCTTGATGAAGCGGACGGGCTGGAAGGTGTTCTTGGACAGTTCCAGATATTCCGGATCCTGCGCCACCACCTCGACAGCGGCCGAGAGCTTCGCCAGAACCTCCGTCGGCAGGCCGGCCGGCGCGCCGAGGCCGCGGATCGAGCCGCCCACGACGGGATAGCCGGCCTCCTTGAAGGTCGGCACGTCGGGCGCGATCGACGAGCGCTCGTCGGCCATCACGCCCAGGATGCGCCAGTCGACGCCCTGCGAGAAGGTGACGGCCTCGCCGAGATTGGCGCTCGCCACCTGGATCTCGCCCGACAGCAGCGCATTGCGCGCAGTCGAGGCGCCGTCGAACGGAATCGGCAAAATGGTCTGCCCCCTGAAAAGTGGTCCTCCCTGAAGTAGGCTATTGAGCCGTTGGAGAGGACGTTTGAATGCCCCAGAAGAAGCATAAGCCCGAAGAGATCGTCGCGAAGCTGCGCCAGGTC
>Ga0180217_1000107_pt1 | contig 181223 bp, 78 predicted proteins | sample eDN3rd37CBELigOP_FD_128521 | JGI IMG/M metagenome (GOLD analysis project Ga0180217, IMG submission 128521) | Enriched Organic Plus compost microbial communities from Emeryville, California, USA - eDNA 3rd pass 37_C BE-Lig OP (version 2) (version 2) ... | reverse complement strand
CGGGGGGGCTGGACATTTTAGCCGGATGCGGCTAGATGAGAGACTCTACCCAACTAGGGGGTGACGGAATGCAGACGAGCTGGAAAAATCTCAAGTTTTCAACATATAACGGGTAGGATTTGTGGCGTAATACAAGTGATGAGACCCATTTGAGTGGAGTATAACATACATTCGAACATTTACTAACGTTTTAATAATATGATATACACCATTGCTATACATACTTATCACAATTTTAGATCTTTACGCCAAGAGCATGCTACGATTCATCGCTAAGGCGGCACGCAATACACGCGTTTCTGCGATCGTCAAAAGTACACACGCGCCCAAAGCCTGCGCCAACTATACTACTAAGACGGATGAACTCATCGCGCCCCTTCCCAAGGTACGTAGTCTCGAGGGAAACTTGATAGCCCTCTCCGAAACCGCCCGTCTCGGATCCCCGAGAGCCTCGCCGCGAGGGAGAAAACCCCATGCGGGGCGTCACAGGGTGCTCGAGCTGCGGTGGGACGCATGCATCAGAGATCTACCCTCGCCATCGCTCGATTTCTGCCCAGTCCGCGTCCACTCTCACCGACTTGCCTTGGAAAACGAGTCTATATCCTCTCCCGCGCGCACCTCTTGGAGATGTCTGATGGGATACTCCGTATTATATCTTGCCTGCAGCACCCAGACTCACCCCACCTCCTCGCGTGGCTTGCTATCTCTCACACTGTTGCCGCATCCAGACCAAGATGAATCTGTTCACGGCGTTGAACAGCGCTATGGACGTCGCGCTTCAGACCGACCCCACGGCTTGTGTGTTTGGTGAAGACGTTGCATTCGGTGGTGTGTTCCGATGCACAGTCGACTTGCTGCAGAAGCACGGCTCAGATCGTGTCTTCAACACCCCTCTGTGTGAGCAGGGCATTGCTGGCTTCGCCATCGGTCTCGCAGCCATGGGCCACACTGCTATTGCAGAGATTCAGTTCGCTGATTACATCTTCCCCGCATTCGACCAGATCGTTAACGAGGCTGCCAAGTACCGCTATCGCTCAGGCAATCAGTTCAATGCCGGCCGAGTTACATTCCGCACACCCTATGGTGCCGTCGGCCACGGTGGACACTATCACTCGCAATCCCCCGAGGCATACTTCACCCACACACCCGGTCTTAAGGTTGTCGTGCCTCGTGACCCTGTTCAGGCCAAGGGTCTCTTGCTCGCATCGATTCGCGACGAGAACCCTGTCGTGTTCCTCGAGCCTAAGGCTTTGTACCGTGCAGCTGTCGCCGAAGTCCCCGATGGTGAGTTCACTCTGCCACTTGGTGAGGCCGAGATCGTCCAGGAAGGCTCCGATATCACTCTCGTTGGCTGGGGTGCACAGATGCGAGTAATCCAGGCTGCTGCGGACATGGCCAAGGAGAAGCATGGTATTTCCTGCGAGATCATTGACCTCCGAACACTCTTGCCTTGGGACTACCACACCGTGTGCGAGTCCGTGAACAAGACTGGACGTCTCGTCGTCTCACACGAGGCTCCTGTCACCTCCGGTTTCGGCGCCGAGGTCATCGCAACTGTCCAGAAGAAGTGTTTCTACCGACTTGAGTCGCCACTTCAGCGTGTCTGCGGTTTCGATACTCCTTTCCCTCTTGCATTCGAGAAGGTCTATCTCCCTGACAAGCTTCGTGTCTATGACGCTATTGTTGAGGCATGCAAGCCCTAACGAGTTTATTGCCACCACAACCACCACACCATCTTCTCAACGACGATTATACCATGTCAAGTCTCACGGTCGATCGCACCTCTATCCCGCCCCTTAGCTGGCTAAGTGAAATGCTAGCTGAGAAGAGTCATCAAGTCGAACTGTGTCCTGCAATGGAGAATGGGATATGGGATATGGTCGGTTTGCATCCACACACCCCTGGTGATGAAGTGGTGTGAGGCCCTCCCACCCCTCTTCCAGTTCTTCAGACTATGATTAGAATGACTCATTCCCTCTCGCCATACGCATTGTGTGCCGCTCGGAGCTCTGCTTAAAGAAGTTGAAGCGATTGAATTTAGTACCCACTATGTAACTTTATTTCAGCGATCACTTCGTTATCCCACCCGTCATCTCGCTTCATAACGTAACTCTCAATTAGCCCACAACACCATTGCGGTTGCGGCATCCTCTCACATTTTACCTTTCGCGAAGCACCGCTGTGCTCTCCCTGGCGCAAGGTGATGCCCCAAATTTCAACACTCAACATGTGTGAAGAACCAAGTTTGCGATACAAATTACCCGAAACTTGATAACTTCACAATTTATATGGAGTTCCAGCCCAATCAACGTACATTTAGAATACACGTTACTTTACAACGTCTTGTTTATTCCCACGTCGTTAACTATTAGCCTTCATTCAGGAGTGCTCGGCTTTGCACCAGCTTGTCCCCGAGGCTTAACTTTACGACCGTCCGTCGCGGCTTGGTCAGTTGATTTGGCTTCTGTGACAAGCACCGCCATTCCCAGTTGCTCGAGCCAAGTGTCCATCAAGTCATATGCAGAGACCTGGGGGGCGAAGTGTTCCACATACTGCACTCCATCAGGAGTAGAGTGCTGAGTCGTCTCTTCGCGCTTGCTGCTGTCAGTAGAATCCTCATTCGTCTGGAGCTCGTTATCACTGACTCGAGAGCCAGGCTCGCCGGTCCTCTCATCATGCTGCTCAGAATCAGGGGGAGTCGGCATCCTAACCTCGTTGGCATCAGCATCCAACATGGCCAATTCATTTAGATTCAAGCCTTCAGGAATACCTGTGACGCACACCTTGTGACGAGCGCTCGCCGTACCGTACAGGTTGGTTTGAAGCTCAACCTCAACTGACCGGACACGCCCTCTCGGTTGGGCTGCCGCATTTGCAGCGGCCAAAGCAGCAGCCTCAACCAAGCTGTCTGAGATAGTCGCAGACTTTTCAGCGGGAGCAATGGGTGCGGGGCGATCGATGGCTCTGGATGGAGCGCCGCTCGAAGTGGTTTTCGTCGAGGCAAGCATCCGCTGCAGGATCGACTGGTGGTCATATAGGATCCCACTGCCACTTTCTTCGCTCGAAATGTTATCGGGTCTTGCTGCTTCCTTCGCTTCTCCGAGCTCAGCAAGCCGCTGACGCTCCCGTTCACGTTCAAAAGCCTTTCGCTGGTGCTGTAGCATCAACATCGCAATTGCGACAAGTGATGTCCCTTGGCCGTGGAAAACAGGGGCTGCAGTCTTTGTTCTTGTTACAGCCTGTACAGGCTTGGGGCTTCCATCCATCGGTGACTTCAGATTAACCTTGGTCGTCTCCTGAATAACTCTTGTTTGTGTCTGCGCATCTTTGCTATCGATCATCGCATCCATTTGCTTCAATGCTGTTGCGAGCTGCTTCACTGCCGGACTGCCCATAACTCCTGATAGATCCTTCTCTTGTGCCGAGGCGAGTTCTACTTGGCTACGCATATCGAAGAAGAGAGTCACCAAATCCTCTGCTCGAACCAAATCGGTGTCAGAGTCGTCATCCTCAGCCACCAATTCCAAATCAGATTCATCATCCACGTCTCTTCTGGCCGAATCCGTGTCCCCTGTTGTGGCATCTGTTGACATTGCGGGTTTGGGTCTTCGTCGTCCTTGACGGGGCTGATCGTAGTCTTCGTAGCTAGACGTCTTCAAGCTCGCGTCCGCTGCGGAAGCTGACGATGGGGTATTTGGCGCAGACATCTTCGCTGACGGCGGATTGAAGTAATTGTGCGCAAATTTACCGTCTGGGAATCCCCACGTGCCGTTTACAATCTTGCGACACTCTCTCATCCAGGCAGACAGGAACTCTTTGAAGTGTTCAGGCCTAATAGGTTCGTTCGGGGGCGGAACGGTGTGTGCTAGCCGAGGAACGAGCCGAAACAGTGCAAATGGAAGGCGCTGCATGAAGGAGGCATTGCTGGGCGAGAGTAATGGTGACAACGACCCGATAATCGGTGAGATAAGCCCTTCCGAATCAGCCCGTCGCTGGACACTCTCCAGCACGGATTCATCGACTCGAGGCCGACTTGGCTTGCGATCAGGCGGGACGCGAGAGGCCAATTCTTGTGCAATGATGCGGTCCTGTTCCGACTCAAAAATCACGGGTGCAGGTTCAAAGTCAAACCAGATAAGCTTATAAAATTGAGATGATTCAGGCGCCGTCTCGGGATAGCGAGGGCGAGTTTTGCGCTTCTTCTTCAGGGTTGCAGGAGAAGGACCACGCGGTTGCTGCGAATCCAGTGGTTCAGGGATAGCCAGAGCCGCTGCAGATGAGAGAGTCAAGTCACTTGTTGAATCCAAATCAGTGTGTGCAGCTAGGCCCACGGGGGAAGTGGTAGCCTCGATAGCTTTTTTCAATGCAAGGCGCAAAGCGGCCTTAGCGCGTTGTTGTGAGGACGGCACGAATGCAGGCAAAAGCTTGTGGATCTCTTCCTTGATGCTACCGCCTGCAAGAATTCGATTTACGCTTGCCATGGCGGAGTGGTAGAATGCCAAGGCTCGAGCCCTTCGTGCGCGCTCTTCCACCTCGATCTGCTTTCGGCGACGCAAAGAGTAGTCAAACTGTTCGGGGGTGGCCTCGAGGAGTCGCTGCATTGCGGTCAGTTGTTTCTTTCGTGCTTCTTGCTCCTGACCTTCTTCCGGATCCTGCGAAGAAGACTTAGCAGCTGGCGAGCTCAACAACGCAGAAGGTCGCGATGCGCCGATTGACGCGGGAACCTCTGGATGGATCTGAATCACAGGTCCCAACATTGATAGGTAGGCAAAGCGAGGAAGCAGCCTGCGCCGAAGCGAATAGGAGAAGTATCGAATATGAGATGTAACCATCTTGCGCGCGGTACCTGGAGGGGTGTTGCAAAGATCTTCAACGAAGTACTGCAGTACCTCCCATTTTTGCTGAATTCCACGCCGGATATGCAATCCAAAGAGCTGCGGGAAGCCGAAGAGAACCCGCGTGACATCGGCCCGCGAGAGCTTAAGTTCATTCATCAGGAAGTCAATCTTGGGGCGGATGTTGCCCTCGATTTGGTAGTTGAATACCGGCGGGAAGTGCACTGCCATCTTCATGCACTCAGTTTCAGTAATCGAAAGTTCTTGGCAAAGGTACTGCACTTTCTGACGTAGTTTCTGCTCGTTCATGGCAAGCACTGATGGATTCAGCATGAGGATACGGGACAAGTCCTCGGTCGTCAGTTTGAACTCACTTCGGAGGTAGTCCGCCCTTCGTTGGAGTCCATCGGTATCAAGCCACAGGATCTTTTGGAATGCGTGGAGTGATCGGGCTAGACTGGGACCGACCAGCCCGCAGCTCCTAAACAACTCGAGCTTGGGGCGCAACTGCGACTCAAAGTCCGCTCGCGCAAAGTAGGACGGGTCAATGCCCGTTAGCAAAGCGCGCGCATTCTTCTCGGTGAGCTCATACTCTAGCATCATATCATAAAACTGCTTCAGCTTTTCTGGGCTCAGGTGCTCCGTCTTGGTCCTCGAATTGCCTCCAGATGCAGGTGTAGCCGAGCTTGCTCCGGAGGATGAATTCCCGGTCTGGGACGTGGTCGTCATTCCAGCCCCTGCGGTTGGGACCGGCGCTGATGCTGCAGCAACCGCAGCTGAACGAGTGGTCATGCTGGCTCTTTGAACGCTTGTATATGCATCCCCGGTAGCCCATGCAAGAGGAAATCGGCTCCCCGTGAGATATCCCAATCTGTTTTCGAGGGCTTTCGCGTGACTTCGCGCCCACGTGCCCGTCGACAAGTGCGGGCTAGTGCTGCTCGCCAGTGTGCGCTGGAAGGCCGCCCCAAGCCCTGCGTATGCCCCTGCCCCAGCAGCATGCGCGAGGGACGCTAGGGACCTTGAGGGTGCGAGAGACTTGTGGGCTAATTTGGCGGCACGAAGCATGCTGAACAGTAATAATACCCGAGTGATTACACGTTTCAAGTGATATCACACGAAATAACAGCTATTTCAGACACGAAGCGTGCACACCTCACAAGATCCTGGATATTCAAAACAAAATTGGAAAAAGGCTACCACGTTTGTATATCTCGCGATCCATGCATGAGCGTGCTGTGAAAACAACGCCACTCGAGGAATATCAGCATATACTCACATATTTCTCGCTCCAATCACCGCATGTACCACTCGATCTAGCCCAATAATGGACGAAACGGGAGTTAGACGACAAAGTCGCCGAACCGGCGGCCAAGTGGCGATGGCTGGGCAGCAGGCACAGCCCCGTGCGCGGCGGCTACTGGGTGAGGAGTATCCTCCCGGCACGAAGGCCGTAGTGAAGAAGGAGAACGGCACAACTCTGCCTCTGGTACGTAGAACGGGGCTCGATTTTGATCGGGAATGAATGATTGAAACACAGGTTAGAAAGTCGTTACGTTTGACCAGTATGGACACACGCTCACGTTGAGTTCTACTACTATGTGTATTAAATGCATCGTCTTACTGTAGTTTGTTGACTTTGTGAAGGTTGAGATGGCATCGCTCATGCGATACCAAGCCTATTACAATCTCGACGCCCCTCCAAATGCAACGAAGCGCGAGCTGATGGCCGTTGTGATGCGACATTTTGTCGAACACCCACAACTCCGAGACGCTGAGGTCATTTCGTCGTTCCTTTACGCGAACCAGAAGTATCTCCGCAGTCTGGGACAGATTCAGTAAGAAAAACCGCATCAATTCTTAGCCCAACTGATCGATCCTTCGAAAGAGGAGTGCAATGGAGTGGGCCCGAAGTGGCTAGTAGTAACTCAACTGCACTTCATGCCACTCCTTGCGAATGTTATCCAAGTTCAAGTGTTCCCTCTATTGCAACGCAACCATGTTTACGAACTACTTGTCTCCCATGTATTCGTTCATCGCAAAGATTGTATGCAACTCCCTCTCTTGTATGTAATTCAAGTTGCTTAAACCTAGCACCACTCTGTATATATCACTCTCTTTGTGAACCTTAGCCACCACATAAACATCCTCGACTCTGTTTGTAATACTAGGTGCACAATTTATTACTAGTTTCGACAATTAACACGAATCGGGCATCACGACGTCGGTTGCGCTGATCGATGGAGCTACACTAAACATCAAGGACGACCGACGAATCAGCTACAGCCTACGCATGGTGTGTTAAAACACGGGATGGATAAATAAATAAGTGCGCACCGCACGCACATCAGCGGACTGGTACGCGAATGGACTACCTACTATACGTGATGAAGGCAGAGGGAAAGAGGGCAGTTCAGTTTGTGGAGCAGTTTGTGGAGCGTTACCATCACACGTTGTGAAAACATTCTGCTGATCAACTATAGCTCATCCTTCTTCACTGCTGTTCCATTTGCTGCTGCGGGCACAGCGCCCTCTGGGGTATAATCCAAGATTGAGAACTCGGATACCAACTGCACGGACTCGGAGAAACTTCCGATCGTGTTGATGAACGCAACCAATTCGTTGCGCTGTAAGTTCTGCCAGATTTGCGTGAGCTCCTCTGGGCTTACCGCGGACATAACTTTAAGCGCGGTTCCCAAGCCAAGAGTGTTAAGCTTGCCCCAAACCCGACACTTTTCACAGCTCACGCAGTTCATAATCATCGATACGTTGCGGAACATGTTTCGCAACTCAATCTTCTGACGCTTGCCATCCGGTCCGGTGAATAAACTCAGCGCTGCGAAATCAGGACTGCGGGGACGAATGTTAGGATCCTCTTGTTCCTCGACCTCACTGCCCTTTGATTCGCTGCTCTCAGTAGACATCGTAAGCGCGGCAGCAGTGGGATTTTCAGCGAATGCTGGTGCTGGTGACTGAACTCCCAGAATGCCCTCTTGGCAGTTGAGCTTGAGCGCTGCATCGAGTAGTTGGTCCATATATTCCTTTGTCTTGGAGCCCGCCAGCGCGTTACCACCGAAGGGATGCCTTCTCAATTCGGGCTCAAGGCGCTGGAGTGCTCGAAGCAGGAAGGCTAGCGTGAAATACAAATTCTCCAGACGCTCGGGGAATCGGCCGAATACCTGGTTCCAAAGGCCCTGATTGCCACGCCATTGATCCGTCTCAGCATCACGCTTCCAGCGCGCGAAGACATGAACGGTGATACTCGTATGAAGTCCGCTGATCAGACCGTAGAAGATTTGCTCTTCTCGGCACATTTCAGTAACATTGCCTGAACCAACTCGCTTAAAGCAGTTCTCCTTGTAAATGGCGTCCCAAATCATGCGCGGTTCGGCGCCTGAATACCCAGTGTTACTTTCGGGGTTCTCGAGGAGGTTGATATACGTCGCGTCGGGGTCCTTGTACTCAATCTGAGTTTGAGACCAGACATCTCCGTCTTGAGTATCGTCCCACTTCTCAAAGTCCAATGGGAGAGGCTTAAACACTGCCTTTCCGTCACCAATATCAGAATCTCGAACGAAGAGCGGAACGTCCTTCTCCTCGCATTGACATACTGTACAACCACCGCCTGAAGTGCAGATGCGGTTCATAGCCCAGTAGGGACATTCTGAAGCAAGCGAGACCTTGAAATACTTGAAGAACTGGGTCTGAACGAGCTTGGAAATGGCAGGGAACACCTCTTTGTGGTTAATATCATGCACGGTGCCTACAGTGCAGTTGGTATTCGCGAGCCTGCGTAGCAAACTTAGACCCGGCAGAGGTTCACCGGGAATGGGATCAGGTAGCATCGCATTGGCCGCGGCCTTGATTGCCTTGATGTCCGCATTCTTGACCGAGAAGCGTTCGGCCGGAGAGAAGAATGGGTTGTTGTTAACATTGTTGTTGCCATTGTTGAATGCTTCGCTGCACGTGACAAGCAAGACAAGCAGGAGCACTAGTGCGGTCCAGACCCATAGTCCACACGTCGTACTCGTACTTGCTCTCACCACAGATGCTGGAGTCTGAACTGTCTCCCGTAGCTCAGCTGCGTATCCTCGATTCATACCTTGGACCTGTTGCCTGTGACCCTGCTCCGGCAGGCACGAGTTGACTTGCGCCCACAGCCCTACTTGGTCTATATGGTTTGATCTCAGCTTCAACCAACCTCCGTCGTCTGTCTCGATTCACGTGGTGTATACGACCAAAATATCACCTCTTGGTCCAGTGCACCGGCTCGCGCTACGCACTGGTACTCGTCGGGAGAAGTCGTGCGGTCTATAGATCAACCAGTTAGGAAAGACATCACGGATTTTCTTATCGTCAGCACACATCTCACGCGGTACATCACATCACATGTCACGTAATCGAGCTCGAATCTCCGCACATTGGGTCTCCAAGCACTCTTTTAGCGAGACGCGGGCGGGAGGCTCGGGCTGAAAGGCAGTGCGATGGACGAAAACCGACACGATCCTGCACTGTACCACGCGCTCAAGCGATGTAGGCGAGGAGATGGCCCGAACGGCACGCAGAAAGACACCTGGGGCGGAGAGTGGGGTTGGATGACTAAGCAGAGGTTGTGGTATCTGATTCTTGGCACGTTAAACTCATGAAAAACTGATAACATTTGACAGATACTCACACTTATAATCATCCTACACTTTTTATCTTTCATTATATCACACACTTTGCAAGATATATTCCCCCCCTTTATCTTGAACGAAAACTCAAAATTGCTCCTTCGGCCCAGGTTTTGCCGCTTTTCCAGCTGATGCAGCAAGCGATGAGGGGATCTGCGCGGTCCCCGCGAGTCTTGCGGCGTCTTATGCTTGACGCAGCGGTTTCACTCGAAATACTCCCGGGCAACCCCCCGATCCACTCACCTGAGGGGTGTTTGGGGGCGATCGTTCACATTTCTGGCTGGCCTGCAAGACAATATAGTGCTATTGTGACTCAAGATTAAACTGTATCTGCAGTTATTAACCACACGTATCAACTTAAATAATCTATTTCCAGCGCGACATGGCATCCCAGGTACGTACTACAGACCCCGTTTGGAATTTAAATTCTCGACCTGCCTGCATGCACTGTGTTTGATATCTCGTGCTCATGCTGTTGCGTTAAACCCAACGTTAACCCATATAGGCCAGCGCTCTTGCCTTCTTTAGCGCTCTGGAGGCCCAGCGCAGACTGTATCTAGACCGAAAACGAGCCGAGGAGGAGGCTCTGGCTGAGAGGAAACGAGCCATCGGCTTGCGAGTGTTGAAACAACTGCAGAGTCGCGTGAGGCCGCAGTCAGCGTCCGGTAGTAGCCCGAGCACCGAAGCTAAATCAGCGCAGGAAGAGCCGAGACGGCCTGTCCCTGAGCCTCAACAGCCAACAGAAACATTCGTCACCAAGGTAGAAGTGCCGAAAACCCCACCCTCCAAGCAACAACAACAGGAACAGCAACCAGAGCTACACCAACTGTCACAACAATCCGCCGAAGAACCAGTGCCTGCAACGAAGTCGAGCACTGAGAAGCGAAGGAGGGGCGGGGAGATTGTGAGTTTGGACGTTTCCTTCGGGAGAAGACCTCCCCTGCCACCACAGTTTCGAGGGTCACCCACCTCGATGGATTCGCGAAGGAACACATCTGAGGCAGCTTCAGCAGCACCGACTGGCAACAACCAAGAGGCACAAGGACACGAACCAGACCTTCAACTTCCACCCCTGTTTCCGTCCAACCGACCACGCTCTGTCTCATCACTGGAAGGCAGCGTCTATACAGCTGTCTCGCGACTCGCTCAGCGCAGACAACTTCCTGCACCACCAAGGCCAACAATTGGTCGTGGCGGTCAGGATGCCTCGCATACTCCTGCTCCTGACTCAATAAGATCATCTTCCCCAGCGGCATCCAGACCTTCGTCTGTTGGGCGAAGCACACCGAATCAACAAAGACCACGTCGCCTGAGCAGAAACTTCCCCTCCAATGCAAGCTTGGCAAGCTCCAGCGAAAACGACGATAAATCAAGTCTGGCTGGCGACAAACAACTCCAGTACGTCCCCAAACGGCCCTCGCTCCCCGGTTCAAATCCGAGCTCAGAGCATTCTGGAACGATATCAAACAGAAAACTCATTGTCAATGCCTTGACGTACGTTTCACTTGCTGGCACACCACATGAGGAGACTCGTACCGCAGCGCTTGAAGTGCTAAAACACAGTCAAGCACAACACTTCTATGTTGCTCTCAAGCGGTTTAAATTCGTTGGACTTTATGTTCCTATGATTTCCGGAGCCTCAGAACCGTTGCCAGGACCAGATCCAAGCGTGCAAGAAGAAACATCTTCCCAATCAACGGGGGCAGCTTCGACAACACCAAAGGCCGTTCGAATCTTTGGAGATGGGCCACTACACCTCAGTGACGCAGTCATCGAGGCTTACTTTAAGTACGATTCGGCAGGGAAGCAATGGAAGCCTGTCCACGCGTACGGGCTCAATCCTAGCATCGACGCAGTGAACATCCTTCCGCAATACGCCCGCAGGCGTGCAGTAGCAGCTGCAGCAGCAGCCTCTGCAGCTGCCACCGCGGTCACTCAGAGTGGAGCCTTAGACTCCGACGCAACGAAGGGCTCTGAGTCCGTTCAAGGTGATAGGGATTAATCAACCTTGCTCTGCTTCTGACTAGGTTTTATGTACATACAGGGTCAAGATTGTAATCACCATTTGACATAGAAACACCTGTGCCTCTCATCACTCCTTACACACCTCGGATGTAAAGATCACCCATCATGACATCTTGCATATACAGGGGCAGCATGCCAAATCCACTCTCACTCACGACTGTCCACTGGCAGTAGCGTCGATCGCTCAAGGCCTGGAACTCGGCGAGGGTTGTGAGGAACTCCGAGCCGACAGCCTTGGACTTTACATAATGTAAAGGAGGCGCCTTGGAGTGAATCACTTCCACAGTCGATAACGGATTGATGCTTTGGACTGTTGATTGGAGTACCTTCCTTACCACTGGAAGAATTCTTTGGTCGTCTGTCGCGACGAATACCCTCAGTAGAGGCGTTGCTAGGGTCATTGTCCGATTAAATGAGAGAACAGCAAACCTTGCCATGTCCTCCACCTGCGCATCTGACAGACGCGTTGGATCAACATAACAATCATCGTCTTGACGGGCTCTTGCAGAGTTTGGATTGGTTCTCCATCGCTGACCTCCGGTGCGTATCTGCATACATAACGTGTCAGCAGGAGACTCTGGCTTAGAGAGCGGGCGGCGTTTAAAGATTTCGATAATGCTTGCTGTCAGTTCCTCACTCGGCATACGGAAGACAGACCGGATAAGGGTTGCCTTGAGTCGCCAACCGTAGTCCCATTGATTACAGTTGTAGTATACACTGGAACCTCTGGTACGAGTGGAGACTGGGGCTGCCATCGAATGCAATTGAACCAGTCCTGCATGAACGGGTGTCTTGGTAACGTCTGTATACCCTGAAGCTTCTGTTAGCTGTGATTCCTCTTCCAGCCTGCTGAGTAGCGCAGGGATTGCCAGGGCCCCCAAGTCCATTTGATAAGAGAGCTCTCCGATTAATCGGCAGACAGGAAGAGCATTCCCGGCTGGAGATATGCTTTGTTGACTCAGGAAACGCTGAAATCTAGTCAAAAAATCAGGAACCTTGGCACTCTGACTCAATCGAAGACTTGGCTCTCGATTCCCTAGCCGGGTTCTTGGGGACCGCTTCGTACTTTCAACGCTACGAGAACCTGGCCGCTGCATCGCAAACGCTTCCATCGCCTTTTCTGCGAGTTCGTGGAGACTCAGCTTATCAAGCACATGAAAAGGGTCAGTTGAGTGGGATGCCCGCTGACGAGCTCCTATTACTTGGTCCAAACCCATGCGGACAATAGCCTCAGCGGTTTCGATCTTGGCGTAAGGGAGAGAGAAGGCCCAATCCGGATTACCCATGATGACGATAGTGTGAATAGCTTTGTTTTCGGCCACGCCTAATGCGCGTTCTGCTGATCTCCAATCATTCCCGTCGAAGAGTTTGAGTATCACAAGCTCATTGTTGTGATGAGTGGCCGAGCGGGCGAGTTGCTGTCTTACATGACTCCAGAACGTCGTACGCATCTTGTCGGGCATTCTCCACCACTGACCATTATCTGCATTGCTGTATCCATCGAGGAAAGCGCGCGAGAAGTCACCTTGGTCACGCCCCTCGGGCCACTCTACGAAGAACAGCCGCTCAGTAATCAGCGCCAAAAGGTAGGCCGAGGCCATACCACGGAGCTGATCACCGAGTCCTCCAGCCGCTGTGTCGCGCGAAAAAGTGTAGACAACCTTCTTCACGTCTTCTAAAGCCCTTCGATCAATGCCACTATACCTGAAGAGGTAGTTCCGCTCAAACCACCTGAGGAAGGAAGGGCTCAGATTTGGCATTGCATCACCTCTCTCGAACGCTTTGGCATCCCATTTATCAGAGAATGGGTCTTCCGACAAATGCCGGAGCCCGTGCAGCGAATAGTCTGTCGATTTCGAGTCTGATTGAGCTTTAGGACCCCATGTCGACTGCGAAAGTCCCGAATACAGCCATAGGAACACGAGCACCAAACTGAGGATAACGACCGGAAACCATAGATTTACCCATCGCCGCAAAGGGGTTGGAGTTATGTGGCGAGCGGACGTTGGACCTGGGCTGTTGGATGGTTTGCTGACGTGGCTCTTGGGCGCATCGGACCCGCTGTCCCCTGCAAACCCAGTGAGTGGAGTGGCCAGACTGAGACCGTCCTCGGGCTCGGTTTCCGTGTTGTCTCTTAGAGAGTGCGGTGGTGATTGGTGTGGGCTCAACATGGTGCACTGGCCTTCCCTAAGGGCTGTGTTCGCTACTGTATCGTTGCATCATGAACGCAACCACCCCGTCTCGAGATCTTGAAATGTCAGCCTTCTGGAAATGATTGTGAATTCGAAACAGTTCAGGATGAATTTGAAGTAGCCTATGAATCGATGAGGAGCCTGGAAATGATTTGGGTCTCAATGCAGATACACATCGCTACAAGCTTCTTCTGTATTGCTACGATCTATCACCACTGACGTTTGGGGTGGGTGATATCGTGAGTTGAAATCTAGTGAAATGAATGCGCATGACTACACATACTAATTACTGCGCATGAAGGCATGCACCAGGGCGAACGTACAAACGCGCTGGGTGAGGCAGCACGCCGAAAGGCCTCTGCGTCACAACAGGTGATGCGTCTCAGCGCTGGAACAGGGAAATAAAAGCGATGAAAGAATACACACGAAAGAAGAGTTGGAGTATAAATAGGTGGTAGATCGCTGTTCGGTTGGATGCTACGCCTCAGTCAATCTTCAGCGTTCGGGCTGCTTTGTGGAAACAACCTAGGCATAGGCAAGCGAGAGCAAAGGTTGGGGCAACTTATAATAACAGTACCAGTTCAATGTAAAGCCTCCATACCGCTGATCTTGTGATGTACGAGAAGTCGCTATCTCGAATTCCATTGCAGTTACGCGTATGGCCCGCGATCACTGTCATTTAGCTGTCGATGGTGTGGTAACCACAGACGCTGCAGCTGCCTTCGATTCAGCTTCAGCTCGGGCAGCGTTAAATGCTGCAGATCCTGCGCGAGTGGCTGCTGAGGCAGTATACAAACTCAACAGCTGGTCTAGACGCTTGTCCAGAACAGCAGCGTTCGAGAAGTTTGGACCTCGTAACAGAACAGCGCTAGCGGGACTTGGGGTAGTCTCATCCAAGGTTTCAGGCTCTTCAAACAGGGTCCTCTCGACCTTACGCTCTGGGTCGTCCAAGTTATTCCCGGAATCGAAGTGCTGACGGGTTTCGTAGTAGTGAGCTGCCAGCGCGCTGTTGAGGCTAGAGAATGGGCTGGCAGGCCCTAGATTGCGGGTAAAATCTGAGCCACTCGGGGACAATGACAGCTCCGCTACATTCTCAGCATCCGTCTTGGCGTAGCGCGCAATAGGTTCGAGCGCGGGTTGAGGGATCAAGGGCTCATCCTCCTGCAATGGGTGTGGCGGCACGAGACGGGATTCAAGTCGAGTGCCGCATTCGTTAGTAACAGCGACCACGAGTGGGCTGCTCTCTTCGGGAGGTACCTCACCCACCTTCGGCTTCCTTGCCGTGGGATATGAACATGCGGGACCTGCTACTGGACAAGCAAGCGATGCACATGGTGCTCGAATCCCCATAACTCGGTGGCTTGCACAACCGAATCGGCCCGACGCACACCTGGAGAGCTTCAAGAGGGTGTCTGTACCCTCGCCTTCGTCCTCGTCACTGCAGCATCCCAGCGCTTGCATGGCTGCGATTGATGAGGATGATGAAGGAACTCGGATGATCCGCTGCGGTCGAGCTGCCTGGTCTGGGTGCGTTCTAGCATCCTCTCTAGTGGTACCAGATACGGCAAATTGTGCGGGGACTGCGAAACTAGGTTCATGCAAGTCACCCAAGAGCTCTGGACAAGTGACCCTTCCCGCAGCCAAGTGGTGCGCGATAGCAGAGAGCTCTGCAACGATGTCGTCTGTCAGTATGCTGTCGTGCTTGTAGCTAGGGTGGAATTCAACAAAGCGTCGCATCCAAGATGCTCCTGTCATTAAGACACCGAGTGCTCGAAGCTCGATCAGCCCCAGATAGCGGTCTACAAGTGACCTTGTTGCGGGGTCACACTTGATGATGTCCAGATATGATCGGACAATTGGCAGCAGCCCCGGGTACCCGGTGGATGGCTTGCCCACAAAGATTTCCGCCATCGTCATTGCCTCATAGTAATCATCGTTCGTCGTGGTGATAGTTGCTGGGCCTTCGACACTGTCGCATGGATCCGTGCTGGAGGCAACCTCACTGGAAGAGAAGGTCCAACTCTCCGAGTCCAAATCGGGGACAGCGTTGGTCGGGGTTTCTGAAACAGACTGGGCGAATGAATATATACCCGGCCCAGTGCGTTTGCGCAAACCTGAGCGGATGTACTTACGGAAGTAGAACTTTTGAGTGTTCACAGCGTCGCGAGCGTGCGCAGCCACAAAGTTTTCCTCAACCTTGGAGAGGGGAATGTAGAAGTTAAGGTTGAAGAACGAAATTGCACGTGTCAGAAGAGCAATGAACACTGTAAAAGCAGCATTCTCAAAGTCAGTCATCTGAACTTCCATCGTTCGGAACTCTACTCGCCATCCAATATCGGAATTCACTGGAGGAGGCTTGAAGCGAACCGAACGCCAGTTCGTTGACTGTACACTCTCAAAATGTTCTGTAGTTTGTGTGTCGTCGACGTTAATCTTACCCTCAAACATCACAAGTGGATCACGGACAAAGAGAGAGGCAATATGCTTTGCGAGCAATTCATCGATACCAGCCTCTCGAAGCTGGCGATAAGTTGGCGCGTCGTACTTGAATTCGATGTCGTTGTATCGGTCATGGTAGAGGATAGGGCGAGATCCAACCTTTGAGCCCGGTCCAGTCTTGACTGCTTCATTTGAAGTAAACGTCTCAATATCTTGCCCAAGATAGCAGTCGATGCTTGAGTAGCGGGATTTGCGAAGCAAGCCATGTGGAGCCACGGATGGGGTTCCGACTGTTGGATGCTGTTGAATGCCGACGTCAACATTCGCCTCATTAGCTTCATCGTTGTAAATATCCTCTTCGTCCGTTTTGGACTCCAAAGAGTCCCCTGCCTCACTCGATTCACCGTCCTCCTCTTCGATACCTCGCTCATTTAGTGTCCGATCATCCACACTCATCGAGATAACATTCCAACGGACATCGGTGTCAGCAATTCGGCCTCGGAAGAAGGGAGTGTTTGCGGTCAAGGCAAGCATGATGGGAGCAACTACAGCTAACTGGTCATAGAGATGGCGTGCCTCCTCGATCGATCGAGTCTGGAATGTGACCTGAAGGCAGCAGCAACCCATTCCAAAGCCCATCGCATCCATGTGGATTTCTCGCTCGGTGGCGGGCATGAGAGACTGGGCATCAGCATTGGGAGATCCAAGATGTTTCGAAACTTTGTCCTGAATCTTCAGCAGTTCGATGGGAGTTGAGTTGATTGTACCATCTGGGGAGACACGGATTCGAGCACACGTCTTGCACGCTAGGTCACAGTCGTTAGTGGCCTCGCTGCAGGCGCGAACGAATGCCCGCAGGGAATTTGGGTCATCACTATCTTTCGCAATTTCAATTGGAGCGCATACCGTGCGAGCGGTTGTCCACGCCGTTTTGGTGCCAGCTTCTGAGGCAGCAAGCGGATTCTCCACAGTAGTCTGTGCGCATTGAGCGCATGGAGAGCCTTTTGAATTGGCTCTGAAGACAGATTCGACGCGGACAGGAGACGTAGCAAGCGCCTCATCATCACTCTCGACAAGTGGGTCAGGGGCAAGGATCGCCTGCCCTGCCGATCCAGCAGTCTTGAGAGTGTTCGTGTCAATGAACAAAGGGACCTTGATGTTTACACGGGCTCCACGTCGTCGCCTGATGTTTCCACTCAAAGAAGCGAAACGAGGGTGCGGGGACATGACTCCATCGGGAACATAGGCCGACTTCAAGATGGGCCCGCGAGGAGGCAATGGTGGAGAAGTAAAGTCTGCTACGCCCATCTGGGGGAAGTTCGTAAGAGTAACAAACACCTCACCTGGTCGCAGCACACTTTCAATCAGTGCACGGCGCAAGCGCATGTTGGCCTCGACGAGTCGCAAGTCCGAAGTGTATCCACCATACGGTGCGGCAGGAGTAGCCTCGACCATGAAGCAGCCGTATTCCGGATGGAATGTCGCATTCCACTTGACCTTTGGATCCAACTCGCGAACCTTGGCCTCGGCAGCCTCGAGGTCTTGCAGAATCTCTTGAGCACGCAGAGAGAGGCGGACTTTCGACGCATTGGGATCCTTCACCAAGACAATGCCCTCGATCTCGTCACCCCAAAGAAACTTGTCCTGCCGTCGGTCCTTGGCCTTCTTCCACACGTTGATGAACTGAATGATGCCATGCCGCTTGACATGTTTCTTGTACTTCTGCATCGCCCGCCATTTCAGGGGCTTCCCAACAATCAAGAGCCCCATCTCGCCTGGAGGGAGTTGCTACAAACGAGACGTAGGATATGATATGATACGTTAGCGTGGTATGTTCATTGATTCATTTGGAAAGTTTCAACTTGATATAAAGTCCGCAGTACTGACTTGAAGTGCCACCCAGACTCGAGCCACGGTCTGTTAGCTGGCCAAGGCCCCTGTGTTCCATCACAAGCCTCGGATAGTTAGGACATGTGGGGGGTTCAGGCGATTGGGCACCACAGCCTAACTCGATCGCGCTCATACACTCGGCACAAACTCTCCCCAAATCGGAGATACGAGGAGTGAATATCCGGTGCTTCACAAGTCCATCTCGCCAAATGGTTCTTGTGTCAGATCGGTGGGCTAAGACCGATCAACGCCTTCCAGATGCAGGATATACGATGATGCCACGTCGCCCTTCACACATTCTGAGGGTCGTTAACGACCGCGTCGCCTTGCCCCGCCCCGGTTCAAGTGGTGAGTATCCACGCTCTCATCGCACCTGCGCGTGGTGCATAACGAGTCGATTTGCGGGAGATACACTCATTGCAGAGGCTATTGACCCTGCGTAGACGCTCTACCCATCTATCACGCACACACTGCGAGCGATGCTTCTCCTCTACATCTACCACATCGCCAATTCCACTCGGCGATAGTCTAGAAAATCCGCGCTGGGATAAGCAGTGTCCGAAACCTAGAATGGTGTAAACACCTCATGGTGGCAGCGCCAACAGATAGATACTGGGCCCAAGCTCGCGATTATCGTTTTTCCGATATTTTGGAGCGGGGTGGGCACCCACAGCAGATATACTCTCTGCGGGTAAATTTTGAGCCTTTCTCCTCATTGAGAATGTATTGATTCTGGAGGAGGCAGCGTGCACGGTGAGACTGAAATGTTCAGAAGACTCTTGCGCACGACGAGTATACTCCAACGCGCGGTACCACAGGTGCCCGCAGGCCTAACACCGCTTGCAAAACTTACACAAACCCACAGTCCGAGGACTTCGTCTGGTGATCTCCTGGTAGGCGATCTGAATGCAGGTCTGCGTAGGCTTCGCCGCCCAGTCACAATGCTTAGCGCACTCGGCTTGATTGTGCGAGCTGACTCTCCTGCTGCGAACCCCGCAACAGTGCAGACTGCGGTCACAGAGGCAGTTCAGAAGTCCGCTGAGGTGACCTCCCTGGGTTCGAGCGTGCCAGCAACGGCAGCGGAGGCAGTTCATGACGTGGCTGCGCAGGCAGGTGCTGATGCAACAACTCAGGCAACAACTGGGACCATCGCTGATGCAGCCACTCAGGCAGCAGCGAATGCTGCTGGTGTCGCAGGAAGAGGCGAAGGCGGAATGGTCTCGGCTTTCGTAGAGAAGGTTGTCGAGTTACGCAAGGAGCTCGTCCAAGAGGCCATCATGAAGAATCCAGAGATGAAGGACAAACTTATGCGTGCGGAGGAGTTGAGCGATCTGTCCACAGATCCAATCACGGGCGTGTTCATGCGACTGATCAACACTGCTCGCAGCCTATTCATTCCAGACGCTCCAGCAGCTTCGGCCGCTTCGACTGCAGCAGAGGCTGCGGCTAACGATGCCGCCGCGATGGTAACCGCCGTCACATCTCAAGATGTGTCTGCAATGGCTGGTTTCGCTGCGAATCACAGCTGGGCACTGGGCATCGTGCTGACGACTGCATTGGTGAAGCTCACCCTGAGCTACTTGTCGACGACCCAGTTCCGTCACTATGCAGCGATTCGAGCCCATTCGCTGCGCCATGCTGTGCAGATCCGCCTCGCCAGCATTGCGGCTGCGGTTGGTCCAACCGCAGGACGTGATTCCAAACAAATTGCGGAGCTCCGTAACGCAGTCAGACTCCAGTTGGCAATGGCCAATCCTGATTCCCAGGACCCCCTCAAGGTTCCAATTCAGAAGCCTGGCTCGCTGAAAGGTGTGCGTGTCATTGGTCACTCTCTATTCTGGAGCTTTGCCGGTTTCCCCTTCCTCTTTCTGCTGAATGCAGTCTACAATCTCCCACAGCATCCTGGTGTCAAAGCTGAAATGGCAGCGGAGACCTTCTTTCACCTGGATTCGCTACTCTCTACAGATCCTACGTATGTCCTCCCAGCGGTACTCGCTGCGACCTGGCTCTGGAATCTGCGCACAGACATCCAGGAACGTAAGGATTACGGGTTTGTTATTCCCAAGAAGACATTCCTCGTCGCGAGCGCGAGTTCCGTAGGTTTGCCAATTCTTTTCCACATGTCCGGCTTTACTGCCGCGATGTACCTCATGCTGATCTCGCATAATATCTTTGCCTACATGCTTACACAGTTCCTTCGAAACCCATCCGTCCAAAAGGTTCTTAATATTGAAGATGTGCGACCTGCCATGAAGGAGTGGGAGTTGCTCTTCCGACCTCCTGGACTGAATGATCCTGCAGCAATCGAGGCTGCCAAGGTTTTGACCGACGCACGCTTGCAGGTCAAGCCAACAGCGCCCGTAGCGAACGCTTCGCCAAAGAGGGCGGCCACGCAGCAGCCTCCACATTCTGCCAAGCCTGTGTTCAAGTCTACTTCCAAGCCCTCAGCACAACAGGGACCGGCAACGGCATCCACAACCTTAAGTGATCAAGCCTCAACGCAAATCACAGAAGACACCACAACATCCATCGTTGGGGATGATGCACCATCCAAGTTTGCCGCAGAGTCTGCGCAGCAGAAGCTCCAGCAGCGCCTGTACCAGGAGCAACTCAAGAAGCAGATTGAGGAGCAGGAGCGTCAGTTCCGACTGTTGCAGGCCCAGAACATCCAAAAAGTGGCAGACCGAACAGCCAGGCGCGAGAGCGCCAAGGAGCAACAAAATAACCAATAAGATCTTATCATTGTGTATGCATCTTCAATGCAATGAATGCTGTACAACTTGTACCAATTCAACTCCAAATCATTAGTCAGTCACAAGGATATACTAGCCGTATAACAATACACACTTTGACGATTGGTCACTTTGATGATGAATATGCGTTCGATAATGAGTAAATATCTCATGTGGGTGGTGCACCGCATTCTTTGTGTTCGTTTCGCGTTCCGTGTTCTGCGTTCCGTGCCTCAGGTGCGCTTCGAGAACATTTCCGGAACAGTTCCAATTCTCACGACAATTTCGTGCCATGAGTCGGATTTTCAGTAAGAATCATCTCGAAAGTCTCTCATGAGTCAGTGCATGCAGCGAGTGGGGACACGAGTGCTGCGTGTGGATCTATTCAGCATTATCTAGATCCAATTATGTCACTTCACAAACATATATTGGTTCTATCCATGACCTATTCTGTATCTAGTTACGTGCGTCTTTTTACTGCATGTCAGAGGAAGTCGAAGAACTGAAAGCTAATCTCGAGCGTCTCCGACTCGAAAACGAACGCCTACGCCAGTCACTATCACATGCCAGCCTTTTTGCACCCACTCCAACCGGTTCTGAGCGCGCCTATCTACTGGCCACTGAGTGTCTTGTCGAAAGCAAGTCCAACCTTCCATCCCCAATTGCTGCTGGACCTCCTGAGCCACCAATCCTCAGCATTGTCGTGATGGGTGCTTCTGGTGATCTCGCTCAGAAGAAGACCTATCCTGCACTCTTCTCTCTGTGGCGCCAGGGCCTCATTCCACGTAATACCGTAATCATGGGCTTTGCCAGGACTGATCTGAAGCCTGAAGACTTTCACAAAAAGATCTCACAGAAGTTCGACATGTCACGTGCCACCGAGGAGCAAAAGAGGGAGTTTTTGACAAGATGTTTCTATTTTCGCGGCAGCTACGACAACGATGACGACTACGCTGGGCTTCGACAAGATTTGTTAGCACGTGAAGCGGATGCTCGCTCCCTCCCTGCTGAGTTCGACAAGGATGCTACTGCACAAGTGCGACGTCCTTCAACCTCTGCAGGTGTTGCAACTGAGCCTACGGCTTCAGTTGCCCCAAAGTCTCCAGGAGCACCCGGTGGACTAGCATCCTCGTGCGCAGACAGCTGCGAAACTAAGCCTGGAGCGCAGCCTGTTCATCGAGTGTTCTATATGGCCATCCCTCCTAGTGTTTTCTTGGACGTTGCTAAGGGCGTCGACGCTTTCTTACGACCTACCTGCGGCTGGACGAGAGTCATTATCGAGAAACCTTTCGGCAAGGACTACGAAAGTGCACGTGAGCTAGCCACGAATATGTCTAAGTACTTCACCGAGGATGAAATGTTCCGAATCGACCACTATTTGGGCAAAGAAATGGTTCAGAACCTCATGATCTTGCGTTTCGCCAATAGGGTTTTCGAGCCATTGTGGAATCACAACCATATCGAAACCGTAACAATCACATTCAAGGAGGACTTTGGCATTCAGGGTCGTGGATCATATTTCGACGAATATGGAATCATCCGTGATGTCATGCAGAACCATCTCTTGCAAATTCTCGCGCTGCTGGGTATGGAGCCGCCTGTAACACTATCAGCTGAAGACGTGCGAGATGAAAAGGTCAAATTCTTGAGAGCCTTGGCTCCTATCTCGCTTGATGAGGTTGTTGTGGGACAGTACGGGGTTGATCCTTCAGGAAAAGAGCCAGCCTACTTAGACGACCCCACCGTTGCCAAGGATTCCAAGACGCCGACTTTCGCGATGGCCGTGCTTCACGCATTCAACAGTCGTTGGCACGGCACGCGATTTATTCTGAAGTGCGGTAAAGGTCTCAATGAACGGAAGGCCGAGGTCCGCATTCAGTTCAAGACTCCCCATAACAATCTTTTCAAAGATCTGTTGCCGAATGAGCTTGTTCTTAGAGTACAGCCAAATGATGCGATCTACCTGAAGATGATAACAAAGGAACCAGGGTTGATTGGAGGTTTGAGAGGAACCGAACTGGACTTCACTGTTGCCTCGCGATTCCCTCAAGAAGCCAAGGAGCAGGCATATGATGCATATGAACGGCTCATTTGGGATGTTACCCGTGACGACCATAACCTATTTGTTAGGTCAGATGAGCTGCTCGAGTCATGGCGGATTTTCACTCCAGTTCTCCATGAGCTAGACGAGAAGCAAATCAAACCGATTCAATACGACTTCGGTTCTCGAGGTCCTGCAGAGGCAGATGCGCTCGCTCAGCGTGTGGGTTTTGTGGCGGCCCCCGGTACGTATTCGTGGCAGCCCCCCGTTCACGACAAGTAGAGACTCCGATGTGATGTAGGTCACAACGCAACCAATAAGAAGTGTTCTGTACATTGTATTTTTAACTTGCTGATATATGTGATTGTGCAATACATACAGTACATAGTGGAATTCAAACAAGGCTCCGCGAGTTCATTCACTGCACTTTAAGTCACTATCAGATTCATCAGGAACGAAGAGCGGCTTAACAATCGGTGTTCCTTCGTATGGCTCCTGTGTTGTTCGTTGCGAATTCGGGTTTGGGTTTCTGGAAAGGATTCGTTCGGCAGGGAGTTGCGGCTCGGGAGATTGACGATGGGAGGGCAGAAGCGACTGAGATTGGGTTATTGATCGTCCTCTCGTGCGACCTTGCAAAACTGGGGAGTGTAGTCCGAAATGCGAAGTGCCTTGAAAAGGAATATGCGATGTGGTTCCAGGTGAGGCGCCGTATGGCGTACGAGATCCTGTAATTGCGCTCAAGGTGGCAAAGGTTGGGGAAGCTCCTGCAGGGAAGGTGGGAGTAAACCCACCGACCTGCAGTGAAGATGATGTTGGTCGTGGGATTGCTGCTCCATCAGATGAGGGTTGGTTAAAAGACTCGTTTGCTGCATTACTGTTCAAAGCACCTGGTCTTTGACCAGCAGAGTGCGGGGTTGACTGAGCCAAGGGGCTTCCAGCTGCTGTCACGGTGCTCGCTTCAAACGGGGGATGTTGGACGCCGAGAGGGATATTTGCGAGTGGAGGCGGATGTGCCAACAGTGCAGGCGACTCCTCGTATGAGGCAGAGTTCGGGACAGTGCCGGCTAGCTGTTGGAGCTGGGGTGTATATGGGGTTGGCCGAGGCGAGGCTAACCGTGGTAGGGTCGCAGGACGCTTGCATTCATCTAAGACGCGCTCAATTCTCAGCATATTGCGAATCTGAGAGATGTAGGGCCAGGTCGCCTGAGAGCCACCACGAATATAGCCCTCCATATCACTTTCCGTCGGGTTTGACAGCACCTTGAATTGGTACCAGAATCCAATCTGCGGGAGAATAGTGATATGGCCAGAATACTTCTGAGTAGCTGCGGCGAGGTGGGAAATGTCTTGCCCATAGATCCGTGGAATAGCACCCACTGAAACAAGGCGATTGAGTAGGTGTGCGATGGAGTCGGATAAGAGGGCCTCAACTCCCGTAAGGAAAGGGAAGTCTTTCGCTGCGAATGGGGATCGGTTTCCAAGGAAAGGTCTGACGTGAGGATTGACTTGTGAGACAATAACCTTCGTGACATGGAACAGTTCGGCAACACGAGAGAGAGGGATGTCATGATGAAGGGTGCCGTCACACCACTCTGTTCCCTGTGGCTGGAATGGTACAATCTCATTCCTAAAGTCCTTGGCGTACAGTGTTTGAGGCTGCATTAGGCCGGGAAGAGCACACGAACAACAAACCGCAGACCAAATGAGCACGCGTGGCGCTGTGATGTAGTTGAGCGTTAACCCTCGCCCCTTGCGCTGTCCCATTTCTCCCGATAGTCCCGAGCTCGCGACAGTGATGTTGAGAATGCGGCCTGTCAGACGGTGCGCTTCTTCAAATGTAATATCACCGTAGTATGCCTTGGTCGTGCTCGCGAACAGCTTATGGTCCATCAGCACACGTTTACGGAAGAAAGTGCTGGCTTGACTTTGAAGAGTTGGAAGCCATCGGTGTCCATAGCGATTCACGATATTTGCGGTGAGGAAGTCAGGGCGCTTTAGCTCCGCATCCGTACGGGTACAAACGAGGGCCGCAACGATGGAACCACCCGATGTACCTGTAATCACAGTAGGCATACAGTCGGCCTCGAGAAGCGCCTTGACAACGCCGATGTGGTACATCGCCAGGGCACCTCCACCAGACAAGCACAGTGCCGTACGGCCAAATGCCCTTTGGCATGTCTTGAAAAACTGATACTGGCTGTGAGGTTGAAGCATAGGGAACTGGTTATGCGCCAAGTATCGGAGCGAGCTACATACAAGATCGTAGAACTCCTCCACCAAGTGCTTCGTTCCGACTCGGGAGTGCACATAAAGCGAGGAGTCTTCGATTCCACAAACATCACGCATAATAACTCCTTGTAAGACAAACAAGAGCGCCATCGGGTCGTCTTGTTCCCGTGCGCGTTTGATTTTCTCAATATGTGCTTGTAGAGTAACATAGTCGTAATCGCGACTGGGAATTGTACGTCTCCATTCGTCTTCTCCTTCCAAGATATCGAGGATTGATGCAGCCCGGGTCCATTCTCCGTAAGTTTCAGCAAGCTGGAGAGCGCGATGGGCTTCAAGCCTCATCAGCTGTCGAGCTGCAGGAGAAGAAGGCAGTGCCAACGAAGGATCGTCGCTATTAGGCAATCTCTTCTGCAAGGGCTGTACACTTTGTTGTACTGGCTGTGGCGGCTGTCGTAGCAATTTGTAGATTTCACATTGCTCAAGTTGCTCGGGTGGCGAAGACAAGCTTAATGAACGCGCGAGGGTGTTGGCAGTTGGTAGCTCTTCCCTCGATTGGGATTGAGATAGGGCCAATTCGGGTGGGTGTGCTCGTGTGACAGAAGGACTTGATGGCGATTGTGCAATCTGAGGTGACATTGGATGGTGATCCAAGTCATGCCGAAGGATGTCAGTCGATTTGGCTGTCTCACGAGCCCATTTGAATTGGCGTTCCAAGAGACCGGATATGACCTCCGGGCTCGTCGCGGCGTAGACATAAACAAATATCTTTGTACCCAGATTCGACAAGCGCGTGAGGAGAAACCTCAGGCAGCGAACAAAAATAAAGCAGCCCAGCAGAATCACAACCCTTGCGGCCGTGATTGAAATGTACAGCCCACCTCCAGTACCAAGAGTGATCCAGGAGAAAAGCCAGACAATCCACTGCAGGAAGAAAGCAGTCTCACGTATGACAATGCGCACCGGACGGAGTGGGGCATGGAGATAAGGAAAGAATGCAACCAGGCGGCTAACTGCGGCAAAGGTGATGCGTAGAGCATTCTCAAACACCCAACTTGCGACTTTGGCAAGGAGGATGATGACGATGCCTAGGAGCTTCACCGCTATGTTGAGACCCCATACCACGCTCTGAGACGCAAATCTCCTGGCAGGTAGGGTATAGCGGTCTAATCTGCCCATTTATCTCGCCTACGCTCGAGGCTTGTTCGAGTTGCACAAGCTCGTACCGAATGGATCTGTCGGTGTTTTGAGGCTGTCGGTCTCCGAAACTTGTTCAGGGTTGGAAAAGTGGCAGGATCCTCTGAGCGCCGAGTTGAAACGGGAACTCAACTAAGAGGATTGCACGGCACACGCTACGAAACTTGTTTGCAATAGTGGTAGATGTCCAGACCTCCTGGCCACCCTGCTTGTGCGATGAGATGCTACCTTCCGGACCTGAGTTGATTCAGAGGGGAAAGACGTGCTGTTCGAGTGGATGTCGCAGGGTGTAGGGATCCGAACCTGGAGGATGCGATGTGAACCAGACTCACCAATCCAGTCAAATCGACTCTAACTTGAGACACCCTACACACCGCCCTTATTCAAGATCCAAATCAATGTTCCAAAGCTGGTCTTTGCACCCGAGCCAAAACAGGGTGGATGGAATCTCGTCCTCCTACAAGACACATCCGGCAGTCGCGCAAAGCACAACCAAAGGCAACTTGGACTCGCTGCAACAGACTGTATCAGCAGTTCTGGCTACTTAACAAGCCTCGAGATCTCATGTATTCTGTATGACAGTCGAGAGCTCTGGAGAGTGAACCGGCTTCTGATTCGAGTTTGCCCATATTGTGCCTTAGATACAAGCTCAAACCGAACAATTAGCCGTTAGCAGTTTGTAAGTGAACTGCAAGCTCATTTGCGCGGGCCAAATCCCCGCTCATCCGTCTAGGCAGTTGAGATGCACCGTCTCAAACACTGGCTCACGAACCTGGTCAGAAAAGGTAGGTGGGTGCGAATTTTTTCGAGGCCGTATGCGCGGAACTGCGCTCTATTTCCGGGCCAGGACGGTTAGGAAAGAGGCAGGAAATGGACGAAAACCGCGTGTGTTTGGAGTAAATACTGAGTGGTAGTGTGACGGCACTTTTATGATAATTTGTGCATCAAGACCTCTACCATAGCATGCGTTGAATGCAATACGTGCTCTGGAGATATACATGTCCTATCGGAGGGAATTCCCGCGATTCGTGCTCTTTCGAGTCCATCACCCGCCTGCACACTTCAGTTTTGGCGCTGTCTCGTAGGATCCGAGTCGCTGCGCTGCGCCAGACAGCCCTTGTTAGGTTTGTAGGCACGGTATGCACCTGGAAATCTAGACTCCGGTGCCCGCCGCTACCTTCGCCAAGGCCCAGAGGCGCTGCGCGTTGAGGTTTGAAATATCCTCGCAAGTCCTTCGATACAAGGGTGCGTGGGCAGTGTGCGGTGTGGAGCGTGGTATCACCCGAAGCATGGGATGAAATTGCACTCGACACCGCGCTTAGCGCACCGGTGCCGGATGCTACATCATGGCACCATATCGAGTTTGCGCACATTTTCCATCGTCTCGGCAAGGGCTTGGAACCCAATTCCAAACGGTAGATGCTGCATGCAATGGTGCAGGTGCAAATACCAGTGAAAAATGTGACGATGGATCACACAGCCACATTAGCCTACCATAAGCTTCGCCATACTTAGCGCCGGCGCCCTCTGGGGCGGCCAATGAGCTCCTCGAGCTTGCGCCAGCTCACTTCAGGCCGTGGCACAAAATTGGATTAGCTCGGTTTGAGGCCGTTCCGTGGCCCACTCTGTTAGAGATGCAGGCAATACTGAGGTGGCCGCAGGTATCATTGACTTGGTGTGTTCGTTTCGTTGCGGTGTGGGGGATTGTGTGTGTCAGTCTTTGTCAGACATTTGGTCCAAATCTCGTCCTTGCAGTACCTGGCGATTGAGGACTGCGGTGTGTTATGTGGGTTTGTGAGTCCCTGCCTATGCTCACGAGGGAAATCGTTTAGAGGCATGCCACACAACTGGTTTCTAACTAATCTTGTCTACAACCCCTTTGTACTTCGTGCCCCTCAGAGGTCTAGTCAGCCTCTTCTTCCTTTCTCTGGACTACTTCGTGACGCTGCCAACAAGCTTGAACATATCTCACTCGTTGACATATGTCTTTAGCATTGGGCTCGTCGGATGTTGCCGCCATACGACCGGGAACTAGCCCGATCGCATCCACAATAGGCGTTGGCACGAGCAGCTCGAGTGCAGGACCTGTCTTTGGTAGTAGCAAAGCAGCTGCCGATATCGATGCTACCGTTACCAATTCTCAATCGGGTGCTAGTGCTACTTCAACACCAGCAACGACATCAGCATCAGCATTTCCAGCGACCGGTCTCCCTACCTTAGGCACTGCTCTTGACGACCCTTTGATGTCGCTCCATTCTCCAACGCGTTCCGGAGTACCTGAGGTGTCAGGAACTTCTTCGTTCTTGCTACCTGGTCCCTTGCATCGGTCTGCCACGGATGCGTTCGACTTGGCAGCCTCTTTGGGCGCTGCCCCCACAGCAGCCCCAGGCTTGTCAGCTACCACGGGCGCGTCTACAGGACTCACCTCCACGCTTTCGCTCTCGACCCCAAGCCATCCGAATACCACCGTTGGAGAGGGTTTGGATGTGCTAAACTCCTCCAGCAATATGTTTACCTTTGGTACGGATCCTTTTTCGCCCAGCACATCAACCACCAACGGCGAGCTAGGTCAGGCACACCCCACCAGACAACATCTGGGTAGTCTCTCATTCGATACATGGAGTGGAGCGGGCATCGGACTCGGATCAGGCCATGCTACTGCCCTGGGCCTGCAGCTTTCTTCTTCCGGCGTGCCTCCTGCACAGGCTGCGCTAAGTAGCGTGAATGGCGCACCAGGTACTACACCTGAGTCTACATCTATCCCGTCATCCAAGGCAGGAATGGAGGATACTGGTGCTGTACAAAACCAGCTTTCGGCGCTCTCAATTCGCCCTTCACTTGGGTCCGAACCCTTCAGCTCCAGCGGCCTTGCTGATGCCACTTCTCCACTTTTTGCAAATGCGCACCAAGGTCTCAACGTCGGCGTCGATCCTCTTAAGTCACTTTCATCCCCCGACCAGGCTCCCATGCGCGCACCATGGGCGCCGGTTGGTTCCCTATTAGATACGCTTTCGCGCCGATCCGGTGCCGAAGGCTCTGCAGACCCCACACCATGGCAAGGCTTGGACACTTCCGGCGGTATTCCGGAGTCGCACTCACGCTTGCTGAGTGACCCTGTCCTGGGTAACTACGGCATTGCTCTAGCAGAGGCAGGCCAACAGACAGATCAGCTTACACCCGCTCAGTCGCAGCAGCAGAAGTCAAGCCAGCAGCAGCAAGCACCTCGAGCCGGTACCTCAGAAATCACTGCATTAAGCACCCACACCTTACCAATGACGAAGGACCAAAATCAGGCGCAAATGCTGAATCGAAACAAATCGGGCATGAGCTACTACTCAAATCCGCCCTCGCCTACTCCCTCGCCTTCGCCGTCGCCGACATCTGGTGGTGTCGGAGTGCGTCCGCCTTCGGCCTCGCAAGGAAGATCCAACTATCTTGGCGTTCCCCAGGGTGGTTCGCTTATACAGCCTCCAGTGTTTGGTGCACAATCGAACAACCCGTTGAGCGTGCCATTGCGCAACCACTCGCCGAATCAGTCGCCTGTCACTGGTGATTTGGCAATACCACTTGCCAATGGTTTAAGACGACAAGCAGGTGGTCCTGTTCCTGCTGGTGGTTCGCTAAGTGTCAACCCAGCCGCTCCAGGCACAGGCGTTGCCCCAAGTGGTAAGTCGCCTCAAGCGACGGTAACATCACAATCTTTATCTCCTGCATCTGGTGCGACAGCAGTGACAGGCCAATCAGCTTCACAGCACAATTCGCCGAGCAAGACCGGCGCTAACTCTGCCTCGAGCAATGGAGCCATGCCCCAGCTCTCGCCTACCGTGCTGCAACCTCATGTTTTGAGTGTACCAATGGGTCGTCATCTTGCTCCACCATCGATTACCAATCCGCACACTCGATCAGGTACACCCGCCCTTGGCTCGCAGCCCGTGAATGGTCTTCGTAATATGCTTGGCGCGAAAGCCGGTACACCAGGGAACGACAACTCCTATGGTTATCTCACTCGCAGCTCTAGCGTCGCCTCTGAGAACGACTCCAGTCTGCTCTCACTTTCTGCAGGAGTAGAGGATATCGCGCTCATGGGTATTGCGAATCATCCGTTGAGTCCAAGTCCTAGTACTCCGAGCCTGGGTGATCTCAATGTCCTGTCCAAGCCGTTAGGCATGGACTATGGCATCCTGTCCGATTCTTCCGCGTCGATGAACGGCGCTGGAGGTCCCAATATTGGTTCGGGCTACTTTGGTTCGGGCCTTGGTTTCCGCACTAACCACGGCCTTGGATTAGGGGAACGTGGACATCAGATGGGCGATCGCCTGAACAATTTACGGGCCTCACACTCGCTTTCAGGAGCTGAGTTCGCACACTGGGGTTCAGGTAACCCAGGTATGACTCAATTCCATTCTGGCGTACCGGGGCGAGGGTTGCCTGAGCAGGCTGTTTCTCCGACCGCAGCAGGTGGAAACGGAGGACTGGGCAGCACTGGTAATGTCGCGCAGATCTCCCCCTTAGCTCCAGCACAATTTTTGAACTTCCTTGCCTACTCTGAGAAATGGCGCCACAATCAGCAGGGTCAAGCAGGTCAACAGCACCCAAGCATGTGGGACCCACAGGTACCCCATGGCCACTTTTCGAACTTCACTGAGAGCTCTGGTGGTGCATCGGCTCACGCGTCTCCACAATCATCGCCTGTACCTCCGGTTATGGATGAGATCGCCCTAATGCGTAGCCTCCCATTTGTTGAGGCATTACGTCACGGAGTCCTAGCACGTCTCGTTTTGGATCAGCTCGGCTCTCGGTATGTGCAAGCGCAGTTGGAGACCACATCTTCGACCTTGAAGGCGTTGGCGCTTCAACTAGATGACGTAAAGGACTCTGGCACCGAGGAATCTGCTGACGCCAAGGCAGAAAAGGAAAGGGCTGAGTTGGAGAAGCTCCGCGAGCTCGTGGAGACCATTCCAAATAGCATGACTATTACCCCCGGGAGCGCTTCGGTCATCGAACCCAGTGCAATTACCACCGTAGATGAGGCTGCAGAGCTGGTCGACGCGGTCGCCGCTGCACTCACAAGCTCTCCGGCACTTTTGATCACATTGTGCCGCGATACATTCGGTAACTACGTCATGCAGAAGCTCCTTGATGCCTTCCCAGGCTTTGCTCGTCGTCGAGCCTTCCTCAATATCCTCAGTGCTCATGTGCTTGCTCTTGCGGGCGACCTCTTTGGTTGCCGAGTTGCACAGAGCTTGATTGCATGCCTTGCAAACGATGTGGAAGATCTCCGCATTCTTGCAACTCACGAACCACCGAGCAAAGCTCAAATTCGTGAGCTGCTCAGTCAGTACCGTGACCAAATGCAACAACAGCAACAGCAGCAACAGCAGCAACAGCAGCAGCAACAACAACAGCAGCAACAACAACAGGCGCAGGCCTCACAGAAGCAGCATGTGAAGTCCGATGAGAAAACCGATTATGTGCCGGAGGAAAAAGAAAACGCATATGAGTCTTCCCCGGCAGAGGTGTGGTTTCGCGCAGCACAGCGTCAGTTCCTGCTTGGACAGCTGTATCGTCTACTACCCGACGAGGTCAGCACATCACCAGAAAGTGATGCAGGCACCAAAGACGATTTGGAGGGTGTTATTGGCGAGACTATGAAGTTGGTTCGTGCATTGTACGCGCAGGCTCAGCATCACGAGCGGCGCATCACACAGACGATTTCTGCTGATGTGCTCCGTTTGAGCACCGACCAGCATGGCAATCATGTTGTCCAAAAGTGCATTGAGAGACTCCCAGGCTTCTTGGCAAACCCAACCGCTCAATTAACACAGATGCTCGAGAGTTCCGCAGCTGTCCTGTCAAGTAATGCTTACGGTTGCCGTGTCGTTCAGAGATTGCTTGAGCAGAATCTGCCTGGCTCCCGACTCAGCGCAGAAATGCGAGCGAACCTCGTTGCCCAGATCTCCCGGCACTTCAACGAGCTTTGCCACAGCATGTTCGGTAACTATGTGGTACAGCATATTCTTGAGAAGGGCTCGCACGAGGAGCGACACGCACTTGCATCGTTAGCATTGGGTCAAATCGCCGCTCTTTCCATGCACAAGTGTGCCTCGAACGTGGTTGAAAAAGTCATTTGCTCTGGGTTCGGGGATATCATCGCGGCAATCGCAGACGAGATCTTGGGCCCTGAGGCTTCACGCAAGCCGACCACAAATCCGGCTGAGGATACGCCAATCACAGTCCCCGCTGCTATTCCATTGTATGGTATGGTGCGAGACCGCTATGCGAACTACGTAGTCCAGCGCCTAGTTCAGTGCCTAGAAGAAGGCGAAACGAAACAGAAACTGCTCAATTGCATCCGACGGCTTGGACCTCACCTTCGCAATTCGGAATATGCAAAGCACATCCTATCTCGTGTCGACCGCTATTACAAGCAACAAAGTGGTGGTACCATTACAACTGGTGGTGCGCAAGCGGTGTCTGGATCTGGCCAGCAGCAGCAGTATGGAGGTCATGGCGCGCTTCAAACCATACATTCGGGTAACCCCAATGGACCTCAGGGTCCTCATTCACGCTCCTCTAACATTCAGCAAGGTGTGAGCGGAACAGGCTCTCAACTTCAGCACGGTCAAGGGTTGCATCACTCACGCGGCATTCCAAACTCCATGCATCAACGAGGCCATGGAATGGCGCCAGGCCAATGCCAGATCCAACCACATCCGCATCAGAACCAAAATCAGCATCAGAATCAAGGTCAGAGCATGAGCCCCCATCCTGGACGCACTCAGCACCGATACCATCCCAATGGTCATTCACGACCTATTCCGATGGCCGGAGGCACCTATGGCCCAGGCCTTGGTGGAGCTGCTTCAATGCAGTCAAATGGCACTAAGACACCCGGAAGGCAATACGCGCAACAACTTCAGGCGCAACAACAACAACAGCGCTAATGCGATATGGGGGAGATGATGGGTGAAGGAGCTAGCTCAACGTTCCCGGTTTCGTTATGCATTGGCCCCATCGTGCCTTTCTGACCTCTGCACGTCTATTCATGACAGCTTCGGTTCATGTTTATTTATCATGCCACCGTTGCTCCTATGTGCTGATTCAAACAGCAAGCCATCGCGCATCACTCGAGCATTTTCTGCGGGGAAAACGCTCCTGATGACCGCGAATGCGTTCGAAGAGAGCTTGGGCTTGCCATTAACTCGAGTCAGCAAGTGTGAATCCATGTATATATCTATGTGCGTAATCAAGTCTTGATGTATGTAGCTAACTTTTGTATTTTTATTTGATTCGACTCCCATTTGTTTGTTTCCTATCATGACCCGTTATCACCGCTCTCCTTGTTAGCGAAAAGCGTATGTTCGTATTCAAGTCTCTCAAGCGAGGCCCGATGAGCGTGATTTATCGAGCAAGCGCAGGACTGTATTCCAGTGTGCTAATTAACACCTGGGCAATACTAGATTGGAACAAACAGGCAGCTGTCCTTCTGGCAACTGTCGTTGGGTCTTCTTCAAAATCTCCTCCCCTCGGTTCAGCACTCCACACATTCGCAAGACATGGGAGTCCAACCAGGACTATATGTATAAATCTCCTTTCTAACGCTAGTCCTGTTCATGGTCTGTCTGTCTCTTGTGTGAGGGAGGGCGTAAACCTTTGTAAGTATACCCCATCCCCCCTTTTTTCTATCATCCCTTTGTACGGTTTCTTGTAACGTAAGCCCCTGTATCGTGACATGTAACAATGTATCAATGTTATCAACAGAGTTCTCCAGCCCTTTTTAACAGCCGCTTTTGTTTCATTTCGTGCATTCAGTCTCACGAGGTCAGCCCTTGAGGTGATGTCTTGCCCGATAGTCACAGTGCTAAACGAGCAGCTGTATTTACTTGTTATTTAACCTGATCATAGCTCTAGCATGCCTGTGACAATTATCTAGTCGAGCACTAGCCGCATCACAATTACGCATTGGATAGCACCATGTCTGTAGTTGTACGGATGCAACCAAAAGTGTGTGTACATAACGCAATTTCTTCAATCTCTTCATGTAAAGCCATAAAACTTGTACATATGACCTGTTTGACCCAGATATTTTCAGCTTTAAGGGTCCACATGAGACATGTATTGTGGTGCTCTGTCGTTGGATGCTATCGCCTGTCGGTCACTCCCCAGCCTCTATGTCTGGCAGAACAAATCTCAACTGAGCGAGAGTGACACAGGTTTCGAAACAGGGGGTGCTGAAATATATTTTGGAATCTTGCATGTAACAAGAAGGAAAGACTTCATTTTGCGGGTGTAGGCGCAGCCAAACGACATGCAGTGTGCATAGATGCATATGAAATGTACAAGTTTACCCGATAAGCGTGTTGGTGACTTCGTCACACCTCGATTACCCACTAGTTTACGCACTGTTCCAACCCCGGCTGAATATCTAGGAAGACCAACATGTCTGCGGCACCCTTGAAGACAGGTACGTTGTGCGTTCGAGGCATTGTACTTGTATGAAGTTGCACTTTTACTTGGTTAAAACCTTTTGCACCGCTCATTTGACTGACATGCAACTTGCTTTCATACGCTTTTAGGCTACATGGAGAAGCTGGGTGGCTTCATCGCCAACTGGCAGCGCCGCTACTTCGTGCTGGACGGTCACGTCCTTGCCTACTTCGGTACGTCTCCCCACGTGTATTGCCTGTAGGCCTATGGACTCTCATATATGCCCCGGTTTTTAGTGCGCCAGCCTTTAACGCTGACTCGAAAGTGCATACGAGTATCCCGCCGTTTCACACTTGCCAAGCTGACCCGGACACTCGCTAAGCCTGGGAGTATGCGCCATGTGAACCAACAACTCACCATCAACCTTGGCATTTCACTCATCCCGTCGTGTATAGAAAATGAGGCAGCCTACAACAGCAAAGCCAAGCCAAAGGGCGTCATTCCCGTTCCAGGTGCCAAGCTTGTGCTAATTCCTGCGAGCCAACACAAGCGTGAGCACGCGTTTGGTATTACGCCTCCGGGCCAGAAGCGCACCTACGTTTGCGTTGCCGAGAACAACGTTTCTATGCGATCCTGGATCGCTGCTCTCAAGGCTGATGGTGCTGAATACGATGGCACTGCAGATGATGAGGTTGCTCAGCCTCAGCCCGTGAGTGTTTTCTCTCAGAAGGAGGGTTTCCTCATCAAGTGCGGTGGTCGTTTCAAGACGTGGCTGCCGCGGTACTTCATTCTTGAGAGTGATGCGCTCCACTACTACCGCAACAACGACCTCGAGTCCACTAACACTCCTATCGGCTCGATCCCATTGGAAGGCGCAGTCGTTGCTTTGGAGCCTGCTCATCCTGCTCAGCCAGGCAAGACTTGCTTCTCGGTCTATTGCAAGGCAAATGACCGCAAGTACTTGATGGTCACAGCCGACATTGACAACGCGAAGGCATGGGTTCAGGCCATCCAGGAGAACATCAACAACGTTGCTGCAGGCGTCAAGAAGGAACAAGCCGAACCCAATTCACAACCCATTGCAACTCCAGTCCCTGCTCCCTCATCATTGAACCCTACGTCATCTGGAGCGGCTGCAACAGCTGCAGCTGTCTCTGTTTCCGCAGCAAACGCCGCTGCTGCGGCTGCGGCTGCGGCTGCTGCTGCTGCAAACGCCAGCGAGAAGGAACCCTTCGATGAAAGCTTCTTCGAGAACGTATGGCCCAACCTCGGTGCTGAGGATGTGCGAACACTGAGCAATGGTGTAACTATGGGCTGGATGCTTCGATGGGACGACCGTGATCGTGACGAGGACCACTCACGATGGTGGAAGCGACGTTGGGTTGTCCTCGCCCGCGCAACTCGCACAATGCGATGCTGGCTTCGTAAGGAGGATGCACATCCGAAGTCAGGTGTTAAGCCCTTAAAAACTTTCTTGCTCCAAGGGGCGCAGATTAAGGCAGAGCCTACCCTTCAGTGCTCGCGTTGTGTCTCTCCTTCTAACCCCTACGGTGGTAATGTTGTCATCTCCGTCGCTGTGATGAAGAGCAGCAAGGCCAAGCTAGGCAAGCCTATGTACTGGGCGGCTCCCAATCCTGCGGCTTGCGAACTCTGGTTTGAGGCTTTGAACGCTTGCGCCGCCAACGCACCCCAGCAAGAGGAGTCCGAGGACGAGAATGAGAGTGACAAGAAGCAGGACAAGGAGGCTACTCCCGAGGGTGCTGAGGCCAAGACTGTCGAGGGTGAAGCAGCTAGCCCTGAGGTTACCGCCTCCCCGGATTCCAGCAACCGCCTCGCTGATATGTCACCCGAGGTTGCTGCGCGAGTTGCAGAGCGATTGAAGACAATTGCACAGACTCGAGATGCTGAGGAGGCAGAAGCTGCTGAGAAAACCCGTAAGGATGATGCAGTTAAAAGCTTAATGAAGGACTGGGTTGCCGCATGCAACAACGATCTCGGTCTTCTCCTTGACACCTTGCATGATATTATGCCCGCTGCACCTCGTACTGAGGCACTGAAGCTTGAGACCGCCGATCCTGCAGATGTGAAGAAGGCATATCATGCAGCCATCAAGTTTGTCCACCCTGACAAGCTTGAGAATCCAACCGTTGGTGAGAAGCTACTTGCAGCTGCTGTGTTCGAAGTCCTTACCGCAGCGTTCAACGCATATAAGGAGGCCAAGGGTATCTAATCATCCTAAGGTTCATTGATGGGTCACCACGTTCAGGGAGGGAGTGCCAGAGCACCCGTGTGCACTTTTTCTTAAGTGCTTGCCCACACGAGCCAACGTGCTTGTTGAATCAATGCCACACTAGTCCTTGTTGACACACACTAATGTACATTCCCCATCACGCAACATCCTAGGTGCTTTTTTCACTCCATTGTCGCAACCACGCTTTGTTCTTTCCTCAAAAAACACACTTCTTTCCGCATCTTCGTCTTCGAGTCAGTATCATTATCAGTTAAGGGACGAAAATGTTAGAATGTTGAACTCGGAACAATCCTTTAGTAAACTCTTTATTTTATCAGTTGACTTGTGTGAACAGCAAAGTAATTCGCTACATGCTCCCACAAAGAAGAGTAACAAGCAGGTGCGCTGAGACCTACTGACAAGCAATGAGAGCGAAACAAAAAACTATCGATACAATCCGTCAAAAAGGAGAGGCGTGAGAACACGCTCAATCATTCAGACACTTGTCGCAGTACCGCAAAGAATACATCTCACGAACCGAGTGTGGATGCTACTCCTTCGTGCGAGATGCAAGAATGATGAGAACTTGTGAGTAGTGGGTAGTATACAAGAAGATAGGCAATGTAGATGGGGCTCGGCAGCGAGAAAAGTTGACTGATCGACGAACTAACTAACTAAACAACTGCCAAAGTGTAGATGACGCGTCCACGAAGGATGAATGCACGAGGTGAATACACATTTAGAAGGGACGAACGAATGAGCAAGCCAGAATTGGATGGCATTATCTCCAAACCGCCTTCGGATTGGGGCTCGTTCCGTAAATACCGCCTGCAGCGGCAGCCGTTGCCGATGGGGGTCGTTGCCTAGACACAGCGTGACTGATGGAGGAGCTCGGCCGTGCGGCGTGATTCGTATGGGATCCATCTGTTGAGGCGGCAGCGGCTGCTGCAGCAGCGGTTCCCGCATATGCTGCATACCTGGATACCGAGCTTGTACTTGACACACGCGCGCGACGGGCAGCAGTGGCCGATGCAGCCCGTGCAGCAGCTGTTTGAGAGGATCGTGTCGATGCATTTGAGGAGGTTGTGCTCCCAGCTGCGGTTGTGCTGCTTCCGGCTGCACTGGCACCTGCAGCATCATGTGTGGTGGACGCAGCGGCTGCAGCTGATGAATGCGATCGCAGCACTGCGACACGTTGTCGGAGTTCCTGCTTTCGTGTGACAATGCGCTTGTACAAGGTCTTGCGGTATTCTGAAATCGAGAATCGGCTGTTATCATCCATTGCGATGTGGACGGGCTGTTTCAACGAAGGCTCGTTAGCAGGATCGTGAAACTCTGCAAGCCATGGGTGCTCTAGGACCTGTACAGCGGTGAGTCGCTCGTCGGGATTGAAGCGCAGCAGGTTCTTGAGCAGATCGAGTGCATCTGGATCTGCGTCGGGAAAAAGGGACTCGAGCGGCTTCTGCTTCTTGATAACAACCTTATCGATCATGGTTTTAGCGTATTTGCTCTTGATCGAGGCGATGTCCTCTTCCGTGGGTTTCCCTGTGACTTCAATGATTCGCTCCAGTTGGTTTAGTGTGGATTCTCCTGGGAACAAAGGCTTACCCGAAAGCAGCTCTGCAAGAATGCATCCTAGCGACCACATGTCCACGCCCTTGGTATACCTCGGCGAGCTAAGCAAGATCTCAGGCGCACGGTACCATCGTGTCGCCACGTAGTCAGTCAGTACAGCTTCGCGCTTTCCATCGTCAATGTCCTTGAGTGAGCGTGCCAAACCCAGGTCACAGATTTTCGCCCGACAGTCACTATTCAGCAAGATGTTGCTGGGCTTCATGTCACGGTGGAGTAGCTCACCCGAGTGCATGTACTTGAGCGCTTTTGCGCATTGATAGATGATGTACTTTTTGTGAATGTCTTCCAGAATGCCTGCTCGGATCACTGCATGCAGGTTGATCTCCATATACTCAAACACCAGGTAGATATCCCGGTCATTGTCGGCCTTCAGCACGTTCAAAAGCCGGATGATATGGTCGTGGTGTGCAGCGTTCAGCTCCTGCAGGAACATGATCTCACGGAAGGTACGTTGCGCATCGGTGGCGTTTTGAAAGGCATCGAAGATCTTCTTCAGCGCGACGACCTTGAGGTGTTGGGGAAGAGGGGATTTATCAAAGCGCTGGTGAGACGAATGTACGTTGAATGAGTCAAAGTGAGACACGAGCACGACGCTCCCGTGCTTCAAACACTTGAGGTAACGTGGGGCGCTAGCCAAAATTGCCAGATGACAAATGGCAGATGCTGCTAACATTATTCGGGTGTTAGAATCACACTTCCATAACTATCTACCCAAGAGCACAATGCGTTACCGTACCTTCTGCGTGGACCGGTCGACAGCCTTCCAGACAATACCGTATGCACCCTTGCCGACCTTGGGGCCAAGCTCGTATTTACGGAGCACGTGTGCATCGACCTCTTCGCTCATGTTTAGCTGGCTCTGCGTGAAGAGAAGCTGGTACTGCGAGGGTGGATGAGGTCTAAATGTGTGTTATAAAGCATTTCATGCGTATATTATGTGAGCTTGGTATGTCTGGATGTGTCCGATGGGATAGACATAGGTTAGCACACTTCAGGTTTCTTTACCTGACCAGTGTTTGAGGATGATTTTGCTTGGTTTACACATCAATGTAACTTGATACAAATATACCATTTAAAATGCCCTAGTGTCTTCTATCACATGCTACAATTTATATACAGACAACCCACACCCATCCCGCCATATCCAACTTGTGTCATTTGAATTTTGACCCTGGAATTTCAATCTGTCCAAGCCGGTCTGGCTGGGATTTGAATTTGGAGGCGCGGGGCGGGACTGGGACGCGGGCTTGCGTGAGGCGGACACACGCGGGATTGTACATATAACACGGGGGTGGCTTTATGATACTATACCATCATAATGGGAGGGAACCAGCTGTCAAGTCGGGAAGAAGTGCATATATTTCCCCTTCTCCCCTTGCATCTTTCGTTTCTCACAGGATGCGCTGAACACCTGCGTTCACTGAGCGCCCACTTCATTTCATTTATCCTCGCGGAGCATGAACGTGTCGTGGGCCCGCCGCGATGCCGGTTCCTTGACTCGAATGCTAATGCCGACTCATCTCTGCCTCGACAAGTAATACATATTCTCCACGCAGTGAGTCGCCGCTCACCAGCATCCGGTGGTCGCTGTTGTTTGAGACATAGCCACGAACAGAGCTGGGACTATACCCGTTCATGGCTACTCCCGCGACTATGCTGCTTCGTGTAAACACTGCTGAGTGTGCCAGCGTTCAACTCCACAAGCACTGCAGCCCTGGGACTGTGTGCACACTCGACCGGGCGTCGTGATTTGACGAAGCTGAGAGCCTCATGACAGGGTCATGAGACCCAAGGTGTGGCCTTCCATCAGCTTAGAGACCACCCTTCTTGCCCTTGAACCAGTAGCCTGTGTCAGCCTGCTTGTACATGACGCAGCCAACGAAGAAAGCTGCAGTGAAGACCCAGGAGCCAACAACGTTACGGATGGCGCGGCTCTGGTAGGGAAGCTTGTTCATGAGGGCGTGCTAGATGGGGGTATTGAAGCGTAGGATACATAGCAATGAGTCAATTGGAATGCGAAACGAACGTATGTGGTCGCTTACAGCAACGTGACAAACACACAAGTGCACTCGACACACCGTTGTCAGCAATTCGTGTGAGGTGGGAGACTGGATTATATCTCGGCACGGAGGCGGTATGACGCCTCTGGATTGTGCTTGAAACGTACACCAGTGGTGAAGCCGCGGGGATTGGGGATCGCGAAGACGATACCCTTGCTGTTCTGGCCAGGAAGGAGGGGCTTAGCGCCGATCAGGTTGTGAATTCGGTTGAGTTCCGCCTGTGCAGCTGAGTTGTTGCTCATGTTCAGAGGGGTTTCTAGAGGGAAAACTCGGTTCATTCGATGTGCATATGAGTTGGCTATCTAATTCTTGTATCGCTTCCGCAATTCATCACCTGTGATGCCGTATTCGCCGCAATAAATCATTCCCATTCAAGTCAATCACATGCTTCTCTGAGGGGGTATTCCAGCACCCCCTAACTGAGAACCCTACCTTTTGTTTGCGTGCGGACAGAAGTCGGGCGGCCTAGCCCGCACGTTGGAATTCCTGGACCTCCAGGAAGGAGTGCGCCCAACCCGCCGGCGACAGCACCTGGCGCCCAGGTTTTTCGCGCCATTCCTGAGTGAGTGTAGGGAGTGGATCTTCGCCTCGTGTTTGAGACGGGCGCGAGTGCAATGCCAGATCTGACACTAGCTTTGAGTGGATCGGTACTAGAATTATTAAGTTGAACCAAGATCATCCTCGATTTTTATCAAATCACCACTCAAACACGTCGCGAAATGTTTCTCCCCCCTCTGAAACTAGCACACCATCTAGGATCACGTACGGCTCCTGCCCGTTCGCGAGGTCCAGCGCACTTGCAAGACACAGCACCGAACGACTAAGGGCTAGGCGCCAAGTCGGACGAGTTCATCACGTGCAGCGACCCGCAGTGTAGTGTAGTGGCGTGCCTCAATCGGCAGTTCGAGCGGGTAGACGTTAGGCAGTGAGCAAGTGAGAGTACAGCTTAAGAGTACGCGGCCTGACGCACACGACGACTTCGAGCACCTAAAATATGGAGGCCATGTTTGCGGAGGAGCTCTTCCCCCCGCTTGAATCGACTGCGACAGGCACTGGATGCAGCGGCGCGTTTGACGCCACTGGAATGACTGTCGTGACAGGGAAGTCTATGGATCAGCCTGGGGTTGACGAACCTGGCGACCAAAGCACTGGCAACAGTATGAACGATGGCAGCGCCGATGATCGTGCCGACAGTGATGATGAAGATGATGCCTGGTTGTTTGCATCTAGTGTAACCGAGTCTAAGGAGGTGTTGATGCAGGACGAGAGCACAATCGAGGACGACAAGGCGCCCACGCTGACCAGCGCGGATATAATTAACAGTGTAATCCAGAATACGCTCGCATCGTCCGAACTCGCCTTGGGGGATGATGGAGATGATCCGTTCGCCGCCAGCGCACCATCAACTGGTAATGTCACTCCAGCCGCTGCGATCAAGGGAGCTGAGACAACGACAAACACGACTGTGGGCTCTAGCGCCAAGAGTACAGTGAACTCATTCGCAGACATTGCCTCTGAACGAGTCCAGCGGGCTGCAGAGCCAACTTCCACTGATGTCAACCAGATGCTTCACCGAGAGCACTCTGTGGAATCCAAGAGCAAAAAGCAGCATCGTCTCAGTGATGAGCAAAGTAAATCACGTGCAAGGTCGGCCACGGCAGACGAAGACTACGAAGATGAACTCTCGAGTCGGAAGGTATCTGCACGTGAGACTGAGAGAAAGATCCTTGAGGAGAGACGGAAGCTTCGCAGTGAAACCCAACGACTTCTACGTGAGGCACCTCTTCCCATCGTCAACAAGCCGATCCTTGTAGACGAGTCACATGACACAGCAAATCCTCATCTTTCGCTCCTCTCCGGCGTTTTCGACAAGCTCCGTGCAGTTGAGAAGGAACTCACAGGAGGGGCCAAGAAGCCGAGTGCTATGTCGGCGAAGGAAACTGAGCTTGCGGTTGGTCTTCAGGCACTACGCAAAAACATTGAGGCCAAGCGACAACAAGAGCTTGCAGCTGCAGAGGCAAAGCGATCTCGCATCGTTCATAAGGGCGTGGAAATCGCAACGAAATTACACGAAGGCCGAGTCGCAGTGACGGAGCGCGTAGTCGATGACAAGGAGCTTGTATTTGATATCGAGGAGGAAGACGACGATGAAGATGAAGACCAAGACCAAGACGCTGAGGAGGCCGAGGATGAAGCGGAGACAGGCCCCTCTGAGGAGTATACGCTCGTCGATATCCTCGCAGCAGAGGAAGGAATCGCCGTTGAAGGCAACGCTGTCGTTGAAATCAGCCCACGAGCGGAAGACGATGAAGAGGAGGAGGAGGATGACGTGGATGAAGAGGTAGATGAGGAGGAAGCTCAGATGGAACTGGACGATGAAGAGGAAGAGGAAGAAGTAATTGATGATGACGACAACGGAGAGATTGAGGCCGAGGAAGAGGAGGAGGAAGACGTCGAAGAGAGCTTTATTGCTGCCGACGATGATGACGAAGAAGAGGAAGAAAACGCCAAAGTCCAAAATTCCGCTGCAGCAGCTATTGGAGGAGAAGGTACAAAATCAAGCCCGTCCGACAACACTAGCGGCAGTTCAGTATTCAGTCGCATGATGGCAGCCGCAGCAGGCAAGAAGAAGTCAAGCACGATCACAGACTTCCCTGTAATTGGTACGCTGCCAACATCCGGTCCAAGTGCCTCCACACAAGGAGCCTCGGCCCCCAGTGTCACTGACGCAGGTAGGGCTCACTCTCCATCTCCAAGCCCAACTTTCCAAGCAACTCAGCTCCTCTCCCAAGCAGAGGATGATAAGTCTCAGCCTGATTCACAGCAGGATGAGGTTGATCCTGCTACCCAGCCCAATGGCGGTCGGTTCATTGATATGGAAGCAGACGAATCTGATGGTGAAGGCGATGATGAAGACGTCGACGAATCCATATTGACTCCAGAGCAATTGCGACGACGACAGCAGCGCAAGCACCGAGCCGTGACAGAAGATGACGAGGAGGAGAATGATGACGACGCAGCCGCAGCGGCTGAACTCAAGGATTTTGTATGTGACGAGAGTGAGAGTAGCGAAGAGGCTTCGGACGATGCTGATAATGGACAGCTTCGTGAAGAAACCCTCGCTAAGGAAGATGACGAACTTGAGATGCTGAAAGAGCGATTCGTTGCTCCACATTCGCGTGATCGCCCACCCATCACGCGTGGCACGTCGAAAATAGGAGCTTCTGAGAGCAGTGTGAGCCCAGCGGCGACTTTTTCATCATTTGTTGATCCTGAGACCTCAAGCGCTGTCCGTGCGATGGAAAGAGCAAGGGGAGAGCGCCTGGCTGGCTGGCAACGCAAGTTGCTGGCCCTGGATGAGGCTAGTCGACTCGGTTCACACCATACCCAGAGCTCCAACGGCGGCCGCTACTATGATGAAGACGAAGAGACAGCTGAGGTGGAGCAAGCTCGAAAGAAACGTATGAAGGAAAAGCACTCTCGCAGGAAACACAGTGGCGATAGCAGCGACTCAGGCCTGGACAGCGATTTTGATGTAGAGGAAGTCGATAAAGTCGATGATGAAGACATCGACATCGTAAACTTCACAGGTTGTCCAGACCCACTCGAGGATCCAGATGGGCATGCTGACTATATGAGGCGCGTGAAGAAGAAGCAAGCTCGCTTGCGAAAGCAAGAACTTGCTCTTCACATGAAGCTCGGACTTACCCGGTCAAACCAATCGTCAGGCAGTTTCTCTAGCTTTTCAGGCTCTCAGCTTCCAGCAACTTTGACCCGCGCACCGTCCTTTGGCCTGCAGCTTAGCACATCACCCGCCTCTTCATTCTCAAGCTCGAACCGTCGTCCCTCATCAGTCACCCCTGGCGGCAGTCTTGGCGGCGGCTCCAAGAGCGCCGAATCGGTTACACCTACGAGTGGAGGTTTTGTAGATTTCACTAGTGTTCCGGACTTAGATGCCACTTTGCCTTCTCACTTCACTACGAGCTCGTCTTTGACCACTGTGACTCAGACTACCACGACCAAGGTTGCGATTACTCGAATCCGAAGGGTCAACTCGTTCACTAAGATCGACAATCTCTCTGGTGACAATACGCATGGCCGTCGAGACTCAATAGCCGCATTAGAGCGTGCCCCATCACTTGCTTCTAACCCATTCGTAACGTCGGCATCTAGTCACGCGGAGAATACCAGTGGCGGTGCAAAACCAGAGGCTTCATTCGATCTCGTACTTGGAAACTCGGACAGCGCAGTAGCAACCATTGCTCGTGCACCAAACACCGTCGCACTTGCTTCCACGAAGCATTCAACACTTCAGCGCCTACGCTCTCATGTGCTCGAAGACTTGAGTTCCATGGCAAACTCAGTCCTTGGAGGTCTGAGCAGTGGGCCGGCTACAAGCCCAACCGGAGGCACGACATCTGGTACCACCACTGCTCCCGCACCAGATGCTGGCGCCCCTTTGAACATCTCGAGCAAACTCAAGCGCACAGTTGTGCTAACGCGCGATCTTACCCGAGACGCCAGCAAATTGGGCTCGACTGATGCTTTGGGTTCGATTACAGGTCCAGTAAGCTTTGATTCATTTGGTGATCTGCTCGCACCGGGCAAGCGCAACGAGATGGCCAGCCCTCACAGCAATTCCGTCTCACAAACTCAAAAACGTCGTAAGAGCGCGGCAGCACAAGACGACCAAACCGCGACGCAGAAGCAATCTGGCATTAAGGTGCTCGATGCGCTCAAGAAGGGTATGCAGAGGTAGCACTCAGAGCAGTTCTACTGAATCGATTTCTGATTAAACTAATGAACCAGTGGACTTTACTGTTACTATACATAAAGAATCAGGGCGTTAGCGGAGCGCTTGCCTGTTGACTAGTCTAACATGGTCTGCTTCAGTCAAAAAATGCTCACTGCTGCTTACCCCTGGATCCTTGGGAGAGGACTTGAGCACCGACGCTTGACAATGGTGTACCTTTCTGGCCCGGAGTTGCCAGGCGAGGTGAACCTGCTTGCGGATTCGGTGAAACCGAATCAGAGTTCGACATTGGTCGAGGGGTGGCCGAGCTGTAGTAACCGACTGTTGGAGCCCAACCAGGGGGTGCTTTGCCCGACTTAATGAGATCAATGAGCGAGGGTGATCCGTTGAGCGAAGTTCCTCGCGCTGAGAGCGACCCTTGGTTATGTTTTACGACTTTTGCCGTCGTCGGGGGTGCAGATCCAACTGAGAACAACTGAGGGGTGGATGCATGATGATGTTGTGCTGCCAAGCTCGTGTTGACGGCATTTACGGCGAGAATGGCTCCAGATTGCGCTTGACGCTCATTCGGCGTGAGTCTCACAGAGGATGCACTTGAGTGTAACTGCGCGCCGGATGCACTTGAATTGAGAATGTCAGCATTGCCCAGCAAATTGAATGAACTTACATTGCTGGGGAAGCTAGGCCGTAGTTGATGGCTCTGTTGCTCCTGGCTCTTCGGTGCTCGGGTTGGATTCGACTTCGCGTTGGCACCCCCAACTACTCCTTCATCCTGACTTGCAGGGTGATTGATGCCAGCTGTTGCATTTGCGGCAGCCTCGGCAGCAGCCGTATCTACATCGCCATCTATAAACCTCTGAAGCATCTCCGATGGCTTGACGTCACTTGGTACGGTAAGGAGTGAGGTATGCAGCTCCTTAAGCGCTTCATCCCACAGGCTCAGCTCTTGCAGCTTCTGAGCATCAGCCGGCTTACCTGATGCAGCTAGCGCAATCTGGGTTGTAGTAACCTCATTTTCTGACAAGAGGACGCTAGAATCAGCACCGCCAGCACCAGCAACGACGCCATCGATTGCGTCGCCCCCTTGCAGCTCCGCCTTCTTGCGATTCATTATGGCGACTCGCAACTGATATTCAAGCGATGCGGCTACAGTTTCAGCTCGCAACGAGCGACGTTGAAGCCGCTTTAGTTCGGCTTGTAGCTGCTTGCGTTGCAAAATGAGTTCCTTGACCTTGCCGACATAGGCGTTCTCTCGGTCCTTGAGCTCCTCGTCTGAAAGGGCGATTGCGTTCAGTTGCTGGCGCAGGCGAACAATTTCTGAGATCCTCTCCGCATTCAAAGCCGAAACACGCTGCAACTCCGACCTTAACCGTGATACGAGCTCCTTAATGAAAATCATATTTTGTGCATCAGTGGAGGAATTGTCTTGCTTTGCCTGATTGGCAAGCTTTTCGAGGCCTTCCTCAAGCGCAGCAGCGGCGCTACCGCGTGGAGTTTGTGGCTGAGGTTGAGCCCTATTTGCCGACCCATAGCTCCACAGGTTTGCGCTCGATGAAGAAGGTACCAGTTTGCATGCAAGCGCCAGATTCGTCCTCTTGCCGAGCTCCTTTTGCAAAATCGTTTCGAAATTGCGGTTCCATAGTTGGAATTGACGCTCTGCTACGCTATTCTCTTTGAGCGTTTGTTTTTGCTTTTGTTTTGCTTCGTGGGCTTTTTGCGCCAGCTCCGCAACCTGTTTCTCCATGCCTGCAACTCGATGCTTGTACAGTTCGCACCTGGATTCCAGCTGATGTTTTTCACGTTGTAGAGTTTGGATAAGAGCTACCCAATCTCTGCTCTCAGATTGATGTCGCGCGAGCTGAGCTCGAAGACCGGCAATTTCCTCTTCATGGCGGGCCTGCTTCGCTCGCTCCAAGAACATCGCATCAGCCAGTCGACGCTCCAGGTCTCGAATACGCTCCTGAGCAGCTGCCAGCTTCTCTTCTGTGCGCCGAAGGTTGAGCTTGGTCTCGTTTGAGTCAAGCACGCTATCCTCGTACTCGGTCTGGAGTCTGTCCAGGTTCGTTTTCAGTTTGTCTCGAATCGTTTCTGCTGTTGCAAGTTGAGATTTTAGAGATGCTGCGGACTCGTACACATTCCTTTCTTTGTTATACGCGGCCAAGATCTTGTGCTGCGATGCCAGGAATGCGCTCGATACCTCGTCAAGTTGTTTCTGCTTGTCTTTAAGCTTTGCCTTAAGTGAAGCGATCTCAGCCTCTGCCGCTGTCGCTACAGCAGCCTTTTCGGCTTCTGCACGACGCTGCGCTTCAAGCGACTCGTGTAAGTGCTTGTTAGCACGGTACGATGCACGCTCCAGTTCGTCTTCGAGGGCCTTCACCTCTCGCTGGATTTGGTTGTAGCTGTTGCTTGTTTGTTTGAACTCTACCTCAAGGGCTTCATTCTCCCGTTTCGTCTGCTTCAACTCCTCCTCAAGCTGCACAAGCCGAACGTTCACGAAGTGGCGATCATTCTCGGCGGCGATAAGACTCTGACGAGCCTCCTTCAGCTCTCTTTCGAAATCACTTCTCATCTTCTCTTCTGCCTTGGCTGCACTCACGACTTGCTTGTTCAACTCCGCAGTAGTGTCCTGCAGTTGCGTCTTTGTGCTTTCAAGCTCAGCCTGGAAGGCAGCGCATCGGCGCTTCTGGTGTTCGAGGTTCTCAAGCAGACCTCGTTCAGCCTTCTCCTTCGACTCCAAAAGCGCATGCGCAGCGTCGAGTTGTGCTTGTAGCAGCTGATTGTCCTTGAGCAAGGCATCACGTTCTTCAGTGACGGTCTTAGCCTGGCCATGAAGGTGTGCCGCTCGCAGTCGCTCACGCTCCCGAGCCTGTTCCAACTCTTCTGCCTTCTCTTTGAGCTCTTCTGCCGCTTTTGCTTGCGCATTGGCAATGGCTTGAGCGGTTTTGAGCTGGTCCGCTGTAGAAGCATGTTGTTCACTCAGCTTGACAACGACAGCGTCGCGCTTCTCCATGGCAGCGAGCGCTGTTTGCCATTGTTTAGTGATAGCATCATTGGCAGCCTTGACGACTCTTAAGTCTGCTTCTAGGCGCTCAACGATGGCCCTTTCACGGAGAACGTTGTTCCTCTCCTCGGCAGAGGCTGCAATTGCTCGTTGCCTCTCATCCTGAGCAGCCTGAAGCTGCGCACGCAAATCAGCAATTACATTTTCGGCCTGACGATTCTGCTTCTGGGCTCGCTCCAACTCGTTCTGAAGGTTGGCGTTGGTTTGGGCAGAGACTTTAAGGTTGCACTCTACCACACTTGAAAGTGTTCGCACTGTTTGCAGCTGATCCAACGCCTGCGAATGATCGCGGCGCAGCTTCGTAATGGTTTGTTGAGACTCCGTGAGCTCTTTCTTTAGTCGCTCTACTTCTCGACGAGCATTGCCAAGTTCCGTGAGAGCGATCTTTCTACTACTCACAGCCTCGTCAAAATCGCGACGTGAGCGCTGGAGACTCTTCTGTACCCTCTGTAGCTCGGTCCGCATCTCATGAAGCCCGACGGCCAGGTCTTCTCGGCTCTTTTCACTTGCTGCCAGTGACGCAACCTTCTCCATCAACTTGTCTTGCAGCGCATTGACAGTATTTTCCATCGCACGCATAACAGCGGCCTGGAATCTTTGGTTCTGAACCCAAAGTCGGACATCTTCATCACTGGCTAATTCATCATCGTTGAAACTGCCGCCATCATCTGGCCGGTTCCCGCCTGGACTACCGCCCAGGCCACCAATCCCATCCAGGTCATTCGGTCCTAGTCCCATCGCCCTGAGTTCGGCCTGGGTGAGACCAAGGTCATCCACGTCGTCATTTCCAGCCGCGCCGGACTCGCCTATGCCTCCAACACTGCCACGGGAGGCCTCGCCCCCCACGGATAGGTGCTGTCCATCGCCCCCACTGAGTTTCGTCTCCCAGGGTGAGAGAACAGGTGGGTCAGTACTCAGTGGTGAGGTCGTGCCGAGGGTGGATGTCATATTCAGATGATTTGTTTAGGTGGTAGCCACCTACCTTCGGTAATGCTTTTACGCGGCAGCAACACCTGCGTGAGATATGCCACGTATGGAACTATCACCCCGACTTCCGTTTCTCCAACCTCTGTCGGCCCCTGGGGTGTGATAATACTTTCGCTCCGATTTGAGTCATAGTGCGAAGGGTGAGGATCACCCATATTTGTTCACCCCCCACTCCGCAAGCACGGAAAAATGAACAAGATGAAGGTTCGTCGTAACTGCTGTGGAATGGAAGGTTTGGCAGAGTGACGCGCTGAGATAAATGCATTTCAAGTCGCTTATACGGGAATTATTCCATTCTCGCGAGTTTACAGTCGTTGGATCCATAGGGAATGGCCACCTCCTGTGCTTTTTCCAACCTAAGATTCTTTCAAACGGACCGCTCGACATGTATTCGTACTGTAGTTGTGGAGAGCCGCTCCGTCACACTTGTGATCGTGGGCGTATTGCCTCTTACCACCATTCTCTAGCCACGTAGCTTATCCCACCTTACTGACTCCCGCGAACTTCCCAGTTTCAGACCGGATCCACACCAGCTGAAGAGAGCCTGGCTCAAAGACATCGACGCACGTAGCCGCCAGGAACAACGCTATACAAAGAGTGTACCGCAGGGCAGTGCTGAAAAGTAACAGTAACGCAAGAATTGGTGAAGGCTGCTTACTGCCTATCTATCTGCACATCTCTCACCGAAGCGTGGTTGAGTAGTCCTGCCTTGGAATGAAATTCCGCCCTTGTGTCTTCATCGCGCAAGGCAATGTCCTAGCCCCGAATCAAGTCGCCATTGAGACGCAAGTACCGCTGAGTCATGGGAGTTTCCCGAATGGCTCTCCTGCGGCCGCCGCAAATGGTGTGCTGCAGTTTATGGCGAAGCAGTTTGATGGCGTTGAAGCTGACGAGTCCTGTGCGATTGACCAGCTTGTGGCGAACAAAATGGACTCGACGGCCACATGCGCAATCAGCGTGCTAAGTGGATCTGGCTCGAGTTCGGAGTCGTCAACGACCTCGTCATCATCAACGTTGAAGGGTCAAGCCACCCAATCCCAGCTTCGATCTCCGGTGAATGTTGCCTACGCGCTTCGTCGCTTGAATGTTGGCGCCTCGTATGTGATTCCCACCGATACCTCAGGGGCAACATATCGAGCCATTGAGAGCATGCTGCGAACGTATCCGGGTGGCTTGCAAGTGGTGGCTCCAATTTCCACAACCGCGCCGATCGCACTTGACTCGGACATGCGTGCTGACAAGGAGGCCGCTTTGATCCATCACTTCCTGGCTCAGGGTGCTTCGCGGGTGATTCTCCCTCCCCAGGCAGCTGCAACCTGTGTGGTATGTCCTCTCTCAATTCCACCATCCGTTGTCCTCCCCAAAGAAGGTGTGTACGTCGCTCCAAGAGATTGTCAAAAGGATGATCACGAACTCGTGCGAGACGTTCGCCAGCTCTGTCAAAAGAATAACGTAGATTTTAACGCACAGTACTTGATCCATCCCCTTTGTGAGCGGAGGTTGCGGCTAATTTCCACACTCGTCGGGCCGGCCCGACTTGTTCTGGACATCTATGTCACCGATCGCCAGAAGGGCGGTGACGTGTTGCTCAACCCTGAGGACCACGAATTAAGTGTTATCGTCCCTGAAAAGCCTGCAGACTCAGTGACTCAGACCAATCGAGGGCGGGATAGTGGATTTGACATCGTACTGCCATCGGGTTTGGCGGCTCGCATGCTCAGTGTATCCTCAGCCTCCATTGCGACGATTCGCGTCCCTCTAACACGCGCAACACTCGATCTCCTTTCCAGCTACGTGGCTGAGTTAGTAGTCCATGATCTCTCTACGTCGTCTCCACTGAATCTTGCGAAATTCCTGGCTCAGGAGTGTCCGATGCCTGTTACATACCTGACAGGCAAACGCTTTAGTACCATTCAAACATGGCTCGATCTGATTTCTGGTTTGCATATGGCGAGCTCAGGTAGGATACATTTTGCTATGGGATCGGCGCTACAAGAGGACTTGTATCCAGTGCCCGCACCACTCCCACTTACTGTACCTACTGTTCTCAGCTATATTATTCAACTGAATCGAAATCATGTCGTCGATGCTGCCAAGCGAGCAGCAGACGCGAAGGCCGCTTACGTTACGAAACGCAGTGAGGACCTTGAAAAAGGCTCGGCCACGTACGATGATATCGAAGAGCACGCGCAATCAGAGTACATGAGAGTTCTCCTAGCAAATCTCAAACATCCATTCGTCCGTATGGTGGAGTATGCTCGTGGCCTGCCCGAAGTTCCATCCCTTGAATCGTGGACACCATATACTCTTGCTCGTCTCGTCCGAAAAGTCAACACGATTTGCGCCACCTCACCTCAGCCACACAAGATTAATGTCCTTGAACACCTTCTCAAAGAGCACACAGCAGAAGATCTAGAGGCACTTGTTGAGAATGTGACTGATGCGATCGGTGATGAACCAGACGTAGATTCGGACGGTCTCATTAGGCTGATGGCAAGGTTTTTAGAGGATCCAGACTCCTTGAAGCATTCAGATCAATGTGATCATGGTGCCAGCTTCATTCCAAGCGCGATGTTCCAGTCGTATATTACTGAGCGAGCGCTCAGACCGACGCTTTTCCCTAAGGTTGAGTCTGCCATCGTCAATCTCCCATGGGATGATACTGCGTCCGAAGCGCTTGCCCTCCAACAAGACGGACAGGCGTTACGTAGATTGCGTGATGTTGTCGACGAATCCACTCTATTGGAACCGCCTACGCTGAAAGTTATGTTGCATCCCCAGGGAAATTTGCATCCGTACTCTTTGCCCAAATTGACTATGAACTATTCGAACATGTGGGTCGCGCAGCCGCTGTTACGTTATTTCGAAGAGCGTGCGAAGAAGGAAGCCGAAACGTACCTTGCTATGAGTCGTACTGAACGTAGTGAGCGTGTTCAGGCGCTCTATGAAGTTTCGCAAGACCGCCTTATCACTGCGTTGGACGGTGAGCTCAACTACGCTACGCTTAAGCCAGTCGTGCCTCGTCCGCAGACTCAGGCAGCTACGCTTGCTGAAGCAGCAATCCAGGAGGCTGATTCGGAAGCCAAAGCATTGGCAGTCGACGTTCCTATCACACCTACACCACGAACCGTATCAGGCAAACGTGGCAAGGGCTCTGTTGATGGGGCGGATGGTGATGCAGGTGCTGATGCTGACGATGAAGATGCCAACAATGAAGACGAAGACGATGACATTGATGAAGATGATGAAGAAGTGCAGGGCGAAGATGCGGCAAATGATCATGAGGACGCAGAGGCCGAGGAACCGCAGTCTGCCAAAGGTGTTGTCGCCGATGGGAGCCAGATCTCGCCCGAGAAACAGACTGCATCTTCAGAATCTGCAGAGGAGCCTGCCAAGCTGGCTCAAAAACGGGGGCGCGAAGCAGCACAACTCAAGACCTTGCAAGAAACGGAGGAGCCTACTGAAGCACCCGCCGTACCAAACAGTGCAGCTGCAACCGTGAGCGGAACTAAGAAGCGTGTTCGTATGTAAGTCCGTTGCTTAGTCATGTTTTCTTCCGGTGAGATACCTGTTCAACTAGTCCAGTTCAGGCGCTTCGGCCATCCCATGTAAAATAGCCCTACAGCCTAGACGAGGAGCGCCTACAGCTAATCCAGGCATATTTTAGCGCTAATTCAACTCGACGCAGTGGACACTGCGAGTGCTTGCATGCCTCGTTACAATCTGTTACATAAAGCCTGTATTGTCTACTCAACTAAGTATTATACGGAACTAAGGACAACCTTCAGTGAGAATTCAGAAGACAACCTTCTTTAAATCAATAAATGACGAACTTTAGGTAGTCAAAGCTTACTGCTGATAACCTATCCAAGCAAGATGCCCGCAAAACAAGCTGATGTTTGCGTGATGTTACTCTGGTCCTTTCCGCTGTGTCTCAGCCGCCTGTTTGCTTTCCTCTTGCTCTGAGGCCCGCTTGTCTGGCCGGGTCTCGTCTCCTGCAGCAGCACCATTGTCACCACGGCTACCGCTGCCATGCCCAGCACCGCCACTAATACTGCTACTGTTGGTGCTACTCTCGTTGCTGTTCTGTTTGTTGATCCCATCAATAGGAATGGGGTTATCTGGGTGTTTGATGTTGTGGATCACTGCAAGTAGCTCGTTGCAATGTCGCTCAAAGGCAGCAGCTTTCATAAACTGAAACATAGTAAATAGTTGTGTTACCCACTCATTCTCGTCAATGTATCCCATCTGCCTCGAATCGAGGTAGTCCAGGATGACCGAGATATCCTGCTTCAGGTCCTTCTCGTCCTTGGCCGGGCTGAACGCCTTGGCCACGATCATGAGTTCTGTCGCGTCGATCAAGCCTAAAGCAGAGAAGTAGGAGTGCGCACGTAGCATGGTAGGTGAGTAAGCTGCCTTCTCACGTCGGATATCCCTGGTGTGAGCCGATTTGGGACCCTGGAAGCATTTGATTCGAAGACCAACAACCGTCCGCATGGGGCAGCACAGGTAGAAACAACGCACCATCACCGTTTACATCAAACTCGTGGAAGCATTTGGACAGGAGAGCGACGCGTGTCCTGATTTCCTCCTCGGTGAAGGTCGGACTTGCACTCATTTCATTCTCTCGAGGTGGCTTCGGGGCCTCTTTCTTCGTTCTACATATGTCAGGTAGTGGAATAAGCGGTCAATTTCGATGAGAAAACACCTTTTCTGGTTTGCTGTTGCGTCTTAGCGCTTCAATCCGGGGCAATGTCCGCGATATCCCTCCCGAAACAAACCGGTTCGTTACTCAAATTTGGTTCAAACGCCAAGTGCAAAATCACCTGTTTCGAGCGCTGTGCGCGAGTGCAGCCCGGAACTGACGGTATCAGTGGATACTCACTGCGATACAATACTTGAAATAGCGAGTACATCTTCCGCTAACTACCTGCAGGCCAGCAAAATCCGCTGCAGTCCGTCCCACGAGCTGTGCATGAACCTCGAACCGCTCGTCTTGCCCCTGCTTCCGGGGCGTGCTGTGGGGCCTTTCTTCCTGGGAACCCCACTCGTGGACGTTATGGACTACCTCGCCTCAGCCCACATCGAATCGATTGTCATGGTCGACTCCATGCAGGGAATCCCACCCATTGTTGTGAACCTTCCCTCTCTTGGTCTCGTGCTGATCTTCCACCCGTACACACAGGTAAGTCAACTGACGTAGGTTGCAATTGCATTCCGTAGGCGTCCTACCTGTATGTTCGTTCTCACTTATGTGTGCTCGCTGACTGTGTCACTCTTCCTATAGAGACTCGTCCAAATCCTGGTCCAGTTTGACCAGTCATTGACCAGTTATGGTTCTGAAGCATTGGCGGGGAAAGCCCCAGAAGCCAACTTGAATAGAGTGCAGCCTGGAACCACTCCTTCACGCCCCGTACTCATTGAGTACTTGGGTGCCCACATCCCATTGTCTCGGTCCTTTCAAGAGCCCACCAGTCGGCGTCATGACGAACCAACAGCCAACGGCCAGGCAGGGGCCCCGACAACCACAGCTAACAACCCAGAATCACCGACCCCGACTTACTATGAGGTCATTCAACCAACCTACGGTGCCCTGAAAAGTATTCTCGTACACCCACTGCTTACTCGACTCGGGCAAAGCGAACCCGTACCCGGCCTGTCAGCTGACTTCGAGCCGTCGATCAAAGTCCATACCGTAACGACCCCTGGCCTACAGGCAACCTTTGGCGTAGACCCTGCAGATGTCGATGCACTTAATCGGCTAAATCTTTTATCCCAATTGCCAAAGGTGACGGAGCCGTCGTGGATCGGAATGAAAGGCGGAAGTGAAGTAAATAGCGGAAGTCTTGAAGGTGAAGAGGCAAACATTCTTGTGAACAAACTAAACAAGGCACCGCTGTTATGGCTCAGTGTCACACCAAACGAGGAGTCAATGAATGAGGACCTTCCCCTATCTGTATACGTCGCCTATGAGCCCACGGCCAAGCCCAGTCAAGCTCCCGCAGAACGGAAAGCAGAGGAGCATTCTGCTCCGGAGGCCGAAGAAACTCGACGGTCTCGGGTCCAGCTTCTCGCAGTCTATGATCAAGAAGGAAGCGAGCCAGCGCTACAGATTACTTCGAATTCGAGCCTGCTGAGCGTATCTGAAGCCTTGTCCACCAAGTTCGGGATTGATATGTGCCCTGCACCAATCACGTCTCTAGACGAGTTTCTGGTCTATCGCGTGGCCGAGTTACCACATGACGGACCGATGAGTCAGCCGGATGGAACCTTGAAGACCCGAGTCTTGGTCGAGGCACCACAGTGTGACGAGATTCTAACATGCAGGCATTTAGGTCTCGCTCTGAGATTTAGAACGACTGGCCAACTGTCCACCGCCACGATCATGCTGAACTCTGCGCTGCATCCATCCTTCTTGCAGCAAGGCGGAAAATCAGGCATCGCCTTGGCGAGCCTTTCACCGACCGACCCGCGTATTGATCGGATTGAGCACCTTGCCTTTGAATGTATTGCACGAGATGGAGAGCTCAACATTAAGCCGATTGGACCAGGAAAGGCTTCGCTTTACTCGACTAAGTTCATCGAAGTCCTCGTTCAAAGGCCCTGCAAGCTAATCCTCACGAGTAGCGGCTCTGGATCCTCGGTGTCATGCAAAGACTATGACTCCCTACAGTTAGCCTGCATGGCGATTTTGACAGATGAACGCAGACGATCTGCCACAACAGAAAGCACTGACCCCTCCAACAATGTCAACGAAGGCAGCCACACGATTCTGTACCTTGAGGACCCCGAGCTATCTTTGGGATTTGAGTTTGGCGCGAGATGCGTGCCTACAAATGATGGGGCTTCAGTTATATACTTGCAGCTTGCTTCAGTCACCTTGTCTCTTGTATAATAAGACCCCTCAACTTTGACAGTCGGTGCGTCGCGAGTAGCGTGTTGTTATTACAGCTCGTTTATGTACAGTAAAATCCATATGAATGACAAGTCAGCGCATATAATCTGCCTTGACCCTAAGTCTAGTTGGAGTAACTCTTAGCCCCTATATCTTCGTGTACCTTCGGTTGCGCCGACCTGGCCTGAACCCCAGTTTGTCTGTCGAGAACTAGTGTAGCGTTGATTTGAGGAATCGTGATCGTCGTCATAGTCATAGTCGCGGGGACGTCCTGGTCTACGCTTATCCACTAAGCCCAAGAATCCCAGGATATCCATCGCGATTCGGCCGAGTGGAGCCTTAGGGTCCATAAGCGACTGGCCTTTCATGGCACGCTTGGCGACAACGTAGACGAGTCCAATGAGAATGCCACACAGGTGCGCTGAGAACGACGAGTTGGGAACAGCCAAGTAGATGAGGATCAACTCAGCCCAAGCCACGTACCTTGAAGGAATTTGGAAGCCATGGACGTATTCGGTGCTATCCTCGGAGGTAAAATCTAGGTTGACGATCAATTTGTAGGCGAAGAGCAAGCCAGAAATGCCCACTGTCCGAGTGAACATTTCCTCCTGGCTGTGAAGATACGTCTGAGCGAGCCAGGCGCCGATGCACATCAGAGTGTGACAACCGGCAATCAGGAAGGCACTTAGGCCCAGAAAAGGGATCGTTCCAAGCTTCTGTTCGATGATAAAGCCCTTGTAAATGAGGGACATCATATTGTAATAGATGTGTGAGTAGTCAGCATGAAGGAACGCTGCCGTCAGCAGTCTTCGGTACTGACCCTTGTAACTAAACTCGGGGAATGAAGCGAGAACAGTTAAGCACATAAGTAAGAAACACATGCACTCCATAGGACCGGCTCTAGTCCGAACTTCAGTCACGCCCACATCAAGCGCTTGGCTCACGTACATGATGGCGTAAGGCAGAATGCAGTTCCTCGAAATGCTGGTGATGTCTGGAATGCGAAACGCGTTGGTAAAGTCGTCCACAACATCAGGATAGAAGAAATTTAAGATGCACATGCCGGCCAGGAGGATTGTGCCGAGAGGTAGTCGTCTTCGTCCATTGTATCCTCCTGCGCCCTGTCCGAATAGATTCTACACAGGGGTCGGTGATTGTTCTTGCGAGTGAGTAACTCTTCTGTCATTCCGTTTCAGGTGCAGTGAACTAAAGCTATTCACGCCAGTGATGCCACGAGCGTCGGCTTAACCGGTGCGTGTGCGTATACATACCAACTGCTGAATCAGCAAGAAGATCAGGGCGAGCACCCTGGGGTCTCGGTTCCCGCGGCGCATGCGCGTTCTGTCAATATATTAGTGCAGTCTATGGGCTTCCGATGTTAGTCGAACGTTCTACACGGGTTTCACAGCCAAATGCGCGGAAACCCCGGCCTTATACGTTATATACTTTTCTGCTCCAATCCACCAATTCTGCCTCTACCCCAGCTGCGTTCACTGATACGGAGGGAACTCTGGGCGCAAAAACGTGGCGATAAGGCAGTCTCGCTACAGTAATACATATATCACTGCGCGCTCACTGACTCCACACAGGATGGGGCGTTCCAGTTTCGCTGGGTTTGAATTTTGAACGTTAGAAACCAGAACGGAAAAACCTCAGAATACGCGCTTCGGTGGGTGTGAGGACGGCCAAGACAAGTTCAAACAACTTGTGACACTGCGGCAGCCCTGTATGTTTCGTTAGCTTACCCTAGACCAAACTCAAGTCCAGTCAAAGAACACCCATGGCAAAGAACCTGCGGTCAGAAATCGCTGATCTCGTGGAGGCGCTAAACGAGTTCGACCGTAAGTACCTCATCCGCGACGAGCTCACGGGACGAACGACCTACCCGGCCCATGTTATTCCACAGGTACAGGCCATACGAGACAAGCTCAGACGCTATGCCGGAATGGATTCTGACTCACCTGAGGGCCACCCCCTCGCGGCTGGTACAAATGCGGTCCCCGGCTCGCCCACGAGTAGTCTGGGCGCGCTGAGTGCACCCGCTGGCAGACCCATGCGAGATGAGATCATGTGGGAGGTCGGACTGAATGATGACTTGGCGTTCCTCAGAAAGCGCAAGGTAGTGGGAAGCCACACACCCAAGTCCAAGGTGACCACCAGCCGTATCATGAGTCCCCCCAGTAGTGGTAGCTTTGGACGAACCAAGCCCCTCAGCCTCGCTGAAGCTAAGATTGACGAGGCAATTGAGGCGACGCTGCAGAAGATCAACACGAGGCTAGATCATCTTGGACGAGGAGAGGGCTCAGAGGTCAAGGGACAGAGCAGTAGTCCAGAGCGAGATCAGGTCGTAGCTGACTTGCAGAGACGACTTGCTGCAGCATCCGAGCGACATCGCCAGACAGTCACTCCTTTGTTGCAGGCAAAGGCTGAGCTTGAGCAAAAGGTTGCCCAACGGGAACAGACCATTGAAGACTTGACAAGGGAGTTGGCGCAGAAGAAAGCCCAGATCGAAAGTATGGAACGTCAAATTCAGCAGTTGAAGCAAGGCGACAAGCCCATCTTCGATGCGGACGGTCTGAACACAATGCTACAGATTGCGAACCAGAATGTGTCAGCTGAGCAGGCGCGTGCGATGAAGGAGCGCGATAAGCAATTTAACGCTGCGGTCCAGGAGTACGAGGAGCGCCTCGCATTCCTCGAGCAGCAGAGCCGGGACGATGCAATCATGATTGCTGAGCTTCAACAGAAACTGTTCTCCAGCGAACAGCAAACACAGATCCTCCAGCACAACCTAGACACAATCGGCAAGAACATGGACAGGAGTAAGTTCGAGTTGCTCGCCATGGTGGCAGATCTTGAGCGTGAAAAGAAAGATATGGGTCAAGCCTTGTATACGACTCAGCTGAGACGTGACCAGCTGGAACAAGAACTGGCATCCCTTAATTCACAGCGACGAGTATCGGATGAAGAACGCAAACAGATCGAGGCTGAGCGGAAGAAGCTGCAGCAACAGCTCGACGAGATCCACAGCAAGATGCGCCAGACTACAACACAACTCATCAAGCAGAAGCTTCGCTTAGCCTCTGCTCGTTACGTGTCTTTATGGTATCGCGACAAGCTGGGGCAATCTACCGCTGCCCAGGAAGAAGCCACTAAACTTCTCCGTGAGCGCATCCACAATCAACCAATCATCGTGTGGGATCCTGACGCAGAAAATGCAAAGGCCGAGCAAGATCGAACGATGATTGATAAAGTTCTCAAGTCTCTCCAAGAGGAGAATGCAGGACTCAGATCAACTACGTCCAAGCTTAGCACCGATCTTAGTCAGGCCAAGCGGCAGTTGGAGGAATCCGAATCCAAACGAGTTACTGCAGAGCAACGCAGTGAGATCCTCTCGAAGGAGTTAGAGAAGCTACGAGCACTGGTAACACCACTGCTCTCACACCAGCGAGAACTGCAAGCGCTTAGCGGTCTTGGCTCCACAGACGCTCTCACTGAGACGAAAGCGCTCGAGTCGTTGTCAGGAACCGCAATGACCAGTGCGGTCATCGAGGCAGCCCAGCAGCATATCTCGTTCGTAGCATTAGACTCATTCCACGGAGACTACAAGAGTGCGCGCACGAACAACAGCATCTTGAGTGCGGTGCTCAAGCGTGGCGAGCATGAGATTTCATTCTCAGACTTGGTTACTTATGTCAACGACAAGAACAAGACCCTAGAGCAGATACTGGTTATTACTGAGAACTACATGTTCTTATTTGAGCGTAAGTCCAACATGAACTCAATGTTTCTTGTGGTGTATTGTATATATGGATTACAGTTGTGGTCTCTTCTTAGGTCGCCTTCTCTTACGACTGTTGATGCTTCTTCCCTACCTTTGCATCTCTAGCCTCTTCTCTCAATCGAGAACCGAAGGTCATTCAGCAGTTGGACATCACCCACGTCAGTATATCTCGGTTTGCGTCATCGCTTATTGTCATTCACACAAAGTCAGGTGACTATATGTTTGTCACTGGTAAACGACTGGAGATCGCATTCGTGTTGGGACTCCAGTGCCTTCGCAAACGACGTAGGCGACTTACTGTGGAATGTGCAGAGAGAATCTATGTTGCAGCGACGGCTGGTGTCAATGCTGTACGAACAGTTCTGGTCACCGACTCCGAAAAGTACTCAACCAGCGCACCGGAAGCAGTGTTTAATCGGGCGTAGATTGGCGAGGTTTGGGCCATCTAAGCTGTACATATTACCAAACAAACATACAGATTGTATAATAAGTATATTGCTAGTGTATGCACTGATAAGAAATGTCATAGGGTAAACAGAGCGCCTGCGCGCAACTACTCGTCATCATCGTCGCCATTGCTCTGCTGAATCAAGGGCTCGGCCACGGCTCCTGCTGAGCCCCATGTGGACCTCCGTCCCGTCGGTTCGGGCTCTGTGTTGAGGGCACCAGCTGCTCGGCGAGCCATCAAAAGCGCTGCACGCTCCTTTGCAGTTGCATTTGGCGGGGTGGGTGGAAGTGCTTGCCATTGCTGGCCAGTGGTAGCACCAGCCTGAGATACCTCCGGTGTGGCAGCTTGTTGGGTTGAATCAGCAGGTTTACCATCCGATAACTTCGCCTCGGCATGCTTGGCAAAGAGCTTCGCGAGTGCTGCTGACCTGCCAGCTGCCTGGGCCATCTGAGTTGAAATAGCACCGGTTGATGCAGCTGCTGCGATGGTGCTTGCTCGCTCAGATTCCTCATGGTTCGCCTTGAACGCCTTAACTGCTGTAACGAGAAGCGATTCGCGAGCGTCTTGGGCCAGATTCAGCTCAGAAAGGTCCCACAATCCGGTAACGCCGCTGCCGGCATTGATACCTCCAACGGCGAGGAGTCGGCCCCAGGCTCCTGCCTCGCGGGCACCCCTCCTGGGAGGAAGTAAAATCGCACCAAAGTCGGCGCGTGGAATAAACAAGGGATAGCGGATCGATGGTGTAGTCCATTGCATCGTAGCCAGATCGAGGATTTGAACATCAGCGAGATAACTGGTATCGATCGCGTTGGTAAGAGGGTTCGTCGAGGTCCAGCCGCCAACGATGACTAGTCGTGATGCACCTGTGCTGGGATCTGTGTAGATCGACATCGAATGTCTAGCTCGAGGACAATCGTGACCTCCCACTACAAGACCGGCATAGATGCGTGAGTCTGCTGATTGCATCTTCTGAGCGGTCTGCAATGCCTCAGCATAAAGTTCTGCGGGAGAAGATTTAGGATCCGCATGTTCTGAGGCTGTTACATAGGCTGCAACGTGTGTTGGGTCATCTGGGTTGAGAAGACACTTGGGTGGGAGCGTCTCCAAGATTGACCAGGAGTTCGTCGCGATATCGTATACTCTGAGCTCGTGAGTACATCGAACGAACGTCTTCGACTCTCCGCTGCTCTCAGCCGCTGACGTACCAGCAGCACCTTGTAACAACTGACCTCCGTGAACGTAAATCTTTGTACCGATTGCAACTGCCGCGTGGCTAGAAGTGGCCAGACGAAGGGCTCGGATCTTTTGCTTGAACGCTGCAACGCTGGTTCCAGGCTCGGACGCAGTCGCCTGCATGTCCTTCGGCTCGTGAGTTGTCCATACATGCGTGTCAAGGCATAGTGAGAATACTTGGCTGTGAAGAATAACAAAAATCTTGTTTAGTTCGGGGACGAAGGTTGCCGTGTGGTTGCTGACTGGAATGCCGTTTGCCTTGTTGACCGGGCATGACCACTCTCCGGTTAGGATATCAAACACATAGACACAAGAGTTCACACCGAACTCCGTCTGACCGCCAATAATGTAAATCAGATTGTCAACCACGGTTGCAGTATGTTCCACCAATGCAGGGGGGCGCACCGACTCGGAAGCCGACGCCACAGGATACCACATCATGGTCTCAACATTCAAGATCCAAGCGTCGTCCAGGAGTTGGGGTCGAAGCTTATCATCGGGCGCAGAAGTCTGGCCACCGAAGAGAAACGCGATCGGTTCCTCGTGGTGTACCTTCGCGTCGTCCGGGAAAGCCATCATCTTGGGAATGAGGCTGAAGGTGTGGCCTGAGCGTGGGCAGGGAGCTGTGTCTCGTTCGCCAGCCAGCGCGGCTGCCACAAGCGCGCGATTGGCTTCCATAACGTTAGCCGATGCTCGTGGGAAAGGATACGGATGCGTGGAGGCAAACTCCTGGGGTGGACTTGGATTCCAGTGCGTGTTCGAAGCAGATGGCACGACGGCACGCACCCGCTTGATCAACTCTCCGTCTTTGTAGGTTTCGATGTAGTGGATCTTGTTCGAGGCTGAGGCCGAGGAATCAGCTGCTGCATCAGCACCAGCACCAGCACTTGCACCAGAACTGGCAGCTGCAACCTTGATTGAATAAAACCTCCCATCGCGCTTGTGATTGGCATTCCATGTACCATAGAACACCTCTCCATTGGGTGCTGAGAACCTGCCAGGTCCCTGGTGCTTGCCATTGATGAAGTAGCCAGCCATTTCGAATCCCTCCTTGTCCGTCATGACACCGTAGCCGTGCGGAACACTGCCTAGCACCTGGCCCGTGTACTCGGCACCGTCCGCGAACGCCAGGGTCTTCTCTGTGACATTTGAATACCCAGCTGACATCTCGTCTCTCTCCAAGGTGTGTGTGGTGGTATGGTTTCACGAGATGGTAAAGGATTATACGCTTTTGATGGAATCTAAGCCGATCTCTTTGATCTTTTCAAGTCAGTCTCAGCGCGAATACCGTGATATCACGCTGTGATATCCCAGTTTGAACTCGATTCTTCTAACGGATCCGAGTGAATTTCGGCAGAGTATGCGCCGCCGCGAGGTGCGTGCCGTATTCGCACAATTTATGAAAAATAGATAGGCGTGTGGAGGACACCCCAGTGCGTACGGGGCCAGCAATATACGCGCGAGGGAGCGTGCGGAAGGCGGTGCATATACAAAATGTCATGCTGATCCGAGTGAAGGGTGGGAAAGGTAGCTTGAACGGCTCGGTTTTAGCCGGATGGGGCTAAAACTGCCCGACCGAGCCCAACCAAGCCAGGGTGGATGGGGGCGGATCGAGGGAAAATTCAAAATTTGGAACTTTTCCCCCGAAAGTTCCAAATTTTGGCCCGCCCCCCGACCCGAGCCTGAGCCGCGAGGGGGCAGAAGTGGAAAGAAAAGCGTTTAGTTTGTAGGGTCAAAACGGGGCATAGCGCGAGTGCTGGTGTCTGCAATGTGTGGTATTGTATAGAATATTGAGTGGACTAGCATTGGAATGTATTATATATCGCAAAAGATCAATAGGTTCATGTAGAATGTACAATGTTTTTCTCGCAGTTGATACTTTCCTACCTCTTGATAACCCTATTTGCATTGCTTTAACACGCACATCCATGACTTATTCAATGTTTGTACCTATGTATATCTTCCTATCAACATACTCGATCCAGATGGCCAACAAGAAGGTTGATCTCACAACTCTCCCCACGGTGGAGAAGCAGCGCTTCCGCATCGTCCTCACCTCGACCAACGTTCGTGCTGTTGAGGGTGCTTGCCGCCTCATCACTGACCGCTCCCGCAGCCTCAAGGTCAAGTGCTTCGGCCCCTACCGCCTCCCCACCAAGGTACGTCCGCGTTTTCACCCCGCAAATGCCCCGTTGAGCCGACAAATAGGCCCACCAAAGTGCGCCGACCAGGAGGTTAGAGAAGCATTCTCGACACGATTCAACGCAAGGAGACTGACATACGACACCCAGACGGAACGCAGACAGGAGATCGTCAGCTCCAGCGAGCCAAGCGGTGACCATCTTGGCCTCGCGGTGTTACCATGACCAGTAGGTGACTTAGAAAGAGTAGACTCTCTGGGGTCCGTAAGACTAGGATGTATGGATACATTGCCGAAGCGCGGACGAATCGACAAGCACAAGGTATACAGTAGTGCGACCATGTTCGTTCTCGGCCATCCTATGGTTTGCGGGCTCACTCCGGACTCCGCTTAGCGTACTAGACAGTTGACTTGTTGAAGAAGCCGAAGCGATCAGTCTTTCTCTAAGTTCAATCTCTCGGAAAGGCGCTCCTTATATGCAGACACTGTGAGCATGTTCTTACCCCGTATTGTCCCCTCCTCCCTTGACTTACTCGTGTATAGGTCCTCAAGATCGTCACCCGCAAGACCCCTTGCGGTGAGGGTTCCAAGACCTGGGACCGCTTCGAGATGCGCATCCACAAGCGCAACATCGAGGTCGATGGCACAACTGATGTCATCCGCCAGCTCGTACGTGCCCAACCATGAGCATATTGGAAGCCTGATTCGTGACTGGAATGATGCATGTTTGATCTTTGACTTTGATTCGGTGCACTTACGTCTATCATATCCTATCCTATCCTATCCCATCTTACGCTTGCTACTACAATGTAGACCACACTCCACCTCGACCCCTCAGTCAACGTCGAGCTTGTTCTTGACTAAATGGATGAACTGTGAATAAAGCAACCTCCTGGCCTAGTCACCAATCTAACAAAGCGAAGGGAATTGGAGCATGAGAACTGTTCCTGGTGTGTAGAGTATGGAGTATTGTCGCGGGCTTGCTTGCCGACGAGTGACTCCGTCCACCCGGCGCCGTAACAGGGGGTGACGGAATACTTGGCTCGAAACATGATAGTGTCCGTAGTGAATATGAGTAGATGTCACATGGAAAGTCATTTTAAACTCATATAAACGATTGAAAATAACTTGTACTATCTAGATATGTCATCAGATATCCTTCACACTGCACGGAACTACCTAGCCGTAGGTGCGTTTACTAAATGTATGAAAGAGACCCGAGCACGCTCGACTTTGGAGGCGTCGATCCTGTACTATCGCGCGGCTATTGAAGTCGACGCCGCTGCAGTGCATCGGGCGCTGCAGCACGCGACATCCCTGGGCGAGCGAGCCGTGTTCCACTACGCTGCGTACCGAATAGCCCAGAACAATGAGGAGGAGAAGAGACTGGCAATTGACACACTTGCGGGATACCAGGCGGATCCTGACATGGCGAAGGACGCCACACTGAATACCATCCTGGCCCTGATGTACATTAACGAAAAGAACTATAGGGATGCGCTCAGATCCTTGCATCTTATCACTACCCCATCGCAAGAGAAATCAGCTCTTACCGTGCACTGCTACTTGGCCCTCGATCGCATTGATCTCGCTGAAAAGCTCGTCGAGCAGATGCATGCCACAGACGATGACGACCCTTATACTACTCTTGCGTCCATCTGGGTGCAGGTCGCCAAGCGCAAGGCTGAAAACAGCCACAATCTCGTATCAGAGTTGGTTGAGAGGTTTGAAGAATCTCCTCTGCTCTTGACCACGCTTGGTACGATCTATCTCTCACGAGGACAATTCCGCGAGGCGTTCCAGCACTTCAAACGCTCACGCGAGCTGGCAACTCAGAACAACGAAATTGTCTCGCCAGAGACCTTGATCAACTCCATGGTCTGTGCGTACCACCTTGGAGGTGCACGCTCGGAGGACGTCATCAATGCAATTCATGAGGAATTCAAGCGACTACACCCGAATCACCCATACTTCACCAAGGAGAAGGAATTGGAAGCTGCATTTGACAGGTGTGCTGCGCAGTACGCCAAATAACACCCAATCAAGCAAGGCGAAGCTTTTGGGTTGGTTATAGGGTCTGGTGACACTGGAGCGCGCTGCTACCAGTGGGAAATAAATTGTACAAGACATGTTGTATGTAAACACAAAGTAACGACGAGTACCTAGGCGTCAATATGGAGAGCTTGTTATTAACCACGATCAATACGAGTATCATTCGAAAAATTGGTGTTAGCACGTAGTCGATGGTGTCTAACGGGGCAATGTGGCACTGAATGTTGTCGAACATCAAACAAGAGAATGGAGACGGATCTTGTGGAACTTCCCTTACGTGCGACACATGCCTTGCGTGAGGCTTGAAGGAAGGAATTGTAAGCGAGGACAAAGATGAGTCTGTTAAATTTTAGAGGATAGTCATGATATTTGCCATGATGCTGGTTGATACGGTAAGGATGAAATTTAGGCCCCTAACCGGAAAGGTTACAGCTAGCTTAGTCACGACGACGAAGCTAGATATCAACCCAAGTGTTGGACGGTTATTGATACCACCATCAAGTGCAAAGACGAGAAACGCATACGTAATACGCTGTCCTTGCGAGTGACAGATAAAAAAGGACACCTTCTTTAGCTAGGTAACTGACGGAGCCGATGCCGAGAACATATATAACTATTGTTCCGAAGCAACGATCAGATCTTCGATATTGAGGTGACCCAGAGGAAACGTGGAGCAAGATATGGGTAAGAAAGTTGGGAGTCTGTACGAGATACATGGTGATTGATGTAGATCTGCGATAATAAGGAAAGATCAAGAGATGAAGTTCGTAGTGGACGAGCGCACGAACGCACGTGGCTCATGTTGTGGTAAACCACCTGCTAGCCCAACATACATGGACCTAACAGAGAGTGTGGGGTAGGGCGATTGAAACCGGATATTCATGGCACGACTTCAAAGTACGGGTGGCTAGACGAGGGATAGTGATGTCAGTGGGGCTTAATAAAGCGGTACATCGTTGATGACCCACTTTCGGCCCTTGTTTCTGGCGTCGTTATTAAACTTCTCGTGGATCGATGAGCGCCCGTTGTAATGGTTAACAGACCGAGCCAAAAGAGATATCGGCCAAGGTCTAGTAATGCTGGGGTCACTTGCATCGCCCAGCAGGTCGTTTCGGATGAAAAACGCGTTAACCCCGCGAGATTCTTGATAAATGAGTGTATATCCCTTACTCTTTGCAAGAAGCGCAGCAGCCGTTAGCGTGCAGCCATAGTGATCATCTCGCTGCCAGCCAAATGGGTCGAAAGGATCCACAACGCGATTTTCGTACCAGGGTAGTGCCGAATTAACCTCAAGCACGACTACTCTGGGGCGGTATGCGCTATCAAGCGCTTTCCAGACAAAGTAGTCGGCAAAGTCGAGATCGATTGACAATAGATCGAACTCCTTGGGAACTTGGTACTTCTTGAACAAATAGTTGATGTTTTCAGGAGTGACGTACTCCTGATCGAGGTGTAGCATAGGTGCACGATGTCCGCCATCCATCAAGAGTCCTGTCCAACCGCCCTGCTCGCGAAGCAGGCGCGTGTTGCACTCCAATCCTGTTTCGGCACCGAATTCAACATAGTATCGATTCGTTGTGCCGATATTCCGGAAGATCCAGTCGAGAACACCGTCTTCTCCGTTCTGAGAGAAGATACGCCACTCGTGGTTCTGAATGTCACGAAGCCAAGACATGGGTGGTCTCGGTCGGGCGAGCGAAGGCCTAAAAGCAAAGAGTCCTAGGTAATGAGACAGGTCTTGCTCGAAGGACCTTACCAAGTGTGGAGGTAAAAGGAGGCGCTCAGCGACGAGTGAAACGAGCTTGTCGAATTCTTCGTGATGTGTGATCGTGAGCAGCAGGGCCTCGCGCTTCTTATCAGCATCTGGGTCCTTCTGCAGAGTTGCAGCTGCTCGCGCCTCATCGCCCCCTGGGAGCGCCAAACGTTTGCGCGTCAATGCAGCCAACTGAGGACTGTTACCGCGGTTCGCAGGTTCTGAAAAGACCTGAATGGTCTCCTCCGCCAGTCGGAGAGAACCAACTGCAGCTAGATCCGGCGTGTCTAAGCGGGTTTGGTAGAACTCGGTGTAATCGTCCTCAATCGCGCGTAGATCAGAGTCGGTGACGTTGAAGAATGAGTACGCACGTACCTGTTCGATCGTTTCGGCGACGTACCAGGGCGTGCTCACAGCATGGTGCACACGGCGATTCTTCTTCGGAGGCTGAAGCTTAGGATCTGCCTGCCGAGCCAAGAAAAAGCGCATCATAAACACTTCGTCAGCCATTTGCGTGACATCTCCGTTGTCCGATGGAAGCTCTGACAGCGACACCCCGTCAGGTAACGGGCTTGGCTGGGTTTGTGGCTCTAAGCCAAGGATCTTCAATGCGGCATCTCTGAGGGCACTGACTGGAGAATCGCGTGTCAGCGACGACAGAACTTGTCGCACTGGTTCAGATGCTGTCGAAAGACGACGCCAAAGCTTGCGCAGTCGTTGTAATCGAGCTCGCTCACGCCACCTCTGATCAGTCGTACTGAGCTCAGTCGGATCAAAATTCACCTGCAGCAGGAGTTTTTCTTTGCGTTTGTGGAATTGTAGCTTCGCAGCGTTATACTGCGCCTGAACCGTGGAGCGAACGGCTTGGACTGACTTGTAGTAGGTCAAGAACTCCTTCTCGATGCTCTCTTGCTCGTGATTTGGAATCAGGTGCACTATGACGTGAGGATTATGCGACGTCTTGCGCGCGCGACCGACTGGGGTGAGTGCTGCATCGGGCTGATGGCTCAAGTCGAGCTTCACGTTGAACACTGTCTTGGGGTTCCGTGCGTCCGTCACTGCCTTGGTCAGTCCAAAGTCTTTGTAAAGGAGATGCACGGTTTGGGCCTCCTGCCCGGGCTTGGTCGGCTCCGGATCAAACAAGAGGATGGGCAGAATCGATACTGCCTGTGAAGCACCCTTGAGCGAAAGGCCACGTTGCTCGAAGAGCACGCGGGCATCGTCACGGAAGCGAAGCACGTCGTTAGGTGGAAGTAAGAATTCGCTCTTGACTTCGGTTGTGAGAGTTTCCAAATCGTCCTCCGGGTAAATGGGGATGCGAGCATCAAAAAGATCATGCATACCGCCAAACTCACGCGAGGGCGGTCGAATCTTGATACTGACCGAGCCCAACGCTGGCAAACTATATAGCTTAGGCTTCATATTGATGCGCTCGAGATGTACAGCCACCTCACGAATGGATGCATGGTCCACCTGAAGGGGTCGTAAGACGGCTGCGGGATCGTCACGCCAGCAAAACCGAATGTGTTTCCGTTCCGAAACCTGTGTGGTAAGACCGCGCACGAGGGGTCCGCACCATGGCTCACGGCCTAAGATGTTCTCAGATTCAAGTTTGAGCTGTTGCATCATTTTGTCCGTCACGTCGCGCAGATGACCTTCGGGAGATACTTCAGTGTACCATACCTGGTTTGCTCCAGCAGTTTCAGACCCTACCGCGGTGGCGTTGGCGAATACGGAATATCCAACATCACCCCCGGGCCAAGATCCGAAACAAAGAGTGAGTAGTAGGGCACATAAGATAGGTATAACTCGCGATCTGTGCAGTGCTGGCGGTCGGTACCGCGTGCAATACACGCTTCGCGTGCGTCCCAACCTATCTCGCCACATGGATTCGCCTCGCAATCGCATGCCCTGACGCGATCGTGCGATGGAGAGTCGCGCGTGTTCCAAGAAATTTTTAGCCGGATACGGATAAAATACGGAAGTAATTCGAAATCTCCTCGGTGACTGCATGTGAGGAGGCAGAATTGGGTGTGAACACGCACAGAATATCCTTAAGAAATCAATAGAGATAAAGGTTTTCATGTGATGTATGGAGTTATTCAGAAATTGGGAACGGAGAAGGGTATGTCGAGTTGTTACAAGGGAAATGTCCTGATACTACAATTGACAGTAAGAGCTATGTACGCGATCAACAAGATATGATTCGGAGGGAGGGATTGCAACGTTGACTGAAGTAAATTCGTTGTGACGCGATGAAATGAGAGTAGACAACGATCATAAGCCAATTACATGAGGCGACGCCCGAGTGCAGCCTTCAACTCGGTGGAGAAGGCCTTCTGGCAGGCATGAAGGAAGTGAACGAAATCACCCGTCTTATAGTTGAAAAACTTCCACAGAAGACCCTTACCGTCGCTTAGGAATACGTCGAGATCGAGGATCTGCACCGAATCACGCTCAAGTAACAAGACCATGAGGCCGACGATAATCCCAAAGAAGTTATTCACTGAACGGGCCTGAGCCGTTGACACTCCGGCAGCTATCTGCTCTGCCATAAGCCGGAAGATGGAGAAGACAGGACGCACGTTTCCGTCTGCGTCGATCAATGGGAAATTCGACCTCGCAACAGCTACATCGTGTGCGGCCTTTAAGAGGGATGCAACAAAGGTGTAGCCATCAATCTCCTCAACTGGCACCCCTGCAAGGAATTCATCCCAGCCATGAATGTTCGTATCGAGTTCACCCAGATGCGCCAGCATTGAACGAAGCTTCTCGCAGGTGGGCAGGAAGGCGCCCAACAGTCCGGGAGGGATAACATGCGTGGGTAGAGACAATTCGACATTGAATAGATCAAGGAAGGTGGTTGCAAATTCGCCAAGCGATGAGAAGGACCAACTAGACGAGAAGCCCAGCGTGGCTTCCATTCCACCGATCACTGCAGTGGCCATTTCCACGAGCGGCTCAGGCACAGGAAGACCTATGTAGATCAGGTAACTTCCATCATCAAGCTTCTCGCTAGCACATGGCAAACCTGAGGACTGCAGAGAGCTTGTAAGCAAATCCCCATAATGAGATGAGTTCGCAGCTACGTTGATGCGTACTGCTACATGAGTGTCCTCAGGAAGCCTCGAGAGTGCCTCCTGGGCCAGCTCAGGGTGGTCACCGAGCGAAAGGGAGAACCCGATGCGGGTCTGAGCCACGGGTCCCGCGATACGCAGCTTTGTGTTATGAGGAGCCAACCTGGTCAAGCGCGCATTGAAGAGCTCACTCGCACGCTTCGGGCCGAACGTATCAATCAGGCGACGATTGAATGTGGCAAGGAAACTTGTCGCACCATCGCGTGGGACGAGGTTCCAGAACGCAGCAAACTCCTCGAGTGAGATCTCACCCGAGTTGGACCAATTGATTGCCTTGAAGGCACGGCGGAGGACGGTAGGCATTGCAGTGATGCCGAGAGCATGACTAGACACGAGGAGGAGGCGGAGGAGGCCGAGGATGACGATGAGGATGACGAAGAGATGCCTCTGGTAGGTTAGAGCAGGGTGAGAAGGTTCAGAATGTCCAGAGCGCCTACACGCTTACACGACGAAAATGTACGTCGGTTCAGAACGTTGGTACCACTCTGCCAAATACTAATGCTGGCTAAGCTGCTGGTGCGACATGATGGTCAAACACGTCCTGGCGCGCGCGCAAGACGCGCGGAAAGCCAGTGCACCACCTCAAGAAGATATTTTCCTTTGAGTTTCACCACAACTTGATTTCTGTGTCATGCTGGCTCGTGAACGGGTATTTTGCGCGATTTGGGGCACATATCGCGACTGCCGTGCGATATAGATTTCATAAAAATACATACCATAGACTTGCAAACTCGAAACCATCAAGAGATCCATTACCATCCATGTCAAAACGACGGAATGCCTCCTAAAATATTCACATCACAGAGGTTCCAAAGAAACGAAGTGTCAGAGGATTTTACGGCGATTTACGTGTGATGCGGGGGGTGCTGAGAAACATGAACTTAATCTGCGAGTAGGGCAACGTACCTGGCATTCATTAGATGCCTCACCATCAAGGCTATCAGACTCGAACTGGCTAAAATCAATTACTTCCATCTTGTGTTGCCTGGGTTGTTTCTGTCATTTCATAGCCGTATCCGGCTAAATTGGACAGCCTCAGCCTCAGCCTCAGCCTCAGCCTCAGCCTCAGCCTCGGACTCAGCACTGGATCGTCGTGCGTCCGACTCTCGCAGTACGTCACCGCGCTCGGGTTATTGGAGGATGAGTCGGGCTGGTCCGCATGTACCAGGCTCATGCCTATCTACCTCTCATGGGTTGAGAATGAATCATACGACGCTATGTATTTCCGAACTTCCAAAAAGTCTTTCATGCTAACAAGTCTGTTCTTTATGCAACTGTTCTGTAGCCTGACCCTTGTCCGCGTTCGTGATGTTGGGTGAGTGACACTTGGCCGCGCCCTGCCACTTGGGCTTAGGCTGTCACACCAGTGAGGACAAAGTTATAGACTACACAATGGAAATGAAGACAGCGAACATAGCTTGATTCGGGTCGTTCATCAACTGGGAAAATGGTGTACACAGCAAAATGCTCGTAAACTGAAATCCATCTCGTGGATAGCTAATGTATCGTCGAGGGGCAAAGGACAGTGCGAATTCACACACACATAAATATACATTTCTTAACCAAGTATTAGCGAACTTAAACCAACCTAACCCACGGTGCGCGCTGTTGTTGGCAATGCTGCGAGATCTCCATCTGCGTGTTGTGATGATTGAACATCTGTCAAGGAGCTCTCGAGGAACTGGTATGTATCCGGATCAAACTCCTCAAGCGTCAACTCTTCATCCACCGCCAAATCAAACAGCCAGCCCTTCGTATCGAGTGTATCGGGGTGGTCCACACCCAAGGCGTGCTTTCGGATTGCGTAACATTTGAGCAAACAAATGAGCGCCTGGCGCTCACCGTTAAGATCTAGGTACAGTGTGGCCATGTTGCTGAGGACCGTCGCAACACGGGGATCTTTCTCTCCATACAGGGTCTCAAGTGCTTCGCACTCTGCCATGTGGTACTTCAAGGCCTTCGGAATGTTGCCCATCTGGACAGCTACCTGAGCCTGAGTGTTGAGGACATCAGCAATCTCAGGGGTCATTACACCATTGTTATGCTGAGAGTACAGATCAATGATTGATTGATAGGCCACGAGCGCCTCCATGTAAAGTCCCACCATGGCGCGCATCTTACCTAGACTCTCCAAGATCTCCACGTGGGTTTGGAGAGTCGCAGCACCTGGATGAGCCTGAACGATGCTGAGAGCACGCTCATAGTTCAGCAGTGCATTAGTCGCTAGCTGCGTGTTGACATCTTGGGTAGCGCGCGACAAATTCGCCTCGCCGCCCTCTAGCTGCTGCTGTTCCTTCTGCTCTTGTTCTTGGGCAGCAGCTGCAACGGCCGCAGTCGCATCTCCTTGCGCAGAGCCAGCACTCGAACGCCTTCGGCCTTGTCTAGCCGAGGCTGGAGGAGGTCGGGTGTGTGCCTCATTCATCTCCCGCTCAGCAAGTGCTGAGTAGACATGTGCGATGTTGCATAGGGTGTTCACAAGATGGATGTGTTCGGGTCCGTATGCATTTTCCTGAATCTTGAGAGACTTCTCGTACAGTGACAAGGCCTCAGAATACAGACCCTCGTTGAAGTACGTCACAGCGAGATTGTTTAATACAGCACTTGTTCCTACGTGGCCCGCTCCCAGAACACGCTCCTTGATCTTCATCGCGCGCTTAAATACAGCCCGCGCTTCTGCATGTCGCTTGAGACTATTCAGAGCTGAGCCTGTGCTTGACAAGATCGCGGCGACGGTGGGGTGATTGACGCCTCGGTGTGATTCCATGATTCGCAAACTATGTTCGTACAATGGCAGGGCCAGGTCGGGACGATCCCGGCGTAGCTGGAGGTCAGCAATGTTACTTAGTGTAACGCCGACAGCAACAGATTCAGGCCCCACGTTCTTTTTCTGCTCTTCAAGGGCAGTTTCGTACAAGGTAAGCGCCTCTTCATACTGCCCTTGCTCTTTGTAGAGGTTGGCGATAGCCATGCGCAACAGCGCGGAGCGTCGCTTGTCCGCGGCTGGATTGTGCTTGAGAATCTCAAGGCAGCGTGAATATTTCTCAAGCGCTTCTTTGTAATCACCAAGCTTATAGGACAAACTGGCGCTATAACTCAATGTGACTTCCAGCTCAGGGTGCCGTGAGCCAAGTGCAGCTTCGAAGATCCTGATGGCCTGTGCCAAGAACACATCCGCACCCTTCGCGCGATCGGTCATCGTCAGGAAGTAACCGATCGCACGGCACTTCTCGCCGAAGTCTAGATCAGAAGCAGTCGACGCCCGCGATTCGTACTCCTTGATGGCACGATAATAAGCTTTGGATGGCTCAAACTTAGGGTCTGCACGCTCACACAACGACCAATAGCGATGTAGGTCGAACTTGAACTCGCTGCTGGTGAAGATTGAGAAAAGCTGCCAATCGGTCAGCACTGCAACAAGCTCCTTCACGAGTCCAAGATCGCCTGTAGATGTTGAAGACTTGGATTCCACAACTTCGGTATGAGGGATGATGCCCGGTGCGTTGGTCGTAAACCCTGAGAAAATACACAGCACGTAGATGTGCCACGGGAGTTCTTGTGCTTTGCGTGGTGAAGGTGCGGTGGTGTGGAAACAATCAGCAAGAACTCGATGGCAGAGCGCACGAGTGGGATTCTTGGCCGGTACAACTACGGGAGCACCTGGAGCCTCACGAACACCGCCAAAGTAGCGCAGAGCAATAGCATCCAGCAGGTAAGAATGCGAGACCCGCTTCAAACCACGCTGATCTACAAGGTGCTCCTCAAGGCGAATCATCAACGAGGCAAACTCGATGGTAGGGAATTCACTGGTCTTGGTGCGCGCCTGGCTTGGATCGCTCGCACCCTTACTCACCGGAGAACCATCTACCTCGGCCTTCGGGGAAGACGGAGAGTCGAACGGTGAAAGGCCACCGGTGAATGGATTGATTACAGGCTTTGAGCTTGGAGTGTAGGTAGCCATGAGAGCCTGGAAATCAGCACGATCTGGCTCAGCCAGGATATGCTTAAGAGCATTTTGAAGTTCGGCTTCGGTTAAGCCAACGCGTGCAACAGCAAGCAAGCATAGTACCCATTGGACAAGGCCAGGTACTGATGCGAAGTCCTCCTCGAGGTGGCTAATGACCTTGAGGAACATATCAGTGACATCGGCCGCTGCCATGTAATAGTCAATCTTTGCACCCAAGGCTTCGTAACTACCGAATACACGCAGCTCTTGTAGGAACGTTGACAGATACAGTGGATTTCGCGTGCGCGGATTGAGCATGACACGATCGGTCTGAGCAGCATCAAGAGACTTACCGAACAAGCCAAGGAATCGAGCACTAAGCGAGCGCGCCTCTTCATCGAGTAATACACCCAATCGAACTGGTTTAAAGCCGTCTTCGAGGAGTCGCTCCTCAGTTGCATGGCCCGGGATCGTGGACAGGATCAATCGAGCATTAGGTGGCATTTGTGTCGGAACCCATGACAAGAAGAGAGCGTCTTGATCACCTGCTAGCTGGTTGAGACCGTCAACTACAATGACGAGGGGCTCATCTCCACACTTATGAGATGCGGCCTCGAGCCAGTCTGGGAAGGCCACCATGAGTTCTTGGGCCGACTGAGGCATTTCCAGGTCGAGTGAATAAGTCTCCTTAAGTTCCTCCATCAATGTTCGGATCAACGCAGGCGAATGCGCACTCTCAGAAGTGCTTCCAATGTATCGGTCAAGCACGCCGCGCGCACGATAGAGCAAACGCTGGTGTAAAGTACTATCCTGTTGGGCTGTAATTTGATGCTGAGCATACTTTGAAGCTCGTCGAGAGCGAAGAGTGGCAACAAAGTTCGCAAGTAGAGATGTCTTGCCAAGACCGCTGTCTGCAACCACGAGGATAGGTTGACCTCCATTCGTAACATAATCATCGAGAATTTGTGTGCTTTGTTGACGTCCAATAAAGCATCTTGTGCGCGACGCTGCAAATGTGGCGTGATCCTTGATCTCCATCTCCAGCGGCGTACCTTGACCTGGAGGGAAATCAATGGCGATGGTTTCACACAAGTCGTTTCGTACGAGCTCGGCCCACATGGCCGGCGTGTCGAACCATTTGACAGGGAGGCCGGCTTTGATGATGCGCTCTTTCAAATCCAAGAGGCGCTCTTCAGCCCAACCCAGCTCGGCAAACACACCGCGCTCGGCTTTGGGTATCGACCGCAAGTACCGTACACTTCGGAAGTACACATAGGGACGGAGGGCGGCTTCGGGATCGTTGAGAATACCATGCAGAACCTCTAGCTCCGTGACAGACTTGTCACGGTGATTGGCGATCCATGGAAATGCACTCTGACCAATATCCAGCGTCTTCACAAGCAGCTTGACGTGGTCTGCCTCGGGATCGTCAGTGGGAGACAGTGACCAACCATTACGGAAGCCCAGTGAGCAAACGAAGTACGGCCTGCATCGATCAACCTCCTCTAGGCAAATGCGAACGACTTCACCGGATGCGGACTGCTCAGTTGTGATACCCCATCGAAGATCGAGCGGTGAGAAGAAAATACCGCGCTCGATCAGTTTCTTCTCCACCTGTGGGAAGGCCGATTTGAAGGATAGATTACGCTCCTCGTTGAAGTCTCGGAATGTACTGGAAAGGAATGGTCTCACGAAGTTGATATCTCTCGGCAATGGTTTTAGCGGGAGCTTTGGTGTGTTCTTGTACAGCTCCCTCAGGCGATTCTCTGCAGCTTGCTGGCGTCGCAAGTATGCTTCCCAGTGGTCGTCATTGTTCACGTCGAACCCGATCGCCTCACTGCCTGCTGAACCCATGGAGTCGTCCCCAGCCTGTCTGCGCGCTTCAGCATCACCTGTGCTCAGGCGCAGGTTATCCAGTGCGCTCCCTCTAGTTTCTGCGTCTCTAAACCAGTGTGGTGAGAGAAATGGTGCATGCCATGGTCAAGCGAGTTGATGAGTATGCGGAACGCCAGAGCGATTGGAGTGAGTCAGGCAGGATCGATAAGAGTGACTATGGTCACGGTTAGGACAAAACCGTTTGCGAAGACGCCGTTCGTATACGTACCCTGTGCCGGCTGGCCCAGCAGATGCCGGGAGGGTCTCGCCTAGTCCAAGTGCATGGCCCCCGGCGACGGCCGAGTGAGAGGACGCGCCGCAGCCCATGATAGCAAGGACGGGGGACTACGCCGAGGATGAGGATGTGAGTGAGCGGAGGAAGGCTAAGACTAAAAGAAGGAAGCGAAGGGTATTTCGCTTGGAATGCCACGCCTGGGCAGCTGGGCAGTCTATCTAGATCAATCCGTCCTCCAGCACGCTCCTCACGCCCACTAGTCAGTGCAAGTTGCTTCGGAAAGTCCTCAAGTGAATTAGGTGGGTGGCCCCAAACTCCGTCGACGTGGACTGCTATAAAAAGCCGAGGGTACCATCATTTAGTATGAGTTATGTTCGATATGCGTGCATTTGAGATAGCCCCATGCACTCACTGGATAGCGAGAAATCCCACTCCAAAGTGTTACAGTTTCTTCCGTTTCTCCCTCTGACCGAAGGCTATCCGTCCTGGCCCGGAAGCGTCTCGTCCGGTCAGCCCGCCTCGGTTTCGATCTTTCGGCTTTTCGCCCTGGGGTTGTGGGCTGGCATCGTGGTTCGGGGTGGGAGTCGGTGAGGATACTCTGGACGCACGCGAAAGACTGGAGCAGTAAGTACAGCTCTGAATGACCCCCGCGTGGCGAGATATGCCTCGACAAAGTCTCCTTCCAGAACAGGGGGTGACGGAATACCAAGCCGTTTCTTTTTTCTGTCACTTGAGTCACAAGCAAAGTTTTACACGACAATATCTCACGCCACGCGAGTGCAATCGCTTTGGCTGTCACGCAGTTCAGTTCAGACCATCCAGGCGAGTTGCATCTCGAAGTGGGGTACAAGTGCAATCACTCCAGCCGCAAAAACGACCGGAAAACACATTCCACTGCCGGAACTCTGACATCACAGGGTGTATATTAGGACGCGCTTGTGGGGAGTGACAATAGGTTTGCGACAAAGGACACCGTAGAAGTGTTTGCCGTGGTGGCCAAATCCAGTTTGGTACAATGACCTCGCGCAACAATCCCTTCGCGATTCGAAGCGCACCCACCATCGCCGAGCGCAAAATGCTCGATGAGGCACATGCGTGCCACCGCGCCAAGCTGAACAAGATTCGTGCTGTGGTGGACACGCGGCCGCCCGTGGTGTATAATCACCTAAGGGTGAATCGGAAAAAGCAGCAGATGCTGTTTGAGGAACAGGCGCGAATTCAGAGGGCCAACCTGCTGCTCGTGGACAAGATGCGATCGATCATCAAGACTTCTACTGCAGAGAGCTTCGGAGGACAGACTGTGAACGCTGGTGCAGATCACCAACAACAGCAGCGCGGCAAGCAGCACCAACAACAAGGGCAACAGCAACAGGGCAGAACGTTCCATTCATATGTTCGAGAAAAGGAGAACCAACGGATAGCCAAGGAGAACGAACGCATCCTCCAGCGAATCATCAGCGCACAGCCAGTATACAGTGTCGAGCAGTGGAAGCGCGATGCGAAGTTACAGCGTGAGCGACGAGATAATGCGTGCAAGTATCCTAGTCTTGAGTCGTCGTCACACTCCCCTCGTCCCGGCGCAGCCTTCCGAGAGAACAAGCTAGGAATTGAAGACAAGTCACAGCAGCATAGTCAGCAGCCGGACGGGCCCAGGCCTTTGGACACAGTGTTGAAGGCATTGGGCACTGCCGGCTTCACACCTAGGTTACTTTCATCCAATGTTCCAGTGTTGCCCCCCATCTCAGGCCGTGCTGGAAACGAGCAAGCCAGCGGTGACATCTATCTGGAATCGGCAGACGTGAGATTTTCTGAGTCCAAAGAAAGCGGTCTTCCTCCTACCGAAAGGTTCGGACCAGTTCCCATTCGCATGAAGTCACAACAGCAGCATCCCTCTACGCTTGCTCCTTACACACCACGACGTCCCCACAAACTCCGTGATCAAACCGGCGCAGGCTCATGGCACACGATCACGCAAGCAGATCCAGTTGTACCATATCCCCTCACGAAATCCCCGCGACGTGCCACCGCACTGGATGTGCCTACAGGCCTGGTCGATCAGCAGTGGCAATATCAGCAGGCTGCTATCGCACACAGCAGTGGTCAAAAGCTGCAGGGCCCGCCGCCTAAGCCAATGCTCACTGTCACCTCTCGTGCGCTACCATTGGGTGCCCTGTCAACAGAAGAGCTCTTGCTTAGCAAGGGTGGTAGGGTCGTGCCTGGCAGAGGACCAGGTCCATCAGTGGCTCAGCTACGTGCGCTCTTCTCGAAGCGCCCTTCGCCGCGTCAGGTGTTGTTCGAGGACGATGTCGACGTATCAGGACGATTCGTTAGAATGCTTGTTCGAGAGTATGTCGAGCCGTCTTGGTTGATTGAGATCCGAGCGTTTGACTTCCTTTCAGGGAATATTTATACGCTCAAGATCCCTGTACAACAGCTGAAGCAAGTATTCCTAGGCGCTGGAGCCGACGACACCGCACCTACAGATAATGGCGAGGCTAGCACGCACACCCCCGCGTCAAGGCTTTATGATCCAGCGTCGCGAGGCGAACTCGTCGACCTGCTCATCCGTTGTTGCCGTTTCGTGATCAAAATTCCACCGACTCAAGATGGGCACCGCGGAGCAGATCGAGACGGTAGCCGCTCGCATCGTCACACGCATTCCCACTCTCATTCACTATCTGCACATGGTAGTGGACGACCATCGTCTCGGCCTCAAGGGAAGCTCGTCATGTGTCTCGATCTGGAGCCGCGCTCATCCAAGACCACATCGGATGTTGGGCAAGAGAGACCTTCCGATGAGCCTAGAGCGCATATCGTGTATCAACCTCCCGCTGACAAGCCATCTTCGGAAACGAAGACAACTGACGACGCGTCTAATGAGTCCCAGGTGTCAATGCAATCGGATGACTCACGGCCCTTCTACTTCGTTGATGAGGGCAGTCAACTGGCAACACTCTCAGAAACCGCGGAAGGCGCACATCAACAGGGACAAAGTGCAGGTCATCCTCACTCCCCTCGATCATCGGTTGGACATGGTGGACCCCAGCACGTACTCCCAACTCCCAAGTCAGGAAAATTCACTGTATTTACTCCACGGCGAAGCACCACTGGAGAGAGTATGGGCTTGCAGCGGGAAGATCTACAATACCAGAATGAGCACGAGGACCAGACTGCAACCCAAATCAGTGCTGAGCCCAGCACTCTTGGAGCGGCAGCTGAGGGCGGGGCTAGCCACGATGATTCTCAATCAGCATCTGCTCCACGAGGCAGCGTGACAAAAGGAACTGCTCAGAATACTGATGGTTTAGTACAAACCGAAAACACGCATGTCGTAGCCTCAGTTCAAGAGCAAACTGGGGACACTCAGCAGCCTGGCCGACGAAGCCTCTCCTCTGCGCCGCAACAGCCGGCGACCACTTCGCATCGTGGCAGTCGCCAGCTCCGCGTCGATATTGAGGAGGGAACTCAAACCTCGCCTCATGGATCACCACCGATGACCGGACCTGCCAATCACCCGCCTCGATCATCTGCTGTTTCAATTGGAACCGATCCTATGACCCCAGCGGCTGTGAGCGCGTTGCTTCATGGGTCATCCAACTATCCCTATCAGGCTCAAGCGTCGCAGCAGCCACCCCAGCCGCTGCTCAGCCCGAGTACAGCAGCCAAGTTGCGCCCCACGCACAGCCTCTCTGTCCAGGTCTCTTGCCGAAATCTTCCTCGCTCAAAGCGCACGGGCAAAATATGCAACCCATGCATTCAGGTGTATGCAAGAAATCTGTCAGGAGACTGGTATCCGACCGGACAGCGCACCGAGCGTATCGAAGGCGATGCCGATCCCGACTTCACCACTCTACTTGAGCTCGAGTATAACCCCAAAGGGCAAACCGAGTTCGCATTCTCCGTGTTCGATGTCGAAGATCCCGAGGAGCCTTTCAGAGCACGACTCTCAGGATTTGAAGCACAACGTGCTGCCGAGCGTGCCAAGACACTCGCGCCTCAGTCATCGAGCGAGGTGCTGGGTTCGACAGCAATCAGTGTAAACGACCTCATTGAGACGAAAGGCCAGCCTCTAGGAGTTCGTTTGATGGATGCAAGCGGTAGCGATCTCGCGAATGGAGGTCAGGCCTTGTTGATCATCATGACTCGGGCACTGAGCTATGACGAGTAACACTCAGGTGGAGGTATGATTCAGCAGTTTATTCCTCGCCGTTTTTTGTATATTCACCCTTGATTGTACACTAGTCTGACTTTCATAAAGCATTTTTCGGATCCGTCTAACGTGTATACAGTCCTTACCGCAGAGAAAGCAGTGCGTCGTGACGCGACAACGTCCCCATTAATGGCATCCCAGTATGCGAAAGTATATAACAAGGATAATTCCTCGCAGGGAGTCGGTCCGAAACTGTGTATGAGCCAGCAGCTGGGACTGGATAGCAATAATATGCACATGCTGGTTCATACTAGCATTGCACTGTGCCGCGAGACGTTCGCAAAGCCAGCACCCGAGTTAGGGATGACTCGCACGGTCAAATCCGGGCCAGGACGGGTGGACATTTGTCACTCCGAGACAAAAAGTGAAAACTGAGGCTGATTCTCGCGACGTTTGCGAAGGGATTTCGCGAGATGTCGCCGAGGAGGGGGTGATATTATGCGATAATATGGACACACAGTGACTTGTGCGCCCTTGTCTTGAATGCTATAACTTGAAGGCCACCGCAGTATACCAAGATCCTCTCCTTCCCTTCCCGTGATCGAGGATGCTGGCACTGTGAGCTGGCCTATTCGACGGGGACTTCGCTATAGAGAGCATACATACGATGCAAATGTGAGAGCGTCTCAACCATCTGCTTCCCACTCCTCCATCTTCTGATTTAGATCCAGACACCCGCTCTCATCCATGGCTAGCATCAACACCACGTCGACCCCCGGAACGATCACTACGACGACTTTCACCCCTGAAGGCGCAATGAGCATTCGCAACAAGGCTCTCCTTCACGGCGCGAAGTGGGGTGTAATTACTACAGGTTTGACTTACATCGCTGGCATGCTTGGCGCGAGCCTCGCCAAGGTGCGACCAACCTTCATCCGACACCCTGCGTTCCTAGGTGGTGTGTTCTTTGCGTCCGCATATCTGTCGGGTCGTGCTGAGCGTCGCCGCTTGATCAACGCCGCGAACGTCAACGCCGCAATCCGAAACGCATCCACTTCAACACCCACGATGAAGCTATAATTGAATTGAGAAATCCAGAAGAGTCAGTAGGCACACATCCCACCTCACCAGCTCTCATCTAAACTCAAGACAACACTCGACAGTGTCAGCTTCACTGGCTATTATTGAATTGATTGCGCCACACTTTGATTGCTTCTGTCCCCCTTCGCGTCAGGTCTCTTCACTCCACTTTACGTCACTCTACGACACGCATGGTGGAACTGCTACTCATGATCCACTTGGTCCCCGTCTGTAAGCTGTTGTTCGCACTCTGGGTGTTGATTCTCGTGTCCTGTTACTTGCTCGCACGCACCATGCAGCTGCTTCTCCTTCACAACATCATGTCTTCTTACTGTGATGAGTTGTTAGGACTATCGACATCATCGGCACCGAGCCAGCTTAACCACGTCAGGAATACCGAAAATACATTTCATTCCATTGTGTAATGGCAAAGGGCTAACTTCTGACAGTTGGTTATATTTTATGCAGCTTCAGATCTAGTGCCCGTCTACTGCTACAGCTGATACTACTGCTCATTTTCAGCATCATCATTGGACTCCTGGACTTGGACATCCTCACCGCACGTCTCATCTGCGCGATTGCCAACGGGACGAATCGACTCAGGATCCATCTCTGGGGAGAGCAGCTCAAATGCCACGCCGAAAATGGCAGGAGTCTTTCCATAGAGCGGCGATGATACACCACTACGCTGGATGGCAAGCGCCTCAATCATTTGCGAAAGTTCAGCGAGCGTGATAGTGTCCTTCACTGTCGCTGCAGGAGAGATCTTGCCGAAGATGTGCTCGAAATGGAGGCTTCCCTCGGTTTTGATCTGAATCAATGCCGCAGGCGAGCCGAAAATTGGGAGCGAGGCGAGGCACTTCAGTTGTTCCCAGTACGCTCTTTGGGCATCATTCAAGCGTTTGACTTCAGCCTCGTTTGATAGCTTCGCAAGGGCCGCGCGGTAATCCAAGAACAGAGTCAGCATTGCGCTTGCAACAGCGGTTGGTGATATCTTCGCCTGGCTGTCCGCGACGTCTTTCAGTAAATCAGGGTAGTATGTGCTGCTGGGATTGCACGGACAACTGGGGGTGCTCGAGAGGCGCTCGTCTGCTTGAGGTTGTGGCGCTTGATTTACGGAGCTTGACCCGAGTGGCTCCTCGTGAAGAACGTTCGATGGATTCTTTCTCTGAAACTTGCCTCGTTCAGCCGCGGGACCAAGACGATGATAAGCGGTAGGTGGCGTCGATCCTGACGACACAGCGTCTTTTCCTGCTCGACGGGTTGGTTGACCGTTATCCTCGCTCGATGACTGGATCTTCGATTTCTCTTCAGAAGCGGGCTGCGTTGCTGCCGCAGGGGAAGGCTTTGCTGCCAAGGGGGACTGGAATACATAGCCTGGCTGCGCTGCGTTGAATATTGTCCTTGCAAGACTTCGAGCCACCTGAGAGCGATGACGGATTTCCTCTTCGAGACTGGCACCTGAAGTGGCAGCAAGTGGCTTATTGCGCCGAAGCCATTCACTCAGCCACAGGTTGGGGTTAAATACGACGCGAATTGCTTTGTAGTCTGGTGGTGCGCGTGGATTGTGCAGGTCATTCAAGAGCTCACTCAGTTCCCGCACTCCGCGCTCGAGAAGTGTCTGCAACTGAAGTTTTGTTGAGTCTACAAGCGTTGTGTTCGGAAGATAGAGACAGTGTGAGTCGTGCCCTATGGGATTGAATCGTCACCATAGTGCCCTATACAACGATAAATACACGTACCATATGCGTAGTCGCAGGTGAGGCCCTCCAAACGGGCCGCCATGCTCTCCATTCCTATCCGTTTCTTCCAGAGGACTATTTCACCGGGTTTATCGTGGCAGCTTGTGAATGCAGTTTAGAGGTGACTATAGAAAAGGGCTATATAAAGCGATGTGTTTCGGTACAATGGGTTAAAATATCTGACACTTGGGCGTATCCCTGGCGTTCACATCTTCAGAAGTTCTGCATTCGGGTTCGAAAATCCGAGATGGGGTGGATAGAGTAAATAGCTCGTTGGAGATATATGCATCGCGCTTTAAGTGTTGCGTGTATTGCGCTGTTGGCGGCTGCCTCATACAGTTATAAGCTACAATGAGTGGTAAATCTGTAAAATTAGCTCTTAGAGTACACGAAGACGAAAAAACACTTGATGATTAAAATGTTACGCTGTGAAAAGCTGGTAAGCTTGGGAGAGTCGTTGCAGTCGAAGACAGCCGTCCAGCCTATCTTGGTCTATGGGCGGCAACTGATCGATCATACATGCTTGGATAGGGCATGGGAAGATATAAGGTTGTGTTCAGGGGATGATTCTTACTCCAGGAATTCGGGTGGGACATGGTAGGCTTCGTCCATCTTCGTGCCGACGCCGTACGGCTTTCCGATGGCATACACACGGAATCCAATCTTGATGAGCGACTTGTGATCGAGGATGTTACGGCCATCGAAAATGTAGGCAGGTTTCTCCATGTTATCGTAAATCTTCTGGTAGTCAAGAGTGGCAAACATGTTCCATTCCGTGATGACTGCAATGGCATGGGCTCCGCGGGCGGCTTCGTATGGATCTGAGGTCACTACGGCCAAATCATCGAAGCGGCAGCCTTCGGGGAGGACATTGTTTTCGGCAAAGTCGTTGCGCATCTGTTCCTCCTCAACCTTCGGATCGTACAGAGCAAGAAAGGCACGCTCCTGCAGCAGATGCTTTGCAACGCTGAGTGCTGGGGTCTCTCGAGTGTCTCCAGTATCCTTCTTGAAAGCGAAGCCAAACATGGCAATGCGCTTGCCGGTAATGTTACCAAACATAGCGCTGACCATCTTTGTCGCGAATCGCTGCTTCTGCCAGTCATTCATGCGAACGACATGATTCCAGTAATCAGCGACCTCCTTCAGACCGAAGGTCTCACAAAGGTAGGCGAGGTTGAGAATATCCTTTTGGAAGCACGAGCCACCGAATCCAACAGATGCGTTCAAGAAGTAGGGGCCAATGCGTCGGTCCATACCTACGGCGCGCGCGACCTCCTGGACATCAGCACCGGTGACCTCGCACAAAGCAGAGATGGAATTAATGGAGGAGATGCGCTGAGCAAGGAATGCATTCGCGACGAGCTTGGAGAGCTCAGACGACCACAGGTTTGTCGTGACAATACGTTCCTGGGGAATCCAGTGGGCATAGAGCCATGCGAGCTTAGCCACGGCCTCTTTACCAGACTTGGTCTGAGCACCACCAATCAACACGCGATCGGGCTTGGTGAGGTCGTTGATAGCGGTACCTTCAGCAAGGAACTCTGGATTGGAAAGAATCTCAAAGCTGACGCCGTGCTGGTTTGCCTGCATGACTTGTTGCATTGCAGCCGCAGTACGAACGGGCAGGGTGGACTTCTCGACGACGATTTTGGGCTTGGTTGCGACCTTGGCGATACGACGTGCAGCCGACTCCCAGTTCTTTAAGTTGGCTGCGCGTCCCGCGCCAACACCTTGATGTTTCGTGGGGGTGTTGACCGAAACAAAGATCATGTCACACTCCTGGATGGCACTATCGACGTCCGTTGAGAAGAACAGGTTGCGATCACGAACCTCAGCAATGACCTCGTCCAAACCAGGTTCATACACAGGAAGCTTATTGGAATTCCAGGCATCGATCTGGCGCTGGGAAATATCTACGACAATGATTTTCACACTGGGGCAGTACTTGGCCATGATAGCCATGGTGGGACCACCCACATAGCCTGCACCGATGCAGCACACCTTATATTCCCACGTTTCCTTGGCTTCGGCCATGTCGTCTGAGGGGTTCCGCTTTGGCCCTACGCGGAGGGCAGTGGGGTCATTCGTGGGAGCAGGAGATGCATGTCAGCGTGAGCGAGAGAATTAGCACAAGTACGTGTGAGAGAGGCGCCACGCCGATCGCATATCTGACGGAGATTCGTTCCGTCCTCTAGAGAGGTATCTTGGTCGCTCTGTAGATATACCACTCTGTGGAGCAATATATACCAGCGCGGTCGATAGCACTGCTGCTCATGCAGCATTTTCGCCAAGACTAGACGGTGTACACTCCCACACATATGCTCAGAAACACCTATCGTATCCCAGGCTCGGATACGTCTGCCCCCAATTCTCGGAAAACGCGTTGTTTGCACGGTGTACGCTAGGAGCCATTATGAAAGGGTGACGAGACGAGCTTCACGCGGCAAGATCCATACACTACCAGATCCAGATTACACTCAGGGTTAGACCCAGCCCCGATCCAGCCTCGCATTCAGGGTGGAAACTAAGCGAAAATTCAGAGTGGATAGGTGTCCGATACATGGGAATACGGGCAGGTTTGCGATAACATATACGCATGAATTGATTGAGAATATCATGGTGAACTGGGTTTCCAGGGTATTATGACTCAATATTGCCTCAACATAGGAGATATGCGTAGGTGACCCATCCCTCCGAGCCTTGAATCCACGCGCTACCCCTGGAATACGCACTTGCTTGCTTTATTTTCACGGAATAATACGTGCAATGTTCATCCATATCCATGATGAACTCGTTCGCATGCTTGGATGGCCGCAAGACACCAGATCTTACCATGAAAGAGCCGCCCCATCATGCTTCGTCATCCGTCACGCATTCGATCCGCTTTTTCAGTCGTTTGCGCAGTACGCCCTCGGAGTGCTCCGGAATCACTGCACCCCTGGACAGGTCACACCACACCACATCTGCTCCACTCCGTCAATCGGTTTCAATCCCACTCACCTATGCAAAACCACGCGAAAACTCACCTCAATATGTAGAACTCCGGCGAAGCCTCAGTATATATCAACAGGATTGTTTGATATTATTGAGACTGCATCAAGAGCAAACAGCTTTCACTCGGAGATATTGATATCTTAATCACAACGTTATTACCATGACGAACGCTCAACCACAGATGCCCGAGCTGCCCAGCGGGAAGCAGCTCCTCGACAGCTTCTTCCCGATCTTGATGTTCATGTTCCTCAACTGGCTCAAGCTGGACTACACCGAGCCTACGACACTGTGGACGATTCGTGCGATTTTCCTCGCTTCCGTGATTGTGCAGTACGGCTCATACTTCGTCATCTACCGACGCATTGAGGCTAAGAAGGAGGAGCTGTCTCAGCAGACGGTGTCCTTCGCGCGCCCTCTCTCGATGAGCGAGCTTATGGCAGCAAACGCTGAGGGGCGTACTGATACTCACATTCTTGACACTAGTACCTTCTACGACTACGACAAGTCTCAGTTGAAGTCCCTCGTCAAGAGCGGCCTTACGAGCTTGGCAATCACTGCTTTCTTCCAGTGGAAGTGGCAGCTCACTCAGATCCTTATTCTTAATGCCGTCATGACCCTTCGTAAGTTCCGTGACGCGCCTCTTTACAAGCTTCACGTCGAAGGCGATCGATCGGTTAAGCGCCCATTCAAGAACCAGAGCCAGAACCCCTTCTCCTCATTCCTGCCTGACTCAATGAATCCCGAAAAGCAGGCCGAGGAGCTTGAGCGTCGTGCGGCTGAGAACGCCAAGGCAGCCAAGAAGGCTGCTCAGCAAGCCGTCGTCGCACCCCAGACCGGCAAGCGCAAGAAGTAAGTAGAATCAGTCTATTATATGGCTGGCGCACACAATATTCGGTCTCTCAATTGAGAACACGCAGTCAATGGTCCTTTACATCCCTCAGGCCATCATGGTGATGATGACACGGTCACAAGACACGTGCGATGAATCCTACTTCTGGAGCGACACAGTGCAAGCTGATGTTCGTACTTTATGGCTTAAGGCTTGCAGTTGAACAAGTATGTCCACACATCCACGAGAGTTAAACAAGTCTTTTTCTAGAACGCAATCGCATAAACAGTCACTACACTATTAGCTTTGGAAATATTCCAGTTCGGTCTTCTAATTGCGAGACCAATGCAGAACGTGACAGTAATACAGTAAACGTGAGCTGTTACACTCACTTGCCGTGTACCATAACCATTACACCGTAATGCTTACGATTTGCTGCTGTTGCAATTCAGGACAGCAATGGTGCTATGCTGCCACAAATGCACAAGGTCAATGCAGGTGCTATTCCATACCGACGAACACCCAAACCTCATTAAATCTACTTTCCCATGGCTTTGTTACGCCGATGCTCAATTGGTCCTCGCAGCACATTGCAGTGTATTGAGAAAAACAAATAAAACGGGATACGCAAATTGGAATGATGAAGAGGAACTGATCGATAAGACTCACAACGAACCTATCGTCGGGCCTGTAATATTCTAGCTTCTAGACTGCTGCGCGGGTCAACGTAGTCCCTGTCATTCATCAGAGATAAGTGGCGGAGGGATCCGAAATATTCGACCACGTGAAGACATGTACCTGTAATATTACTGCGCGAGCCATGGGTGCTCGAGCAGCTCTTCGACACCAGGTCGAGCGGCCTTATCACGAGTCAAGCATTTGAGAACAAAGTCCTTGAACGGGCCTTGAACCGATGCTGGTATTTCAGGCATCTTTGTCGGGTCACCGATGGCAAATAACGCTGCAGCATGGTTATAGCCCTTCCAAGGCTGCTCGCCTGATGCCATCTCAATTAAGGTGCATCCTAGTGCCCAAATATCTGCCTTGCGGCCATAGCCATCTTCAAGGACGACCTCCGGGGCCATAAAGAACGGAGTACCAGTGAGGGTCATCAGATTAGTTGCGTGTAGTGCCGCATGAGCTCGCTGTCTCGCCTTCGCATCTTTTGAAGCAGCCGCACCAAGTGCACCACCGAGGTATACAGTGCCCATATGTCCCCCCAGACCACCTGTGGCATGATCCATCTGGATCTTCTTGCTTACACCAAAATCGGCCAGTTTAACAGTCTCCTTGCCGCTGTCATCGATTGAAAGCAACAGATTCGCAGATTTAATATCACGATGAACAACACCATGAGAGTGAAGGTATCGCAGACCATACAGGATCTGGCGGGTATAGTTCTTGATGACGGGCTCTGAAAGAGGGCCATTCTGATCAAGACGGGCTTTAACAGAGCCGCCATTGACACGCTCCATAATGATGCTCAGCTGGCCGGTTCGCGGATTGATTTTGGCTCCCAAGAACCGCACAATGTTAGGGTGTTGAAGGACTTGCATGAGGCTGATCTCTGCCCAGAGTTCCGTTCCCAACGTCGTAGCATCAATGTCCTCATCGATATCAGCATTCTCAGCGTCCTCCTTCGCTTCGTTCATGGCAACCTTCGCAATGGGCTGAGCCAAGACCTTGACAGCTAGAGGTCTTCCATCAGAAGATACAGCACTGTAAACAGATCCAAAGGCGCCTTTGCCGAGCAAAGATCCAGGGCCGGTTACGCGACGCCATTTCAGAAGTTCAACTTCGCGGGGTCTCTTAAACAAACCTTGCACACCATGCTCAATGATCGTTCCGGCAAGATCGACCTGGATTCTGAACTCCTTTTGGAAAACTCCATCCTTGAAGACTTTGCCTGCCACTACGCCCAAAATGTAGCACTTGTTAGGCTGAATGGCATTTGAAGGTGATTCAGGGCTCTTCGAGTCAGCCTCTGCCTTCCACGAAGAAGGGTACGAGATAGACGATTGTAGGTGGACTGGTGGCACAAAAGCAACAATCTCTCCAATGCGGAATGCAAGCGCTGAGCCTGCAGGGTGTTCCCAGCCCAGTTCGATCAACTCAGTGCCCGGAATACCACGAAGGAATAGGGAAGGACCCGACTGTGCGAGAAGTTTCTGCTGACTACCCACGGTGAGGTGCTGACCCACTCGGCTGATAAGTTTCTCTGCAGACGCTGAAACCATCGCACCGATACCTTCGAGGCCTGCATTGTCGCCAGAGAGTGGGGAATTCGACACACGTTGGAGGTCAATCTTACGTTGAAGTGTGTCGTATTTGGGGCTTTCAGGGACGCGGTTCGATCCTGAACGAGCCGGGCTCGGAGGCGCACTGCCACTAGCGGAAGATGGCGAGGAAGAATCATTCACGTGAGGGCGAACCATGGCAAGCCACTTCTCAATCTCGGCGACCGCAGCGCCGCTGCCTTGAGAGACAGGTGCGAAGAAGGTGCTGCTTTCTCTGGATTTGACACAGAAGCATTTTTGCACAGAAGGCGTGGGGTTACCCGGAGGTAAGGCATCGTTGATTTCGACATCGTACAGTGAAATGACGCCGTTCAATACGTGACAGCTCGCATCGCTATACCAGACAAGGACCGGACCTCGAAGCTGAACGAAGGAAGGTCTCCATCCGAGAGTCGGCTGAAGGGATTCATATACGAGTAAGTTGCCGCTGTACTGGACTTCTAGTCCTGGTAGGGCCCAGGTCTTGGATTCACTCATGATCGTAGCAAGCTTCGACAACGGGTAGTGGGTGTTGTGATGCAGGGCCAAGTTAGTTGATTGATGTCTGGAACCCTATTGTGTTGCTCGAGTTGAATCAAGCACGGGGATGAGAACGAGAAGAATGCAGTGTAGTGTACGAGGACAATTCACAGCTACTCTGGTCCTGCTGGAGTGGTACGCAGGGTGGGTTGATGCAGAGACGAGAACACTTGCTCTTGGTCTGGAGAGGGTGGTAGGTGTTGAGGCTATTAGAGGACGTATAGGATGCAATATATAAGCCGTGCTTGGTTACATGTGACATGACCACACTATACTCACGCCGAATGTCGTTTCTACACGCTCCACGATCCCACAGATACCTGCTGTCGGATGCATCTTCAAGTTCCTGGGAAGGGTGATGCTCATGTCCGCGACAGGCAGTAGCCATCACAATATGGCTTGAGCGGAGATTCCTCCAAGCGATAGCAAGCGTACAGGCTATGTGGTCGTGCCGCAGATCCTGCCCACTAGAGTGCTGAGAGCGATTACGCGGGCCGTTTCGTCTTTCGTGCCAAGAATCTCGCTTTGTGCCTCAATATGAGTGGGACATCCTGAGTGCTAGCACATTGCAAGCTGCGGTATACACTAAAATAGTGAATTTTATCAAATAAAATACTCTATATAACTCGGCACTAACCCACACCCCAGTTACACAACCACCAAGTAAGACGGAAAAAACGAATTGAAACGCGGAGCCAAAACGTCAATTTGATCACATCGGCGGGGACACTTGCTCCATAATCACTCGCCAACGTGGTTATATCCACTTGTATAGTCGATTTCTACCATCGATTTTATTACACTATCAAACTAGTCTCGCAGAATGGATGCCTCACGACTCGTTCGAACTCCCCAGAAGTTACCTAGCGCAGCTTCAGGGGTGTCGACGGCGACCAGAACCAGTGCTGGAGCCGCTCGTTCAACTGGGAGCACTACACTATCATCGCCTGGAGTGATATCCCGTGGTGCAAGCTCTCAGACAGCCGCGTCCCGCCCAGTTCCGGCCCCAAATCCGGGCTCTACGCGCACACCTGCCCGAACGGCTACTCGACCGGTGGGTACTAGCTCTCATCCAACTAGCCGGGCGCTGCAGCCTGGCAGCCCCGCGGCAAGTAGCCGTGCCCCTGGAACACCCAGTGCTCTAGCGGCTCCGTCAGTCGCCACAAGTTCCACACCTGTCGGAAGTCGAATTGCGGGACGGCACTTAGCGTCTTCAACATCAGCTGGCACTCTGAATCCAACGCAGGTTCGGCGTACCCTTTCAATCAGCGGCGGCGCGGCCTCGTCCTCGCACCATATGATGGAAGCCTCAGCCCCAGGGCCAGTTCCAGGTCCGGCCCCTGCCGCAGCAGCCTGTGCAGACGTGCAGGTGACTCCTCCAAGGAGAAGCGAATCCAGTTATGCTCAGGGCTCACTTGTAGACACTCCCATGCAGCATCAGGGTGAGGGTCTTGTCGCAGCCAAGCATCGTCATAAGACAATTTCGCACGCTCAGTATCTAGAAGAGCTGCGCAGGGCAGCAGAGGAGGTTTAACTTATGGCAGATTGAATGTGAGGTGCATCCAATGAACCCAATTCTGAGGAGCTGCAATCTCCGTAAGTGTGACTGCAGTCTCCAAAACTCATCTCTACTATTGTGTCCTAACCTTTCCTCGTATTTCAACTGACTTCCCTCAGCGAATTTTTCCAGGTGCACAGCTTTCACAGCATTCACAACGTCCACAACGTCCGTAGTGTCCGATTCCCCAACATTGATTATCACTCGCCCCCGCGTTATCCAAGATCCAACGAAGTATGCAAGCTTCCAAGCATTCCAGTTCAGCCGCCTGTTTTGTTACTGTCATTCGTCTGATGATCTCTTATCTGTGCATTTATTCCAGTAGCATTTAGTATCCTTCATGCCATCATTACCTCCACAATGCAAACTTGATCTGTGCGGTGCAGAGGAGCGTTATTGCCAATTTGGCGCTTGCTGACCTATCGTTATCTCATGATTTACGATCAGGTCCATGGTTTTCGTAGCCAGTCATCGCGACGAATCGCGTAACTGCTCCTAGCTATACCCCTTTACCATTATTCCCATTCGGTGTCCGTATCCTAAATGAGACGCGCCAGCAATTGCCAGCCCATGCTTGCACTAGGGCTCCCTCAATTTCCTAATTGTTCCACCGTCACCCCTTGTTCGCCAGCAAATATTATTCATGTCTACGCAATCATGCAGTACGGTTGCAATTGCCGGGGACCAGTTAGGTCTGCGCGCCAAAGGATGCCTTTCTTGCTTCCTGCTTGGTTTCCTCCTAACCACCCACATGAACTATTATGTTGTGCGCCGTGTGTTATTCGATATCCTTTTCTGCGTCCAGCTTCGCAGGTCAGTATGGATATACCAAGTCATCTGTGATTTGCTTGTTCGTTTGTTTGTTTCTTGCTCGCTTTCCTGCTTCTGCCATCCACCGTGACTTCGGCATATGTAGTTTCTGCTTTGTCAGACACCTTTTACATTCACCAAACCTGACTTGTTGATAGTCTTGTCTGGGCTCCAAATTCATTTCTCAATAGGTTGCGACAACAAGTCGTGTGGTATCAGCGCGTCGCAGTTAAGCACACCCTTGGGACACAAGTGCGCCTCTGCCTGCTTGCGAAGTAACTCGCGTCGATACGCCTCTCTTGCCTCGCGTCCAAAGTATTTGCTATACCAGGACTGCAGAATCAGGAGCACGACAAATATTAATACATAACGCAATACAAGTAATCGCCAGTCGTTGTACATAGGGTGGAGCTTTGTTGATGTCATCAGCTCCCAGAATGTGGGCTCCTTCGGCACCGGTTGTTCCGCACCAGCCGGTCGGCTTCGTCCAGGTGTCTTCGCTTCTTCGACACTGGAAGACATCTGACGCTTACTGTGAGAACCATTTCCATCGCTCTCTCCCGAATCTCGCGTCGTCGGCTCACTTGACCGAACGTGCTCAGATGCGGTCTTCTTTGAGATTCCTCGCACATGCCGCGTTTCCTGACTGCTTTCGGCTTCCGAGTCGTCTGACTCGAGAGACAGTTCCGGAACTCGCTTGCCACAGTGGGGGCAAAACTTGCTTATGTCCAGGATTTTCTTTCCGCAGTGGATACAGAATATCTTCTTTATCGCAGGCTCACTGGTACTGAGTGAAGAGTCGAAACTCTTGTAATATCCGGTATCTCGTGGTGAATCCACGTCAGAAGCGCTATTTGACTCCCTTTCATCTGAACTACGGTCCGTGTTCTTACGTCGCGATCGCAAATCACCACGTTCAGACATGGTAGACAATGTGATATCCGAGAGTTGGGAAAGGATTTTAGCCGGATGTGGCTAAAACTTGAGTCGTATCCCCATCCACCCGTCTGGGGACATTCGAACCCGCGCCAAATTCAAACCTCAATTTGACCTTGCCCGGAGCACTTTGGACGCAGATTATCCGACCTTCTAGGTGCCAAGCAAGCGAAAACTCCCGGTTTTTAATAGCCAGCCGTGCGCTCTCTTATTAAACGCAGCGAGGACCCCGCCGGACGTGACCTAACCCAGGTTTTTGCCTTCCAACGCAAAAGGACGAACGATATTGACCCTCGATCGAGGTCGATCTGCTGCCTATTCCGTGAGGTTTCCGTCCGCAACCGCAGACTGGTAGCTTTAGCTTGGAAGCCCGTGGGCTACCTTACCGATTTATAGTATACATATCCAGGAAGATCCTCGGAAATCGTGCGAAATATGTCACAAACCGCTACACTCCGCTCAAATCAGAGCACGGACCCCTCCAAGGAGAAGGAGACCGCCGCTGCGGCATCTGCCTCTGGAACTACTGGATCCAGCAGTTCTTCCCAGGGTGCATCGATGCCAGCTACATTGACCTATCCACCATCGGTGAATAGCCTGTTTGAGTCGAAGGATCTTACTTCTCTAGCACTGGGAGACCCCAGTAAGCTCAAGGATGCGAAGGACCTGGTGCAGTTCAGGGTGATCTGGAATGACGGTCGACCCGAGCACATGGTGGCATTGATCTGTGCGAAGAACATTTTCGCTGCTCAGCTGCCCAAGATGCCCAAGGAGTATATCGCAAGACTGGTGCTGGACCGAAGTCATCGAACAATGTGTATCATTTCGCCCAAGGGTGTCATTGGTGCGATCTGTTTCCGTCCTTTCTTCTCGCAGGGCTTTGCAGAGATTGTCTTCTGCGCTGTTACTAGCTCGGAGCAGGTCAAAGGTTACGGTACACGCATTATGAACCACCTCAAGGAGCACGTCAAGACTGAGGGCATCTACTACTTCCTGACCTATGCTGATAACTACGCAACGGGCTACTTCCGCAAGCAAGGCTTCACGAAGAACCTGACGCTGCCTCCTGAGCGATGGAAAGGCTGGATTAAGGATTATGATGGTGGTACCCTCATGGAGTGCAAGATCAACAGTCGCGTCAACTACTTGGATATTCCAGGGACCATCGCTGCCCAACGTGAGGCCGTATACGCCCGTATCAAGCAAATTTCCAACACGCACTCGGTATATCCCGGATTGGATTTCTCGAGGCGCAAGTCTTACAGCATCGAAGAAATCCCGGGCGTGCTTGAGGCTGGATGGACGTCACCCAAGAAGAAAGTCAAGACTGAGGAACCTCAACGCTCTCCCGAGTTGATCGAGTTGCAGGCGCGTCTCGCGGCGGTACTGCGTGGTATCCAATCCATGAAGGATTCATGGCCCTTCAAAGACGCTGTCGACCGCAACGTCGTCCCAGATTACTATACCGTCATTACAGAGCCGATGCACCTGCGTGAGATGGAGCGCCGTCTCAACAGCTACTACTACACATCGCGCGAGTTGTTCGAGCGTGACTTTGCCTTGATTGTGAATAACTGCCGCCAGTACAACGATAAATCAACGAGCTACTACAAGTGCGCATGTGTCATCGAAGAGGCGTACCATAAGCTCATGGCGCTCCACTTCCCAGCCACCGCTGAGCCCAGTGCCACTGCTTCAGATGGCAGTCAAGCTAAGCAGGATGCTGGTAGTAGCGGCACGTCGAGCAGTTCGGCGGGCGGAAGTGGTAATGCCTCGGGCGTCAAGCTCGAGCCCTCGCCCGACTCCAAGATGGAGGACTAAGCCGAGCCAATGTAGTACCACGTCAACAAAACGAGTGTGATATGCAAGTATCGTGAAGAGTACCACCCGGTAGAATAGCACTTTTACGTGGGTAGGAGTTCATTCTTAGTCAGTCCATGCTGGGCAATACTGAATTCCTTGTCCCGTCATACCAACATCTCGATCCACCCAAATGAGTCAAAATGAAACCGTGTTTGAGCAGAGTTTCAACGCTTTGTAATTCAAGAGTACGTACTGCACCGACTAAATAAATGGCTGCATTACGTGTGTAATCGCTATTTATACTGAATGAATTGTTTTTTCTTCCCTTCAAACCTCGTCTAATCCTTCGTTTATGTTGAAATTCACTTTTTTCCAACCTTACAGTGGGATCTTCCAGTTCTAAGGAAGCTAAGCAGAAGCAGCAAGGGCAACAGCAACAGTCCCAGCAGCAACAGCAACAGGGAGGTGCATCAGCACCTGCCGGACCTCCGGGGACGCCTGCTCGCTTGCATGTCTATGTCATTCAAGGCAAGAACATCAAGTCGATGGATGTAGGATCACTTTCTGATCCCTATGTTAAGCTCCTGGTGCCAGGCCACAAGGCGCAGAAGGTGAGTAAGATCCCAAAGACATGCTGATGGTTGTAGTATGCAGACCCCGGCGTTTTGACATGGCGTGATTGCGTATCTGATGTAGTGAGCTGCAATTTGAGAGCCATTCGCGAGTGCAGTCGTTTCTGGTCTGCTTCGCACTTTGCAGAGCGTGGCAATGAGCAAAATGGTATGCAGGCGTAGCATGCACTCACTGATACAACATCATATATGGTCGAAATTTTACGTGGGCCGGTCCGGGGCGTCTGTCGGCTCGTCATTGGGTGACTTGAAGATTTTTGTTCTCACGTCGCGTGCCAACCGCTTTTCTCTTGTGTTATAGACCGGCTTCCGTCGCAGCACTAGGACACCTGTCTGGAACGCCCAGTTTGAGTACTCCTTCGAGGTGGACAAGGTTCCCCAGTACATCGACATCGAGTGCTTCGACTTCGACCGCGGCATGCGTGACGACAAGATTGGTGTGGCGAGGATCGACATCGCGTCCCTCTGGACTGCTGCCGAACAAGCGATCAAGTTAAATCCCACTCCAAAGCCAGCTCAGCCAGCGCAACCTGGTGAACCAGAAGTTCAAGAGGAAAAGCTCAATGAGGCTGGCTCGAACCAACTCATGCAGTGGTTCGAGCTCACTCCCAAGATAGGCACTCCGGCAGACCCGAACGACGAGCTAGGTTCGGTTCAGATTGCAGTTCGGTGCACCATCGACTCAGTCATCAACAACCAAAGCACTACCGCTGCTTCTCTGCCAACACATCTCCTTGTCGTGGAGCTGCCTCAGGGACCCGCTCCTCAAGTCAAGTGTGTGAAGACCATTCCTCCTAAATCGGAACCTGAAGTCTTCGTGGCCTGGGGCAACCAGAAGGTCTCGGCGCCCCTGTTTGAGAACAAGTCCCGTACCTGCGCTTTCTGGGTCCATGCCGCTTCTCAAAGCGGCTTCCAACTGCAGTTCGGCGTAACTAACAAGGGTACCCTTGCCGCGACAGGCGCGATACCGGCTGCTACATTGATCCCACAAGCCGCGACTGCTGCCCAGTCACAGAGTGATGAAGTTAAGGAGATCGCGGAGGATGCATCCGGCGACCTTGCCTCTCCTAATCCAGTCGAAGTAGAAGCTGAAACCAAGAGCGTATCGACTGATGCTGCCCCAGCACCAGTTTCTTGGGTTGCACTTACCACTGGCGATTTGATCGACAAGGACCGTAATCTCCAGGACCTGGACAAGTCGCCTCTTTTCTTCCGAGAAGTCGGTGCCGAGCCTGAAGCCTCCGTAGTTGCTGATGCGCTGAAGAACTCAGCATTCGCACATGAACAAGTCATTGTCATGCTTCCCATCAATGTCAAGTGTTACACCATCGCGGAGGCGCGAGTGAAGCTTGCCGATTCTTTGATGGAGAACTATGACACGGACGGTAGCAACAAGATCTCCATGTCCGAGTTCCATGAGGTGCTGAAGGGTTTGACTAACTATGACGTTGATCCCAAGATCACAGAAGAAGTCTTCCGTGCTGTACTGGCGACGCGTGGTACGACCCCAGAGGCAAAGACCGTCTCTGAAGCTTCTGGTCCAGACATGGAGGATCCAGAGCTGTCGCGTGAGGAACTCCCGCGTGTGCTGGATATGGTGTCATTCTTTTCGCCTGAGTTTGCGAGAAAGATGCTGCTTGGTATGATGCGTGCCATCCTCGGTAAAGACTCATTCATGGATGGCGTCTCATATGAGAACGAGGACCCCCTATCGCGCACCTCGATTCGTGTTTTGGATCGCAAGACAGGACTTATTGTCGAGGAGAACATTCCAGGCTATATCTCAGCATCACTTCGAGTCATGTTTGCCAATCGCGTCTCACGCAAGCTCTCATCAAACGCGCTTGCAGAGGCATTGATGGCCCGCTTGTCAAGGAAGCAGGGCGAGAAGTTCAACAAGCCAGAAAGCCGAAACGGAATTGAAGATTTTATTCGACTTCATCGACTCAACCGAGACGAGATTGAGAAGGATGTTAGCGAATACGAGACTTTCAACGAGTTCTTCGCTCGACGCTTGAAGCCATGGGCACGTCCTATCGCAGATCCTCAGGACCCGTGTGTTGCGATCTCTGCAGCCGACTGCAGACTGACTGTCTTCCCTACCATCGATCTCGCCACGAAACTCTGGATCAAGGGTGACAAGTTCACAGTCGAGGGTGTACTCCAAGACGACGCTGAAGCACAGCGCTACCATGGCGGATCGATGTGCATTTTCCGTCTCGCTCCTCAGGACTACCATCGTTGGCACTTGCCTGTCGGTGGTCGCCTCCGTGAGGGGCCCTCGATCGACGGCGCATTGTACACCGTCAACCCGCTTGCCATCAACAAGAATGTGAATGTCTACACCAAGAATAAGCGTCGCGTGTTCTACATCGACTCAGAGGAGTTTGGAACCGTTGCTCTTGTTGCAGTAGGTGCGACCTGCGTGGGCAGCATTGTCATCACCGCAGAGCCTGGCACATACTCCAAGGGCCAAGAGCACGGATACTTCGCTTTCGGTGGCTCAACTGTGCTGGCATTCTTTGAGCCCAACAAGATTGTGTTTGACAAGGATCTCTGGGATAATACGGAGAAGGGTATTGAGACTCTCGTCCAAGCCAACAGTCGGATTGGTCTTGCTTCCGTGGCATTGAATCGACAAAAGTCTGTCACGGCAAACCCCGAGGCGAAGGAAACCACATCAGTTGAGTCAAAGGAGGTTGCTCCTGAAGCTGCGGAGAGCAAAGAAGTCGTTCCCGAAGCCACTCCTGGAGCCGTTGAGACCTCCGATGTTTCCCCAGACAACGCCGTTCAACCTGCTCCTGCTGAGCCCGTCCCTGCTGAACCCGCCTCCGCTGAACCCGCTTCTGCTGAGCCCGCCCCCGCTGAGCCCGCCCCTACCTCGGATGCATCTAACAATCAAGAAGCCCCAGCAGGAGAATCCGCCCCTGACCAGGGTGAACCTGCCGCTGAAGCTCCAGCTGCAGCTGGTGCTGCCGATGCAGAAGTATCAGCTCAATAACTGAGTCCCTGGGCCCGCTGAGCCGTTGAGAGCGCCAGACAATCACAAGACATTTTCCTTTCCCAATTATCCCGCGAACTGTTGATGCAAACACATAAGAAGTCTAAGATCACTTGTAGTCTCGAAATGATTCGCATGCTTTTTGTTTCTTGAATTGACATTCCATTATCGGATTCTATCAATTGAATTGCATTATCTGGAATACAATGATCGCCCCGATACTCGAGGCATGTGATTTGATGTACAATTTATTGCAAAGCTAGAGTTACTGTACAGTCTTGAGAAATTATGCTTTTGTTGCTGAGGACCTCACTGTAAATTCGGTCGGCCAGGAAGCTGCGGGTGTTGTTGCTGTTGCTGTTGCTGTTGCTGTTGGCTCGGCGTCGTCGGCAGTCCAGGCAGTCGAGGTGTTCCGACAGGGATAGTTGGGACAGATGGCAACTGTGGCAGAGTCGGCATCTGAGGAACCGAAGGTGGTTGCGGCAGTCTGAATGCCGGATTGGAAAGTGCAGGCGAGACTGACGGCTGTGAGTGGCTAGGGCTACCCGGTAAACTCATGTTTGGCAAACCTGCAGCTGTTGGCGTCGCAGACGTACTTGACACGGCGCCTGGAACGCTCGGTAGTCCGGGGATGCCCGGTACCTGTGGTACCGTCGGCAGAGTTCGCGGGGTTGGGACCGGAAGAGAAGGCGGAGCAAATCCACCAGCTCGGCCGAAGTCGGACATGCTAGTCGTCGGTAATCCCGCGGGCACAGATGGCAAGCCGGGCAAGCCGCTTGCAGATGGCGAAGCTGTTGGGAAACCAGCACCTCGAGGTGTTGGGACAGCGAACGGGGATTGTCCGGGAAGTAGTGATCCAGGTGCCGTCGGTGTTTGTCGTGATTGTTGTTGCTGCTGTTGTTGAGATGACATACCAGCCCCTGCACCCGTTGGCACATATGCGTGCGATGCCGGGGATGGCAGACTGGTCGACATGGCGCCGGGTGATTGGGCGAAGGGCCGAGCAAATGTAGGGGTTTGAGCAGGTGCAGCCGGAACAGAAGGTAATGAAGGTAGCGTTGGTAATGTCTGGGCCGATGGCGTACCTGCAGCAGCAGACGCTTGTTGAGGTCCTCCATGAGCCAGCGTCTCGTGGCCAAACGTGCTTGGGGCCGGGATTGTGGGCTGGCTTGCCTTCATCTCTGCCTGGGCAGCCGCGTCATGCATCGTGGACCCCGGTGTATAGACCGGGGTTGGTACGCCTGTAGAGCTTATCGCACTCGGCAATGGAGAAGGTACAACAGGAGGCATTGGTGCGAACTGATCGGCTGTAGGCTTTGATGCAGCTGACGGTGCTCTGGGTCGGAGCGACATCGCTTCAGGCTCGGAGCCGAAGCCACTGTTGGGATTCGACAGGAATTGAGACGCCTCGGCCTGGCTCGAGAGTGGCTTGGGGTGTGCAGGTTTTTTCTTCGTACCCGATGTGCAGCAAACAGTGATAATGATAATCGTAACGAGAACCCACATTCCAATCATGATCCAAGAGAGGATAGAGAAACCTCCTGCCTGGGACTCAGCACCATCCGCAATCGCTCGAGTTGCCGCCGCGGCACCGGCCGCAACACCACCCAAAGCGGTGCGAACAGCAGCTGAGGTGTACTCGAGCATTGCAGATCCGAGGCCTGCAAGTGCTGCCTTCTCGACGTATGTCTTGCGGCAGCAGCTGAGCTCGTCTCGGGCTTGAGCTATCTCTGATTTAACAGTTGCAGAGAAGGCCTGTGCGGAGACATACAATGCCGAGGCGAGCTCTGTTGCCCGCCCCCATTCGTGATTCTCGAGCATGGGCCCAATTGAGATGAGGTGGGCATCGAGGGCCTCTAAGTGAGACGCCAAGGCCAGGGCAACGTTCGCAGCGAGTGGCGATAAGATGTTGCCCGAGCGTAAACGTTGGTACCATGTTGCAGTAGAAATCGCTATAGAATGTGAGATTAGCACGCACACGAGGGAGTATGAGCATTCTGGATTGTATACAACGTAGCTATCATTCGCAGTGCAACGATAATGTTTAAAATTCAATTCAAGAGGTCAGAGGCTAGTCACGTCAAACAGCTAAGGTCTTTCCCGCGCCATTTCGACGCGGGACCAAACAATGCGTCAGATAAAGTGTCGGATAATTTTGGATTCATCAGCACACCTGAATGAATAACGAAATACGGTCTCAGTCCATGGTTGGAATGAGAACTAGAAGCCAGTTGAGACTAAAGACTTACCTTTGCTTGCATCTGCCTGTTTTGCAAACTCATCGTGGCGAGGATCACTGACGAAGTCCTTGGTGAACTCATTGAGTTCATGCACCGCCTTCTTGACATTGTTGACCGCGGTTGAGACACGAGCAACGATGCTATTGCGAATCACTGCATCAGCGAAGATACGGGAAACGCGAGGCGAAGTGCTGAAGGGGCCGAAGGGGTGATGACCAACCGCCCACATATAATCCGTGCCCAAACGATTCTGGATGCTGTCAAATTCCTGATAAGGGGGGACAACACCACCCAGAGCGGTTACCGCAGCGGCAATAATATCACGAGTGGGGTCACGTGCGTTCAGGGTGATAGGGCCATCTGCGGAGAAGAACGGAATTTTTACTTTCGGGTTGGGGGTCTGAAGCGCGACAACCATATCGCCACGCCGCGAGGGGACTGCGAGGTGCGCGCCATCCAGGAGTGTGTCCTCGGGTAAGCCAATAAGTGAATAGACAAAGATTGGGAGAATGCGCTGTTCTAAAATTGGTGACACCTTGCCCGTAAATTTGTCCTTTTGCCAACCCTTCAACCCTCGACGCTGCTTCTTTTGTTTCTTCTTGCGTGCAACGAGCCGCCGAATAGCCTAGAGCCATAAACGAAGAGATAGATGAGCAACTGAGTCAAGGCACAACATACGAAAATGATGGAAAGAAACGGGTGCGACGATCGACACTCTCTTGTAGAGCAGTAGAAAGTAGCAGAAAAAGAATGTACGTTCCAACTCTTGTGCCCTGCTGGTAGAGATCTAACAGGACGAATACACACGTGGAATGGCGCCGTGATTAAAACTGGAAGGCCAGCCGAAGTGGCTATCCTGGCTCAAGCATGGGCTCGACCTGGACCACCCTTCGCCCTACCTTCACAATTTTTCGGCGACGCTATACTCCTCATATTATCTGGGACACCTAACGGAGTAGTAGTCGCCCAGTTCTTGTAGGGAGCAGGCCAAGGACACAGCATTAACTGACTTATGAAATAGTAACGTACCTGTTTGTGATCTTCATCTGCAATCAGCTGAACTTTAGTGGCCCGAGCTGGATCAATCACCTGCGCGTTCGAGACCATAGACATAAGCAACAGATCGGTACCTGCTGCGCTAATCACGTCATGAAGTAATGTTTCCGAATCAAGAGCCGGCCGGACACTCACCTTATAACGGCCCTTGTCGTCAGCTGCATGCTGTGAGAATCCCTTCAGTGCCTTGAAAACCGCGGTCGACAAACCATGATGATCATGAACAGAGTGGGTAATGCTTGTAACAATTAGCTCTTGAGACGGCAACAGCATGTGACGCAGCTCTTCTCGAATGCGCGCGACATCAATTCGCATGTCAGCGTAAGCAGGATCGGTCTGCTCTCCTTTACGACCGCCTGTACCAATCACATTCGCGACTGGGTCGAATCGGTCGTGATTGCGCAAGACAACAATGGGCACGACAACCTTCTTTGCATAGTCAACACGACGATACATGATGTCCGAGACAAACACCTTGCGGATGGCTGATAGAGCGAGCGATGTGAGCTTGGCCACAAATGAAACTGACGGTCTAGTAACGCTGCCCTGACCTTGCTCACCTGCAACGAGCGCAAGATTGTCCGCATCGAGAACGGGAATGGCACTGTGGGCAACCGAACCTTCGGTTGTGTCAGTTGTGCCAAACGCAATCGACATGGCTGAGAGATCCATGACCACGTAACGTCCGGAAGCTACCCATTGCTTACACGGAACGCCCCCCGGTCCATATCGATATCGGTATCCCCATGGCTGACCTGGAGTCAGTCGCGGAACGGCTTTGGAACCCTTGGACGTACGGGCTGCGCGACGCGCCAAATGTTCCGCCATGCGGTATCGATCTGGAGAGAGGATCAGCATCGCATGCTCGCGAGACGCAAACTGCGCTGCAGGTTGCTGCTGCACACTCAATGAGGCGGTCATGTGAGTACCTATTTCTACTACAATCAGCTTGTTCAACTCAAATTCGATCTTCTGAATGTCAATCTCGAAGACGGGTCCACTGACTGCGCCAGTTTGAGACGAGGCAGCGCCTGGAGTGACGAGTGAGGACAAGTCTAGAGGCCTGCCTTGCGAGTCGAGCGCGACTTCCATGTTGTCAGCAAGAACCTATAAATAGAGACGGACGCATGACGCGGGGTTAGTATTATACGATCACGCATGGGCATTAAACAAGCGAGGCGAATGGTGTGTAATTACTGCACGTTTGTTTCAGATAGGGGCGAAATGTTGTCTTCATGGTTGATCAGATGATCTATGTCCATTGCGGACTCATCATTAAAAAACGGCAGTCAGGTGGATGCCAATCACAAAAGAGGTGATGGCTTCTTGCAGGCAAAGCTCAGTGTCAAATCAACTTACCTGCTCAATCCTGTGGAGGAGCTTGCTATCCGCGTGAACTACATTGTAATTCATCGCATATTGCACGTGGAGCGGTTCTTCGGCTACGACAGAGTAAGGTCGGCCAGCTGGGAACGAGTTCGCGAGTGACTGTTGGAAAACATCCGCATCGAGGACAGCTCGGTGAGCACCATCACCGTTGAGACCAAGCAACATGACGTACATGTTGTACGATACCGTGAAGGGCGCATCGTTGTCCTCGAACAGGTACCCTCGTTTAGATAACGAGATCCCCTGATGTGAGTCATGGTTTGCATACACGCCGTTCTTCTCCAGCGGGAAGTACAGCACAAGAATCACAAGGATAGTGAACAGATAGACTGCTGCTTTGCCCTTGCGCCAACTCATGCTGCCACTCCCACTTTGATACCAAGTCAGCTGGGTCATGATGATGTCGCCACCAAGATTCGGTTGGAAAAGTGAGTGTATCTTCTGACGCCGGCGGCACCTGTCCGCAAAACCTCCAGAATACCACTTGTCCTACGTTGGCAATTAAAACAAATTAAATGCCACGAAGATATATATCAATATATACCTCCGTTTTGGACAAAATATCACTTTTTCCACGCACTTGTTTTCCCTCTTTCAGTGACGGATATTCCATCACCCCGGAACACGGAAGCGGGTAGGGGTGGCGACGAATTTGGCCGCATCCGGGCAGACGAAATCGCAGCCTGGTGGATGGAATTATGCCTCTGGTTATCGTTCTCGACTTTGTCCTGAACCGGAATTCAAGAGGTGTAAAGAATATATTGCTAAGGCACGTGATGAAGTCGCTCTTTTATGTGCACTAGAATCTATTTGAAGTAAAGCGGTGCGCGTAATACCCCCGCAATACGGCAAACATTGAATCAAATCCAATGTTTCGGGTTCGAACTCAACTCGTACACTGGAAAGCGCACGCGTTCAGGAGCCATGCTCCGCGTGTGGGTCTGTCCAGCCACTCACTAGAGTTGATTTCAACACAGGGTTTGGCACACGCAGCGGCCAGACCACTCTCCGCCGTAGAGGCTCAAACCCAAACCAACCGGTTTTCGCAGTTTAGTGCTGAGACACAAGTCAGGTCGATTCACAGCTGGCGAAGCGAGTCGGGGTTGGAGAAGGCGTGTGCAATAGGGTGTAGAACAGGCGATGTGCGCTTGCTAGACTCAACCTCCCGAACGACGACCATGTTGTCTGGACTCACATCTCGCCCTGGCAGGAGAACCCCGCGGAACCAGCGGGGTGTATCAACGCACCAGCAGATTGCCTCAACTGTGGGGCATAATGTCAGGAAGGGCAGTATTTCTCCAGACCAGACTTTGTTCACCACGCAGGAAGGTATGAACTCAACAAGGTGGGACGAAAAGCCTAAAGAGCTACTTGAAGACAGCACGAACGAGGAATTCTCAAGGCCGGCAGAAACTGCCTCGCCGGCTTTGCGACTGTTCCCTACGGACCCTGCCATTCAGCGGTTAGTAACCGATAACATCAAGCTGAAGGACATCCGGACCCGCATGGCAAGCTCGGTTAACTTTCCAATCAAACCAGCTGCGATTGATCTGAGCCGGACGCCATTTAGGATAGTAGAGGACGATGCGGGCAATGTCGACCGTTTCTCGTTGCTGACACCAAACGAAGCCCTGGTAAAGTTAGCGACAAGGCGAGTGGCAGGCACCCAGGGAAGTCCTAACCTGTCCTCCACGGCGGCACATGATACTCAGGGACCGAGCCAACTCCCCTCCACTACAGACTTTGATACTGCGACCGTGGAACTTGCAGCATCAAGATTTATCAGCCAAGGCCAGCAGCTCGTCCCATCCGCACTCGTAGAAGCCGCTCTAGCATCATTAAACCGCTGCGGTCTACGCGTTGTATTGCGCCATGAAATCGAGGTACAGGCAAAGGCCCAGGGCCGCCAGCTCTTGTCACAAATGCAAGCCCATGGTGTTGAAAACGACATGTCCGCCACTGAAACGAATGAAACCCGCCGGTGCCTAGAAGCGTCTCTCACCGGTAAACTAGCGCAAAGAGCTGCTGTGGCAGAGGTTCTGCTTGCCTCTGAACGATTTATTGGGCTTTCAGCAAGCGATGCAGAATTGCTCGCGACACTCACCAAATCCTTTGAGGACTCTACGGCCAGTCAAGAGACGAGTTTTTCAGAGTACTTGCTTCCGTCGTTTTTGGATCAATACTTCCCTGCATTTCCAAAGTTTCCTATTCGGCTGGACTCTATTATTCCCGACTTCGTTGCGAGCTCGTGGCCAACATCAGCCTCGAGGACTTACATTGTTTTGCCCTCGCGTGAAAGCGATCCAGCATCGAACGTCTCGTCAGCCGGCGAATCCTCGAATTCTGAAGCGCTAAGAAACACGTGGAAAGCAGCCGTTCGACCGGCTTTGGATGCGGTGCAGTTTGCTCGTGACAACTTGTATGAGCAACTCCGGCTCTCGAGTCTTGTGGATGTGTGTGGAATTCCGGCATCCGAATCAGCTACAGCTGTGCGTGGTTCGAAGCTACTCCTCAACCATGCTGACAAACCAGACGCCTCACCTAGTACACTCGCCAGGCTAACGGTTATTGTCCAGCACCTTTCCTCCGCATATTTATCGCTGGCACGGTTGCTAGCGGCCGCAAATCATCCCCTTCCTGCGACGTTGTGTTTGTTTGTGATGTCTGCGGTGGCACATGATCGATTTGTACTGAACAGAATCCGAGCCATTACTGCAGAGGTTATTCCAAAAATCCGTAATGACATCACGGCTGTGACACCGACGCTCACCTTGGGCGATGCATGGCTAGCGAATATGATTCGCGCACTAGCACATGCGGGTGCATTGGACGCCGTCTTTTCTATTTTCGAAGCGCTTCTACCGGGTCAGCATCGTACGCCGGCCAAGGAATGTGGATCTGCGCTGCTTGGATTTAGCGTCTCGATGAACGAGCGGAACTTCGCCATAATTGGGTCACCACATGCTGGACAGTCCATTGAAAATGCGAACGGTGCTCCGAACCAACTTGCATTAACTTCAGGTGTTCTAAAGGCGATAGTTTACACGTGCATGCTTCATGGCATGCACGAGGAGGCCCACCGTTGCCTACACCTTGCAGCGAATGCAAAGATTTCGATCAGCTCAATGGATCAATGGAGCAACCAGAACCCGTTCGGTTCGGCTATGATTGCACTGAACGAGCTTCAGCTGTCCCCAATGTACACCGCTCGTATTTGGATTGACCTAGTCATTTCGGCTCTCGTTTCGAAGCAATTCGATTTGGCCGCTCGGCACCTGCGAGAACTGCATGCTACCTTCCAAGAGGCGAAGAGTGGTTTTGGGCAACTCATGGGAAGCGCGAATGTTCGTGCCTCACATGTCCAGGATGCCGCATCCATGTTACTTGCGTCATCATCCTTCTACCGGAACGTGCTTCTGGCTCTCGTCAATGTGATTCCAAAGCACTGCCATGTAACCCCCCGGAGTGCAAGCGCAGGACAAGTAGATGCGTCTCGCTTACCACAGGGAACAGTCCAGGGAAGCAGTGTGGCCGAAATCGTCCGAACACTGGTGGACATGTCACGCGACGCCAAAACAGAGTGGGATGTAGGTACGACTATTGCGTTGTTCACGGTACTCACACGGATCCCTGACTGCCTCGTCGATGCATGCATTCTACTGGAAGCTATTACTCGATCTCGCTTGCAACGCGTGGCTGCTGCGCTGACCTCAAGGCCAATGCTCGATCAAGCCGACCCTGTTGCAGTTCAGTTTCGCCAATTTCTTGAGACTCTCAAAGTTGAGTTGGAAGATGGCTTGCAGGCATCTGATGAAAGGCTACGGCACTCTCGATTCCAAGATCCTGGGTTAGACTTCGATGCAGGCAACGACGAGGCTGAATTCGATGCCATTTTTGCTGCACCTGACACCCTCACGAAGGGTGTAGCTGAGCCAGAGAATGACCTAGAGCAGCTGAGGATAATCACAAATCGAGTGTTAGAGAAGCAGCGCGCCTCACCAACAGCTACATATGAGTCCAAAACGCATTTCGAAGATTCTTCCACTGTTGGCACGATGCGTCATGTCGCGGCAAACCGAGCGAAAGAGACAGCTATACGATCTAGCGCACTTGCCAACTCTAGCGTATTTCATAGGTTCCACATGTACGTAAGTGACGCCGTTGTGAGGAACCACACGATCCCTGGTACTCTTCGTACCGAACTCGCATATCTGAAACATGCCGATGATGCCAGCAAACTAGACCTTGCTCCAAACGCGCAGGACCTGGGTTTCACTTTTGCGGCTAACGGGGGGTCAGTTGACCTTCTATGCAACTGGATTGACTTTGCCACGACCTCACTTCCTCCATTAAGTGCGATGCTTATCGATGAAGGTCGGTCAGGAAGCCAGGACTTGTCATTGGAAAGTGAGCAGTCACTAGTCTCTCCTGTCAGTATTGTGCTAGCTGCCCTCAAGAGTGCTCAAGACGCAACCCTCTCGGCACAAATTCTCTCGTTTTTCGCAGCGTTTGAACGCTTTTGCACTCAGTTCGCAACTGGGGAAAGCGATGACTGCGGCACCCCCACTCTTTTAGATCCCACTTCTTTCTCAGCATTTCTATCATCCTTAGCTGCCGCACCATCATCTCTGTCACCACGAGCATACCTAGTCTTGCATGATGTGCTCCATGACCGGATGCGCGCTTCTGCTCTCGACAGGAATGTTCGGACTGCCCATTGCGAAACCAAAGCACACGACTCCACGTCATTTGACGAGGATTATAAGGCCCTGCTTGAACATCCATTTTATAGAAGTATGGAGGCGTCTGTGTGCATCAGTGATACGTTGGCAAGTCCTACGTCGTCGACGAGTATCAACGAAATGGTCGCTCTTGGAAATATGATGGAGCCTGAAGTGGGTGTGACCAACGATGACCGTGACTGTTCACGCAATGCTAGACCATTGCTCAGTGCGCGAACACCTCTTGAAGCCTTGGCAATGGAGCCACCGACCATTGAAGACATCGTTCCTCCACGAGAATCGAAACGCAGTATTTCTTCGAATGCGCTCGAGGCCGTAGCTCGCACATTAAGTGCATTGCGAGTTATAGCTTGGGTTCATCAATCATTGATTGAGCGAGGAATTTCACCGGATATGGCTTTACATACCGCGTCTTTAGATCTTTTGCTTGCTGTGTGCCCAATCAAGCCGCCGTTGCATATCCCGCCGAGCATAGTTTTCAAGTCGAGGCTACAGTCTCAAACTCTTTCGCGTCAGAAGATCATTGGATACTTTTCCGGAGCAGGAATTTGCGACCCGATCCATGGCTTGATGTTTTATCCACCGTTCACCAAGCCGACCCTTAGCCGTCACCTACTTTTCCCAGGATCTCAGCAGCAGCATCTATACCCGCCGCTCCGTGCCGCGCTAAATATCCATATCGACCACCCTCAATCGTATCCATTGCCAAGAGTCTTACTCGCTCATGTCTACGCAAAGATTGAGTCGCACTTGCTTTCTATATCATTCGGTGCGAATTACTTCCTTCATCCGAGTGTCAGCGCTGACGATGTTACCTCAAGGTCTCCTACCAGGCCAGAACGAGCGATTGTTGAACGCACGGAATCATTCAAGGCATTTGATGTTTTTCCCTTCTTGGCTTCAACCAATGCGAGAAACGGTTTCGCAGATGCACCTTTTACGATGCAAGCGATCGGTGCCTTGGTCCGATATGGCTTCCATCAGCGGGCAGCACAGTTGATCGCTGATGGTATTCGATTCGAAGCGACTAGAGCCACGGAGACAGCCCGGAGAATTAACAAACTTATTCAAGGTGGTGCTATGGCCACGCGAAAGCATGTTGTAGGGAATTTGGCAATCTCCCATCCAAGTGTCTTGAATCATGTGATCCATCAGCTACAGATGTGGCGAAGACCCGATCTGGTATGCTGGCTCCTGTCTTGGGCGGTTTCTCATGAAGTTCCTATTCAGCTCAGCACCTTCAATGCCACCTTGAGGGCCCTGATGCATGCGCCAGGAGGCCTCATTGTTCCAGCCATCAATGAGCTCTGGCGACTAATGCATCGAGCGAGGGTTACGCCCGACCGAAACACTTTTAATATTCTCATGCAGGTGCTGGCATGGAACGGACATTTGCATGAGGCATTAGAGTTGTTCATTATGATGCTGTATGGGGTACATTTTGAGCGCACGAACAAGGTTGACTCGGCTCCTGTCAGCTTAGCGTTTGGTCAGCACGAGAAGGATTGTTATTCTGCCGAGTTTCGAGAAACTCAACGAGACGACGAAATAAGCCGTATCCTGAATCTACTTCGGTCGCCGATTCCAACCGAGTTGCGATCACCACAAGAGACCAAGCGCCAAAGCGACTCCACGGGAGTTTCTAACTCAGATCAATCAGACAACGCAAATGCAGATAGCCGTGACTGGTACTCGGCAATGGAAGCGACGCTCCTTAAGCATGGTTTTACACCGGACATGTGTTTTGAGCATTGTACTTCACCGAATAACAACCAAGATAAGACAGGGTTGAATGACACAAACCGGCAGGGCCATGAGCCTAAGAAATCACGCCAGTCGTTTGAAGAATGGAGTCGATCAGAGCCGCAATCGATCTTCTTCGAGTATTGCAAGGCACATGCAACCGAACCCCAGTTTTCTCTCTATCCTTGGCATTGGTCTCTCTTCAAGCGTCATGTGATCCTTAATTTCATCCGGCTACCTACCCCTGACATGAGTACTTTCGCCACCCTGATTAGCGCTACCGGACATGTCCACCCTCCACGGCCGGATCTAGCACTGCTCTTATTTTCTGCGTTGAACTCTAGTGCGTGGCTTGACGACGCGGCGAAGCCGAGAGTGGATCCTGTGTTCTTCAATGGTTACTTCTTAAACTCATTAAACGCGATGCCCAAGCCCGATGAGGAGTCATCTCCCGAGACAGGTCAAACCCTTTTGTTACGGAAGGGGAATCGACTGCCAACCCATGGGACTCGCTATTTAGCAGTCGGTCAGACAATCCGATACCAATCGCAGTTGTGGCGTGAGCATACCTATGGGCTACCCAAGGCGGATAAGTTTGCAGTTGTCAACATTCGCCCAATTGCTGAGCCTCCAAATGAGTCCGCGTTCACAGCGGTGGCAAGGGTGTTCGCAATCTCTGGTGCCAAACTTCCAAGGTGGTTTGTCGATCTAGCCAAGAAAGCGCTGGGGGAGAGTCGTAGTGCAGCAGCGCTTCGTCCTCATGTCCCAAGTTTGATTCCAGGCTACTTTCCAAGGATCCACCGAAGGATGCAAATGTTTGTGCAACGCGCCAACAAGTCGCCAGTCACACTTAATTACCCGCCACAGTACTTGCTACGGCGGGAAACTGGTCTTTCCGATAAACCATCGGTATCAGACCGTGATGTACAATAAGTGTATGTAAAATAAAGGTCTACATTAGAGACGTTAAACGAATGATGAGAAGGCCAGGCAGAGAAGGTCAAATCGTTGTGCACGCGTCATAATCTCCTTCTGGCGACTTGGAATTATTGGGCTTGTGGCATAGTCTGTGACGATCTTTCCTTGGCCTCTAAGTCTGCGAGTTCCTTCGCACGAATTTTCTCGAACTCTTCCAACACTTTCTTGAGCTGCTCTTGGAATAACCGCTCTTCTTCTTCCTCAAGCTGCTTCTTTCTTGCCTCCCACTCTTCTCGCCAGTTCGGAGGACGGGTTGCCTCCGCTTCGCTGGAGTCTGAACCAGCATTTTCTTGCTCAAGTTTCTCCTGCTCTGCATTCCTAGCAGCCAAGCTCTCCTCGCGTCGTTTTGTCCACTCCGCCTCGAATGCATCTTGCATTGCTCTCTCGCGGTCCTCTAGGTCTTGCAAGAGTTTCTTCTTCTTCTCTTCGAATTGTCGCTCGAACTCTCGCATCCGCTCTTCCTCCTGCTGAAGCTGATACGCCTGCCGGGCCTGCTGTTCGGCGAATTGCTTGCGTGCAATCTCAGCTGCTAGGTCCTGAGTCTGCTTAATCCGTTCAGCCTGTTCCTTTTCGAAACGCAGCTGCTCCTGCCTTAGCACTTCTTGTTGCTGACGCTGGATTTCTTCCTCGGACTTGGCCGCTGCGGCACGAAGAGCTTCCTCTGTTTGACGTGCCTGTTGTGCAGCTGCCTTGGCACGCTCAAGCGCTTCTCTCGCTGCCTTTACTGCGTCATCATTGCGCACCGGCTCCGAATGGATGGATGGATTGACCCATTTTGAGTCGGCACCGGTTGCTGCAGGGCCAGCCCTCTGTTCCTCTTTGGCCTTCTCGAGCAGGAGCCTGGCTTGCTCCTCGACCTGGCGCTTTCGCTCCAGGTATATCCGTTGCTGTTTGGCCTCCTCCGTTGCGAGCTGCTGCTCAATTGCATGTCTAGTGGCCTCATCGAGATGTGCGTTTTCGTCGTTGATTTCAGCCTTGTCAGCCGACTTTGGGGTGGTACTCTGAACCGTGGAAGCTTGTGGAGTTGGCACAGCTATGGGCTGTGCAGTTGCATCATGTGGTACAGCCTGGCCATGAGTCTCGCTTCCCTGCTTGGCAAGCCAGCGTTGATGGGCCTCGGAGATGCGTGAGACTCCGTGTTGGTAAACAAAATCCAAGTCAACGTTCATGGGAGCCTCGTATGCGTACTCTAATACATTGAGCGTGTTTGTCTGTTTGTCCACTGTGAGGACCATTTCGCCTGATTGAGTATCTCTTCTCCAAGCCCGAACGTGGACATCCATAGCCACAGCTCTGAAATCTGAGTACATTCTAGGAACTCCATTGCGTTCAATCATCAGAGGGAGGCGGTAATATGAACTAGCAGGGATATGGACCTCTACTTCAGCTTTAAAGGTGTCAGTTTCTGTGACGAAGAGTGCGTGATACGGCAGCTTGGCCTTCCCGTAATCATCCTCGAATTCGCGCCAATCGTCCTTTTCCACATAAATCCTCCTAAATTTACCATGGGACGCCGAGCGGAACAAGGGGATTTGAAGGGATTGCTCATGTCGGAGCAGCACTTCGCGTGCAGTGATCACCTCCCTGCTATTGTTCGGGAAACCAATAATAGAATAGCTTCCGAAGATTGGACTAACAATTGGTTCATCCTGGAAGCGGCCATCTCCATAGATGTACATGAAGTCTCCTTCGGGTCCGTTCTCACCTGGAAGCACCACCCAGACCCAAAACCAGGGGTACTCAACGGCTGGCGCGCCACTTGGAAGGATGCATCCCCTGCTCGAACCGCCGTATGAGCGGAAACGAGGAGTTCTTTCAAAGCGGAAAAGCTCCTGATACTCGACATTGACATAGCCTTCAACTTCCGCACTTGCGTCATGGACGACACTGGACATCAGTTTGCAGCTCTTGGGGTCATTCGTTTTGTCTATCTCCATCGTGTCGTTACCCACGGTAACACCATAAATACGGTACAGATGCAAATCGTAGCTGATGGGAGCGCCGTGGTCGGTTAGTGAGCTATCGAAGTAGCCCTTAAGGTGCGAGGTCTTGTCGTCCACGAACTCGTGAAGAAATAGAAGCTCTCCCTTCTCATCGCGAAGTTCCAGCTGTACGTTCTCTCTATGGGCCACTTCGGACATTGGGTACTCAATGGAAGCACCGGCCAGCGTCTCTGCCCCCCGTGCAACGCGTAGACCAACGCCTGCGATTGCGGTACGGTTGGCAATCTTCGAGAACCGTGAGTACTTGTAGACGATCGTGATGGTTATATCACGCACCGAGTCGTATACGATGTAGTTCCACCATTGGATGAAAGGGGAGTTTTCATTGGTCCATTCATCCACTACATTGCGCGCATCGAATGTTATATGTTCAGAGTCTGCGCTATGCTTAGTAACGAGTGCAAAGGGTTGATCCGAGGTGTATAGTTTAAGGGCCACTGCCACAATGGCAGTGATGACTGTAGTTGGTGAAATTGGAATGCGTGATCGGGAAAGATCAAGGTGGATGACCACAGGTGGTGAGATGTGTGCATACGGACCTCTCAGAAGTGTCAACAACCATTATCAAGCGCGGAGAAGGTGCTGGAAGTATGCAAACGTGCACGTTCGTCGCTCTAAGCGATGCATCATCCCTCTCTCAGTTACGTACAGGCTCCCAAAACAAGACCGAGCTTGCCCATCGTTAGGTGTTTGGTTTAACCCGACGGATCTCTACGGCAATTCAGGGTCTTGCGATCTACGCGGCAAATCCGTCAATACACAAGTAAGGAGGCCGATGTAAGCGACAGGTCAACAGGAGCCTCGGCGAGGTCACAGCGAAATCAAAGCCAAGTCACAAGATGTCCGAATCGCCTTCGAGACTCCAGTTCCAAGTCGCCGTGTGTTAGCTATAGGGATGAGCTGGAGTTAGAGTGAGCACGGAGTCAATATCGGATCAGTGTCATACGCGTATTTGTATAACAGATTACGCACAGGACATCACCCCTACGGAGGGCCAGGTCCATATGTCCCAAAACTCACAGTCACGAGTTGAGATTCATAGGTCAGACTTCGCATCCGAGAGTTGCGTCTGCGAGTTTAGAGCGGAAAAAGCCCGGCCCCACTGGCAGGCCAAGGTTCACACAGTCGAATGCGCACGGTACCCTCTCCTTGTCTCCAGATGCGAGGGTGGGCCGAGAGCTGAGGTCCTTCGGTTTTTGCGCTATCCGTCCTGGCCCGAATTTCACTCCAAAGAAATCTAGCCGTTGAAATCAGGACAAACAAGAGAGAGTATCACTGCTGTTACGGACGGTGTAGAAAGTGCATTGCTGAGTTGATACGAGCATTCGAAGGATCGGAGCATAAGGCGCCTATCCGACCCTGGATCACACCGGCTGCACTGAGATCATACCCAGCAACACAATGGAAAATATACCCACCAAGCAGGACCAGCAGCACGCGAGCAGTGGACGCGGCGAAATAACCACTGGAGACCTGACATCAGCAGTCAGCCCAGGCATTGATCGCGGTATGGCGGCGCAATCTACCGGCGCGAGCTTCTCATATACTTCGGGGTGTGACCAATCAGGCGGTGAAACTGGCCCGAGCAGTCTCAATGAACGGTACCAGCGAGTCCTGACAGAGCTGCAGAGGCTGGGTCCAATGCAGCCTTCGGTCGAATCAACGTCACTAGAACAGATGAGGGTCGCATGCGATCTGAGAGCCATCATGGATGAGTTCGAGCACCGGGCACAGGACCTCATGAAACGTGTAATCGATGAACTGCTCGTGCCGCCTCACCTACGGACAGTGCATCCGGTGGAGGCCCTGAGTGACGGCAACGCATCAGGGCCTGTTTACATCCACAATGAGATCATGCTGGCGCTTCTCGCTCCTTCCATCAAGCGCACGGAACAATACGGTGCTGGACTTGGCCTAGGAATTGGCCCAGTCCTAGACGGAACGAAGGGTGGTGAGACGTTCTCCGTTGCCTCGGGTGCGTGGCTAGATGATGCAGACGTAACCGCAGCGTCCGCCGCAAGCGAGGAACGCCTGTCAACCTCCATGATTTTAAACCATTTATATAGCGAAAGTTCGAAATCGAAGCAGACCGGCTCAAGCGGAGAGGCTGAAATCCATGTTCCCGCTGTCTGTCAAGTAGACTACATGGGGTTCCGAGGCTTGGCAAAGCTCTGCTTCCCGCTGTCATCAACCTCGAGACAAGTCTATGGTCCGGCCACTCACGGAGCCACGATGTCGTTCCCAACTTACATCATGCCTAACCCGACGCTACAACATTCTGTTGAAAAATTGTGCAAGAGGATGAACCTGAGGCCTCAGCGGGTCCCCCATTTGGAGCTCAACGATAAAGCGGATATAGATGACAATACGGAGGTTGTGCGGCTTACGCCTCTTGAAACGATTCCAAATCTCAAGATCTTCGCATGCGAAGACGGTCGCAACTACATTCCCTCGACGACGGGAATTCTTCCTCAAGACATCACATCAAGTGCTTCGGAGGCCGCGGCACGGCTACAGATTGCACAGGGTACTTATCCGGGTCATCTGCAAAATGCGAACCTCGGTGTACTTGCCCATCGAGTTGTGGGTCGAAAGCTGCTGCGTCCAGAGTTGCTGGCGCGCTTTCGAACATCATTATCATGCCCTGCGAATCCAAATGTGATTGCATCCATTGAAAAATGGAGCCCAAGCATGGACGGAGATGTGAGATCAGAAGTTGCGAGACAGTTGAAAGACAACGCTGCTCAGCTTGCCGCTGCCAGTGCCCTCTTGCATACGAAGATTATTCCGGAGTTGGCACAAGAGCTAGATGCTTGCAATCCACTACCATCATGCGGTGCATGGTTAGTTGAGCTCATGCATGAGCGTGGCATTAATGCGCGCTATCTAGGAAAGCTAGCACGTGCAAGCCGCCGACCACACGTCGTAACGCTCTGCATCACGGAGATGGTGGCTCGAGCGTGCAAAGCAATTCTTCGATCTGCATGGAGACGTTTGATCCTGCAACACTCAACACTTGTGAAGGTTTATGCGTCTGATGTCCTCGCAGCGCTAGGTGTGACCGCACTAGGCGGTGGCGAAGACAGCCTTCCCATGGAAAATAAGACTGATGAAGATACGTCACCGCAGGAGGCAGTGGGTGTTGACGTGACCAAGGCCCAATCGATTTTCAGGCAGGTCGCGCTGACAATCGTGAACCTAGTGCTTGGACATGGCGCGGCAAGTGATGATTTTTGGAACGCCCCACTGAAGCGTACAGTCGAGTACAAGTTCGGTTTCAAGTTGATGCTCTCAGGTTCGACTATGGGTCCACGAGCTAAGGCGCGAGCTGCGGCATTGGCGAATGCGGCAGCGAAGGCGGCAGCAGCTGCAACGGCAGCGGCTGAAGCGGCGGCCTCCGCAGCCTCTGGGTCATTGCAGGATCCTTCGGCTTCACTGGCATCTGCGACAGCCGCTGCGAATGCGCAAGCTGCTGCAGCCGCGGCCGCCGCTCGCGCAAAAGCAGCAATTGATCACCGCGAGGAAATCCACCGCCCAACACTTTTCCTGGCGCTTCAGCGTGAGCTCGGTCTTGTTTTCCGAGATGCCGCGAGTAGCCGCTACGCAGCCCTACTTGACTCAGATGTAAACTGCACCACACCGATTAGGGATGAAGATCTGCTCAGCATTACAATGCGGGTCAAATCCAGTGTACCGGACTTGCTCCGAGCAGAGTGCGTTGAACGCAGCGTAGCTGCTGCAGCACCCTCATCAAAGGATACACCACAGGCAGCTACTAAGCCCATGAAACTTCTCATGAGGTTCCTTGCCATCCATTTGCCCCCTACCCTCTCATCGAAGTCGATGTTGTGGGTTGAGAACGCAGATGAAAATACCCTGATCCCTTGGTCGGAATGGCAGCAAACGCTTTGTGCTTTACTTGCTCACCCGCGCACGAAATGGGCACCGAGTCACAATATCCGCCCCATGGTAGCCAAAGTCGTTTCGTTGTTGTTGTCCCTCATGCTTAAAGGAACAGCAAAGGCCGAAGAGGTTGATATCTCCTGTGCTGCGATTAGAAGAACGCAAGCATTCTCGATCGCCAACTTTATGGTCCAGCACGCTGGCCTCTCAATTGCAGCTAGCGGCCAGGATCAATCGAACTTCAAAGCGGTCGAGGAATACGACGATGGCATTAGATTATTTGGTTACAATGAAGGGCCTGATCGACCATGTGCCCTGCGCAAGTACGATATGGTGCTGTTTCCGTACTACTTAGCTATAATGCAAGTAGCTTTCAGCGCGTCTAGAACCAGCGGAGCCGCGACCGTAAAAACTCCAGTGCATGAATGGTTTCAGTATGCTTCCCCATTTGCGCGCTTTGCACTAAATAATACGTCGTTAGCGCCAGCAACGGAATCTGTCGACCGGGATGAGCCCTCTAGTTGGACCAAGTCTCAACTAGCTGTTTTCGCAGCTGACGCGTATGCAACGGCGTTGGCTACGCATAGCTTCTGCCTTGGCAACCGGCAGCCCCACGCAGTTTTAGCCCATGCAGCACTGAGTGCATTGCATGAATTGGCTCTTGAAACGGCTCTAGCGGCACTTGTTGCGCGCCGCGCCGCAATAGCAGCTCGAAAGACACTCGGTGCCGACCATGATGTTTCGCTCCGGCTCCGTCAGCGATGGCGAACGCTCAGCACCATCTTGCGCCAACAGAAGGGTGAATCAGTTGTCATTGCATCGACTCACCGTACTGATTTGGTTCATGCGCTGGCAGGAAATGCTGACAGCAATGATGACGCAACCATGGAAGAGAAGGACATAGCGGAGAAACCCTCGAAAATCACAGCTACAGATCTCATGGTACGTGTCGATGAGTTTGCGGCGGCTGGGTTGGCGGAACAATCAGAGGATGATTCAGATAGCGCTGATGCCGATGCGGAGAATGCAGCAAAATACCTGCAATTCCTGTCTACAGTGATCCGAGAATCCACCAGCAATGTAAATTAAGTCCATTAACTCGAATAAATCCTGCGCACATTCGTGTGCATTCGTGATGTGTAGTCAATGTCAAATTGTATTCTAGATGAGGGACAAACTTGATAACCTCTCATTCTCTGCTACGTTTCTCGCCGGCAGGGCCGCCACTTGGATCTGAAGTGTCGCCAACAGTGAGACCAAAGGAGACTGGAATGGCCTGCAGGGTTTCGGTATCAACGAGCACAATGGTGGCCGTCTTTGAGAAGGAGGGAATACTGAGTAGCAAAGTCTGCTCATGGATGGATTTAGCCTCGGGAGGTCCGACACGGCGCGCGGCGAATGTAGGTTGGTCACCAGCAAAGTAGATTTGAGGCCGCTCCTGGAGCACAAATGGGTCCAACTTATCGTACGGGTAGCATCCAACCGTATCGGGTGCCGTAGGTACAATGTGACGCCACCTGAGCGTGCACTCAAGGGCATCGAGTGGCGAAAGAGTGGAAAGACGGCAAATATCCTTGATGTTGAGACCATCCGTGCCTGTCAAGGTTAATCCTGATGATGTAAAGATGGTCGGATTCGTTAGGGATTCGAAAGTTGAGAACGTGGAAGCACGTGGAACAACACAACGATGGATAGGAGGCTGAGGCCAGTTGTGACGAGATGGATCTCGGGCGCCGGCCAGAAGCGACACACTCATCGCACTCGACAACTGAGCCAACAAGAGATCGAGTTGTCTCGAGCTCTCTTCAATAATCCGTTTTCGTTCGTGCTCAGCCTGTTTCTGTGCGCGAACAGTATCCACAACATCCGTAATAACATCCATGGGAGGTTGGTACAATGAATTACCAGCGATAACAACCCGCTCAATTCTCGAGGCCACGGAACTGATATCCTCCGGTGATCCAGCCAAGCCAAGTAAGTAATCCATGCATAGATCGAGCGCGCTGTGGGGAGACATAGATGCGCCACCTTCTGTCACGTCGGGGAGACCAGTGGTGACCTTCATTTCAGTACTTTCGCCAGCGCGAGCCAAGATGAGACGAGGAACAAAATCCGAGGGATTCGCGATCACAGATGCGAGGGAGTCGAGTGTCAGTGGCTTGCTCAAGTTTGGATTACCCAGTGAGAGATCACTGATGAATGCGATGTAACGGGCACCTGGTCGCAGGCCATTCGCAATCGCTGGTGCATTGGTTTTTAGAACGGGTAATGTTGTAGGCATGGAGGCAGGAACACGTGGTTCCGGAGGCTCAGGAAGGAACATTCTAGTTGCGACGAATTCGCCCAGTTCATTTTCCTTACCCTGAACTGCGACCACCACGCCCGAAACAAGATCAGCAACATGAACGTACTGCGATGAAGCCGGCAACTTGGTGGCACTGTCCTCAGATGAATCCCATTCCTCAGATGTGATATAGACACGGCAGGTGGGTGCAGGGATCAAGGCCACACGACCCTGTTCATCCTCCAGTGCAAGGGTATCTTCGGGATCAACGAGATTGCGTCGCTGTGCAAGTTCCGCGTGCGCGGCGTCAAGTGCATCACGATCATACTCATCGAGGACGCAGGGCTTGTGAACCATTTCCTTGTACAGCGTGCCGAAGAGGATACCCTCGGTGTCTGGCTCGGCATCGACGGTACGAAGCCAGACTGGGAGCTGCTTGCCCTCTGAGGCGAGGACTTTCTTCACACGCTTCTCAAGCACAGGTCGAAGCTGTCGAATACGACAGTAGTAGATGCTAGCATACTGTTGTGTGTAGAGTACTTTGGGAGGAAGCTCGAACTGCTTCGAATGTGTGCGAGAATCCAAGAATGTCTCCGCTACGCGTTGCGCGGGTTTCCATGCTTCACTTTCCTCCTTGCCCTTCTCGCTGAGGGGCTGCACATATGCTTCGGCCATGTGTAGTCAAACTGTGGATATAAAATGCGTGTGAGCCTGCTGCCAGTGCAGTCTGTACCACCGGTCTCTACCGTGAACGATCGTCCTTACAGCCAGTGATCCCTCGATAGCAGTCTGATCGCTCAGCTGTAAGGGTCCGCAAGTCAGACGAGTGCAGGATCAGAGCTATCCAAGTGCCCCACGGTCAGATCCTATGTAACTAAGCCGATTGAGATGAGCACAGCCACGGAATGTGATGGACACCCAAGGGCGGGAAATGTCTAGAAGTCATTGGGAATGGATAAACTCTGATTTGAGTACCTGCACAGCAAATCGAGCCTAAGCATAGTGTTAGGATAGGATAACAAAAGCTAGGTGCTTCCTGATCCGCCGATGCACTCTCTCCCAACACGAGATATATCGCTCCAAAATGGGTACTCGCAAGATTGGCGGGAAGGCAACACCAGGCAGTCAGGGGAACAACTCGCAACATGTTGCGAGTCTCGCGAGCCTGGTTTTGGAAGTTGCTCCGCCACGTTTCCTAACTTGGTAACACTCGTCTTCGACACGGTGCGGACACAAATTAACACAATGAGCAGCATTCCTGCAGGCTTTTGGTTTGTTACGTTTATTATTTCCCTGCCACACCTTCTCTATGCGTACATCTGGACTCAATCGAGTTCCTTCCGAAGGGTAAGTACCAGTGCCTTGGTAATTCGCGAGGCTGCTTTGAGGCATCCAGTGGGATATAGTGCAGATCGTGCTGTAGAACTGCCGGACACATGGTTTAGATATATCTCACGAGCCTGAACCCTCCAATACGATCTGTATCACTCTCTAGCTGGTGGCAAAGTATGTCGGCACAAAGGCTGATCCCGTACAGGTCATGGCGAAGATTGCCTACGCACTCAAGCTGATTCAGTTCACCACCGTATTTATCTGGTACTACACGCTGGGCGACATGGTATCCCTCAAGACGCTGAGTCCCGTCCTGGCTCTCATCGGTGTCGCGCTCTTCGCGGTGGGTCAGATTCTGAATGCCGCAGTCTACAAGGCGCTTGGTGTCGACGGTGTGTACTACGGCACTCGTCTTGGCAAGAAGATCCCTTGGGTCAAGGGATTCCCCTTCGGTATTGTACCGCATCCTCAGTACTTTGGCTCGGTCCTTACTATTTGGGCTGCGGTCTGCTTCCTCTACGCAGGCCCACAGCATGTCCCTTTCTTGAGTAAGTATTCATTTGATTGGCTTGTGGCCGAAGGTTGGACTTGCCGTTGTAGCCTATGCTCAGCATGCAATGTTTTCTCACCACATCTGAATTTCTTATCTTTCTCTTTCCCTCTCTAGTCCTTGCATGCCTCTGGACGGGCATGTACGTCGTCACGGCCATTATCGAAGATCGCTTGTAAGCAGCTGCTGCTAGACACTTCATCATTGGATTACGCATAGATTCGTGACCAGCACTATATTATTTTATATACTGTACGGCGATGCAATACAGTCCAATATATTAGCATAATAGGCCGACACATCTGGAGATGCCGCCAGAAGCCAGCATGCCAGCATGCCGTTTGAGCAATATCGGGAGCGTAGTCTGAGACTAAACCATTGCTGCAGTCAAACGAACAGATAACGGCAGCAACAAAAACTCAGTAATGGAGAATAATGGCGTGACTCATCACCGGTCAAGACACCCACCATTCTGAAAGGACGAAGGTCGGATGGGACACAGAGTACAGGGTGGTCGCGAATCTAGCGTAACAATGGAGATCAGAACAACTGGCGAAAAAATAGGCACTGGTAGAGGAACTCAATGAAATACTGGGTTGAAAAGTAGACTGACAGAGTAAGTGTATCACTGGATTAGCAGCAAGTGACTTCAGTCTTGCCGCGAATGATATCGACAGGCTTTCCACGAAGGACAAGGATAGTACCTTTGTCCTGTTTCCAGGCCTCACCGTCGAACTGCGCGTAAATGGTGCCTCGAAGATTGAATCGGACGCCCTCCACAACACCCAGTCGGTGGGCACGCACGCCACACATGGTCATACTGGCCAGATGGTTGTAGCCGTCAAACATGGAGAATTCAAGACGGCCATCGGAGGTCTGTGGCTTGGACCATGAAACGAGGTCCTTACCCTTGCGAACATCTTCGGTACGCCCCCAGGCGGTACGGCCAGCAGCGTAGTTTGGCAGATTAGTAAGCACGAATGCGTTGCCACCCATAGTTGAGATGTGTGATTGAGGAACCCAGACGTACTCTTCGCTGAACTCCTCTCCGTGGAATTCAGACTCGGTGCCTGCGGGGCGGTCGTGAGGGCTCGCGACGAAGTCGCGCAGGTGTGACTTAGGCACCAGGAAATCGACAGTGATCTTGACATCTGGATTGCGGCAGCAAATGCAGTCACGAGCGTTGAGGAGACCAATGCAAGTCATTGTGCAGCAGCGGCACTTGTGACAACCTGCGCACTCAGTACGATTGACTTCAAGCGAATGCATCGTCTGCGCATCAATACCGATGCTGAAATAGTTGTAGAAGGTCATGTGATAATAGCCAACGGATGAATTTGCCTCAGGCGGGAGAGGGGAGGACACTGCGACTTGGGACACAGGTTGGGAGTTACCTTCCAGAATCTCACTATTTGCATCACTCGCTGAAGAGGTCGAGGCAGACGGAGCCAATGGTGATGCTGAGGCGGATGAGGTGGAGTGCTCGTCCGTGTCCTTGCCCGAGCTCTTCGCCTCAGCTTCCTGAGACTCCTGTTTGGAAGCGGCGAACTCTTTGGATTCGTCGCTTGGGGAAGGAACCGAGTTCTGGATTTCGGTCTGGTCAACGATAGTGGGAGGGGGCAATCCAGTACTCTCTGGGGTTTGTGCCACATTCGTCTCAATAGCATTCGGATTCACGATCGAACTTGATACCTGCGCAACGGGTTGCTTGTAGTCAACGTATGGGTGCTCGCCACGAGTCGCTGCCAAGAATTGATCAGCTGTGATCTGAATCGAAGGACGATCGAAAAGCTTGTCGTGCTTGGGGCCCCTGCCGTTGGGGTTAAGAACGAAGAGGTTCCAGCGGTCCCAGCGTGCATGCGCCAGCTCATCTCGGTCACCAAATACGTACCTGAGATCGCTAAGCACTTGATTGGCGTCACCCAGACGTGCACCATACCCAAAGTAACGAGCTGCATCGTTGCCTGTGCCCATAGGGAAGAGTGCAACGCTGGGTGGTACTCGCCAACTATAACGCGCCATCTCATGCAGGATCCAGTTCACAGTGCCATCACCGCCAGCTACGACAACACGATTGTCGAGTGACTCGCCCTGGGTCTGTTCCTGAGCCCAGCGAGCAAAAAGCTCAGGCATGACGCGGTAATTTGAATCATTCAAGTTGCACATGGTCGGTAGGAACTCTCTACCACCCTTGCGAAGTATCTCGATCAGATCCGTCACCTCCTTGCCACCACTCTTAGGGTTGAAAAAGATGCGGCAATGTCCGGTTTGGGGCATCTTGCCTTTTGTTTCAGCGGCGCTACCGGATGCCGCGGGCTCTACGGGCTGGGGGGCATCTGTTGGTGTCACCCCAGTGTTAACTGCGGTCGATGCTGGCCTCGTCACGAGCTCCACCTCGGCTTGGTTTGTCTGTTCCAGTTCTTGAGGTTGATTTGCATTTGATTCCGACATACTTGGATTTAGTCAATGGGTTCGTTGGGTAGTATATCTCAGTACAAATCCTAATGACTATTTAGGTTGCGAGGCACAATGGGCGCAACCGCAATATCTGCACCTAAATTGCTACCTTCTGCGTTCCAATTCGAGCTTTCGGCGAAACGTTTGCGAGAGATATCTCGGTTGGATGGTGGATGGAGTCACGACATCTGTTCCCATCCACCCTCAGAGCGACTGCTGGCTCCGCCTTGCTGACTGGCTGGCTGGCTGACTGACTGACTACTGACTGGCTGGCTGGGTGGCTGGTGTCCGTCTCACGCGTCGCGGTAGACTTAGGTGAATGCTCCAGTCACAAGGTACGTGTTATAAGGCACGTAGGCCATGAAGAATCAAATCTTGGATGACGGAAGGAAGACTAATGCGAGATGTACGTTTAGGGAGCACTCGGTCAGACATGCAGCTCAGCGCGCTCGCAATCACTTCATCATGTAGTCCCGCAAGTGGAGAGTGGTGCGTACGTGTGTAAACCTTTAGCGCGAATATACACGGAATAAACCCTAATGACGTGGCTTCTTCTGCATGCTCTCACTCCGATCAATCTGTCATCTGTCATCGCTGTTCCAATAGACTAACTAACCACCCGAGTATCCAGTCGTGCTGTATGCTGTAAGCATATTGCGGATGCTGACGATGTTATGCATTGGTCGGGGTCGAAACGGGGCCGAAGTACTGACTCAAGAATCAGTTGAAAAGACAATAGTGAGCCGCGAACCTCACTAAGGGAAGAGCTGGCACTCAACAAGAATTCCAGTTGCGTGCAGGGTAGGACGGGCCCTCCTCCTCGGGACTAAAAACGCCTCAGCGTGCGGAGTGCCGGAGACTCCGTAGCCAGGCGTCTGCAATGAGTATTCGGATTATGAGCACCCAGTGTGTCCAGCCAGGGTATCCTCCCCAGGCGATGTTGACACAAATTGCTTCGGGCCCTTTGGTGATGCTTCCACCCAATGATTGGAAGTGCAACACTTGCTTCGGAAGAGTCTGCGGTAAACAAACCGCACGAGGAGGGACTTGCTTTGCGGTATCGACGCGGTGCATGCGGCGCCATCTGATGGTCAAACGCATGAAGGAGACACTGTCCATATGCCATCGCCCTCAGGAAAAAACAGCTCTGAGCGTCGTGTATATGCGTGTTTCCAGGGCGATCTTGAGTCTGGAAGCGTACGCGTGGCCTGGAGCCTGTGCATAATCAGCTGGATTAGCGCTTTGCACCTCCCTTACCCCCGCAGGGCCGTTATCTGACCCGCAATCCGCCCCGGATTCCAGTCCCGGCTCCGGATTTCAGCCAGAATCGGATTTCACTGAGATGTGTGTAGATTTACAGGAGGTTCTGTCCCGTGGGTGCGGGACTGTGTGCAGGAGATCTGACTGTGTGAGAAATGTGCGGATAGCACCCCCCTTCGATTGAGGTGGGCTGAACTTGCACTCGGCATGTCTGCGACCCTCAACTGATATACCTATTCCTCGTCTACGTCACACGCCTCTCATTTAGGAGTACATCTCGCTCGCATTGGACCAGGCCTCGGCGGCAGCCTCACACAATAGGAGATCGGTATAGCTTGAAGCGCGGATATAACCCGGAGATACACTTGAACACGCCTGCCTGCACATCAGACGGAGATGGCTTCGGTCGTATCTCGTCGACGAACTACTGAACCTGGTCAGGGTCGAGGATCAGACTCCCAGGGGGAAGCAGACCCTGGGCGAGGGCTGAAGCAGGATCGAAATGTCACTCCCGCGAGTAGAACGGTGGCCCCGAAGCATACATCGAACTCGAACAGGTCAGAGCACCGACCAAAGGCTGATGTTGACGCATCCGCGCGCAAGGAGGTGCCTCTGACCACACAGGTTGATGCGGCCAGAGTCGAGATCGATGACGCCGGAGAACGCATATCCACGCCGATGTCGTTTACTAACGAAGAACCGAAGCTGAGTCCGTACCTGGGTGACGGCGACTCAAGTGAGTACAACTACGAGGACGAAACATCTGGGAGCGACTTTGACGACAATGATGACTACGAAACCGACTATGAAGAAGAAGAAGAAGAAGAGGATGCAGAAGAGGATGGAACGGGCTCGGTTGAGGGTCAGACCACCACGGTGGCTGGAGTTCAGTTGCAAGGTGATGGTTCATCCAGCAGCAGGTTCCTTCAAAAGCCATCCTCCGGAACAGGAGACTTGAAGACGAAGACACAACGATCGTCTATCCAGCGCAAATGGAGAAAGCTCACTGCATGGTACAATATTGGCATTCTTGGCACTGTCATTTCCATTCTTGGTTTCCTGGCTGCTCTGCTTTACGAGTTTCAACCGTCGGATGTGAAGACACGGCTGGGTTCGCTTCGTTGGGACGTGATCGGCCTCCTGTTGATCCTCGTGTCAGTGCCAACTACCCATTGGTTCGTAGGTCGCCGCCGCCATCGTAATGCGTTTGCAGCATTCCAGCCATTTGTTGGTGGCGCGCGCTTTGTCGTCTTGCAGGCTATCAGCTGGGCAATCTATGGGCTGTTTACCTTGGGCTTCATCTGGGTTTGCTACAAAGGTGCAATCGGATTGACGAACTTCGTGGTCTCTTCACTGGGCCTTACGGGTATATTGGTTCAGCTGCTGACGATTGCATCGATCCACTACTTCTCAAAGAAGCACTCCCCTAACTACCAGCTTCAACGTCAAGAGGGCACGACGAAAAGACGCCGCCTCTCCTCCGCCAGCGGCAGGACAAGGACAAGGTCTGCCTCGTCGGCGACGACTACAGAGGGTAGCATCATGGCTTCCCCACCTCCCTCTTCTCCGCCGGAGCCTCAACCATCAACACTTCGTTCGAAATTAGTGGGGCATATTGGAACTCTTCTAACGCTGTTGTCACTCGCAGCTGCTGTCGTGCTAGAGTCTGTTGAAATCAACTCAGCTTCACACCCTCGCGCCACCCTAGCCGGTGTTGTGGGCATGTCATCGGTTATCATAGCTGTTCCCCTAACACATGGTTTGGGTGGTGTTTCGCTTTATCCGAGTCAGTACAAACTTTACCAGCCCTTCAAGGGAGGCCCGAAGTTTGTTCTTCTCCAGGCCTTCGGTTGGGCGCTATGGACCGTCGCAATCATTATCGCGATTGCAGTCGCCTCGGCTGGTATTCGCCACGCGCAAAACTTCAAGGGGCTTCTCACCGCCGGTGGTTGCTTTGCAGTTATTTCGCAGGTTCTTGTCCTTAGCTCTCTCAAATACTTCGATGCCAGAGTGAACGTTGCGCGTCATGAACGTAAGCTGTGGGCGCGCATCAAGAGTCAATCGCCGAGTCCAAATGGATCACAAGAGGTCACACCCTCCCTGTCTGGTGAGGGTGGGGCAGCAACTGCAACAGCCGTACCATCCGAACACTTTGCTACCTCTGGACGTGCAGAGGTTACCCTGACCAGTGAGCGTGTTTCTTCGTCCGACGCTGCAGCACACAAGCCTCCAGTATCGTCGAAACATGAGCGCGTGACCGCCGTAGCTGTTGAGGTTGAATCCAAGGATGCTCAAATTGTATCCGAAGGCGAGGTAACTCGACAGGAAGCGCTAGCACCGGTCCCCGAACACTCTCAGATCGCGAAAACTGCAGGCAAGACTGGGATGCTGCCCTTGGTCGAAACTCACTTGCTCCCGACAGTACCGCCAGTCCCACCTCTGACGCCCTTAGCTCCTCATGCCCTGCGGGATGAAATCCAGAAAGAAATCGTTCAGACCGCTGCCAGCCAGCAAGCAGAGACTGCACCGCCACTTGGTTTCCGAGAAGTGCTCAGTGGAGCACGCTTGCTATTCAGCCGTGAACGTATCAAAGATCTGTTAACGGACGTGTTTGACTTAATTGTTGTTGGCACTATATTCCACTTCCCTCTGTTGGCTTCAATCTTTGTCCTCGGACCGATTGGACTTGCAGTCTATTTCGGTCCTCTTTCCCCCCAGTTTTTGTCCGTTATCTTTTGCCAAGCCCTGTACTACTCAACCTACTTAACAGATCACCACATTACAGGTAAGCTTGCGAGTAAAACTGCGCGCAAGCCAATATGGCTGTGGCGCTCGTTCCGACGCTACTTCCATGGAAGAATTATCTCGAAAGCAAGCTATTTGGACCCTGCCAAGTTATATCAGTTCTGTTTCCATCCTCACGGTATCTATCCCATGACGTGTTTCTGGGCTACCAGAAGCGAAGAGTTCCAGGCATTGCATCCCGACATCGAAGTTGATATCCTGGGTGCGTCAGTCATCATGTTTGCACCCGCCATGCGAGAGCTATTCCTCTGGGCAGGTGGACGAGATGTGTCTCGACGCGCCCTACTACAGTGCTACTCTGAGAGGCGCAACGTAATGCTTGTGCCTGGTGGACAGAAAGAAATGCGTTGGGTACATGGCCAGGACCCGAATAAGTTCACCTTCTACACAAAGCATCAGGGCTTCGTACGGCTGGCTCTTCAGAATGGCGTTGCTCTTGTTCCGGTCCTGAGCTTTGGTGAAAATGATATCCTGCATAATGTCCACTGGCCAAAGCTCCAGGCGTGGACGTACCGGCGAATCGGGGTAGCTCTTCCAATGTACCCCCACGGCCGCTGGTACAGCCCTATACCCAACCGCGTGAAGGTGACGGTTGTTTTTGGCGAGCCCATTGAGATGCCGACTATTCCCGAACCTACAAAAGAGCAGGTGGATATGTACCACCGCCAATACTACGAAGCCGTGCGCCAGCTCTTTGAGGCGACGAAGGCCGAGGCTGGTTATCCCGATGCCGTTTTAGAGTTAGTTTAAACTCTTGATGTTTCTGTACAGAATGTTGCTTAGTTACATATCCTTATGTTTACACTTAGAGGTCTGCGCTCTCCCATCTCCCTTGGTTATTGCAGCTTTATGTCTGTCTCTTAGGAAAAGACAAAACCATTAGGCATACTGATTCCAAGAATCGACTACTGTAGCTTGGTGTAATTAGGCCGAGAGGTTAATCATCATCATCTGCGTACAAGCCTTCGGTAAATCCAGCTGCACCATACAGATGTTTCTGTGTCTTCTGAGCCTGTCTCCTCATAACTGCGAGTAACTCATCTTTGGGTGACTTGGGCTTAGTCGTGGTCGTCTCACGCTTGCGCGTTGCTTTCATCATGTCCCTAGCGCCCCAACTGTGAACTCCACCACCATGTCCGTAGTAGTTGCCCTGATTCCATGCCTGATCTGCAAGATCGCCCGTCTCGTACCCGGACTCGTCTTCTGGTCTTCGTCTTCCACGGTGGCTTGCGAAAGAGTATTCGGGAGCGATACCCGAGATAGCTGAGGCAGCAGCGTCTCGCATACTGGCTCGCTTTTCTGCATCTCGTTGTAGTCGCCCTGCAACGTCTTTGATCACGATAGCAGGTGCTGCAAGCGCGACTCGTTTGCTACTCCTGTCTTGACTTGAAGAAGGACTAGAGCTTCGAGTTTGACCTAGCGTAACCGCAGTTGCTGTGTCTTTGCTTATAGAACCATGAGTCACGTGTAAAGCGCTTGCTTTGACAAATCCCGTGCCCGTCTTTGCAGCAGAGGATTTTGTAGTGGTCGATGTGGGTCGTACCTTACGACGCCGCCCTCCTTGCTCACCCTCGGAGCTTGTCGATGATGAATCACTGTCGGATGAGTCAGAAGATGATGTGTCAGAAGATGATGAGTCAGAAGATGATGAGTCAGAAGATGATGAGTCAGAAGATGATGAATCAGAGGAAGAACTAGAGGAGGAAGAGCTGGAGGATGTCTTGGAGCTGTCCGATTCAATCGAATCTGAATCAAGTGTCTGTCGAGCCCCCAGACGTTGAGCTTCAAGCAAGTCAGCCACCGCGCCGGCGCGACGGCGGAGTTCTGTGTACGCTTGGACAACGGCAGACTGATTCTGGAACTTGTTAACATACTCAGAACTAAATGATGGGTCCTTATACAGAATCTCGCTATGCTGTCCACTGTACGCGTTATGGTAGAACTGGCCAGAGCTTCGCATCTCCGCAAGCCTTCCTTTTAGCTGGTTGACGTAATCACGTGTCGCAGAAGGATTACGGCAAAAGTCACAGCACAGTCGGTCGGGCACAGTCTTTACAGTCACAATTTCGGCGGCTCCAATCCCCGGATCCTCCTTCATCTTCATGGACTCCATCTGTAATCCCCGACTTGGCTCTGCTTTTGTGTCGTGGTTCTGCACGATCTGAGGATTGCGAAAGGCCGATGTTGCTGCGGCTGTGTCCTTGGAACTTGTTTGTAGGAGGTTAACTTCACCTCGCCGCCGAGCCAACAGTAGTTTGGCACGCTCATAGGCTGCCTGTTCATCCTCGGTTTTCACCGTTGCTGCGGGAGGCGCTGTGGAGGGTGGATGTGCTGGTCGTTTGGGCATGCCAAGTGTTCGTCGGACGCTTTGAGGCTGGGAGGTAGAGAATGAATCCTCCATTTTCGACTTAACCCCAGGAACAGAGACCTCTCCCTGTGGTCCTCCAGGTAGGTCCTCCGAAGACCCGATCAATTTTTCACCAAAGTATGCTAGAAGCGCTTTCCTTCTACACTTGGCCTCTTCACAATAATTGATGATTGAATTCAAACGCTGCACTTCCCCCTGATATTGGGCCTCTAAATTACGCAGTATGTTCTCGATTTGGCTTTTCGAGAGTTGCGCCGAGGGCTCGCGAGTGTTCGTGACCGGAGCGCCAGACTGATCATCCCAATTAAAGAATGAATCATCCGTTAATTGCATTGCTGCGTCAGGAGGGCTATCTCCTGCATCCGACGCCTTTGTTAATTTTGCCATGAGCGCGGCTCGCTTTTTGCGCATTGTAGATTGAAGCAATGATTCTCGGTGAACGGCGTCTGACTTGGAGTAATACAGTAGTGCAACGGCATTTTGGCCGTCGCGGCCTGCTCTCCCAGCCTCCTGATAGTATTGCTCCATGGATTGTGGAATAGAGTGATGAATCACATACCGTACGTCGGCCTTATCAATACCCATACCAAAAGCCACAGTCGCTACGACAACATCAAAGACAGGCACATCACTTGTTGAGTGGCCCGATGGAGCAGATCCTGTGCCCCCTCGCATCCAGCCTTCCTGAACAACCGTTCTAATCTGAGCACTAAGTCCCGCATGGTACGCCGCTGCACGAGCACCCTTTGCTATCAGATATGCAGTAAGATCAGCGGCTATCGCTCGCGTGGAAACGTATACGATTCCTGAAAGCCCACGGAACATTGAGCATACGACGTCTGAGATACTGCTCCAAGTTTCAACGTCGCTTGGGCACCGGATATCGCGATAGATGACTGAGAAGTATAGATTGGGGCGGTCAAAGGATCTGCAGATCTTCGAGAGATACAGACTGTCGCGTTTGAGAGACTGGGATCGCTTTGAGTTAAAGTAGGATTGATACTCTTGAAGCAGCTGTGATTGGACTTCGACCGCAGGGTAGATGGGTCGAACAAGCGCAGCAAACATCGGAGCAACAACGGGTGGCTTAGCACCAAGCTGCAACTGCTTGATGATATCAGTGGCCGTACGGTGAGTGGCGGTAGCTGTCAGCGCGATGCAAGGAATACTCGACAGGATGTCGGCCCTAATCTTCCCTAGCCGCAAGAAGCTGGGACGGAAGGAATGGCCCCACTGAGAAACACAATGGGCTTCATCCACGGCGAGGAAAGAAATGAGTCGCCTTCTCGCGAGCTTTGACAGAACAGAGCCCATAAACTGCGTTGATAGCTGCTCAGGCGCAGCAAACAGGATTTTGAGGGGGAGCTCTGCCAGGTTCACGACACTTGTCTCCTGGGAGAGCACAGCGTCGATGGACGTCAGAGCACTATCGCCAAGCGTATCTACAAACGCGTCGAGTATACTTGCCTCTCTTGAGATCAAGGGCTCTAACATCGGCATATCATCAACTGGCTGAGTTGGCTCGATCGAATTATCTTCCCCAACAGATGAACTCGCTGCCGATGCAGATAGACCATCTGAAGAGGATGAGTGGATCACTGCAGAGCTGATCTCCGCACTTGAAGTAGAGTCAGAATCGAGAATAATGATGTCGTCACCGTCAGCACTCTTTGATTCAACATTGGACGGAGTGGATTTGTTTTCGTTCGAAGATGCGTTCTTAGGTTGTCCGAAGAAGGCTCGCATTCGAGCCTTATTCGCTTCAATCTCGGCCTGCTTGGCAGATTTAGCATCTGTACGGGCTTTCGGAGCGCTTGGTCTGCTTTTTACATTGCTTAAATTGTCGAGAGTTGTCAATGACGAAAGACCACTGCTGCTGCCACCACTTGGTAGTGGTGATGATGCCAGCAGGATCGATTGTGAGGTAGTAGTCAAAGGAAGTTGGCTTTGTGTGAAACGGTTAGTGCTACTGTTACTAACCTTAGCTGTACCGGTTGGGGTGTGAGAGAACCCGTGAGCCAACCCCGATGCTACTCCTGTTGTCGTATCAGGTCCTCGAGAGAGCCACTGGTTGATTCGTGAGAGCACCTGATTCCGCTGCTTCATAGACATCGCTGAGCTAATCGATGCGGCAGGTATACCCAATTTACATAGTGCCTCCACTTGATCTTGGATCAAGGCAACGAGCGGGGAGCACACGACAGCCATGCCAGGCATCAGGATCGCGGGAAGCTGATAACACAAGCTCTTCCCGCCACCAGTCGGCGCCAGCACGAGTACGTCGTTGCCTCCTAGGAGAGCGAGAATCGCTTCCCTCTGGTGCGGACGGAGCTCTGAGACTTGAAAGAGTCCGCGAGCCACCTGCTCGGCATACTCCAGCACCTGTTGTTCCATGATAGTGAGGTGGATCGAGTGCGGATTATACTTCTCCGAAAACCCGAGCTGGAGGAGTGGTCTTGTCTGCTGCGTATCAGTGGGTTATCTTCAATAACAGGTGGGAATATCGGCTCCCACTGAGGCTTGAACCCTGTTTGTGTGATTTGTCTGCGTCAGTACCCTCCAGAACCCCGCCTTTTCGTGGTCGTGCGGGGTGATTCAGAACGAAGTTTGGATACATTTCCAAAGCATCTGGCTAGGTAGTGCCGCTAAACTACCTCGTAAACAAATCATGCAGGCTGGTAGGTAACTAGAAAAACCAGAGTAAGCGACCTGATTTATAGTGATATATGCCGATCTAACCCGCTAGATCTGCCACCACATGACCAGGCTTCATGGCTTCGCGCTCACCCCCACTCTGATTTCGTGCCTTCCCACGCATCTCACATGACAGAGAAAAAGTATATTGTAGGTATGTCGATATTCGTCGTGTTCTGTGAGCGACTTTGCGCCCCTCGCTCTGCATATCATGAAGCGATCGTCTTAACTCTGGATTCTTTAGCCCTCCCTGCTATCTCTGCCAAAACTCACTCTGGTGCACTTGCCCCACACACCATTGTAACGTAATTTCACCTCTAGGCGTTGATCTCGGTGGCACTTCCGCCAAAATGGGTCTCGTGACAACTGAAGGCGACATCGTCAAGCAAGGCATCCGTCCCTTCCCCACTCGAGAACTGCAAGATGTTGTGTCACAAATCGCTCAGGGCGTGCAGGAACTGGTTCAAGATGCAGGCATCACACTTCAACAAGTCATGGCCGTGGGAGTGTGTGCCCCAGGCCTCGTGGATCAAGAGCATGGCATTGTGAACCAGGCTGCGAACTTTCCTACATGGTCAGACGCGCCGCTATGCAAACTCTTGAGCGATGCGCTGGGATGTCCCGCGTACCTCGAGAACGATGCGTCTGCAGCTGCTATTGGCGAGTGGTGGCGTGCGTCCACCTCCCAGCCTGGTGGAGGCGTTAAACATATGGCGTTGATCACTTTAGGGACAGGTGTCGGGGGTGGTCTCATTGTGGATGGAAAACTTGTAGCGGGGATGGGCATGGCAGGCGAGGTCGGCCACACCATCGTTGATATCTCAGATACTGCTAGGCCGTGTGGATGCGGTCAGAAGGGTTGTCTAGAGCAGTACGCAAGTGCCCCAGGAATCGTCGCGAGTGCAAAGCAAGCGCTCTCAGAGCATCCCGAAGCGAAATCCCAACTCCGGCCACTGTTGGAATCGAACAATTTGTCGTGTGACAAGATCTTTGCCGCAGCTCTTGGTGCAACAGATCCCACAGAGCGGGACGAACTCGCATTTTCAGTTGTCAACCGGACGTGTCATATCCTAGCTCAGAGCATCCTTAACCTCGTTCGTGTTCTTGACTCTGAAATTATTGTCATCGGTGGCGGTGTATCCGATGCTGGTGCTCCATTCATATCACTGATTCAGCAGCATGTAGATCGAATGTGGTGGGACATCAAGCGCGCACACAAACTCCGCATTGTGCAGGCACAGCTAGGAAACGCAGCTGGGTTTATGGGTGCAGCCAAGACAGCCTTAGATCGCGCATGCTAAAGGAGAAGAATCCAAGGTCCAAAATAAACATATGATCATCGGCTGGTTAATATCCACGTTTGGAGATTACGAAGGCCTAAGCGTCTATATCCAAGCCGCGGGCCTTCCATCAGCCAAGCTTCGCCGAGAATTGTGTCTCAGCAATCTTCATCACAGGAATGTAGTTGCTCCTTATCAAGTGAGATAGAGACTCTCCACTGCGTTTTCGGCATCGCTCTTACGTCCGAAATTGATTTGTCATCCCGCATGCACCGTTTAATCCCCCCAACTCCGACTTTGCCAGGAGGCCCTTCTGTCCTGGCCTGGATTTTGGTCTGGCTCAGGCATCTGTGCACATTTCCATAACACCGAGATCTGAATAGGGTGTGTATGTGGGTTTGGTCCAACACATTATTGAGGTAGTCTAAGCCCTGATTAGCTGTTCTGACGGGGTATCTCGTGGAGGCTCCACGCTCTAGCCAAGAGAGACCATGTCCGCACTCCGGCAACTGCACTTGCTGATCGGAAACCAGGTCATCTCCAGGGCACTGACGTTTGCACTGAACATTCTTGTCGTACGTCGCGTAGGGGTTGGCGTCTTTGGCCTTGCCTCTATTAATTTTCAGCTTCTCAATGCCGTGGTGCTGATGCTTAGTCGGGAACCGCTTCGAAGGTAAGTAATTCTCTTTATTGTAAGCTCTTGCGCTCCAATCTGTCTGGACTTTGATGGGTTAACGACGAGAATTCACATTAGCTCACTTGAAGCCATGGCCCGACCCAAATACCTCGATCTGTTTGTCATCGATACCACCGTAGAGCTACCCTTCGATCGGGATATAGTCTTCAACACCTCTCCTCAGACCAACTCAAGCGTGCAAAGAAGAATTCGCAGGAGCTGGAAGCATGGGCTCTGGCGCAATCACATAATGTCGCTTGGGTCACAGTAGCACTCGCAACCATTCTTGCTATTATCATGATTGGTGTATACACGTGGTTTCCTCCATCCGGACTTGAAGAGATGGGGATCAGCTCAGCGGACTACTGTTCTGTCACTGTGATGTTTGCGGTCGCAGCGTTGTTTGAGGCCATCGCAGAGCCGTTATATGTGCACGCTGCGCGGTGTGGCCGAGTTGTGCTGCGTGTGCGTGCAGAGTCGCTTGGCATGTTTGCGAAGTGCGTCGTAGCATACTTGGCAGTCAACATCAGCCCCGAGAATTGTGGGGTCTGTGGCTTGCGAGCTTTCGCTTACTCGCAACTCGCATATGGCTTTGTTTATGGCTTGATCTTTTACTGGGCGTATGCGCGAGACATTTTATCAAAGAACCAGGAACTACAAGAGCACTCAGAGATGGGTACTATTCAGTTCACCTCACTTAGATCACTTTTCCCGCGTTCGGTGCCCGCGCACATGGGCGGAGCCTTTGATCGACCACTGCTTAAACTTACGCTAAGCTACCTGGCCCAGACTGCATCTAAGCTTGTGCTGGGTGAGGGAGAGAAAATCGTAATGGTTTCGAGCTCCCGCATATCACTCAACGAGCAAGGCTTCTTTGCTCTGGTACAGAATCTCGGCTCACTCGTCGCGAGGCTTCTGTTCCAACCAATTGAAGAGGGTGCTGCGAGTGAATTCGCGTTGCAGGTGCGACGTATCGATGCCCTCCAGAGCGATCCGCCGCGAAAGCTCGAACGGCCGTCCCTAGCTTCGTCTCAGTACCAAGATGCCAGCGCTGAGACACCAAAAACAGCAGCCCTTCATTCGCTTGGAAACACATTGGCTAGACTCGTCCAAGTCGTAACACTTATCGCGTTGTTTATGGTCTCCTTTGCATTTGCTTACTCTCTGCCTTTCTTTGACATAGTCTACGGAAGTAAGTGGTCGAATACGGAGGCGCCTCGCGCTCTGATTTTGTACATGTTCTATGTTTTAGCTATGGCCTTGAACGGAGTGACAGAGGCATTCGTGGATTCCTGCGTGCATCCCGCCGACATCAATCTGCTAAATGTCCTGCTCTTTTTGATTGCTGCCTGTGCCATGGCTATCCGCGTCATCCTGGTGACGGATGCGGATGGACTCATCTATGTAGCCATTCTCGAAATGGCTCTACGCACAATTCGTTCGCTGTGGTACATTGGAAAGTACTTTAGACAACAGCACCAGATCTCTTTCTCACGCAGGCAGCTGTTTCCGAGCTCGTCCACACTCGCTCTGCTGCTGTTATCATGGTTCACAACTAGTGTATCTTTCCACAAGTTCGTCGCGCCCTTATGCAGTAGTGGCGAAAAGGTTTCAGGTTCGGGTGCCGGATTCGATGTGAGAGGTAAGATCCAGCAGCTCTACCACTGCAACCTCTCACACCTGCGCCTCGCTTCGAAGGTGATACCCATGACTCTGCATATTGCAGTGGGAATAATGTGTGCGAGTGCGACTCTGTGGTTTGTCTTCAAAAAGACAGATTTGTTCCAAAGCTGGAGAGGGTGGCGTCGGCGGTCGCTACCAGAGCCAGAGTCAGCGCCACAACCTGGGCCAGCCCCAACCCAACATCCGCCAGCCCAAAAGTAGCATGCGCCCCGAAGACGAGAAGCGTATTGCAGTTAACACATCCACGTAGCACGAGTCGAGTCGGCAGCGAAGCGAGGGAAATGACCCCATCCACATGTTCCTGGCGAGCTGGAGCGTCGCGTGCCCATCAAATCTACTGGAGACTTGACTGCGTGAAAATCGGAGTGCTGCATGTGTTATGTGTGAGATAGTCTGCTCATGCAATAGATTACAGTGATTTATACTGATATATCATGGCTTATATTCGTGAATAACATGTACGACCCTCGATAATTCTAGTTTTCGCGGTTTTTCCAACCGTTACAGTTCTTTCAAGCCCATATCTTGGCTTGAAATCGGGGTAGATACAACCATAATTTGGCTTACACCCCATTTATACAACTCCTACAACGGCTGGTCACTCACTACGCGACTAGTAACCCACACGTGATGTCATCCAACGAGGAATCCCCCATGGATCAAATCCCTCATGAGGCAGATCCTTCGGAGTACCCAGAACTTGCGAACAAGGTAGAGGGTGCTGGGCCCCAGGAGGACTCAGTACCTGAGGATACAGCCTCTCCAGAGGAGACAAAGGTCGGCGAGATCGATGGGGAGGCAGGCGAGAGCGTAGTTGGATCACTTCCTCAGCAGCAACAACTCAGCGTGAGTGTCAATGACGACGAGGATGCCGAGAGTGGTGCTGCCCTGTCGACTGCAGTTGGCCCTAGCGCACCTGCGTCTAATACTAAAGTGGCGTCGTCTAGAGCAACGGCTCCACCTTCTACTGTCCGTTCAAGTGCTACCACGACACGTGCCACGGCCACCAAACCTGGGGCTAAGCCTACTGCTGCTCCAACGAGCACTGCGTCAGCAGCCAAGGCTGCAGGGGCGAGAACAGCTGCTTCCACCACGTCCGCGCGTCCCACGACTGCAACTAGTGCTTCTCGAGTGCCAGCCTCCACCACCGCCGCGTCATCGGGTGCGGCTCGTCCTGCAAGCGCACGTCCGACGGCGGCAGCATCCTCCAGCGTCAGTCGACCCGCGACGCAACGTGGTTCTGCAAGCAGTGCGACCCCAGCTCGGACCTCCACTAGCGCTACGTCTGCGTCTGCACGCACTCCTAATGCGCCGTTGAGCGCCCGAACTGCTACCGCTACTAGTGCCAAGCCGGCGACAACGGTCAGTACGTCAAAGACCCCGAGTTCGAATCGACCTGGTACCGCTCGCGGGACATCGGCTGCCTCCGCAAAGCCTACTTCCGGTGCGTCATCCGCTGCTACCCCGGCAGCTGCTACTCCTGCTGCACGCACACCAGCTGATCCTACCTCTATCAACGTTGCCCCAAGCTTTGCAACTCCTCGTAGAACTTCAATGATTGGAACCAGCCGCCCCATTAGCTCTACAGACAAGGAAAAGTCCAAGCAGAGAGCACGAGCAGCAATCAATGCTGTTCGATTGATCGAAGAGGCTGCTGCCAACAACGGTGGTGCCAGGGACTCCTCTGCTGCCTCGGATTCCGTGACAACCCAGCTACAAGAAGCACTTGCAGCTGCTGCTGACAACACGTCCAGCGGCGGAGATGAAAGCAAGGGCGACTTGAGCCAAGACCCGGACTTTATCCAAAATTTGCTGACCTCACTGAAGCGTCTCGCCATCGATCCTGTCTCTGGCGCACAGGGTACGAGCGAGGGTCTGTCGCAGAGAATGAAAGACTTCTTGGCCAATACCTATGACCCATCGAATCCTGAGGCCACAGTTGGACGCGTGCAGCAGGAAGGCAGCAGCGCCCCAGCATCTGTCGTCGCCCCCTCGGTTGAGATGAAGGAAACTGCCCCTGCGAATCAGCACCATCGCCGACGAAGCTCTGTGAACAAGCAACAGTCGCCAAGGAATCCTGTTCACTCGCGAACCAAGTCGGGCCGCTTGGCACTTCCACAAGTAGAACTGCCAGCACCACGCCAACTTGCCGGCTCAAAGGTGTCCCAACTGGTTGCGCAGTTTGAACGTCGCGCGGCAGAATTGAATGCTCCTACATTGGCAGATATCGCACAAGAGCAACGTCGCCAGCTCGAAGCGTACAGTGCGCGCACGCAACAGCTTACTGAAAACTGTGAAAGACTCACGGCGCGTGCGCAGGATGCAGAGCAGCGCAATCAAGAACTCGAACGAAAGTACACGGTCGACAAGGCCGAACTGGAGAAGGCCCTCCAACAGTCTAGGGCCTTGCTTGAAGAGGCTACGAAAGAATGTGAGGCGAAGTCAATGGACTGGCAAGTTTGCAAGGCGCAGGTCAGTGCGTATCAACAGCAAATCGCAGCAATGCAGGCACAGATCGAGCAGCTGCAGCTGCAGTTGCGTTTGAGCGACAAAGTTCGTCGGCATCTCCATAACCAGGTGCTCGAGCTCAAGGGTAACATTCGTGTCTTCTGTCGTGTACGTCCCTTGCTTGCCTCCGATGGCCCACAAAATACCGTTGCAACGTTGGGACCTGTCTTCACCTTCCCTGTTACTGCAGCAGAAGGTCTTGGCAACCTCGTCCTTAGTCCGTCAAATGAGGACGGCAAAGCCAGCACGGAGTCGAAAGCAGATGATGCTGTCGGTGCAATGATCCGCGAAGCCGGTCTTATCGAACGGAACACATTGATTGTTCGCGGTCCGGAAGAGAAAAGCCTCGACGGAACGCGAGTCACCTCCAAGAGGCATACGTTCACGTTCGATCGTGTCTTCACTCCAGAGGATGGCAATGCAACAGTTTTCTCAGAGGTAGCCCAATTGGTTCAATCAGCAATCGATGGTTACAAGATCTGTATCTTTGCATATGGTCAAACTGGCTCCGGCAAAACCCATACCATGGAAGGTGATGGCATTGATACCTTGACGTCACTCCAGATCGATACGAGCAACAGTGACACAATCAACTTCCCCCAAGGTGTTGGTATTATCTCCCGCACTGTTCATACCATTTTCGCAGAAACGCAAAAGCTCAAGAAGGAGCAAGGTTGGAAGCATACGTGCAGCATCCAGATTCTGGAGGTGTATATGGACACTGTCTACACACTACTGCCTTCTGGCCGCAACGACGCTGGCGAAGCTGTGTCTCCTCTTGATGCCGCGAAAGCAATCCAAGGCGGTTGGGAACCATACTTGGTTGAAGCCAAGTCAGCGGCAGCAATGGCTGCTGCGGCAAGCAATGGTGCTACAAATGAGTCGCCGGTCACTGGGTGCGAACCTATTGTTGTCGGCTCCGCCCAAGAGGTCTTTGCCTTGCTTTCCGTTGCAGCTGCGATGCGTAAGACTCGTGACACTGCAATGAATGCGCGGTCATCGCGTTCTCACGTCCTTTTCCAACTCTTTGTCACTGGTACCCACCCTAAAACAGGTGAGACGCGTCAAGGTGCATTGACACTGGTAGATCTAGCTGGATCAGAGCGCGTTAAGCAATCTCAGGTCTCTGGCCGTAGCTTCGAAGAAGCAACCTCGATCAACCAATCCCTGTCAGCACTAGGTAACGTGATCGCAGCCCTAGGTTCGGGCCAGTCTCATGTACCATTCCGCGACTCGAAGCTTACCATGCTACTGCAGAGCTCCTTGGGACCAGGCTCCAAAACGCTGATGTTGGTCAACTTGTCTCCCGCAGAAGCCCACGCGAGTGAGTCACTGTGCTCACTACGCTTCGCTGCTAAGGTCAATGCCACACATATTGGAGTTGCCCAACGAAATGTTAAAATTGCACAGGCCTAACGAGCCACTACCACATGTTAAACATACGAGATGGCTGTAACAAAGTCTCACCGGCCCCGCATATTGAGAACAGATACAAAGTACTAACGAATCACGGCATAAACTAAGATACTCACAATATTTATGGCATATGTTGGACAGTCGGACAGGAGGACAGAAAAAGATTTAAAAGGTCAGATGGCAAAGACACAGGTAGAATAAGGCTTTCATTCCCACAAGTATAAGGGAGCTCGGAAAGACAGACAGGAAGATGAGATAATTTGTGGATTATTCAACAGACAAAGCATTCCGGACAGAGCAATAAAGCATGTTGTTTACAGTAACAAAAGCCGATAAGTACCTAAGTAAATCGTATTAAAGTGTAGTGAAAGCTGGGTAAATGCCCGAATGACTGGGTGCGTTGCCTCGGATGCAGGCAACAGGAGGTAGAGTCGCGTAGCATGATGAACTGGTTAGGGGGATGATTTGTGAGTCTGCCGCTTGAGATGTTCTCGCAGAGGCTGGATGTGCAAATATGGGTTTTCGCCTTCGGTCAGCTCAAAAGGGGACGGTTTTGGGAAGTAACTCTCATAGAACTGGCGCATGACCTCTCGAACACGAGCTGACTTCTCACCTTCAGTAGTTACGTCGTCGTTAAGGCAAATAAACCGTGGCATCTTTGATCGGCAGTTGTCCAAACTACGAGTCGCTGCCGCTAAATCTTCAGAAATCTTGATGAAGCAGACGTCTGGATTTGGCTCGATCGTCGCCCGATACTTCTTCTTTCCACTATTCAGGACCTTCAATGATTCCACAACCAGCGGCGTGCGGACAAAGGCATCCAGAGATATCCTCACCTGCGCCGGAGGAGGTGTAGAGGACCGTCCAAGGACCCTTGCCAACTTTGCGTTTTCGACTGGCTTGCTGTTCATGCCTGAACGATCTGGTGCTACTGCATTTTGTGCCTTGGATTGAGACCGGCTTTCGACTGCCATCTGCGATTCATGGAGTGCTCTGGCTAACTCATCCCGAGCATTGGGCTTAGGACGGGCGTTCTTATTCAGGGCATACGCAAGATAATTGACCTCATCAATATCTAAATAACCATCGCCGTCTAGATCCATTTGCTGGAAGAATGCAGGGACGTCAAGCGGTGCAGGCTCACTCAAAAGGTAGTATGCATAAGCTAGTTCATATTGCATATCAAGTGGGTGACGAAAGCGGTGGCGAGCAGTGGCCTCAAACTGCTCAGGCCATGTCGAAACGATTTCTTGCACAACATGTCTGTCCATCAAGAGTGGAGCGTGTGCGTAGACCTTTCGGTCGGTATACCCAAACCTCGCGTTGAACAGGGCGGAGGTATATCTTACCGCTGATCCATACATGTCAAGGAGCTTGCGACCTGCATTGTAGTTAGACGGTTGAGGCACGCTCGATTGGAAGGGTGACACGTCGGGTGAGAAGGACCTCAGTGTGAGTGGATCGAGAGGATCAAAGTTAAGCGGGAGACGCTCCGGAGTAGATGCGCTGTGGCCATCGGAGTCAGGAGTGCTCAAAGGGTAAGTGAGATTCTTCAAATCTAACTCCCATGGATAGGTGACAGGTACGACAATGCTTGTTGGAGACTTCGATCGTTCCTTGGTGCGTTTCTCTGCGTGTTTCTCACGCAGAAGCTGGCGCTGCAGTGCCTGTGCAAGCATAATTCGTTGGTCGATCAAGTCACGTCGCTTCACGGCAGCGATGGCCCCCAGCGCACCTTGAGACCGGGCTTGCTCCCAGATATCTCCATCTCGGGAATCTGGTCGAATGAATCTATCTTCAAAGGTATCAGCCGCGGCAGAAATGTTGACACCGTATTCTCTCAGAACAGACTCTAGGACGCCTTCGAACACCACCCCACGAACGATATAGTCATCTGCTGGGTGGTTTGGAGGCTCATAATCCTGATCGCTACTATCTGAGGAGTTGTCGTACACGCCTGAAAGCACGTCTCTGATGAGCGCCGGAGAGAGAGACTGACATTTTCTCACGAAACTGGGGGCGTTTGAAACAATCATATATCGCCCGAGGTAGGTGTGAAGAAGCTTCCAGTCGCTTAATGCCTGCGACTGGTAACTCTCCTTATCTAACGTGTTTGAAGACTTCGACAAAAGCTGCATAATTGATTCCATGGTTGAGGAGCAATCACACATAGTACCAAACAAGCCGAAGACTTCCACAGTCTCCCTAAAGATCTCTCTCAGCCTTCGCTCAGCAGGAGTTTCACCTTCATAGAGGGAAGACAATGCTTCGCGTTCCACCGCTGCATCCAGAGGTCTATCGCACGACTTGGGATCAAAATCAATCAACCAAGTAGGGTGCTTTAAAGCCAGCGAGAGAGCAGTCGATGGAGAAAGAAGAACATCTTCCTCTGGGAGCGTCTGGATCAGGTGCAATGTGGATGTTTGGACCTGCGTATCAACTTCCAAGAAAGATGCTGGAGCAGTGGGAGTTGTACTAGAAGCAGTTGGAAGGGGCTTAGGAGTATTCTGATTCGCGAACTTTTCTAAAAGTGCAACTTTCTTCTCTTTAATGAGTTGCTCTTCCGCGGGTGTAAACTGCCGAGGCAGAGCTCGAACAGTGGCTGCGGACTCGACCTTACCGAGCCAAGCCAGGGTGTCTTTGGAGTCCAGGTGAATCATTTTCAACTGCGCTCGGGACTGGGTATTGGTCAGTGCCTTTTTCACCAGCTCTTCATAATCTGGCTTTGAGATTGATGCACTGGGCTGTCTCTCATTTTGAGGACGTCGATAGAACACGAGACGCACACGGTGGATACCGTGAATCGCCGGCATACGGGGTCTGCCTTTGGAGCGCACAGCAAATGACTTTTCAGGGGGTGGATTTTGTTGCTTGTCAAGCTGTCGTTGTTGACGATCCTCAGTCGCCACCGCCTGTCGCTGTACTCGTCCACTGCGTATACCATCGGGCGAAAGTTTGCCTTCAATAATAATCTCGAATGAGGTGTGTTGTCCGAGCCTCACAAGCTGTGCATCTTTTGTCAGCGCTTGTTGGCGCTCAAGTAGTGTTCCGACGATCGCTGTTGCTTCTGTTGGGGTAATTTGTTTCTTCTCAACAAGGACTTTTAGATCATCTGGCAATTCTCCGAGAGGAAGCGAAGCATTACCTTCACGCCTACTAGATTGTTCATTGCCTTCAGCTGCAAGTTCCTCTGCCTTTGGAATCAACGCGAGGAACTCCGGGTCAAACCTTGAGGCAATGGGATGTTTGAGCAATGGCAAGGATGCATCATCATCACTTAGGACCAGTGTAATTAGGCGATCGGTGGTATGGACAGTGGCAGACTGCACAAGATTGCTGGGAACGATCTGAACACGCAGAGCCTGCGAATGAGGACTATTTGGAGTAGGCTTCGCAAACAGCTGGGAGACATCTATCACAAAGGACTTGGTATTGCCAGGTAACTCAATAATATTTGTCACCGGAAGGCCTATTTCACTCGGATGAGGAGGGGTCCAAGCACCAAGCATCAGACCTTCGCCAATTCGATCGGCTAGCGCGATATTGGAAGTGGGGTGCGTCGTCGGGAATTGGTAACTTGAGAGCAGAGCATAGCCGTCCATCTGCTCTGCGCGCGCTTTGACTTGATAAAGATTCGACAATAACTCGGTTCCACAATCACCCGAGTCAAATGCGCATGACTCTACATTGCACGCCGAGTCGCAGACACCGTCGCCTAGCCACTTGACAGGGCAGCCTGAGGCGCAAACTATCGCGAGTGAAGAGTCGGGCTCGTCAAGTTTCAATTCGTTAATATCCTTCATGTTGATGGCTGTCGGATCACTGCGTTTCGACGCAGCCGATAGGTCCGGACGACTCTTCTCCGGCAACTTCGCTGGTTTTGAACCTGCTGAGGCTGATGTAGTGGGTGACTTCTGATTGTCAGTAGTAGCCCCCTGCTTGTCAGCGGGTGTTGTACCCACAGGAGGGTCAAACACGGATCTAGAGCCTTTGGATATGGTCGTTCGAAGTGGGTTCATTGGACGGTAGTACCCTCCAAGCTCGAGGGCTTGTGGCAGTGGCAAGAGTTCTCGCTTCGATTTGAACTTACCTTTGCCTCTAGGGTTGGCTGGAAGTGGCGCTTCTGCAGTACCACAATCACCCATGTCATAATTGCAGAGGGGATGACGACAAACTTCGTCACAAATGCCGTCCCCGAGCCATGCAGATTTGCAGCCGGGTTGACACTCCGGAGCTGCCCAGGCCAGATAGACACGATGTCCAACCCTGGGTGACCAGAAATCGTCAGGCCAGACAACATTTCCAAACATGAAGTCATCACACAGATAGATGTACTTATCCGCGAGGCCCGGAATACGATGGAGAAATACTTCGATGGATGGTGATGCGAATACAGGAACCATGTTCGGGTCCGGATAGATTTCCTCATGGGTGACGATGTTAACACGAGGATGTGAGATATTAAGCCAGCGCGGAACTTGACCGTTGGTGAGAATATGCACCTTACGCACCCATGGCGCGTATCTCCACACAGACCGCAACGAATACCTAAGCTCGTTGTTATCGCGATATCGATGCTTTCCAGCAGCGCTTCCCTTTGCGTTGAAGAGCTCAACAGACTCCAGATTCAAAGCTCTCTTTAGCTGGGCCCAAGGTCCAGATCGCCAGGCTTGGTCCTCCCGTCGCTTCCAGTAGTCCATTGAGCTCTGGAATTTGGGATCTGAGCCATTTACCCATGTGTAGACAATATCCACCTCTGGCATATACGTGAGATGAGCAAATGAGCGGCCAATGAGGTTGTCGCTTGGAGAATGGTTCGTGGGTGGGGAATCAAAAAACGATGGCCTGGTCTTGAACTTTCGCACCTTAGGTAGTTTGCCTGAGATTGGAAACCCGCTTTCAAGCGTAGCGGTCGTCAAGGACATGAGCGAGGGCTCGGATGGAGAAGGTGGCTGAAGATAAGATGGGGGCAGTGGAAGTGCGCTTTTTTCGAGCCTTGCTGCCTCAGCTGAAGTAATCAGACCAAGTTCCGCTAAGGTTGACACTGCCATACCAGAAGTATTGATGGTCAGCTCATCAGTGTCATTAGTGTCACTAGTAACTATTTCGTTGCCAGATTGGATTGCTGTGGACATGGCTGGTGCTGCTACAGATTTTGTTTGAGCAGCTGTGGTCTTCTCCGCTTGATCTGTGTCTTGCTGAGTGGCACCATGTTTGGGTGAACTTGGAGGCGCAGGACTCGACTTACTCTCTGTGTCTGTACCGTTAGTAGATGTAGATGTGGATGGAGGCAGGGGAGATGAAGATGCCCTGCTCGCTTGCGCCCCACTATCGTCCTTCGCCTCAGTGTGCCCGGGGACTTGGCTCCCTACTGGAGTTGTTTGCACGTCATCCCGAGTCGCAGACTTGATCTCTGGTTTGAGCTCTTCTTTGATATCTGGCTTGGCTTCAGTTTGGTTGTTAGGTGTGCTCTTAAGGCTGCTCTCTGGCTTGCTGTCCTGCTTGGTCTGCGACTTGCTCTCAGGCTCCGGGGACTCAGCATCCTCGTACTGGGTCACAGATCGAGCTTGGGAACCTTCCTGACCTGGAGGTGCTGCAGCTGCATCCAGAAGCTTGGAATTGCTTGAGGCCTGAGGCATCCGCTCCGGTGTGGACGCATGTGTAATGACAACCACCATGGGCCTCGGGACGCCGTCTCTGGCCGCATAGTCAAGGTGAGAGTGGAAAAGGAAGAGTCTAAAAAGGGGCCAGAAGTGAGTGATGGAGTGAGTAAAATGGCCTCGGATGTATATATGCTACGCATCGAGGCGTCACATAAACGATTATCTGTGCCGATTTTCCTCGGCGTTGCTGTATACCTCGTGAAGCAGGCACACGCAGTTGATTCGCGCCTAGCGTGAGGGGGATGTTGAGTCCTAGGAGCGGGTAACGAGCCTGACACACCGTGATATTCAGCACACTGAGAGATAACATCATTAAAACGCGGTTCGTATGGTTATCCTCGCAAGTGCACGGGTTAGGCAGTCGTGCAGGAGCTCAAAATCGATGAGATGCTGGGAAGATCGAGTGGTATTTGAGTGTACTACATATAAACTACGTACGCTGTTGCTAGAATACTAAGAAGTATAAGTATAATTTGACTTCGAACGGGGAGAGCCCTTCGATGGCTTGATTGTTCATCCCGCATATGATGCATACAATTCCGCTCACCGCTTTCCCCGCTCAATTCAGACTACCTCGTGGTCGCAAACTTTATGAACTTGAACGAATTCAGCTCAAGGCGACAAGTGTTGGGGCGGACGGGCGGGGTGGGCGCGCCTCGCGAGGCCTCCGAGGTCCGGTCCGGGCACTCGCACGCGCTTCGGTTACACACTCGAGACACTAACTATGCACGAATAATCACACTACGCTGTTCATGTCACTAACACAACGACTGAAATGTTAAGTCATGCTGTAAACTTCCCGACGTGCGCATGTCGCGCGAGTGCCCTACAGGCGAGGTGCTCTCATTTCGACACCTGATATAAGCTCCTCGGTAATGTGGCAGGAATGGCCGACCACGTGCTACGTTGGGGAAACATCCGCATGAGTCCCTACCCAATTACCCCCTCCGATTACGAAGGCTTGCTCACTCCTCTGTCGGTCCTGATCCAATCCAGCAGAACTGATCATGAGTACACAGGCTCTTTGACGGGCGAATGCAGTACACGGGGCTAGTATGCGAATAGTAGGAGTGCGCTCTGGCTGGACAATACCTGAATCTCGTCCATTAGGCTCTAAAGGCCGTGCTCGGGTAGGGCTGCAGATCTGACGTGGCCAATGTGATCCGCATCTCAGAGCAGAATTCAGTACCCTTTCTCGCTACCGGACGTCAATGTGTTCGTCTAAATGCACGCAGTGGTTTATTGCGTCTTGTTTTACAACCTGCAGTGCGCTCTGGCCCAGGTGCCCGGGCTACACATTTACCGCGCCCTAAAACCCTGGCTGTCGCAACACCGGATTCGGGTTGTTCGTCATCGAGTTCAGGTTGACACAAATTCAAAAGCTGGGCCAGGACGGATAGGTAATTCGAAGCGGAAAAGCCAGTGTATTCTACATACTGCGCAGCGTGGTATGAATACAATGTTGAATATCCAAGCATTGTATTCTATTTCTATTCTCGTGCTTAATACGAATCTTTCTTTCATATCCCTGCAACACTTCCGTAGCAATCACAATTGAACGGCAAAAACGTCGATCACATGCTTTTCCGAACCTCGTTTGTGAACTCCGAGAGTGGTGCATTCTCAAGCACGCGCTGCGACCCAAGCGTGTAGTTTTACCAGACCTCACACATCATCGCGCTCACCCTGAATACCCCCTGATTAATCCGAAACCCCACGGACAGATGTCCTACAAGACCGAAAAGACCGCGAGCGTGGCGCTCAACAAAGGTGGTAATCCGCTCGAGGGTACTGCGCCGAGCTACACCTGGGAGGAGGTCGCCCAACACAACTCTGAGGAGACTGGGTACGTTGTTATGAATCGTGTGGATTAGTCGCCAGTGCGTTCGTCTGCATTATGAGCGCACTAGCGCCTTCGGACTTGGCGACCTTGAGGGTCTCGACAGAGAGAGTCCAGCCAGATCCGCTTGGGTAGGCGCTGTGAATGATGCATTTGTTCCTATTGTGCGCGAAGACTCACCGAATTGGTCTGTACACGTCGGTTCTTTGTGGATTTGTAGCATCTGGATGTCCATTGACGATATTGTCTACGATGTGACCTCCTTCCTTGAGCAGCACCCTGGTGGTAAGGAGTACCTGTTGTTGGCAGCGGGCCGTGACTGCACGGACCTGTTCAAGTCCTACCACCCCTTCACCAACAAGCCGTACGCAGTTCTTAAGAAATACGCCATCGGCACGTTGAGCTCTCGCCAGTTCCCCAAGTTCAAACCCGATTCCGGCTTCTATGCCACCCTCTGCAAGCGCGTGGATGAGCACTTCAAGAAGAATGGTATTGACTACAAGAACCCTATCCCCGCCTTCAAACTGCTTGCGACCATGATCCCCCTCTATATCCTCTTCTACTGCCTCGTCTTCACGCCGGTCTTCGAGAAGGTCTTCCCCTTCCTTGGCTCGCATGCTGAGGCTTCCCACAGCCTGGCTTGGTGGGCAGTCAAGATCGTGCTCGCGCTCCTCTTCGGTTGGTCTCAGGTTATGTTCCTCTTGCACGTCATGCATGACGCTTCGCACTCGTCGATCTCCCACAGTGAGAGCCTCTGGCAGCTCACCGGACGCTTCGCTGCTGAGGCCTTCATTGGCTCCTCCATGGTCTCATGGCATAATCAGCACGTTGTCGGCCACCACCTCTACACGAACGTCTTCTCCGCTGATCCCGATCTTCCTGTCGTTCGTGAGGGTGACTTGCGCTTGATTGCTCCTCAGCAGGGCAACTCTTGGGTGTACAAGTACCAGCACATTTGGTTGCCTGTCCTTTACTCTCTGTTGACCCTCAAGTCGCGTCTTCAGGACTATGGTATTCACTCAAGCCGAATGAACGGCCCTATTCCCGTTAACCCTATCACCTCTGGCCAGTGGATCCGCTTGGCTGTCTCCAAGTTCAACTTCATTGTTCTTCGTCTGCTCATCCCCATGTACTTCATGAGCGTCACCGATGTTCTCGCTCTGTTCGTCGTGACCGAACTTATTTCGGGTGCTTACCTCGCATTCAACTTCCAGGTCTCTCACGTCTCCGAGGAGGCAGAGTTCCCTGTAACCGACTCCATCCCTGCTTCCAGCTCCTACATGACCAAGGAGAACTACAAGGTCTCGATCGCTGATAAGCCCGATGACAAGTCGATGAACGGCATCAACAAGTTCCACGGCTTCCGCTCCAAGAACCTTAAGAGCGACCTCAAGGCTGCTGAGAAGACTGTCGATCTCGAGCGCGCTCTCTCCGCTAAGCCCGCTATCCACAAGCAATGGGATGTTGAGTGGGCCGAACTCCAGGTTCGCTCCTCCCTTGACTATGCTCATGACTCTGCTCTCTGCACCTGGCTCTGCGGTGCATTGAACTACCAAACTGAGCACCACTTGTTCCCCTCGGTGTCCCAGTACCTCTACCCTGAAATTGCTCCCATCGTTCGAAAGACCTGCAAAGAGTTTAATCTCCCCTACAACTATGTCCCAGGCTTCTGGGAAGCCTTCATGGGCCACATCAAGCACCTGAAGAAGATGGCCCAGGACGGCAAGGCCTACCATCCTCACTACTAAGACAACTGCAGACCAAAACCAGCTGTTTAGTGTTGTTTGAGAGTATTTTACCGCCACAAGTGTTTAATACCTAACTGGGGCGACAACGCAATTTCACGACGTCGTACCCAACAATTAGCTTTTTCTCACAAGTGGTTCTGCTAGATGGCAGCTCGCTCTTCGCATTACGATATGCGCGCGTTTATTGGTCGTTCAGTTATCGTTTCACTCAGCCCTCTCTCCTACTTGTGATCAGTCGCCTATATGGCTCGGCTCGTTTAAAGTGTTGCGGCCATACTCAACGAGTCAGTTGAGTTCGCGCTAGACCCTTCGATTACCAGCCGGATAGCCTAGGCTGATCCTGCTGTTTCGTCACTCCCCACACACTCACCCCTACCCACTGCCCTATGTCTTTCCTGCAATTCGCTCAATACTTCCTGTGTGCAACGACTATACGTACTTCCAACGTCTCAGATCTAGATTTGTTTTTATCCCTGAGCAGTTCCAGTTCATTCCTCGTAGTCACTGCTCACCCAACGACTTACTAACTGGTTTACATACATTTTACACCACGTTTGTTCGTTTATTTCGACCGGTATTGGATGGAAAGCAGAACGATGTCAATGTATTACTGTACGTGGCCAGCGTGTGTCTGGACATGGCCACTACGTTCCGATATGGGCCTGTTATAGTTGACTCTTGGGACCGCTGATTGTGCCAGCGTTTGATGGTGTTTCGTGTCGTGCAACCTGGACGAAGCCAGCGCTTCGTGCATCTGTCGAAGCAAGTTCTGACATCTGGCGCTCGATTTCAAGGTCCTTCTCATCCAGCACTTCCTGCACCGTTGGCTCACCCCAATTGGGTTGGTGAGTAAGCGCAAGTACGCGCTCCCAAGTAGTGCCCTTTGGATTGAGATAGGACGGCGAGGCACGGCACACAACGTTCATAGGCATATACACCGTACGTCCAGTGACCATGCCAACTGAGAATGCGGTGAAGCCAGCCATTGCACCGTGTACGGCGTGGGACGCCAGGAATAGGCAGTAAACTGCGTCTTCGGCATCTGCGGGGACGGAACGAATCATGTAGGATGGATCGACATACTTCACCGAGACTGGGATGTTCTGTGATCGGAAATACAATGAGATCGAGTGAGAAATGAAGTGGCCGATATCGCCCAGCTTCACATTACCCGACTCATCACGCTCACCAGTAGAAACAAGATCCTCACCAGCACCCTCCGCGACGACGACCACCGCGGAGCCCTGTTTCTTCAAAACACGGTGGAGATGAGAAAGGAGACCGTTCTTGCCATGCAAGTGGAACGGCACCTCAGGGATAAGGCACACGTCGACCTGACCGCTGGCCAGTGTAGCGTGAGTGGCGATATATCCAGCGTGACGACCCATGAGCTTCACGACACCGATGCCGTTGGGAGAGCACTGTGATTCCAACACGACCGAGGAGATCGCCTTGCGAGCCTCCGCGACGGCTGTGTTGAAACCGAAGGAGCGATCGATGACGCCAATATCGTTATCAATCGTCTTCGGGATGCAGACGACAGAGAATTTAAGGCCTCGTCGGATGGCTTCATTGGCGATTTCCTCACCACCACGATGAGTACCATCACCACCAATAATGTACAGTTGATTGATACCGTATACCTCACATGCGTTAACAATGCGCTGCAAGTCGAAACCACCTCGAGATGAACCCAGAATGGTGCCACCTTGGTGGTGGATGTCACGAACCGACTCTGGAGTGAGTCGAACCCAAGGTTGGTACTCCTTTTGCCAGAAACCACGGTAGCCTGAACGAATTCCATAAATGACATCGACGCCGTAGTTGTAGTGCAAGGAATAGAAGAGCTCCTGAATAACGTTATTGAGACCTGGGCACAGACCACCGCATGTTACGATGGCAGCACGGACTTCACCGGGCTTCCAAACAATATGCTCGCGAGGGCCTGCTTGTACGAAAGCCTGAGCAGTTTCGGGGGACTCCGAGCTGCGGGTGTTATCCACAACGACAACGTTGTCATCGTTTACGTAACGACCATATTGCACGCGGTAATCGACATTGTACGTGTGACCATCACGAATGACACTTTCCTTATGGCTGTCAACGCGCAGTCTTCGGAAAACGTTCGGGACACGCTCCGCAGTATCCGCGCCTGCCACGCGCTGGAGCTTGTGCACCTTGATCTCCTTGATCATGAAGGGCGTAGTTTCGAGCGTAAGCTTGCTCATAACGTTGCGATCAAAGAGAGCAAGCTGGCGGGAATAGTACATCTTGCCCTCTCTCTCCAAGTTATCACGGCGGACGTGCGAAGGCGTGCCTGAGGTTTCGTTCATCTCCAAGTTCGAGCCGCTCATGGTCGTAGATTTGAGACAATGAATAGGTAACAAACGAGAAAATACACGTAATTGCTCTAAATGACCAATAGGTAGCGCCAAATCAGCGAGCTATGCTATGTCACGCTACGCTTTGTTATCCGCGCTTGGAACTCGAGAAACGCCACTTTGGGTCTCCCTGGAAGCCTACACAGGAACGTCACGGGGGGTGGGTACGCGAAGAGTATGAGTGAGGTGGCTAGTATTCACGCATTGGATGACCAAGTGCAGGTGTATTCCCTCCGCATGACTTGAAAGCACTGGTCAGAAGGCAAGTGACTGGTTCATTGAAACGTCTTGGAGCGGATTTTGGGCAGGATACAGCGAGTGCTGAAGAGATAACAGTGAATATATCGCAACTGTTAGCAGCATTGAGTTCAATGAATTGCTTAGCATGCCAACTGCACGTGCCAGTGCCGCGATCCACTTGCATGGGAAATCAGCCCATGGCCTGATCCGGCCTGAAACGATCGTCGAGTGTGGTCTTTTCCAGAGGTTATGTCGCATGCCAGGGTTAATTCATGCATTATGCTGGAAATGTGCTCCGACAAAAGGCATCGTAGCCCTGAACCTGTTTTTATGATTTAACGTATGTACACATTCCATATCAGACCTGAAGCCATATCTCCCCACACAGCGTCGAAAGTTTTGCAAAAGGTAGTCTCACAGGTTGTTGAATTGGTTGAGTATAACTCGCGAGCGTGTAATCCGACGTGTCTAAAAACACTGGTATGACTTCATGATGAGCTGATGTATCTCCCTCTGTAACACCTGACACACCTGCATCTGACCAAGACGACTCGCAGACGGCGTGATCTCACAAGTGAGTCAAAATTTGAATGAAGCGAGAGACGACACGCCTCAATATCAAGTGGGTGTGGGCATGCTGCGGAGGTTAATATTGCGGGTGTGGTGGAGTGATCTGGATAGGAAACCCTATGATTACCAAGATCAACATCCGATCTTGACACTGGTACCTATCCTATATCCATAACCTATCCCCAATCGCACACAAACTCAACATCACTTGCATCAGACCAACTTCTGAGCTGGAAACCGAAATTTTCTCACGCTGTGTTTTGGCAAACTGGCACGTGCGGAGGCAGTGCGCGGGACTGCCCACGCAGAGTGACGCCTTTAGTGTGATCTACTCAGTGCATCTGAGTGAATGGCGCGTGATCATGGCCTGACACGCACGCCTTCACTCTCAACATATGACACAAATTTGATCTGGTGACGACCTCGACTTACAAATGGTCCGTTGTGATTCTACCCGTGGCGACCATTCTGATCTGACACTCAACCGTTCTCCATCGCGACTAATTCTGTAGATACACTGTGTTTCGCGTCTCTCGCACGTACCGTCCGAAGAGTCAACGCAGTCTCCCAACCCCTCTCGCAAGCGTTCAACACCCCAAACGGGCTCGAGCGCGATCTTTAGGTCTCACCGTCACTTGAAGAAAACCTCCGACCGATCCAAGGTCCGGTTCCCTCCCCAAGTTACCGTAGGCACCCTACACAGCATCTCAGTCGAAGTGCACACCGCGTGAATCGCCTCAGCCAAGTCGTAACGTAGCTGGAGGTATTGTGGTGGCAAGGTTAGCTGAAGAACTTTTTTGGTTTGGTTTGGGAAAGGCATGTCGAAGGCGAGTCTTTGTCAACTTGGAAATGAGAGCAGACCTCTCTCTGACCCCGATGCGCAGCGCAAGGAGATTGTTGCAGCTATGAAGGAGGTTTTTGAATCGGCCGGCAGCTCTGCGGCCATTCTCGCAGATGATGCCTCGCTTGGTGATCCAATGCATTCCTCGCTTGCGACACCTGAGGGTCCTTCACAACTCTCCTCGAGTCAGTCTGTTGGATCAGCATCGGAGAGCTCAAGCAACGCCGTTGATAGTGATCACTCCCTCGAGCTCTCTACGAATGTTGCGTCCACAACTTCGTCGGGCTCTTCAACTCCTCAGCTTCGCACTACGTCAGCATCCAGTGATGATGACGGCAGCGATGATGGCCTGCAGTACGAGTCTGGAAACGAGGCTAGCTCAGCAATTACGCGCAGCTTGAGTGCTACGCCGCCTCCTGGCCATCGCCGACCTTGTGACGCCGCCACGGCTGAGGTGCATCCAGCCAAGATCGCGCCCGTCTCCGAGACGGAGCGCCTTGATACCCAGCCCACTAGCCGTGCCAGTGGGCCGTCACCTAACATGACCACTGACTCACGTGGCTTGCCTCAGCGGGTTCCTCTCGATGCCGGTGACGCAATATTCTCAATGCAAAAGTTTGCTGAAAATGCGGCAACGTCCTGGTTACACTACCATGACGATGTCAAAACGTTGATTTGGGCTTTTGGTTTCATGCCCGGACTTGTGCTCCTTCACTACACGTTCCCCCAGCTGTCTTGGTACTTGATGCCTTTTTCCCTCTATTTCGGACTGGCTGCAGCCGTTATCGCTCACAACCACAACCATTGTGCGACGTTCACTACTCCCATTCCAAACATTCTGTTCAGTAATTACATCTCGATCTTTTATGGCTATCCTACTTTCGGTTGGATTCCTACCCACAACTTGAATCACCACCGCTTTTTGAACCGCGTGGGCGATGCCACAATTACGTGGCGACATACGAATGAACATCATGCTATGGTAGCGTCAACTTACTTCTTTGTCTCGACTTACTACCAGTCCGCGCCTATTCAGGGCTATATTGCCCGCGCTAAGGCTAACCGCCACAGAGACCTCAAGTATCGTAATATCATGCTCCAGTACCTGGTGTTCGCCGTCGCTCACATTAGTTTGTTACTCCTTGCAGTCTACGTGCGAGGCACTTGGTCTGCTGGTCTACGCACCTATGGTATGAGCCTCTTTATTCCAGCCATCTTCTCCATGTACTCGATTATGTTCATCAACTACATCCAGCATGTTCACTGTGATGCCTGGCATCCGTACAATCACTCAAGAAACTTTGTCTCGGACTCGTTGAACTTCCTGTTGTTCAACAATGGATACCACACTATTCATCATAATAACGCAGGTTTGCATTGGTCCAAGCTTCCCATGGCTCACAAACAGATTGAGCAGCATATCGATCCGAGGTTACTGGTTGAATCATTCTGGCAATTCTTTTTCGAATCATATGTTTTATCCCTTGTTGACTCAAGATACGGAACTAAGCAGATTGGAAACCCACCTTACGAAGAGATTGCGACCCAACCAGGTGCCCCGCAATACCTTCCAATGTTCCACAACAAGTCGTACCTGGAGATTGCCTCGCTTTGCTTCAGATTCTTGCTCGGCCAGGAGCCTGCTGAGGCAACCTCAACTCGCGGTAAGCCCATCGCAGTTGCCCCGGCTGCGCACTAAGAGGAATCTCCACGTGCTGTGATTCACCCTACCTAATTGGTTTCAATCCCGTTAGTATCACTCTATCCACCAACCTTCATGTCTTCGACGATCTATCCATTGCCCGACACCACATCGCCTACTACTTCTGCTAGCAGTAGTCCCAGTCTGCGTTATTTCATTCCTTTTCATGATTCGATCCCTCTGCGATGTTACCGCTGACGACATATTCCACAGGAATCTCTCCACTGACTGAGTTAACGATGATCAGGACCACGATCCTAGGTCGCCTTTGACTGCGATCTGCTGTAAATGTCGAACTACCTTTACAAGCTTAGATGCTCCAACAATGATGCATCATGTACATCTAGTTAGTGTTGTTCATCCGTATCCCACCTTGCAACCCATAGATACATGCTCATTGATTCTACCATAACTCATTCTCTCGTCCGCTTTCATAACGCATTGCTAAGCAGCAAGCTAGTTCTAACACGTCCAGCACGCGAATAAAAACAATGCCGTAGTTGTTAGCACAGAAGACATGGAAGAATAAGGGAAGCAACAGGGAAGTCCCATATCAAGAGATTCCGTTCGTAATACATTGTATGCGCTAGTATAGATAAAGTGACAAACAAGGAACATACAAGCAAGTGACAGGTGCGAGAAGTATGTGATGGCATTCACTCCGAATTGGTTTCCGGATGCACGTACGGCTGTGTTGTCTCCGTCGGTTTCGCGAATGGTACCTGTTGTTCGGAGAACGTGGTCATTTCGATGCTAGGCGGTCCATTTTCGGAACCAGCTGACTGAGGAGTAACATAAGGTGGGGGCTCAATCTCTGATTGCATGAATTGGTGGTCGAACTCAGGCTTCTTCCCAGGAAGCGTGATTTCGTAGTGAGAAGGATGAATGTACTCGAACCCTTCGAACACGCACTGAAGTGATTCCGGGATTGGCTTAGGAGGCGTTTTGTTCAAAACCGCCTCAAGCGCCACAGCACCAGAGAAGTTTACGCTGTCTCTTCCGGGTGGCTCAATAGGAGGCGGGACGCGCCCTTCGTATAAGGCAAGCCAGTCGATATCTGCGAACCAAGGGTGCTTACTTATCTGTTCAAAGGTGGTGTAGCGCTGCTTTGGATCAGGATGAAGAAGTCGTGTGATAAGATTTCCCACAACCGTATTGGGATCAATGTCGTATAACTCGTGCACGTGAACACGGGACGCCCGCCGTGACCTTGATGTAACCGAATTGTTTGTATCAATCCTGGAAGGAGCCTTGTTGTGCTTGGACGACGCTCGAGACTTGTGACTGCCCGTTTTGTTGGTATGACTTGTAGCATTAGATCCTGAATCCGCTACGGTCAGGACAGGTGAGTCTGAAGGACTTACATCTTGGGTGAGAGCTGAAGCAGATGGTGAGACATTGGTGATCATCACAGCGACCGAAACAGACTCATCAGATTGTACACGTGATGTCTCGACCTCGGTCGGACTTGTAGACTGGAGATTTGCAACGGTGTTTGAAATGCCAACAGCAGAACCCTCAGGGATGCTCACATTGTACAGAGTGCGATCGCCATGCATGGAGGAGTCATCATGGGGCTCGGTGATGGTGACGGGTGAGATAAGAGATATGCCTTGTGGAGATGAAGGTGTGGAACAATGTGGACCTTGGAGAGCGGAGCTAGTCTCGCTGAGAGGAGGTAGCATTGCTCCCATTGACTCGGGAGATGGGGTTTGGGTCGTCATCTTTGAATACATGGCTGCTGAGTGTGGAGCAGATGGCGTAAAGGGTTGATGTTGGAAGAGTAGTGGTGCTGCACTATTTGTTGAGCTGAGCGGCGCCGCAGAATGTTGGGATGGACTCGTCAGAGCTCGACTATCTTCAGCGTCAATAGTCACAGCGAGCTGGGTGGGAATACTTTGTGCGACACTTGGAACTCGATCCGGACTTACTACATCTGGGATCTTGACCTCGACGCTGTCGGATCGAACCGGCGATGCTGATGATGTCGAGAAACCTAATGACGTTGGAGACTCTAGTGACGCTGTTCTGCTTTCGCTGTTCGTACTGTCTGTGGTTCGATTGGAGTTGTTCCGGGTGCCGGTGCTTGTGCTTGTGCTTGTGCGCCGTGAGGCACGACGGCCAGATCTGGAGCCCATTGAGGCTCTGAAGTCGCTAAGGGATCTACGGACAGATCCGAATGATGAGCGCGAAGTTCGGACAGATCGCGAAACTGCTTTTCGAATTGCCTCTCCTCTGGAGGCAGACTCGATTGGAATTGATGCATTCGCAGGGATGACAATAAGATCTTGCTGAGATTTGGCCACTTGGCAGATAGGCGGGATGAGGGTAGTTAGCAGTTCATGAATAAGGACACCCAAAGCCCAGAAGTCTACTTCTTTGCCGTAAGGTTTGGAGCTCTTCTGCTCAGGCGTCATATAACTCTTTGTTCCGATCGGCTCGGTGAGAAGAATCGGTTCGTTCGTGACCTGGTCGTAGAAGATGCGGTCAGTGATACCAAAGTCTGCGAGATGGCAATGCCCTCGATCGTCAAGCAGGACATTCTCCGGCTTCAAATCACGATACACCAAATCGACGGAGTGTAGGTCGCGAAGCGCCAGCAAGAGTTCGGCAGCGTAGAACTTGACCACGTGCTCAGGTAACCGCCGGTAAGAGTCGGGATTGTTAGGATCGCGCATGCGATATCGTAAGTCACCACCATGCATGAAGTCCATCACGAGGAAGACCTCTCGATCGGTCTGGAACGCCCAATGGAGTTGGCACAGGAAGGGCGAAGCCAAAAACTCACTGTTATACGCCAGCATCTCTCGCTCCTTCCACACAGCATTGAGGTAAAACTCACTGCGTATTAGCCTATGTTTTGCTATCCTTTTCATCGCGTAGAGCGTGTTGGAGACTGGTTTGCCAGTCAAGGGATGGAGCTTGGCGCATACCGAAACCGTTCCAAACCCACCCTTTCCTACGGTTTGGTACTATAGGAGGGTTCGAAGATGGATATACGCAACATAAACATTAGTTCCTCGCAAATATGTGCTCAAACAGGGTCAGCTTACGCGTAACGTCTGCCAGGATTGTGTCAGTAACTCGTCAAAGCAGGACATGCGACACTCGACTTAGTTCAGCCTAAGCAAGGGTACTTACGACATCAAAGTGGGATAGATCAATAGCATTTGGGTTGGGGAGCGCTGAGGTACAGCATCCCATCACCAACTACCCGCCTGGCTGTGAAAACGCCCCCAGGGCGAAGGCTCAACTGGCTATGTGGAACTTGAGAGGATGGAATGTCCTTGATATCTGCCTCTGGCTGAGTATGGACGACTCTGAAGGCAACGTGAGGGTGACTATACTTCGAGAGACAGCTAATTATCCAATAAGCGCCGGCACGTCAGTGGCTCGTCGCGAGATATCGGATACCAAAAAATGTGCAAACTCGACTCCGGTCTTTGAAAGAGCGTGTCGCTCAGACCCACCGGCTCAGTCGCTTCGCCAATGGAGATGATTGGTTGAACTCAAAACGGTGATATAGCCAGGTAACCGTGCACTGTAACACATTATGTACAATAAAACTCCTTCTCTTCAAAGGAATGTATACGAATGGAACTGTTTTGTCTATTCTACGAAACATAAGATACAACGACGAACCGGTTCAACCAAGGCGTTGCAACAACTACAACAACGACTAAGCTTTCCGAGCTTTCTTACAACTACAGGATCCACTTAACGAGTGAGTGGAGTGATGGTCTTTTCATAGTGCTGCGACTACGAAGTCGAATCCCTACTAACTTACTTCTTGCCGCCAAACAAGGAGGCAAGGTTCGGCATACCCTTGCCGCCACCACCCATACCCTGCATCATTCTCTGCATGGCACCCATGTCCATACCACCCAACTGCTGCATCATGTTCTTCATCATTCCCTGGAGCCCGCCAGGTCCACCCAACTGCTGCATCATGTTGGGAGGAAGCAGGTTGGCCATCTGGCTCATTGCCTGCTGCTGTGCCTTCAGGCCAGCTGGACCGCCCTGCATGAGCTTTGCAGGGTCGAAACCTGCCTTGCCGAGCTGACCGAAGCGCGTGGCAAGTTCGCTGAATGGCTTGTACGCGTGCAGGAACTCGATGATCTGAGGGGGGTGGACGCCAGCACCCATGGCAATACGGAGCAGTCGACTGCGTGGCACTCGGCGCTTAGCTTTGATGCGCTCACCTTTGGCCAAGAACTTGGCAATCTCCGCCTCGCTCTTGCCTGCTTCGCGCATGGCCTGGGCCTGCTTCAATTTCTGTTGGTGCTTCTTCTCCCTTCTCTTGGACATTTTGGGCTTTCGCACTGTGGCAACAGGCACAATGGACACACTCACCAGGTTGCCCTTGCGTTCCTCCTTGAGCTCGGGTGCAAAGATCTTGTCATCGCTGTTGAGCTCTGTCTCATTCATACTGTCAGTGATGGTAAGGAACTGTTTGAACTTTGCTGTTGTGTCTCGCTCATTCTCTGCAGTAAACTTCAGACCCATGTTTGGCAACATGGAAAGAATCTGACTAAAGCTACCCATGTTCATAATGGCGCTGAACTGATCGCGCATATCCTTGAATGTGAACTTCTTGCCTTCGACCATCTTCTTAACAAGTTGCTCACTCGACTCCATGACCTTGTTCTCCTCGAACATGCGGAGAAGTCCTGAGATATCACCCATACCCAATAAACGGCTGACAAACGATTTAGCATCGAAAGGCTCAAGCTCGTGGATGTGCTCACCAGTACCAATGAAAATAATTGGAGCCTTCGTGGCTGCGACGGCGGACAGGGCACCACCACCCTTGGCGTGACCATCGAGCTTGGTAATGATGACTGAACCGACTGGAACAGCGGCCTTGAACGCCAGGGCCTGATCCTTCGCGGATTTACCAATGGAACCGTCCATGACGAAGACAATATCATCAGGCTTGGTAGCACGGACAAGGCCCTGCATTTCTTCGAACAGTGCAGCCTCCTGCTTGTGACGACCTGATGTATCAATAATGATCAGCTCGAACTTTTCTTTCTTAAAAAGCTCTACACCAGCCTGTGCGACAACGACGGGATCTAGTTCTGTGTACGAACCATAGAAGGGAATCTTGGCCTTGGTCGCATTCTGCTTCAGCTGATCGAACGCACCAGCACGGAAGGTATCGGCACACACGACACCCACCTTCCAGCCACGCTTCTGGTAATAGCGGGCATACTTTGAAATTGTCGTAGTCTTACCGGCACCCTGAAGACCAACGAACATGATCACGTTGGACTTACCCTTCTTGAGTTCATACGGCTTGGTATCGGGATCCAGAAGACGGTGGAGCTCGTGAATAACCGTAGACTGGATCGTACGCTTGAGGTTGGTGGTTAGGGAATCGTCGTCGAGCTTGATCTTGCTGCGGATGTTACGGTCCAGCTCACGCACCAGTTCGAAGCTCACATCTGCCGCAAGCAGTGCTCGCGTGATATCGTTAAGCATCTTCTTGAAAGCCGCTTCATCGACCTTGCTTACCTTGGTCAACTAGATGAAAGCATAAGGTGGGCAATGAGTAGGGAGCACGCACAGTGAGTCTGATGGATTCGCACGCAGGGAAAGAATAAAGAGACATATCGAATAGTGGATGCGGAGAGGGAGACAGAGAGAGAGAGAAACATCCATGACTGCGAAACTGTTCCTGGCTCGAGTCATTTGGCCTGGCTATTCTGAGGAGATCGATGAGATCTCGTAATATCATCAAGGGAGGAGACGCTGCTCAGCAGGCTCATACACATTTTTAACGCCCACATAGAGACTCCGTCGGATGCTGGCCATATCATACGAGCAGTTGAATCGTTCTCTCAGGTCCGCGTTTCCTCTCCGCTCCCATCTTAACACCAGTCCATCACGGCGGAATCAGGCTCAAGCAGATGACAAAACGTCGTACAATGACGCCAGGAGTATACGTACGCTTTGCAGCGCAGCACTGAGCTGCTCACCGAGCTCGAGCAACACCATGTTCCGACTTGCTAGTGTTGATCTACATATTCATGAGGGGGTTTTTGCGAGGAACGGCTGTGAATCCAGGCCCGGGCATTGCGCAGGGAAGGCGTCGTCGAGTCAGCTCCAAAAGGCTCCCGAGATTCAAGTTATCGCGGGTGTGGATTGGGAGCAACACCCACAAAAAGGTCGTCTCTCAAGCGTCCAAGATACCAACTACTGAGTCATAGTGGGACGAATATATGTCCATTACTCCAAAGTTACGTGAATATAGCAACGGAGCTCCTTCTAAATCAACTACCACACACATTCTCTATACATCCATCGTATTATCTCCCTCAACCTACCACTCCGCACCCCGAAATCACACCCGCAAACGCATGCATTTTCCACGTCTCATTCCCCCTTCTCGCCTGAGGACAGGATCCGGGCCAGGACGGATGGCCATACTGAGTCAGCAGGGATGGGAGCGGAATATGCGGGCACGGAAAAATTGGATGCAACTGAGAAAGACAAACTGATGATGTATAATAACAATATTTATCTAAAATTCTAGATAAAGCGGTTATTATCATTGGAAGGCAAGTAGATCAGCGGATAGAAGAGTTGATCTAGTATTGATTGTGGTGCATTATAACGTTCAACACTCGTGTGAACCCCCAGAATCCTCATCACAAGTCTCGATCGTAGCAAGATGAGCTTCTATCAGATGGATGATTCCGACGGATCAGGTACGTATTCGCCCCAGTTGGCCACTGTTTGGGTCGGACCCAACCGACATAATGTGTTTCATATGTTTGTCTACTGCTTGACCCACATATCTAAGTGAACCCCGTACTGAGCCGCTCGATTGACCCCCGTATCCACTTGGACGTATCTAGGCTTCGTGAAAGAGGTGCTGCAGCCGAGCCAGATTGCGCAGGAGACGAGCATTTTCGCAGAGACTCCACTGCGTGCTGAGGCGTGTATCGATGTTCTGACAAAAGTTTTGACAGCACTGACACAGGGTGAGACCTTCACCGAGTCCGAGGTGATTAAAATCTTCTTCGGATGCACCAAGCTGTTCCAATCCAACAACATCTTCCTGCGTCGCATGGTGTACCTTGTATTGAAGGAGCTCTCGGTGGCTTCAGACCAGGCCCTGATTGTTACAAATTGCCTGTTGAAGGACATGTCCAGTGACGTTCAACTCTTCCGCGCCAATGCTGTGCGTGTCTTGGGTGTCATCTTGGATGCACAGTCTGCGTCCAACATGGAACGCTTTGTATCGCAGGGCCTTGTTGATGAAAACGCGTTCACTGTCACAAGCACGCTGATTGCTGCCCAGCGCATTGCTAGCAAGAACTTGGATGTCGTAAAGCGATGGAGCCGTGGACTGCAGGATGCTTACCTACGCAGTCCAAACCTCGGCAAGTTCCATGCGCTGTGCCTCAACTACCAGATCAAGGCTTCAGATAAGATCGGTTTGCAAAAGGCGATCTTGGACAACTCCACAACCAACAAGCCCACAGACAATATCTTTGCCCAGTGCCAGCAAATCCGAGTCGTAGCCCGACTACTTCGTCAGGACAAGCGAGCCAATCCACAGCTTTTTGCTTACCTCGTGGACTCGCTGCGTGACCGAAACTTTGCTGTTGAATACGAGGCTGCACGTGCAATTTGTTCACTGGATCATATTTCGCCAGATGTTGCGGTCCCGGCACTGCAAGAGATGTTGCGTTCTCGACACAATACCATCCGCTTCGCCGCATTGCGAACGATCGCGGACACTGTATCACGCGCGCCCATGTTGTTTGTTCCATGTGAGCCGGATCTGCACACACTCGTATCTTCCCCTAACCGCTCGCTCGCCTCGCTAGCGATCACAGTCCTGCTACGAATCGGTGCCGAGGAGACCGTTGAGAAACTGATCAAGACCGTGGGAGGGTTCCTCAAAGATGTCCCAGAGGACCTACGTGTCGTATTGATCGATACGGTTCGCGGTCTCGGTCTGCGATATCCTCACAAGCATGAGATCATCATGCGCTTCTTTGCTCAGTCCCTTCGACACGAAGGAAGTCTGTCCTACAAGCGCGACTTGGTCTCAGCGATCGTCTCGCTTGCACACCAGATCCCTTCGTGCCGTGATGCTGCCGTGGACCAGCTTGCCGAGCTTGTTGAGGATTGCGAGTATCCCGAGGTCCTTGTCAACATTGTTAATCAATTGGCTGAATTAGCCCCCCTCACTTCGAATCCTGGTCGCTGCGTACGACTCATTTACAACCGTGCCGTACTCGAAAACGCCCCCGTACGAGCAGCTGCAGTATCTGCCCTCGCAAAGCTTGCTGCATCTGTACCAAATCTTGCACCCTCCATGGCAGTGCTTCTACAGCGTATTGCGACCGACGCAGACGACGAAGTCCGTGACCGCGCCTTGTTTAACCTCGCCGTGATCGGAGATCCTCACGTGCCACCCAAGTTCGCCGCCGCGGCCACTAATTCGAATTCTGCCGCAGAAATCGCAGCTGCGGAGGGTCTCTCAGTGGAGGCCTCACCCTTGGGCGTGTATCCCAGGTTGCCAGATCTCTGCGATTTGGAATACTCTCTCACTTCTTTCCTTGCACAACAGCAGGCTGGTGCAATTCCAGCTGACACCGCGTTTGACGTCACGAAGCACTTGGAAGAGTGTCCTCATCCCATTCGCCTCGCGAGCGATCCTCAATATGCTGCCAATTTTGCCGCCAGCCAGGCAGGGGTGGCATCAAGCACACCCACAAACGCTGGTGGGTCCGCATCGGGCGCCACTGCCAGTGCTACTGGTGTAGGTACTTCCACGGGTGGCGCAGCTGGCTTCGCTGCAGCGCCGGTCTTGGGCCCCGAACTCGAATTACCCCCAGGAGTCGATCTGGGCAAGCTTTGGAAGCGCTCGCCACCGGTCCAGCTGACAGAACCGGAATCAGAATATGTTGTCACACTCCACAAGCATGTGTTCGAGACGGGCGTTGTTGTGATGCAATTCGAGATCCAGAACAACATGAGGACCGCAATCGAGCGATCTCTCGTGAATGTGAACTTACCCAACGACTGGGTCAAGTGCTTGGCCGTTCCAAGCGGCAACATTCCATCGGGAGGAACTGGCTTCAGCCTCCTCGGCTTCCGCATGCAGACTTCCACTTTCTTTACCCCTCCATGCCCTTGCCAACTTGTCTTTGTCATGGAAGGAGAAGATCAGGAGGATGAGCTGCAATTAGAGTATGTTTCGATCCTAGAAGGCGACTTTATGAAGAGGCCTGTCATGGGATGTGGTATTATTGAGTTTAAGAAGGCGTGGGAAACCTCAGGTGATACGAACGAAGTCATTCGCAAGTGCACCTTGAGTTGTGGTTCGTTGCGAGAGGCGCTTGACCTGGTGATTTCTAGAATTTGCATGATTTCCTGTGACCAGCAGCCTGGTCAAGAGGAGATTAAGATTCCAAGTGATGCTAAGACGCTTACACTCAATTTGCATGGCATCTTCTTCGGCAGCCAGGAGGTCCTTGCACGAGTAGGCTTCATGCTCGATGTAGAGAAGAACCAGGTGACGTTTAAGATTGCGTTCCGATCTGGTTCTAAGCCATTGTCAGAGCTGATTGCCAAGGCCATCAGGTAACGGTTCACAATCTACCTGCGTGGAAAGACCGCAGCGCGAAAGTTCCAAAACATCCCATCGTTGTGCACGTCATTGAATATGAATGTGCGTCTCCACACTCGGATCTGATCGTCGCTACCAACGCCTCCACCACCCCACTATTCAAACTGTGTACGCATTGGCAATAAACAAACAATCCATACTCACTTTACTACTCAGCAGCTCTGTGCTGTTTCATGTCGATTTATGTCATTTCACATGGATGAGAACTAATGTACGAGGAAAGAACTTGAAGAATACAATCAAGATAGCGTTTTGGGATAGATATTCATTGATCTTCTGCCTAACGCGACACAAAGACGAACTTGGTCGTGCAGAAGAAAGCCACAAGAAGTGCAGAGAACAAAAATATAGTTGCCCAGCCCAGTTCACTCCAATAGTTATTCACACCGAAACCGAGATATTGCACAAGCCACTGGTTGGCGGGAATTACGACGATACTGTTGTTCACAACAACAGGAATGTGTGGGCCGCATTGCAAGAAGTCAGGGCATGTGTGAAATTGGGGCATGACAAGCGCCTCTGTGAGGTGTGATATCGGCAACATTCGGTATAACCACATATAACCTCTAGGAATATTGGGTGTGGTAATTGCGATCCCTCCGAACGTGAGGAAAAACCCAAGGTACAAACCTTGCATCACACCTGCGAGCGGCGCAGTTTTAGCAATCGAGGAAATTAGTAAACTCATTGTGACGTAAATGGTACAAAGGAAGTATGTCGCGAACCAGAACTTGAAGAAGTGCTCGGCTGACTTAAGCAGACCAACCATGAAATAAGCCGGGATACAAACAAGCATGGACGTCACGATATTGAACACCAATTCGACAACCAGTTGAGAGAGCGTCCACATCCAAGGCTTGTACATGCCAGAGGCTCGTTCACGGTAAAACGTGGCACGATTCTCCATCATCACGGGGATTGCAGTTGCGCCGTGGACTACCGAACCAAACATGGCTGTGATCTGGATGGCTGCGATCTTAGAAAGCACTGATGACTGGCTCTTGATCTCAAGGTCCAGGTAAATTAAACCGAAGACAATCGATAGGATCGTAACGATGCGAGCACGGATGAAAATTAGGCGTGAGTTGCGGTAGTATGCACGGAATGCACGCAGGATAACGAGCTTGAGTTGTGCCATTGGCGTTGGATCAACCCAATCAGTGACAAGGCTGGCATGATCGGGGAGAGGTGCGATGGTTGTCGAGACGAAACTAGTCCTCATGTCGGGCTCAGGCGCTTCGCTGTCAGTGTGATGACTCAAGTACACGCTCATCTCAACATGATCAGCATGCTCTTTGTCAACATCCGTATCATTATTCTGGAGTTCCTCAAGTGCATCGATGGTCTCCTTCATTTTTCGCCACGTTGGCGATGAAAAATAATACGTCTTTAGACGCTGCACGAGCTGGGCAGGAGTTTCATGGGATCCCTCATCGCCAATTTGGGCTTCCTTCATCGCTGCGACACCGACTCCAACTTCTTCAAGCATCCATGTTGCTGGGTTATAGTTAGGCTTGATGGGACGCACGCGAGGAACGGCACTAAGGTAGCGAATGAAAGTGCGTGCACGCGAACCAAGGTCTCCAAAGTACATCTGGTGACCGCCTGTCGCAAGCAGGACGAGTCGATCGAAATAGTAGAAGAGCTCAGCACTGGGTTGATGAATCGTGCAAATGACCGAGCGGCCAGCAGCTCGCGCAATGCGACGGACGACACGCATAACCGTTTGTGCAGAACGTGAGTCGAGGCCGGTTGTCGGCTCATCGACAAAGAGAACCGATGGATTGGCAACCAGTTCGCAGCCAATATTGACACGCTTAAGCTGAGATGGAGACAGGCTGGGGAAAGCGGGGGATCCAATGATCATATTCGCGATGGGAGTGAGATCTAAAATCTCGACGACCTCATCGACAATCTTCTCCTTGGTTGAATCATCGACACTCGCTGGAAGGCGCAATTGGGCGGCGAAAAGCAAGGTCTCACGAACCGTGTCGAATGGAAGGAGCGAGTCAAATTGCTCGACGTAACCCGTAAAGCGCGCGTAGTCGTGAACTGTGGGCACAACACCGTTGAACAGAATCGTGCCCTCAATCGTACCGACGTTCTTGCGATTGGCGAGGACATCTAAGAGAGTCGTCTTACCGGCACCTGAAGCGCCCATCAAGGCAGTAAGCTTACCCGGCTCGGCATATCCATTAATGTTGTCAAGGAGCAGTCGCTCGCCAGGCTTTCCATCCACAGTCACCGGCACGGTGTACTTGACGTTGCTAAAGGACACCCAAACTGGAGTAAATGGAACAGCATTGCGTAAGACGGATAACCCGCCATGGGGTGAGCCAAAACTGCTTTCGGCCACGGCGCTTGTGCCTGAAGTACCAGCGCTCTGTTGGACGGAACGTGAGAAGCTCTGCATCTCAATGGCACCTGAGGTTGATACAGGCATAATCTTAGATAGGGATCGGGATCGGACTAGAGAGATGGATAACACACGAGGAAGCTCAGGCTCCTTGGTTTCGTTCTCGTCTTCGGGGGCGTCCTCGGCATCAGGCTCGTCGTCAAAGCGACGGGTGCCGATGGTCGTCTCGCGATAGCGATCCAATAAAACCCATGAATGAAGGAGTAACAAGAGAATTGATAAGGCAATTAGGTAGATCACTCCATATCCAATCCACTGCTTGCCGATTTTCATGTCGAGCTGTTGGAGGAAGACCTCGCCCATCGTCTGACCGGCAATAGGTGTTGAGTAGCGTGAAGACAAGAATTCATTGTTACCTAGCGCACGGACCGACCACGAGAATGGTGATATCCAGAAAATCCACCGCATGAAAACGGGCAGATTATCAAGCGTAACGAAGAAACCTCCAAAAAGCATGAAAACGACGGTTGAGGGCGCTGCCACTGCCTGAGCTTGGGCTTCAGTCTTACTTGTAGCGGACAAGAAACGGAACCACGCCCCCAACATGAATGATTGGCAAAGACAAATGGCTAAGAAAGTGATAAAAACACCAGCTTCTGAGGCGCAACCTGACATCCAGTAGACTAAAGTGGTAAGCACTAGGATCTCAGCAAGGCATAGAGGGATTCCGATTATGTTGAATGCGAGAACTTGAATCCAAGGAGGATAGAATCGGGCCGCATAGTGTTTGTACACAATTTTGTTCGTCAAAACGGAAATTGGAAGCTCAACCATGTTGCCAAACGCAACTTGATTCACACACAGGAGCAAGGCTGCAACACGTAGGACGAAGTTCTCGACTGGCACTTGATAGATCAGCGATCCCTGCAGAAGACCCATGACTAGACACAATCCTAGACGCGGCAAAATCATGTTTCTGTTACGACTGACCAACATCCATTGCCGCTTGAAGACTAGCGGTATCAGGTCCTTCGTTGGAAGGGAGTAGTTCAGGGCATAGCAGACGTGCGCCGATTCATCTGGAAGTAGCACGGGTAGTGAGTCTCGATTCGCAGGATCCATATGATAATCCACGGTATTGACCAAGTCCTGATACAACTGCGTGGATTTCCAATGTGCGACCATCTGTGCGGTAGTTACACAGGGCAAAGCTGCAGCCTGTACGGTCACGCCGTTGGAAAGCTTGCGAGTCTGAGGACCGCGGATCACACCTTGGAGTTCTTCTCCAGGATCTGAATCATAGCGGTGGTGGCCCTTCGTGGGGTGGTGTTTCTGCTCCCCATCAGTATCCTTCCGTTCATCTTCACCTGTGGGAGTCTTTTTCTCCGCGGATGCGCTTGAGGACGCGATCCTTTTCTCAAGCAGGGTGATCTTTGCGTTGTGTCGCTCCACAGCTACGCGAGGCTGTGCCAGAACATCCATCAAGAAATCGCACACATCAACATCTTGTGGGCATTGAAAACCCATTGTTTCGAGGTAAGGAAGGACATCCTTAGTGGGACCATGGTAGACAACTGTCGATTCGCGCAGCAGAATGATGTCGTCGTAGCAGGCAAATAAGCCGGGTGTGGGTTGCTGGACGTTTGCAACAACCAACGAGTTGTTCGACTTGACCCACGTTCGAAGAGCACGAGTAATGTCCTCGGCCGTGGCGGTATCGAGGCCATTCGTGTACTCATCCAAAAACAAGGCGTAAGCGTCACCCATCAGCATTTCACCAAGCGTCACACGGTGCTTCTGGCCACCCGAAACGCCCCGAGTCAAGGCATCTCCGACGATGGTATCTGCACACTCCTCCAATCCCAGAAGCTTGAGTGTATGGTCAACACGCTCTGGATCATAGTGTGCCGACGACACGCGATGCGCGAATTCAAGTGTCTCACGCACGGTGAGTAGAGGCAGATGTGTATCGACTTGTTCAACGAACTGGGTTAGCTTGTCAGTGTGACAACCTTCGGCAAGAGCCTCATCCTCGGTGCGACCATTGAATGTGATCTTGCCTGAGGTGAGAGGCAAACGCGCGGCAATGGCCTTGAGGAAAGAGGTTTTGCCATGACCTGGAGGACCAAGGATCATGGTCATCGTGCCTGGACGAATCACGCCGGTACAGTGGTCCACACGGTAGAAATCGCGCTTGGCGAGCGATTTGCCCAATGTGGCGATCGCTCGGCCTGCATCGATGATGGGCGTCAATATGGTTTTAATACCAGGATCCTCGATGGGGACCTTGATAAGGCTGCAGATGTCCTTGTAACAGATGGTAATGTCCAGGCGGGGTACCTTTGAGATTGTGAAGCCAAGGTTGTTGGGATCAGTCTTGCTCTCCTTGCCGACTTCATCTTTGGAAGCGACGTCGACTACGACGGCACCGCTCTCACCTAGCGAAACTGATGTTACTGCCGGGGATGCTGGTGCTGTGCCGATCTTGGGCTCCGTGCGTGCCGCTACACCAGTGTCAGTGCTCGGACTCGGCGCGTCGACGGGCGGAACGTTCGACATGGTGAAGGAGTGAGGAAGGGTCCTACCAATCCTAGAGGCAATCGGACTGATAATCGAGTGAGTGGACAAGCGAATGAGCAAATGGGTGAGTAGTCAGTTGAATGGCCCAAATAGATTCGTGCATCCACTGGAAAATACGGGCCGCATGCTATTCTAAATGCATACACAGCTCTCTTTCGGCCTTAAATAGCATGTGGCACCAATGAGAGTGCTCGACCTACGCGCTAATCGCCCAGCACGCGGGATATACCTCAAATGCTCCAAGGCCGACAAGTGAGGCGGCGTGTGGCGGTCGGCTGTCTGCATATCCCCCGAGGGTGCTACCGGAGATCCTTGTCTCAAGAGAGATGAGGCGCACTGACGGATCTCCTGGCAATATATCCGATCCTGCCCAGCCTCACGGCATACGTTGCAATTGGAGCCAAACAGCTCAAAACGTGAAACTGAGACATGTGCCAGAAAATTTCGTTTAATTTGTGTGGAATACGAGACTGCAGTGACATTTTTTCCTTTTTATATACTATTACACACTATTTGCTACCCGGAAACACAGTTATTATTAGCAAGATCCTGACTATAACCCCGTATTTTAATGAGCACACGCGACCCGTTTTTTCTAACCACATCCGGCTAAAAGTTTCCGGTAAGAATTCGCCTGTTCAGGCCAAAACCTGAACTGTCAGCCCGCTTGAGACGCCGACGGAGACAATTCGTCAGTCGATTTGATATGCTAAGTGCAGGAATGAAGCAGGTACGAAACCGGCTGCAATCATCTCCGTAATCAAGGCAATCCTCGGTGGAGACTCGACTGTTCCAATCACGACGACCCCACACTTCATGATTCCCAAGCTGCTGTATTCGAAGGTGGTACATCCAGAGATCACCACCCAACACGAAAATGGCGGGGGACGGAGTCAATGCAAGTTTGTCACTTTGCAAATTTTGTCACTGCGACAAGCCTGAATCCCTCAATGGTGCGACAGCCTCTTACATCTCGTGTTTGAAGAGCTGTTTATCCACTGTAAACAATACGCTGACCTTTATCAAGACGATCTCAGATGGCTTAAGACGCGTACACTCATCGGCCCGTCCGACCTGCATCCCACTAGCGGATTGTAGAAACCGCTGCGTGTGCTGCATCACGGGTGGATGCACGCGAAAACCCGTTATGGAACAAATTCTGGCATGATGTCGACATGGGGATCTCGGCTGAGATGGACTGCAGCACATGCGTTCCGGAGCACGAATACGGTCCAGTGCAGTGCGTCTACGTGACCAGTCGCTTGCGCCTATAGATGCCCGTAGCGATGCCCTATTCACGCGGAATACTAACAACTGTCGATTGGACAGATTTCCAAACTTGTCCCTCTTCTCTGATGTGTGATCACGGGGTTGACGTGAGTGCAGGATGTGGCGACGTATTTCATTATGTATACAATGCCGCGTACTCGCATTATGCCCGGAAAAGGTCTCGCAGCACGCACCGGATCACGCAGAATAGCCTCGGGAAAATCACACTCTCGCACAATAATCTTCCCAGACCCCTGCTGAGCACCCCCAGCCCAGGATACCCCACGCTAAAACCAGCCGTTTTCACCGATTGAGTGCCTCATTGAGCGCGGTCTCCTCCACTTACGCACACGCTTGCACCCCCGCGTCTCTCATGGAATCCAGTCCCACAACCGCTGAATACGGAGACACGGCTCACGATGTGGTCGTCACTTCCTCAGCACACCCAAGCTGCAGTACCCGCGGGTGGGCAGAGTGACTCGCTTCGGGAGCGGCTTGCTGCATTGAAACATTGGCGGCTTGCACAGCTCCTGGATCGAGAGCCCTTCTACGTTTCGGTTGTGGGCCACACCTCAAGCTTCCCTAGTCTTGATTCCCCTGAGGAGCCACCCATTCTCCAAAGGATCCAGGATCGGTTTGGGGGCCTTCAGAACCATGATGTTTGCTCAGTCCTGATACTTGGCCCTTCCGGTGTTGGAAAGTCAACCGTCTTGAGACAACTAGAACGGTGCTACTGGGAGACCTTTGACGAGAGCGCTATTGGAGAGAAACCACAGGTAATCCCGATCTACTTGGCTCTGCGCGAATGTGGTTTGCCACAGCATAGGGAGTTGACCCCCCGCCAAGTGGCATTGCAGAGCCAGGAACGGTTTCTGAAGGAAGAGGACTTCAAAGAGCTTGATCAAGTGCAGGTCGAGTGTCTTTGGATGTTCGATGGGTACGACGAAATGGGTGGAAGTCCACAGCCAATCTGTCGAGTCCTTGAGGATTGTCGGCTTTCCATTGTTACATGTGACCAAGACTTTGTCGATGTTACCCTTCAAGGAAGGGTCTGGACCTATCTCAGACCATCTGGCAATCCCAGGTTCCTCGTTCATGACATCCTTTACCTTCGTAACTTCGAGAGGCCGCGGATATTAGAGTATTTTCAGCAAACGGTTGGAGAGGACCTGAAAACTGTGTTGCAACCGAGGCTGAAAGGCTTTGCCAAGATGATTGACTCCGTTCCCGCTATTCGTGAGCTTGTTTCAAACCCGTTAATGCTTTCACTTTTTGTCCGGCAAGTGCCAACTTGGACCAAAAAATTCCCTCAGTTGAAGAGTTTGCCAGAGGACGAGGAGACGCGCATCGTCCTCACGTCAACAGAGATATTGGAGTCATTCGTCATGGATTATTACTCAACATCGAGGGACCTACTCATGCAAGAGTCAGGCTGGCCCTCTGGCTTTGAGGTAAAGTTCAGTCACCAATGTGAAAGCTTCTGCAAGCGTCTGGCACTGCTTATGCTCCAAGAAGGAACGATTGTTGCGGATCCGGCGCGCGAGCCCTTCCGCAAACTCTTCCCTAGTGAATCGGATTCACTTGAGGCGCGCATGGCGTCTTATCTCCTCCGTGCGATTCCATTGGAACGCAGATTGGATGATAAATTGACTTTCCTCCACAAAGCAGTCTGGGAGTACTATGTTGCTCTAAGTAATACTACGATAGTGGAGCCATCGAGTGAAGAGTCGCTCGCAGCTCCTGAACCTGACACTGTCAACGAGAAAGAAAGACTTAGCAGGCTTGTACAGACTTTAGGGACTCGTAGCTGGACTCAGTATCGAGCGCTCTTGCACAAGCATGCAGAATTGATCGCGACTCAACCCGATGCAATGCGAGCGTATGTTGATATTATCTTCTATAGCCGTGACAGGCGAGCGGATGCCTCCGAAGATAACAAACTGATAACCGCAGCGAGCAACGCCGTGAGCGTTCTAAACTACGGTGCATTGAGTAACCTCTTCGCTTTCCGATTTGATGAGGTGAGGGATTGGAGCCGAATTCGCATACCATACGCCAACCTTAATCAAGCACGCCTGCTCAATTGCGACTTTTCGTGTAGTATGCTTTCGCATTGTACCTTTCTTGGAGCCATCCTCGACGGCAGCCATTTCGATGGGGCAGACTTGACCGAGGGTCGGGCAGACGATAATCCAGTTGTGATCGAGACAAGCGAGATCGGACACGGACCTTTTTTGAGCCCGGATGGCTTGCTACTAGCAGTAAGCCTCAAATTGCACCATCCAAGTCTGGAATGTAAAGACAGGCGTGTGCGTTGCTACCATGGAGGATAAACGACAAGACCATATTGCGACTTGTGCCTGCTTCAGTCAAGATTGTGTTTTGATTGCGACAGGGGCGAAAGATCACAGCGTGTGCTTGTGGTCTGTTGAAACTGGGGACTGTGTGCTGACGCTGCGCAGGCATCGAGGACCAGTCACAAGTGTCGCTTTCAACTCGGACGGAACGCTGCTAGCATCGTGCTCTGTCGATGGTACTATCGCTATATGGGTGGTTGATGTCGGAGATCTGAATCATATATTTGCGCTGGGCTGCACTTCTAACGTGGTTCGCTTCAGTCCCGACGACACAATGGTTGCTGCGATTTCAGACGATGGTGTAGCGCAGCTCTTCGAGATAGCAACTCGGAAGAAGGTTGCCTTCATGAATCTATGCACCGTTCGCGTCAGAGATATCGTGTTTAATGTGGATGGTAAGTTTCTAGCCGTTTCTTCCAGGGGTAGCTTCATCCAACTTTGGCACTGGGAGAGCGGAAAGGTGACAACATACTCCAAACGGGGGCTCTCTGAAACAAGCACTGTGGCATTCAGCCCTGATGGGAAGTACCTTATCGCTGCATCGAGAGGAGCGCGCGGGGCTGTACGTTTATGGGATCTGGAATCTGACCGATGTATCGCGGCGCACATTAATGACTCCTATCTGCCTCTCGATAGAGTCTGGATGGAACAAGATGGTACTCTCCGCACGGCTGGCGTGGATGGCAAGCGCATTGTCGTGTGGAATGTGAGTCGCAAGCCGTGTGCTGCCCAGCGACTGCAAACCCACACAGGCATGGTTTTCTCGCTGGCTTTTAGCCCCGACGGCAAGCGTTTGGCCTCGAGTTCACAAGATCAAACGATTCGTGTTTGGGACGTAAACTCAGGCCAATGTATTGTCACCTTGGCAGAGCGCGCATCAGTTCGATGTATCAGCTTCTCTCACGATGGCAGGTACCTGGCGTCTGGATCAGGTGGATTCGTTGCTTCTCCAATTCCCACTTCCAGTGGCTCGGTCCGAATTTGGGATACTGAATCGGCAAAATGTATTGCTAGTTGGGATAGAGATCACACACTGCGGCCTGTCAGGTGTGTAATCTTCAGACCTGCTGATGATGGAGAACTAATTCTCGCAGTTGGTTCAGATGATCATGATGTGTATCTCTGGACACTCGATCAGGTGAAACAAGCTGGTCATAGCGATGCTGATCGCGATGAGTATAAGATCCTTGCCTTGAAAGGCCATACGGATGGAGTGAATTGCATTGGCTTCAGTAAGGACGGCACGCGGCTTGTCTCTGGATCGAGTGACAATGACATTAGAGTCTGGAGTCTCAGCAACGACGTGAAGTGTGTAACGACCTTTCAAGGACATGAAACCCCTGTGACATGTGTCGGCTTCACTCAGGACGATCGACACGTGGCCTCTTGTTCTGTTGATGGGACGATTCGCTTCTGGAGATTGGAGTCCGGCATATGCATGGCGACTTTGATGCCACCACCCGTGCCAGTGCGGTCCACCAACATCAGCCCAGACGGACGCTTCCTAGCCTCCTGCGTGGTGGACTCAAAAGTACAGCTGTGGGATATTACAGGGTGCCATGTGTACAAAGGCCAGCCTCAATCGCCGAAAGGGGTTGTGGAAGGACACGGTATCGTGGATGTCCTACAGTTCAGTCCGGATGGGAGATACTTAGCGATGTGCACTCAGGACCAAGTGATCTACATTTGGCGTATCGAGGATCTTTCGAGCGCTCCAGAGCTGCACTACGTTGTTGGTCTGGTGCCCCGCACCCAGCTTCGTCATGCGAAATTGGGGCAAGCTCGTCTAAGCCCGGATCTGCTCTTGACGTGGCAGAAGCAAAACGCGAATCTATAGCCTTAGCGTGGCTTTCCCTCGCTTGTTCAGTTGGGTTGGAAACTCAGAACAGAACATTCCGACAATAAAAGTAGGCTGTATGGGCACAATTGAGAATCATCCATCCGTTGGGTTGCTGTCGAACCGTTGATCATGATCAAATTCAAGCTGGATACCAGTGTCTGGACGTGTCTGCATATGGGCATAGTCGTCCGGTGTGAGAGGAGTTAGGTGAGATACATATATACTCCACGAACGCGCGAAGCGGCAGCAGAACAGCGAGCTCGTAGTGAAGTTCGTCAGTGTTTTGAATAACTTGGCCTCCATCTTTGCACTTGTGAAATCAGCAGAGAAATCTCCCTCTTGGCCGATACCGATCACGCGAATGGGAGACGCAATGCCCTCCATGTTGTACTCGCCATTTTCAAACATGTCATCGTTGGGATCTCGATCAATCAACCCTTGAAGGTTGAGGTGCCAGACTTGGACCAATCTCGCACAGCCATTCGCGACAGCTAATACGGAATCATCCGCAGATAAGGCCATGGCTGTAATCTTGTTGAGTCCGCGTATTTCGCATCGAAGCTTATTCACTGCTACATCCCATATCTTGATGACACAGTCGTTGCGATCATTACGCGTCGAGATGATAAAGCGACGATCTGAACTGATGCATCTCAAATAGTGAGGCGCATGATACTCAGTGACTCGACAGGACTCAATGAGCGTCTGGGTTGAGGTTTCAAACACTTTAAACTCATTAGAGCCACCGCCCTTGCAGACCACGTAGTTGCCATCGAGAGAGAACTGCGCGTTGACTGGGCGTGATAAATTCTGCCAGACTGCGACTGAGAGCCGAGTTAGTACATCCCATAGCTGAGCACGCGTCAGGGAGGACTCAAGGAGATATCGCCCGTCGGGGGAGAAACTCAATGAACTGCGAACACGGACGTTTTCGCTAGGAATGCCGAGCTGAGTTACGTGTTGTCCAGTATGAAGATCCCACAGGTTGATTGGTTCTCCATCTTTTGCCGTTGCAAGCATGCTCCCATCGGGTGAGACAGCCATCCAATTGACAACGTCGGGGCTTCGAATTTCTTTTCCAACTTGGTGCAGGTGGAGTTTGAGTTTGAAGCACCAATCAGCAGCCGCGACTTCCCACACACAGGACATGCTAAAGGCCCATGGAGTTGAAGGTTCAACCACGCGCTCCGATACGACGAGGTCACCAGTCGAGAGAAACCTCGAGGCACCACAAGGTCTGCGTGACGCCCATGCTTGTCTGTTGTCACTTACGGGCTCAGCAGAAAGTAGCTTGCATGCGCGTAACTCTGCGAGTTCATCTGCAAGAGAGCTCTCTGAAAGCTTGGACTCGGCCTGATCACCTATCGAAGCACTGTCAAAGCTTGGCTTGCAGCCGATGACACCCTCCATATTCATAAAGACTGGTTTCGCTAAAGAGGTCCAGACTCGAGTCCGACACTGGGACTCAAGATCCCACTGCTGAGCATATCGACTGAATGGGTCATCGCTGTAGTAAATGGATTTGCCGTCGTCCGAGAATGCAACTGTGCACTCAACTTGATACGTAGGCTTCATTCCGTCCAGAGAACAATCAAACTGCGCAATGAGTGTAGCTGATGAAAGCTCCCATACGTAAATCTGGTGCCGAGCCGCAGCAAGGTAGCGGTTGTCTGGTGAGAATGCGAGTGCTGATGGTCGAGCCTCGCATGAGAACACTTTCGAAAAGGTGTAGTCATTTTGAGCATCATAAAGGTAGACCCGAGTCGCGTGACAGAACGCGAGCCACGCGCCGTCCGAACTATAGCAGAGTTTGGGAATCATCCACCATTGATCAAGCGTATTGATTCGAGGGTCTTTGATTTCGTACAGGCACTTTTGAGAGAGAATGTTCCAAATCTTAACCACCCGTGTAGAATCTGCGGTGGCCAGAAGGACGCCGTCTGGAGAGAATGCCGCTGCGGATACTCCTGTAAGCGGGATCACTGCTATGGGGATGGAGGCGTCATCGACTGCCGCCACGATTAGCTTCCAGGTGCGAGGACCAAGATTGGAGTATGCAATCTTTGTCCCATCCTGGGACCATGCAAACGTCAGTAAGTTGTTGTCCGTCCATGACCACGACCACGACCACAGCCATGACACAACATACGTCGATGCTCCGCGAAGATCGGTATGTCTAAAACTGCAGCCATGGCAGTGGGCTCGGAAGAGGAACACGCCTCGCATATCAGCATAATCGAAGGAGGTTCCCGGCGCGAACACGGCCATGTTCAAGTTCGCTTTGGGAATGCGGCAGTAGCGCCAGTCTAGGTACCGACAAAACTGAAAATCGAGTATGCCACAGAGACTGCCATAGTTGAGTACACTGAGTGCGTTGCTAGCCGCCCTGACGAGTTTCTCGTCCAGCTCAGGGTCATCTTCGAGTTTGGTGCGTGTGCTCCAAACGAGCTTTACGTAGCGATCAATAAGTTCGTGGGGTGTGGGGGAAGAAGAGGCAGCGATGTCGAGCGCTTGACTCAGTAGAAGGTCCTGGTCGGTTGTAAACAGAGTATGGCCGAGGACGTCAATCAGGTCGATGAACTGCTTTGGATCAGGGTAGGATGGCTCGGTAGAATCGAGTTGGGAATATATCCGAGCGTGGAGCACTCTCGTCTCGTCTTCTTCGTCAGTGGTTGGTTGAGACTCACATGAGGTGGGCCCTATCGCGATGCTTGGGTCGTCAGCTGAAGACATGAGAGCTCAAGCAAAGGCTAGACTCGATCATTGTTATAGGCAGGCAGGGCCTGGTGGAGTAAGTGAGTACGCGAAATACAACTGAATTAGGGCCCCGGTGGGGGTTGATCAGCCAGGGCCCTAGGGGCGGTGCGTGGTGCGCGGTGTATGTCTGGGTGTGCCACTGTCGCTACCAGAAGAACTTTACGAAACACTTCTGAGGTTAGATCAGAAACGGACGGGATACTCGTGACGGGAGTAGTGCCGACTTGGTACGCACATGGCATGCTGCGTGCCTCGAGAAGTTTAGGCTGTTCAAGGTGTGGATGAACCTGATCACTTGCTGGATGCCGTGAGATCTGTCCAACTGCACACCCCAAACCACACACACACACAAATTCTGGTCAGCAGAGTGAGGACACTTTACGCGCTGCCGAGCAGGTGTTCAGGTTCAACGGTGAAAATACAGTTGTTTCCGCGAGGGCTGCACACTACGCACGCATTATCACGGGTGTGCTGACATCGCCACAACGCCTTTCGCAAAATGTGTCATCGTGAGCAGCATTAAAGTTTTTATGGTCAATTCGGTATGTTCAGGCAGGTTGGGTGCGAATCCGGTGACAGTGGCAGTGACACAGTCGCAATCAGGCACTGACTGCCAGTAAAACTTAGACTGACGCTCGATAGTGCTAGTGGGAGCTTAAATGAGGTGGTTGTACTATGACAGATGAACAAGCTCTCCAAGATCGCGACACCAGCCAACAGCCCCCAACTTCCACAACAGCGAGTCAAGCGAAACACGGGCGCTGGCATCACATCACCTGTGCACACTACATGAGAGCATCATGCAGTGGAGATCCTGAGGAGTCATTCTTATTTACGCTCACTGCACTGCCATGGGATTGTCTTCTTGCCTGCCTTCAAAGCGGAGACGTCGTTACGCATTTTGTTGACGTATGACGTCGTGTGAAGCCGCAGCTCGTGCCTAATCATGTGCGTAACGAACATTCACACCGTGTAGAAAGTGCAAGCGCAAGCTAGGTCAGAGCGCACGAACATGCATGCCAAGCTCGAATTCAGTGTTGAATGGGGGGTAAGTGACGTTCGAGTGTGTGACAAGAGGGCGCGTAGCCGCATGAGGATGTCATTCGGGCGTATTGCGCGGGCTCTCGGCTCGCGTGTCGGGAGAGATCATCTGTCCTGGCCGCGTCCTGACCTGTCCCGAAGCTTGCTCTTGGGAAGGCTCGATTCAGACTTCCAACGGCATCTGTCGTGAGCACTGTCACAATGATAATGCCCATGTGTTGCCTCGAAATCGGTCACTTTGGACCCTCCGAAGGGAGCGACGCGCCTAAAGTGGCGCAGGACGTCAATATGGATGGAAAGAGTACTGTTGTTCACTCCTTGGGTCCTGTGACCAGAGAGGCTGCGGAGTTAGCCTTTGCACTAGGTTTGGGGATGAGATTCGTCCTCGGGAAGAGATCAAGTCGGCTCCAAAGAGGTCCATCAGACAATGTTGTCTCCGTCTCTTCACACCTCCGAAACAAATGATGGCAAAGTGGTAGTTGGTAGTGGTCGACCAAGCAATGCGTCTTTGGAGTCGAGAATGATTATGTCTGACGGGCCTAGCTCTGGGGAGTTAGGAGAAGGAGAATAGGAAATAGAGTCAATTCCATTGAGCAGTGAACTGCAAATTCAGTCTGCAGGGGAACTCTCGAGCACTGAGGACTTGAAGAACAAGATGACACTGCTTTCTACTAAGTTAGGTTCAATGTCAGAGATGCCCTCGTAATTCTTGAACCAGCCTATATTGTCGTCACGCTCATCTGGGATGACCAGGTCTGAGGTCGGGATGCTGGAGTTGGGTGAGCTGGGGGTTGTGTCTCCGACTCAGAAAGTGTTTCCACCCTGATCCAGTTAGGCCAGTTTAGCTGGAAGCAAGAGCAAGCTTCGAGTTTGAAGGCCAAAGGGGATGGCCTGGAATGTAGCGACATTCCAGTATCAGGATGATCGTTCCCCCTTCCCCCTTGTCAGGAGTCTAGTTGAATGGCAATGATGTCAGTTCCATTCTACCTTTGTGTTGGACTGGCTAGGTAGGGATATGCCAGCGTTTCCCAAGGGCCTCTCAGACCATTCGGTTGAGACATCCGACTCAGGCCAATCGGCTGAAGCCTCTGGATGAACGCTTGAGGGCTCTGGATGATCGTTTGAGTCGAGCGAAGAGTCGAGCGAAGAGTCGAGCGCGGAGCGGGCTTTGTTAACGTGTGTTTGTTAAGTCACTTTAGTGATTACACTGTAGTGATTACTTTCTCATATACCTAAAGATGAAAGTTGATAACCACATCCAGCTAAATAAAAGCTTAACTAAAAAAATGAACTACCCCCTTATTAAAGATTCAATCAAATGACTCTGCACGCCCAATCGGCTGAAGCCTCTGGCTGAACGCTACCCCGTTTTTGCTAGACAGTGCGTCATTACGAGTGTCTTGCGAACCGCCTGAGTGCTGATTATTTTCTGATAACCACATCCGGCTAAACGGCTACCAGACAAAGTTCCAGGGGGGCCGGAATACCTAGACTAAGAGGCACGGAGATTGCCCCTTTTTGGCACCTAGAAGCAACCTCAATACACACCTAGAATCGATATTTTCTTCTGGTGGATGGGTCATTAACGGTCGGCGTCAGTTTTCGGTCGGGGTGGGGGTGGTGAATATCTGCTTGCACGCTGACGCTGAGGCTGAGGCTGAGGCTGAGGCTGACACTCATGCTAGCTAATATGCAAAATATTGCCAGTCTGTTATTTCAGTGGTTAGAATATCTGCTTGCACGCTGAGGCTGAGGCTGAGGCTGACACTCATG